>Ga0163154_10005402_pt1 | contig 16219 bp, 17 predicted proteins | sample OliLakLV19MP9P1_FD_148649 | JGI IMG/M metagenome (GOLD analysis project Ga0163154, IMG submission 148649) | Freshwater microbial mat bacterial communities from Lake Vanda, McMurdo Dry Valleys, Antarctica - Oligotrophic Lake LV.19.MP9.P1 | ecosystem: Environmental > Aquatic > Freshwater > Lake >... | reverse complement strand
CGGTCAAAGCTCGAACCAACCTGGAAGATTCTGACGCACCAACCTCGTCAAGGCCGGCGCACGGTGCGCGATCGCGATCACCGATGGCCACGATGTCTTGCTTCTACACGGCAGACGTCGAAGGGTATGCCTGCCACCGTGGAAAGCGATGACGTTGACCGCAGAGCCGTCGCGACCTGCAAGCTCCAGGCGAAGTGCCGTTGATCCAGCTGCCGCACCCGGCACCTGTCGCGTCGAAGCACAAATCACGGGACTAGCCTCGTCGCGACGCTCGACATCGAGCACTGACGGCGCGCGGTCGCGTACCGTCCACGTCGATGAGCATCGAGGATCTGAAGAGCGCGTGGAGGAGTTGCCGGATCCGAGCTTCGTCGAGGGGACCGCGAAGCTCGTCGAACGGTTCGCGATCGCACTGCCGGACGGTGACGTCGGCGCGCTCGAAGACCCGGGGTTTGTAGGCTGGCTGAACGAGCGCGCGGAGGACGCACCGTTCGGCCATGGCGGTGCGACCAGGCTCGACAGGAGCGTGCGCAACGCACGGCGGCTCGCGGCTCGCGGCAACGCCGCGATCACCGGATTCGATCCGGTGACCGTGATCGGTGAGGTCGAGGCGGCGCTGTCTCCGCGCTTCCACCTCGAGGCCACGCTGGTCGACGTCATCCTGTATCCCGACGGCGGAAGTTTCGCGCGACACAAGGACACGCCACGCACCGAGGCGCTCGTCGGCACGCTGATCGCACCGGTGAGCGCACGGGCCGTCGTCGGCAGCCCGAGAGTTTTCTTCGCCCGGCGCTTGTATGAGCGGCTGAGCTCCACCATGAACGCCTCGAGCACGTCGGCGCAGAGCCGCTTGTGGTAGCCGAGCAGGGCTCGAAGCCTCCACGGGAGCGAACAAACCCGGCCACGGACCCCGCGAGGCTCTCGCCCACTACCCGCTCGACCGCGCGCGCCGCCAGGACGAGATCCTCCGCGACCAGCTGCGCCGCGTTGGCATCGAGCCACGCGATCACCGGCTTGGTCACGCGGTCACGACCTCGCCCCCGCGCCGCATCGACCACCTCGGCCGCGGCGATCGCGGCCGCCCCTTCGTCCACGTCGAGGTAGTCCTCCTCGTCGGCCTCCGCGACGCGCGCGAGGACGTCGCGCAGCGCCTCCACGCCCTCGGCCTCCAGCTCCGCGAACCAGTCGAGCGCCGAGTCGTTCTCGAATGCCTTCTCGCCCCAAGCCGCGCTCTCGGTAGTGTGACTTCCGCCGCGAGGGGGGAAGATTCCGTCGCCAGCGCTCGCGCCCTGCGAGTCGTGCTATTTTCATGGGATGCTTCGCGATCCGCGGTTGATCGAGCAGACCCTGAGCGCGGCCGAACGAGCCGTCCTCCAGGAGCTCGTGGGAAGCCTCCGAAGAAGGTTCGGAGAGCGGCTCGAGCGCATCGCGCTTCTCGGCTCGCGCGCACGCGGTGATGTCTCGATGGACTCGGACATCGACCTACTCGTGGTCGTCGACTTCTCAGCGGGCGAGGAAGAGAACGACGTCGACGCGATCTGGCAGATGACCACCGCGGCCAAGCGCGTCAGCACCTCGTATGTCCCGCTGGCCCCGGTGATCCTTTCGAAGGCGAAGTTCGACGAGCTGACGCGGCAGCGGCGCCGGTTCGCCATCGACGCCGCGCGCGAGGGAATTTCACTGTGACTGCCGACGACGAGATCGCGATCGTACAGGAGCGCGAAAAGTCGCGGCGTGCCCGCGAGGCGGCGGAACGGAACGCGGCCGCCCAGGATTTCGACACTGCAGCAAATCGCCTTTACTACGCCGCACTGCATGCAGCGAAGGCGGTCCTCCTTACGGAGGGGCTCGACCCGAAGTCGCACCGAGGCGTGAAGCGGCTCCTCGTCATTCACTTCGTCGCCCCGGGACTGCTTCCGGATTGGATCGAGCCCGCGCTCTCCCGGCTGGAGACAGAGCGCGATCTCGCCGACTACACCTCGGGCTTCACGGTGCCCGCTGCCCGTTACGAGTCTTGCCGAATCGAGGGTGAACGGCTCCTGGACGCGCTCGAGGCATTCCTGGAGCGCGTAGCTACTTGCAGGTGAGAAATCTGTCGGACGTGAACGCGCTGCCGTAGTGGTTGGTGTCGGTGCTGATGATCGTCACCGCACCCGACCCCTTCAGGCGCCTCATCGCGGCATCGAGGGAGGGCTTGAGACCGGTACCGTTGGCCTCGAAGATGTGGAAGGGCGCGATGAAGCTCGCGTCCGCTGGGGTAGGCGCCACCTGCGCACGGATCGCGTCGATATCCGCGACGTCGACGTTCTTCAGCACGATCCGGCAGTGGACTTTTCCCGCGTCGTAGAGCGCCTTGAGCGAGTAGGGAAATCGAAGCGCGAAAGTGGCCCGAGGGCTAGACTGTCGCGCTTCAACGCGCCGCTCGCTGCCAACAGGCACGGGCTTGCGGTCGTGTATCCCGTGCTCGGCGTGAGTCTCTACATCGCCGACGCGACGACGGTCACGCCCGACATGCTCGCGATCGTCGTCGACACCATTCAGTCGACCATCGGTCCCGAGCTCAAGTGGTCGTTGCTACGCGCTCGGAATCGTACGGTCCCATTCCGTGACGCATCGCTAGGATATCTCGCACAACTCGCTGACAGTCTCGTGCCCCCAGAGGGCGACACCACGGGAGGGGCAGCGGTCGGAGCGTTGCGCGGCGACTTCGCGCTGCACGTCAAAGGCGCAAACGAACGCAACTCGGCTTCCCCGTGGTTCTTCGAGTCGTTCCTCGAGCGATACGACGACTTCATCAAGCTCGGCCTCGTGCTCCGATTGTGCGTCCCCGTCGACTACGATCCGCGCGCGTTCGAAGCTATCGCCGATCGCCTGGTGGCGACGCTGCCCTGTCAGTGGGCGAGCGCAGGGCTCAGCTACGCGACTTGGATCGATCACCTCCCCGCCGCGATCAAGGCGATGTTCGGTCACCCGCGGCGGCTCGGGGAGGCGCGCGAGCCGCGCGGGCCGATCGACCTTGGCCCAAGGTTTCGACAGCTTCTCCTCGGCATCTGCCTTCGTTTCCGCAGCGACGGGCGCGTCATCATCCTCGTCGACCCATCCCTCGGACCTGAGTTTCGTCGCCACGGTTGGTCTGCCTTCGTGCGAGCCGACCCGCGTCGTCGTATTCGATCGACTCGCCGTGCAGCCCGTGGGGCAATGGAGCGCGTCGTAGCGCGAGCCGGCCATGCGTGGCGTGCCGCCGCTCGTAAGGCCCACCGCGACGCCGCGCGGCTCGAAACTCTAGACCGCGAAACTCTCGTGCACGCGGGCGGTATCGAAGCGTCGGGCCGCGAGCTGCTCGCGACCCAGATAGAAGCAGACCGAGGCCGCGACTCCGACGTCGAGCCTCAGGTTCGTTGATTGATCGATTCGGAGAAGCGTCTCCTCATCGTGGCGGAGCTCGTCCTCCTCAGGTCGATCGAACCCGAACAATGCGAGCTGCGGCCTGGGAAACGTCTCTTCGAATACTTCGGCGTAGGCATCCTGCTGCTCTGCCGAGAGCGCGACCGGGAACAGCTTCGACCCCAGCGGCGGAAGGGCAAGTCGCCGCTCGAAGCGCACCGGCACGGTCTGCAGGACGAGGCTTTTGTGTGGTGCCTCGCAGCGTGTGATCTCGACGTTCGGTGGCACCAGCTCGACGCGCCCCTTAAACGAATATTCGCCCGTGGTCCCGTGCCCGACGAAGAACACCATCGAGCCTGCGTTCGGCAGTCGGTGCAGCGGATCGACGACCTCGCGCCCGTCGCGGGTCACGGCCACCGTCCTCATCCCGGGATCCGAGAGCGTCGGCCGCGCCGTCTCGATCGCTCGCCCGTCGAGGGTCGCGCGCACGCCAGTGTCGCTCGGTTTGACGATGACGACGAGACTCGGGATGCGCTCGGCGACCGCGCTCAGCTCTCGGCCTGCCTCGGAATGCGCATCGCGCCAGGCCCTGGGCGCGCTCTCGGGCAGCGGGCTGCCGGCGATCGCCTCGTAGTGCGCTTTCGCCTCGAGAAGCCGGCCGACGTTGCGCAGCGCGCGCGCCATGTAGAGATCGAAGACAGGCGAACGTACGAGCTTCTGCGCGCTCTCGAGCCGGGAGAGCGCGTCGAGCCATTTGCCCTCCTTGTAGCGTTGCAGCCCTTCATGCGCGAGCTCTGCTGCGCGATCCTCCGGCGTGTCCGGCGTGTCCGGCGGGGACGGCTGCGCCCGGGCGGGCCCGGCTGCGAAGAACGCAGCAGCGAACCAGAGCGCTAGCGCTTGGTGACGCATAGGCCAGTGAACGGATCGTACGTCCTCGTTGCAGGGCACGCTGGCGGGTCGGGCGTTCGGCGCACCGTTGGTTGCGAGCGCAGCGTCGGTAGCCGCCCCGGCAGCGCTGCTCGCTGCTCCGCGGCGCCGTTCGATGCCCGGGCGGACGCGTCGACCGGCGCGGGGGTCGCCTCGACGATCGGGATGACGCCGGCGCTGTCGGCGCCGAACGAGCCGGCGCGCGCCGACTCATTCACCGATGCAGCGCTGCCATCCGAGGTCGCCGCCCAGCCCGTCGAGACCGTCTCCGCTCTGCGCAACGTGAGCCAAGCTCCGACGAGCGACGCGCCGACGAGCCCGGCTCCGATCATCGCCGCCCTGCGTGCGGATCCGGCTCTCGCGGCGCGGGATCCGGTATCCGCTGCCGATAGCACCGGCGATCCAGTGCTCGCGCCGGCGTCGTCCCTCAGTGGTCCGGGGGCGGCCCTGAGCCCTGCGCTGGTCGCTGACCGGTGCAGGCCATCCCCCTCCGCGAGCTGCGCGAGAGCGTCGAGCATTTCCGGCGCTGTCGAGAAGCGTGCGTCCGGGCTCCGCGACAGGGGGGAAAAGCGGAACCTCCGCCCGCTACCTCTGTCACGGCGATTTCCAGTCGGGCGGCAGCTATTGCCTCGGTTTCGGCGGCGCCACGGTCGACCGCCGCGTCGCCGAGGAAGTCTTGCGCGTGCTCGCACCCTTCGGCATCGAGGCGAGCATCGAGGCGACCCTGAAGCTCGAGAGCGCGCACAACGCCCGCCGCGCGCTCTGCACCAAGCAACTCGAGCAGGCCGAGTACGAAGCGAGACGCGCCTTCGAGCAATACGATCAGGTCGACGCGCGCAACCGGCTCGTTGCCACCGAGCTCGAGGCGCGCTGGAACGAGAAGCTGCGAGAGGCGGACGCCGTCAAGAGCACCATTGCGCAGATCGACGATGCGACGCGCTCGCTGACCGACGCCGAGCGCATCGAGTTGCGCTCGCTCGGCACGTATTTCGGCGACGTCTGGGGCAGCCCGAGCTGCACGCCGGAGCTGAAAAAGAAGATCGTGCGTGCGGTCGTCGAGGAGATCGTCGCGAACGAGGAGCCTGCTGAAACCCTACGCTTCGTCGTCCACTGGAAGGGCGGAGCGCACACGCGCTTCGATATGCCCAAGCCAAATCCAAAAACGCTGCAGCGCACGGCGACCGACGACCTCGACATCATCCGCCGCATGGCGTTGCGCTACGGCGACGATCAAATCACGGGCGTGCTCAACCGTCTCGGTCGCCGCACCGGCAAGGGCCTCCGCTGGAGCGAGCAGCGTGTCCGCAACGCGCGCGTCAACCACGGCATCGCCGGCCAAGCGCGCACGAAGCCCGACCCCGAAAGGTTCACTCTGAACGGTGCCGCACGACACGCGAGCGTCAGCGACACCACGATCCGCCGCCTCGTCGAAGCAGGCCTCCTGCCATTCGAACAAGTCGCGCCCGGAGCGCCGTGGGAGATCCGTCGCGCCGATCTCGAGGCCGACCCGGTGCGCGGCATCGTCGACCATCTGCGCCGAACCGGAAAACTGGTGCTCCGCGGGGGTGCTGCTGGCGCGCAGCATCCTCTCTTCTCCGACAACACAAGCAAAACGCAAGGCGAGGCATCATGACTGATCATTCAGCCAGAGTCGTTGATAAGACCCACCGTTCGACGGTCGTCGTCCACTATCCGTTCCATCCGCTGACAGGTCGCACGCTCGAGGTCGTCTCCGGCGCGCGCCACGCCGATGGGGCAGTGACGGTGCGCGGTGTCGACTCGCACGATCTGAAGATCCCGCTTTGGATGCTGGGGCCTGAGGCTGCGACGATCGGCCTTGCGATCGTTGCGACGCTCGACGCCCCGGCGCTCCGCGTGCTGGTCGCCTTCGCGCACAGGCACGCGTGCCGCGCGCGGGTCGTTGATGCGCAGGGCGGCAGCGTTCGTCCTGCGCGCGAGCGCGCGAAGGAGGGACGACATGAAGCAGACCACACTGGCAATCGAGATCGATCACACGAGCGCGCCTCAGATGACGCTGCCATCGGAACAGCGGCGAAGACTGCTGGAACTGATGGCGGCGGCGATCGTCGCCGTGCACCGAGCAACAGAGGACGCGAGCGCGGAGGACGTCGATGACAACGCGTGCGAATGATCCGAAGCTCACTCCCAGTCGCCTCGCGCGACGAGCGGTCGTCTACGTGCGCCAGTCGACGCAGAAGCAGGTCGAGCACAACCGCCAGAGCAGCGAGCTGCAGTACGCGCTCGTCGACCACGCTCGCGCTCTCGGATGGAAGCGCGTCGACGTTATCGACGACGACCTCGGCGCAAGCGCCGGCTTCGCCGCTTCGCGGCGCGAGGGCTTCGAGCGTCTGCTCGCTGCGGTCGCGCTCGAGGACGTCGGGGTCATCATCAGCGGCGAAGCATCACGACTGTCGCGCACCGACAAGGACTGGTGCCGCCTGCTCGAGATTTGCCAGATCTTCGACACGTTGATCGGCGACGGCGATCACCTTTACGACCTCACGCTGCTCGACGATCAGCTCATGCTCGGCATCAAAGGCACTCTCAGCGTTGTGGAGCTCAAGGTACTGCGCCAGCGATTGCTCGCCGGCACGTACCACAAGGCAAGCAAGGGTGAGCTCTTCCGCATGATCGCGCCGGCTTGATCGCATCGGTGCGACCAAAGCTCGCCAATAGCGCGACGGCCAGCAAGCCAACCACAATATCTCCGTATCCCGCGACCCGGGCGAAAGGCGCCGGTCAGCTCGCGCGCGCCTCCAGCACCAGAAAGCCAACGCCGATCGGTGCCCGTAGCGCATGCAGCGTGAGGATCGCACGCAGATCGAGCTTGCTCGCCCACGCTCGGAACCGCGGCACCATGCGGTAGCAGGTCGCCACCGTGAGCAGCGAGCCGCTCAGCGCTATCGGAACCAGGTAGCGGCGGCTCGTAGCTGAAAGCGCCCGAAAGGAGAGCAGCGCAGCAGCGCCTCCCCACAGCCCCAGCCAGAGCGGCGGCGAGGCGGTGGGGCGCACGTCGGTTGAGGTTTTAGCGGGGCTCGGATTGTCGATCATATCGACTGCCAAAACAGGTTCCGTGCCATGCTCTTGCGCGGCACGAAACTGGCCAAGGTCCCATCATGATCGAGCGATCTTCGGCAAACCGCAGCGAGCGGGTGTATGGCTGACCGACAGCCTGTCGGCGGCCCAGACAGTGCGGCGCGCGACGATGAACAGGTCGCAGAGCGCGGCACCCGCGCCGCCGCGACCTCCTTTCTTCGCTGGCGGCCCGTGATCGTCGCGCCTGTCGCCGCAGCCAACCTCGCGCTGTTCGTGGCTTCGGGCGCCGACAGCAGCGACGCAAAGCGCTTGGGTGCTGGCCTCGCCGTGATGACCAGCGCGTTCACCCTCGAGTCGCTCGCGCTTCGTCGCCGGGAAGTGACGACGAGATGGCTGAGTCTCAGTTTGCTCGCGACGACGTTGGGGCTCGCCGTCGGGATGTACATCACCGGCGGCGTCGGCAGTCCGATACTGCCGCTCTTGTTCGCGCCGACGGTGACGGCGTTCGCGGCGTTCGGGCAGGGGCACGGCTCCGTTTACCCCTTGGCGGCCAGCGTGATCGTCCTCGTGCACATGGGCCCGCCGATGCCTCGCCCGAGGCGCAAACCGACGCGCACATCTGCCTGATCGACGCGCTGGGCATCGACAAGGCCGCCGTCATGGGCGTCTCCGCGGGCGGCCTGTCGGCGATGCAGACGGCCATTCGCCACCCGAACCGTATCAGCGCGCTCGTACTCGTCGTTCCGATCGCCTACCACCGGGCACCGTGGCCGACTTCGCACCGCCGGTGTCTGACGACAAGGATGCGCTGCTGCTGCGCCTGTTGGGGTCGGACTTTCTGTTCTGGACCGGGCTGCACGTGGTCCGCGATACGCTCATCCGTCACGTGCTGGCGACACCCCCAGAGCAGGTAGCCGCTGCGAGTGAACAAGAGCGCACGCGTGTGAACGACCTCGCCAACCGCATTCTGCCGGTGTCTATCCGCGCGGCCGGACTGCGCGACGATACGCAGCTCGGCAAGGGCCTGCGTCCCTACGCGCTGGAAACTATCCGCGTGCCAGCGCTCGTCATCAGCGCGCGCGACGACGGCTTCGGCACTTGCGCTGCGGCGCAATACACCGCCAGCCGCAGCCCCGGCGCGAAGTTCGGCTCGCCCTGCACCCGCACACGCCGCAGCATCTCGTACTTGACCTGGACGAGATCGAGCTTCGAAGAAGTCGGAGCCATGGAAGACAGGGTCGGTGATGTTTTCCCGGATGAGGGTTGAGACAGCCTTGGAGACGCAGCGTCTCGATTTTGGGGTCGGGGGCTCTGGGCTTCTTCGGCATGCGCATGCCCCCGGGGCAGCCGGGGCCTTTTTGTAATTCTATTTATGCCGCATACGTGAGGCGTATCACGAAGTATGTACGCACATGTCTGAAACGGAATTGTCAATAATTGCGAGGTTTATCAGGGCAAGTGTCCGAAAATGGAAAGCCGCCACGGCATAGAATCCTTTACGTTCACGGTGACATTTACTTTACACATGCAGAAGGTGCTCCTCTCCGCAGCCTCGAGACCAATGCGGCAGGCTCGATCAGATCGTCCACCCGAAACCGCGCTCGCTCCTCCGCCACGGTGACGAAGGGATCATCGGGTACCAAGCTCGTCCATCCTGCGGGGATTGAGACGAGATGCCCGTGAGCGGACCGGTAGAAGACACGACTCTCACCCCGCACTGGAGTGGACGGAGTCCACGGAAGTCTACGAAGTGGACGGAGTCCACGGAAGTCTACGAAGTGGACGGAGTCCACGGAAGTCTACGAAGTGGACGGAGTCCACGGAAGTCTACGAAGTGCCGAAGGCACGTAGTGAACGCGCCGCGGCGTGCGTTACGTGCGCCTGGGGCGCACCGCCTCGGTCGGTCAAGTGCCGCGGCGGCGCCCTCGTGCATGTGCGGCGGCTCGCTGCGCGGCTGTTGTTCGCACCACGCCGGCGTCGCCGGCTGCGAATGAGTGGCGCAGCGCGAGGCACGCGCGCTGTAACGAGGTGGCTTCGGCCGGCAGGCGCGTGGCTGATCGCTCGATCTCACGCGGACTGCGCCGGGATGGAAGCTGACGGCCGTCAGGTGGCGAGGTCGGCCAGGGAGGCCTGACATAGCGCGGACCTTTTCCGGCAAGGTCGCTGATGTGTCAGGTCGAGGACGAGTCGCACGCGGGCTGGGTTGCAATGGGCACCGAAAGCGCTGACGCATTTGGATGACGACTGCGCGCTGCGGCTCGAGATCTCCACCGATCGGCGTCGCTTCGAGCTCTGCCCCTGACAGTAGTGGCCAGCTTGCCGGAAAAGGTCGGCGTTGTGTCATGGTGATCACGCACCACTGACATAACCGGGACGTTGCATGACAACGGCGGCAGGGGTGCCAGACCCGCCATTGCAGTCGAGCCCCGGGCGCATATTGAACGAATCGTGAACGACGGCGCGATTGGTGTTCCAGGTGCGGCGCAACCCACGACCACGACGTCGAACGCCGGTCTCGCTTGTGACGTCCGTCATGCCCAACGCGACGTCCGTCACGTGCCTCCAACCCATTCGCCTCGGCAAGTCGGCCCGCCGCCCATTGGCGCACCCCGTGCAACGAGCTTGTTTGGTGTCGCACGTCTCGCTCCAGCACGAAGCTCCACTTGCGGTACTGCGTCGATCACCTGGTTTCGTGCGCGAGCTGCCGTCCTTCCTTGAGGGCGGCGCGAGGCACGCGCCCAACACCGAGGCGCTCCCGGAGGCAATGCGGCGCTGAGACTCGGGGCTCCGGTCGGCGAGGCCTGTCGGCGGGTCGACGCGCTTCGGGACAACGCGAGGGCTTCTGCGAGTCGGGTAGGCCTCAACGGACGGCGAGCGCTCGGCGGCTTTACGAAAAGCGCGGCGAGCCGGGGTCAGGGAAGTACGGCGGCTTCACTCGCAGACACGTACCCGCACCACCTCCAGGGTGGCGCCGGTCGCAACCGCCCAAGCTACCTCCCCGTCGGTGCGGCTCTCGAAGTCGGCGTCGGGGAGCGGCGTGGCGATCGACGCGGGTGCGGCCAAGTCGGCACCCGTCGCGTCGAGTCGCTGCAGGGTCGTACCTCCCGCCGACGCCCCGAGCAACATGCCGTCATCGTAGAGGGCCAGGCGGCTCGAGCCCGCGACGGCCAGGGTGCGATCCGAGATTGGCTGCCCCGTGGCGCTGAATGCGCCGAGGTGAGCGACCTGCGTGTCGTCGCCGTACACGAGGAAGAACCCCGAGCTGGTCGCGACGAGGCCTCCGAGCGTCGTTGCGTAGCCGCCAGCGCAGTTGGCCCCCGGGTCGTCCGTGATGAGCGCTGCGTCGTGATCGAAGTAGATGCCCTTGCCTGGATAACAGTCGGAGATGCAGACGGGGACGAGCCCCGCCGGCCCGGCCGCGAGGCGCTGGTCCATGCTGTGGCTGCAGCCCCAGCCCCAGCCGGCGCCGGCGGGGGCCCCGCTCGGGTCGAAGAGTCGAAGCGTGTCCCCTTGGTGCCCGATCCCGTCGGGCCAGCGCCGATGAAGCGCATGGTACGCGGCGTACGATCCGTCGGCGAGGCGCGCGAGCCGGCCGGTCTGGGCGAACTCGCCGAACCACTCGGTGCCTTCGACCTGGTGGTCCCCTCCCCCCACGAGGTTCGTCTCGGAGAGGACCGCACCGCTGGAGTCGACCTTCACGAAGGTCATGAAGTCGGGGGCTCGCGACACGAGGAGCGCGACGTCGTTCGCAGTCGCCGCGATGCCGAAGACCTGCGTGCCGGCGACGACGAGATCGTCGCCGATGCGCTGGTCGACGGCGTCGAGCTTGGTCACGTGGATGTTCCCATCGGAGCCCGCCCACGCGACGACCGAGGCCGAGCCTGCCTGCGCGGTGATCGCGCGCGAGCCGCTCGCTCCGCCGATGGTCACACTCGTGATGCGCGTAGCCTCCTGGAGAGAGGCCGCCGTGCAGGGTGGAGCGCCGCCCGTGGACCCGGCGCCGACGCCCCCAGACCGGCCGCCGCTCGAAGCGCCACTCCCCGGACCGCCACCCGCAGCAGCTCCGCCGTCAGCGGGAGAGCCACCATCGGGGCCGCCGGCCGAGCCACCTGTGTCGCCACAACCCAAGAGCACAGCGAGCAGCACGAGAGGGGACGTTCGCATGCTTCGATGATAGGCCGATCGGCCAGCCGTAGCGGCGCGGAGTGCACTCGGGCTCGCTCACATGAGCGAGCGCATCGGGCTCCTCTCGAACGGGTCGAACGTGACGGCCTCGGCGCGGTTCCACGTGTGGAAGGGCCAGGTCTTACCGCTGCGGTAACCTTGATAGGCGGAGGCTGAGCAGACGCTGACGCTTTTGGGGGCACGGCGCTGGAGGCCGTGACGGCGGCCGATGCGGAAGGTGGCGCGGTCGCTGCGGCGCTCCGCTCGAGGGCGGGCTCGGGGGTCGAGCGCACGGGCCTGGCGGGCTCGCGCTCGCAGGCAGCCGATAGCACACCAAAACAGAGCAATGCACGTGTCCTCACTATGCGGATCGTACTCTTGGTCAGCGATGAATTGGGGCGCGACCCATGTAGGCCGGACTCACCAGCCAGGAGCTTCCATCAATACCTTGTTCCACCGATTGTCCCACACACTGTTTGCGCCCCTCCGCCGCGGTGACGAACGGATCACCGTTGCGACGGTCAAGACCGTTCTCGGGCGCAAGAAGGGTGCTAGTCTCCCGCCCCCATAAGGGACGGAGGGGGCACACGTGGCATCGAGCTTGGTGGCACTGTTGGATGACATCGCGACGCTGCTCGACGACGTCGCCGTCCTCACGAAGGTCGCAACAAAGAAGTCGGCTGGCGTCCTCGGCGACGATCTCGCCCTCAACGCGGAGCAGGTCACCGGTGTCGACGTGACGCGCGAGCTGCCGGTCATCTGGGCCGTCGCCAAGGGCTCGGCGCTCAACAAGCTCATCTTGGTCCCGGCCGCGCTCGCGATCAGCGCGATCGCGCCCTGGCTGATGACCCCGCTGCTCATGCTCGGCGGTGCGGTTCTTTGTTTCGAGGGCTTCGAGAAAGTCCACCACAAGATCTTCGCGTCGAAGGAAGTGAAGAAGGCCGAGCACCTGCAGCTCGTCGAGGCGGTGGCCAACCCCGCGGTCGACATGGTCGCCTTCGAGAAAGAGAAGATCAAAGGCGCGATCCGCACCGACTTCATCCTCTCCGCGGAGATCATCGTGATCGCGCTCGCCGCGATGAGCCACGCGCCCTTCGGCACGCGCGTGGCGGCGCTGTGCTTGCTCGCCACTCTCGTGACGGTCGGCGTCTACGGCCTTGTCGCGGGCATCGTGAAGCTCGACGACGCAGGGATCGCCCTGAAGAAGAAGGGTGGCGCGGCGGCGTCGCTCGGCACGCTGCTCTTGGTCGGCGCGCCGAAGTTCATGAAGCTCCTCTCCTTCGCGGGAACGACGGCGATGTTCCTGGTCGGCGGTGGCATCCTCGTCCATGGCATTCCTGGGATCGAGCCCGTCATGCTGCGCTGGGTTGCAGCGGCGGAGGCGACCCCGAGCGTAGGAGGCCTCCTCGGCTTCCTCGTCTCCAGCCTCGTTACCGGTGTCGTCGGCGTCATCGCCGGCGGCATCATCATGGTCGTGGTCGGCATGGTGAAGAAGGCCCTCCCGAAGAATGCGAACAAGCCCGACGAGGCCAAGTCTGCCTGAGCGGTCGGCCTGGCCGTGCTCCCACCGACGTTCCTCGGCTGGTCGGGCGAGCACGATCCTCGGCGTGTTCCGAACTCGCTGAACCCGCGCGACTGCGCTCGAGAGCGCGACCCGGGGGCTCCGTAGTGCGCTCGGCGTACGGCACGGCACCGTTTGCGACCGCATCGAGCTTGGTTCATTCGAACAAAACTAAGTGATTCCACATTTTCTTGTCAATGATGTTGAATATGACTTTCATTAACTAATTGTGAATGCGGCTCATCCCTTTTCTCGGTGCATGCGTGTGGATTCTTCCTGGGGTGGTGGCGGCGCAGGAAGACGCTCCGCGCGCGCCCTCGGCGCCCGCCTCGCCCACAACGCCTGCTGCCGCATCGCAGAATGCTTCCGCAGAGGAGTCGATCGAGGTCACGGTGGACGGAGAGAGCGTCTCACGCTTCCCTCAGGAGGAAGACAGCACGCGGCTGTTGGTTGGGAAGAAGGTCACCTCGACTTCGCTCGACGAGCTTCCTGCCATCCCTACGAACACGCCGCGACTCGGCCTCTCGCTGACGCGAGTAGGGATTTCCAACCGCGAAAGTCGTCCGAAGGCTACCTGAACCTAGACGCCAGGGGCGTTCGGGGAGGCGGGCTTGCGCCACTACAGCCTGGCCGCCAAGGCGACCATCGCCTACCTGCATCACGACCGTGGCTCGTTCGAGGAGGCGCGTGCGACCTATGGCGCGGTCGGGTTCGAGAGTCAGCGCCAGGGTCGGCTCCTACTGACGGCCCTCGTCCGCATCTACGAGGCGAGCCTGCCGGGCGAGCGACAGGCACGCATCACGCTGCTCGAGGAGACCCTGCGCGCCATCGGCCGGGTGGACATGCGTGCCATCGAGGCGCTCGCATTGGCAACGCTCGTGCGCCTCGATCCGAGCCGTCAGGATGCCGCCGCCCGCGCGCGTGCACTTCTGGCGCAGCCCAACGCGGTGCCATCCCCCGACGCGAGGCCGTGCAGGTGCTGCTCGGCGACGCGTTGCCGCCCGAGGTGGTCTCACGCGCGGCGATTATCCGCGTGTCGGCCCGCGTGTCGTGATCAGGTGCGACTCGCAGCGGCGGCACGCGAGCTCGTCAACCCCACCCGTTCGAGCGACCCACTGAACCTCGATGAGAGCCACTCCTCCTCGAATCCGACTCTCAGGGCCCGCCGCTAGTTCCGTAGCGGCGTCGCCCCGGCCTCGGCGAGCTGCCGCGCGAGATGCGCCAGGCGCGGCGGATCGACCAGCGCTCGGCGAACCTCCGCGAGGGCCACGTGCACGGCGCCCAGTTCGTCCGCCTCGATGACCACCGCATCGTCGGTTGCGCGGATGCGGATGGTGCCGCCCAGCTCCTGGGCACCGAGCACCCGGTCGAGCCAGGCCGCGGCAAGCGAAGGCGCAGGCTCGAGCCCATGGGGTGCAAACGCGTCCTCGAGAGTGGTCGCGTCGAGCGCAAGCTCGAGCCGCTTGCCAGCGACGAGGGTGAGCGTGCCGGGCGCGTGCAGCGCCTCGTCGATGTCGAGCTCTTCGATCGTGCCGACGACCGGCCCCTCGTGCGACGCGGCCCACGAGCGAAGCACGGACGCGCCGTCGAGGTCGCAGGCGATCGCCCCGCGCAGACCTCCGCCGTAGATGTGAGCTTCGCTCTGCTCCAGCGTGAGCGCCTTGCCACCAGGGGCGGAGATCACCGAGCGCGTGAGCGCACCCCGCGCCCCGGGATCGATCGCGAGCGCGACGGCGCCGTCCGTCGTCACCTTGACGTCCACCAGGACGAGCTCGGTCGCCAGCTGTGCGCACACGGCCGGCGAGCCCCCCGTCAGCTCGACGCCGCGCAGCACGACATCTCCGCTGCCGACCGCGAAGATGCACCCGGCCTCGCTGGTGATCGCCCCGCCGACGAAGAGCGCGTCGTGCGCTTCCTTGAGGAGGACGGCAGTCTTGGCGCCCCCGGCGATCGTGCAGTCATACGCGGCGACGCTGCCGCCGGGCATGACCCAGAGGGCGGTGTCGCGTCCCCCGCGCAGATCGCAGTCGTCGAAGATGGCGGCGCCGCCACCCATGACGGTCGCCGAGGGCATCGCCGAGCTCAGCACGGTACAGCCTTCAAGGACCGCGCGTGCGCCGTTGCACACGCAGAGGCCGCAACCGAGGCCACCGCCCAAGGTGCACCGCTCCGCCGTCACGCGTCCGGCGGCGATGCCCAGATCGTTGCCGCCGCTTTCAACGATCGTGCACCCGGTCAGACCGACGCTACCCAGCGTGCTCGCCAGCAGGCCCGTCTGCGTCGCGCCGCGCACCGTCACGTTCGCGAACACCCCGCGAGAACGCTCGAGGAGTTCGATGCCGTTGTGACCGCTGCGCTCGACGACGAGATCGGAGATCTCGGCGAGAACGCTGCCGGCGACGGAGAGCCCGCTGTTGCCCGTGTCCTCGATCCGGCTCGCCTCGATGCCGAGCTCGCCGTCGCCGGTGGCGATCACCCCTGCGCCCCTGGTGCCGCGCACGACCGAGTCGATGAGGATGAGGTGAGCGCCCTGCTCGGAGAGCAGGCCCGTATTCCCTGCCGACTCGACGCGGCAGCGCTCGAGCACGATGAAGGCGTCCGCGCCATCCGCGTATACCCCGCAGCGCGCCGAACGGATCGTGCAGTCGACGAGCTGGAGGAAGAACCCCTCGGCCCACACGGCATGCATCGTTTCGCCCTCGGCGCTCGTCCCCGAAGTCAGCTGGAAGCCGCGGACGTAGGCGCACTGACGCCTGATGACGAGGGGCGGGCCTTCATCGCACTGGATCGTCACCGCGCCGTCGGCGACGAGCTCGATCGGACACGAGATGCGCACGCTCTCCACGTAGGTGCCCGGGCGGACCACGATGCGCGCCACGACCCCCGCCGCCGTCACCGCGGCCACCGCCTCGCCGATCGTCGCGAACCGCGTGAGGCCGTCGCCCGCGACCTCCGCATCCACGACCAACTCGCGCAGCGGCTCGATCGGCGCGGCGATCTCGCCGGAGATGTCGACGTCCCACGGAAGATCCCAGCCGCCCCCCGGTGCGAGCAGCCGGTCGATAATGGGCGGAAGCTCGCCCTCGCCACCCGCCTGCCACAAGTTGCGCGCCAGGGTATATGACG
>Ga0163154_10005399_pt1 | contig 16223 bp, 14 predicted proteins | sample OliLakLV19MP9P1_FD_148649 | JGI IMG/M metagenome (GOLD analysis project Ga0163154, IMG submission 148649) | Freshwater microbial mat bacterial communities from Lake Vanda, McMurdo Dry Valleys, Antarctica - Oligotrophic Lake LV.19.MP9.P1 | ecosystem: Environmental > Aquatic > Freshwater > Lake >... | reverse complement strand
CTCGCGCATCGCCGCCGTCAGGGCCTGGAAGAAGGCGATGTTGTGCCAGCTCAGCAGCACTTTTCCGAGAATCTCGTCGGCCCGGATCAGGTGGTGCAGATAAGCTTTTGAATAGTCCTGCGAGGCGGGGCAGGGGATGGCGGGCTCCAGCGGGTCCTGGTCCTCGGCGAAGCGGGCGTTCCTGAGGTTGACCGGTCCCGCCCACGTCCAGGCCTGGCCGTGCCGCCCGGCCCGGGTGGGCAGGACGCAGTCGAACATGTCGACCCCGCGCCAGACCGCCTCGACCAGATCGACCGGCTTGCCGACCCCCATCAGGTAACGCGGGCGGCCGACGGGCAGCATGTCGGGGGCGTAGTCCAGCACCTCGCACATGGCCTGATGGCCTTCGCCGACCGCCAGGCCACCGATCGCGTAGCCGTCGAAACCGATCTCCTGCAGCCGGTCCGAAGATTCGCGGCGCAGGTTCGCGAAGGTCGAGCCCTGCTGGATGCCGAACAGGGCCTGGGTCTCGCGGGTGCCGAAGGCGGCTTTGGAGCGGGCAGCCCAGCGGGCGGAAAGTTCCATCCCGTCGCGGGCACGCTCTTCTTCGGCCGGCCAAGCGACGCATTCGTCCAGCTGCATGGAAATGTCTGCGCCAATCCTGTCGGCCTGGATCTCGATCGAGCGTTCGGGGCTGAGGATGTGCTTGGAGCCGTCGATGTGGCTGGCAAAGGTGACGGCGTCCTCCTTGACCTTTGAAATTCCGGCCAGCGACATGACCTGAAAGCCGCCGCTGTCCGTCAGGATAGGCTTGGTCCAGCCCATGAATTTGTGCAGGCCGCCCAGCCGTTCCATTCGCTCTGCCCCGGGGCGCAGCATCAGGTGGTAGGTATTGCCCAGGATGATGTCGGCACCGGTCTGCCGCACCTGATCCACCGTCATCGCCTTGACCGTGGCGGCAGTGCCCACGGGCATGAAGGCGGGGGTGCGGATGTCGCCGCGCGGCGTTTTCAGCACCCCTGTGCGCGCGCGGCCTTCGGTGGCGGTGATATCGAACGGGAACGGCAATTTTCTCTCCGCTCATACCGGCGAAAGCCGGGACCCAGTGCTTTCGTTGAGCACTCTGCGTGGGATGGGTGGCGGGGCCAAACCGGTCAGACCGATCGCCCCAAGACCTGGGTTCCGGCTTTCGCCAGACTCAGCGGAATAGAGGGTTAGGGGTCGCGTCGGAATAGCAGGCTGCCATCCCCGTAGGAATAGAAGCGATACCCGTCCGCCACGGCGTGGGCATAGGCCGCCTTCATCGTGTCCAGCCCGGCGAAGGCCGAGACCAGCATGAACAGGGTCGATTTCGGCAGGTGGAAATTGGTCATCAGCACATCGGCGGCGCGGAAAGCGTAGCCGGGCGTGATGAAGATGGCCGTGTCGCCGTTGAAAGGCCGGATGACGCCGTCAGGCGTCGTCGCGCTCTCAATCAAGCGCAAGGAGGTGGTTCCGACGCAGACGATGCGGCCCCCGGCGGCACGGGCGGCGTTCAGGGCTGTGGCGGTTTCGGCGGACACCACGCCCCACTCGGAATGCATCTTGTGGTCGGCGGTGTCGTCGGCCTTGACCGGAAGGAAGGTGCCGGCCCCGACGTGCAGGGTCAAGGCATGGGTCGAGACGCCTTTCGCCTTGATGGCCTCCATCAGCGCAGGCGTGAAATGCAGGCCCGCGGTCGGCGCGGCGACCGATCCGTCCAGTTGCGCGAACATGGTCTGATAGTCCGACCGGTCGCGGTCGTCCTCTGCCCGTTTGGCCGCGATATAGGGGGGCAGGGGCATAACTCCGACGGCGCGGATGGCGTCGTCCAGCATCGGCCCGGAGACGTCGAAACGCAGGGTGACGAGGCCGTCGTCGGACTTGTCCACCACGGTGGCGTCGAGGCGGCCGGGTTCACAGGCGGCTTGCCTCTGCGCGCTGAAGCTTATCCGATCCCCCGCCTTGATCCGCTTGCCCGGCTTCATGAAGGCCGACCAGACGTCGGGCGCGTCGCGGTGATGCAGGGTGGCCTCGACTTGGACGGTCAGGGCCTCGCCGCCTCCTTTCCCGATTATGGGCCCGACGCGTTCGCGCACACCCGACAGCCGCGCCGGAATGACTCGTGTATCGTTGAACACCAGGGCGTCGCCGGGTCGCAGGAAATCCGGCAGGTCGCGGACGATGCGGTCTTCAAGGGTGCCGCCATTGATCACCAGCAGCCGTGCGGAATCCCTCGGCTCGGCGGGGCGCAGCGCGATGAGGTCATCGGGCAGATGGAAGTCGAAATCAGCGGTTTTCATCAGGCGGGGCAATGGCCATAGGGGCTGCCTCCGGTCAAGTGCAGCCCGCCTTGCCAATTTGTAACTGGAAGTCAGGCATCGACCCGACGTCACTGTGTCTAAGCAAAAGCTGGACACCGTCGCCATGATCCATCGATCTCTCGCCCTGGCCGTTGCAGCACTCGTCATGTTGGGGGGAGCCCAGCAGGCCCCGGTCGTGCGAACGGGCGCGGGCGAGGTCCGTGGCGTCTCCGTCGAGGGAGTGGTCACCTATCGCGGTCTTCCGTTCGCCCGGCCGCCGGTCGGCGATCTGAGATTCCGGGATCCGCAGCCGGCCACGGCATGGAGCGGCATCCGCGACGCAAACGCCTTCAAACCAGCGTGTTTGCAGACCGGTGTTTCCATGCCGGACGAGCCGCCGTCGCGGACCAGCGAGGATTGCCTCTACCTCAACATCTCGACGCCTGAGGGCGCGCAGGTGAACTCCCTGCCTGTTATCGTCTGGATTCCCGGCGGAGGCTTCGAAAACGGATCGACTTCCATCCCGCTCTACGATGGAGAGCGGTTGGCGAGCCGAGGGGTTGTGATCGTGACGGTTGCCTACCGGCTCGGCGCGCTCGGCTTCCTTGCGCATCCAGACCTGACGGCCGAGGCCGGAGGATCGGGCAACTACGGCCTGATGGACCAAATCGCGGCGTTGGAATGGGTGCGGGACAATATTGCGGCCTTCGGCGGCGACGCCGAGCGAGTAACCGTCGCTGGCCAATCGGCCGGGGCTACGTCGATTAGCATCCTTATGGCTTCTCCGCGTGCCCGGGGTCTGTTCCATCGCGCCATCGGCCAGAGTGGCGGCCTGTTCGAGCCGGTGGCGCTGGCACCGCAGTACCTCCTTGTGAACGCCGAGGCGGACGGTGCCGCCTACGCCGCCACCCTGGGCGCGGCGTCGACCGCCGATCTCCGCGCGTTGCCGGCCGAACAGTTCCTGGGCCCTGCGTCAAAACGGATTGTACATCCCGCTATTGAGCCGCGCGCCCTGCCGAGGCCACCATGGGATGTCTTCATCGCTGGCGAGCAGGCAGACGTACCACTGTTGTTGGGTTTCAACGCGGACGAGGCGCGGTCATTGACGGATGTGTCCGGCGTCACGGCGGCCAATTTCGCCGAGAGGCTGGCGGCGCGCTGGGGGCAACTACCGCCCCCATTGCTTGCTCCCTATGCCTTCACGACCGATGAGGAGGCGCAGACAGCGCGCGCGGATTTCGAACGCGACCTGCGCTTCGGCTGGAACATCCGGGCTTGGGCAAGGCTACAGGCCGCGCACGGGCGGAGCCCCGTCCACGCCTATTATTTCAGCCGCCGTCCGCCCTATCCTGAAGGCTCGGTCCAACAGGCTTGGCGCGCGGGCCATTTTGCCGAGCTCTGGTACATGTTCGACCATCTGGATCAGCAGCCGTGGGCATGGACGGAGCGGGATCGGACGCTGGCTGACACCATGGCGGACTATTGGGTCGACTTCGCCCGGGACGGCGACCCCAATGGCGAGGGGAGGCCGCAATGGCCGGCGTTCACCGCCGGGGACGAGCGCGTTCTGAACTTCGGCGACACGACCGAGGCGACTCCGTTGCCGAACAGTTCTGCGCTCGACGTGTTCGACGCGGTCTATGGAGCGATCCGGTAACTGAATCCATGATCGCCGACAGAGCCTGCGGCGGTTGACCCTCGACGGTCAAGGCTGCAAACCCGCGCCCATGCTGCACTCCCTTGAAACCCTCGCGCGCGAAGCCAAATCCTGGCCGTTCGAACAGGCCCGCAATCTTCTGGCCCATGTGCTGAAGAAGCGGCTCTCCGACGCTGAGCGGACTGCCGCCAAACTGCTGTTCGACGCCGGCAAGGCCGACGAGGCGCTGGCAGCGTTTCCGGCCCTGCAACGCCCCGTGATCCTCGAGACCGGTTACGGCCCCTCGGGCCTGCCGCATATGGGCACGTTCGGCGAGGTGTCGCGGACCACCATGGTGCGTAACGCCTTCCGGGCGCTGACCGGAGACCAATGGCCGACGCGGTTGATCGCTTTCTCGGACGACATGGACGGGCTGAGAAAGGTACCGGAGGGCATTCCCAATCCGGAGATGCTGGCCGAGGACCTGCACAAGCCGCTAACCGTGGTGCGCGACCCGTTCGGGACGCACGACAGTTTCGGCGCCCACAACAACGCCCGACTGCGCGCCTTTCTCGACGGGTTCGGCTTCGACTACGAATTCCTGTCCTCGACCGGGCAGTACAGGTCCGGCCGGTTCGACGCGACGCTGCTGACCCTGCTGGAGCGGTTCGACGCGGTGCAGGCGATCATGCTGCCGACGCTGGGGCCCGAGCGGCGCGAGACCTATTCGCCCTTCCTGCCGGTCAGCCCGGCCACCGGCCATGTGCTACAGGTCCCGACGCTGGAGCGGGATGAGGGGAAGGGGACCATCACCTTCGACGACCCCGCAGGCGGCCGCACCGAGGTCCCGGTCACCGGCGGCCATGTGAAACTGCAGTGGAAACCCGACTGGGCCATGCGCTGGACGGCGCTGGATGTCGACTATGAGATGTCGGGCAAGGACCTGATCGAGAGCGTGCGCGAAAGCTCCAAGGTCTGCCGCGCCCTGGGCGGGATTCCACCGGAGGGGTTCAACTACGAACTCTTCCTCGATGTCGAAGGCCGGAAGATCTCCAAATCGAAGGGCAATGGCCTGACCATGGACGAATGGCTGCGCTACGGCACGCCGGAGAGCCTGAGCTGGTTCATGTTCCAGTCGCCGAAATCGGCCAAGAGCCTGCATTTCAACGTCATCCCGCGCGCCATCGACGATTATCTGGCGGCGATCGAGGCTTACAAGACCCAGGAACCGGCCAAACAGATCGACAATGCCGTCTGGTCGATTCACGCCGGATCGCCGCCGGCTCACACCGCGCCAGTCTCCTTCGCCCTGCTGCTGAACCTGGTCGGCGTGGCCAACGCTTCGGACAAGGCGCAGTTGTGGGCCTATTTCGCCCGATACCTGCCCGAGGCGACGCCGGACAGCGAGCCGCTGCTGGACCGGTTGATGGGCCATGCGCTGAACTACTACGAGGACTTCGTGAAGCCGGCGAAGGCCTATCGGGCGCCGGACGAGAGGGAGAAGTCGGCCTTGCTGGATCTCGCCAGCCGGCTGGAAGCCCTGCCGGCGGACTGTACGGACGGCGAGGCGATCCAGACCGAAGTCTATTCCGTGGGCAAGGATCACGCCTTCGACCCGCTGCGTGGCTGGTTCGGGGCCCTGTACGAAGTCCTGCTCGGAGCGTCGCAGGGTCCGCGCTTCGGCTCCTTCGCCGCCATCTACGGCCTGCCCCAGACCATCCAGCTGATCAAGGCGGGCGCGAACGGTGAATTGGCGTCCCGTTAGGCCGCGGTCCTCGGCCGCCTGAGGTCCGACCCGGCGTGGGCCGGTGCTCAAGCAGCGAGCCGCCGCGCGGCGAGCGATAGCGCCAGCCAACATGAACCGAACATAACGGCGCGCCTCCGGGAGCCTTCATCCGGGTCCGTGCATTCTCCATGACATCGACCAACCTCGATGAACTGGAGAGATCATGTCGAAGCTTATGAACACCACCCTCGCCACCGCCGCCGCCCTCGCAGCGCTGGTCACCGCAATCCCGACGGTGTCGATGGCCCAGCAGGCCAACGGCGTGACCAACTGCGACGCCCCGGGCGGACGCCAGCGCGCGGGTGCCCTGATCGGTGCCGTCATCGGCGGCCTGGCCGGCAGCCAGATTTCGTCTAACGAACGCACTTTGGGCGCTGTCGCAGGTGCCGGCGCCGGTGCCGCCGCCGGTTCCTATATCGGCTGCAACCAGCAGCGCACGCGCGCCGCTGCCCAGGACAGCAGCAGCGGCGGGGCCTATCGCGCCACCTCGAACCTGCGTATCCGCTCAGGCCCCGGCACCAACTATCGCCAGGCAGGCTCTCTGCGCGCCGGCCAGCCGTTCAGCGCCATCGGTTCGCAAGGCGAATGGGTCCAGATCGCCGGCGGTGGTTGGGTCAACGCCCGCTACGTCACCACCAACTAGGCGCGATCCCGTCGCGTAGACCAGAGGGCCGCTCCGCGAGGGGCGGCCTTTCTTGTTTTGGCGCTATCGCTCGCGACGCGGTCGCTCGCGGCTTGAGCGCGTGGGTGCGGGCGGCAGCCAGTCTACTGACTGACCCAAAGAATCCGGCCCATCCAGACGATTTCGGCCCGTGAAACGTTGAGCACTGGATAGGCCGGATTGACCGAGCCGAGCGTCACCGTTCGCGCCGTCAGCGCCTCCAGCTGTTTGGCGAGCGTCTCGCCCCCCGTGGTCCGCACCACGACCCGGTCGCCCTTGCGCACATCCGCAGCCTCCCGGTCGACGATGATCCGGTCCCCCTCGCGATACAGCGGGGCCATGGAATCGCCGACGATCCGCAGACTCAGCAGCGAGTCCCGCGCACGCGGCAATTCGGTCTGCTCCCAGCCTTCGCCGGTCGGGAGGCCGGCGTCGTCGAAAAATCCGTCCCGACCGGCCTGGGCCATGCCCAGCAAGGGCACGGTGGAGGTGCGCGAGGTCGCATCGCGGGCCAAGGCCGCAAACTCCCCCAATGAGGTTCCCGTCGCGGTCAGGACCCGCGTCAAACTCTCGGTCGATGGCCAGCGCGGTCGGGGCACCGCTCCCGGGCCGAAGCGCTTTGACGGATTGAAACTGGTCGCATCCAGTCCCGCCCTGCGCGCCAGCCCCGAGGCACTCAGGCCCTCCCGGCGGGCGAGGCCGTCGATGGCGGTCCAGAGCTGTGCATGGGACAGGGGCACGGTGTTTCCGGGGAGCCGAATCACGGTCGGCAGACCTTGGGAATTTGTGCCCATTCCACTGACCCGTCAATGCGCCGCTCGGGCAGCAGAACAGGACCGGCCGGATGGTCGCCTTCGAGCATCGGGCCGGTCGGGATCACAGAGCGAGACTGCGGGACCTTGAGGGAGTGGCTATTCCAGCCCGGCGGCGCGGCGTTCCTGCCAGGCCCAGAAGGTGCCGACGGCGAGGGCCACCAGCACGCCGTAGCTGGCCAGATTGATGACCGCGAAGAAGGCGGCGGCAGGCGGGCGCACGTCGACGAGAGTCAGCACATGGCTCATCAGGATCAGCGATTGCAAGGCGCATACCCAGACCGGCCAGCTCCGGTGGCTCTTCCACGCCAGTGAGGCGCAGACAGCCAGGAACACGACATCTATCGCTAGCAGTCCCCAGTTGATGCCGTACAGATTGCCGCTGTCCTGGATGAGCTGGGAAGCGAACAGGCCAAGCATGTAGGCAGCCGCGCCGATCCGTTCCGGCTCATCGCCCTTGACGAAGGCAAACGCCGCCACGAGCACCGCGATGGCGAAACCAATCTGCGAGGAGAGAGTGTCAAACATGCAATCGCCCCCATACCATTTGGCATGAGGGCGACCTTGCATCGAGTCTGTGGAAACCGGAATGACCGGTTGCCGACATTACGCCGAATTAAACCGCGCGCAGACGGGCTTCGCGGGTCAGGCCGGCGGTCGGCGCATCCGGCTCGGCCGGCTTGTCGAGCACGCCAATGGCGTAGACGCCGTAGCCCATGCGACGGTGGTCCTTGGCCAGTTCTTCGTGGCAGGCGACGATCGCTTCCCGGGCCGTGGCCAGGGCGGCGATGGCTTCCATGGCCTTGGCCTGCGAGCCGGCACCGGCGATCGGCGACAGGCTGAGGGCGGTGCGGGCACCGATCATGGACTGGATCAGCATGGTCGCCTTGGCGATCGTGGAGTCCAGGGCCTGCTCGGTGGAATTCAGATCGCCCGCGACGCTGGCGATAACTTCAGCCTTGTTCATCAAACCCTCCAACTTTAACGGTAAAGCTGTCGTTAACACTTCTTCACTACATCCGGAAGGAGTTTGTTAATCATTTCGTCCGGATGACCAAAGCCGTCGCCCACGCCACCCCCGATCGGCGGCTGATCGCCCGGCTTGTCCAGCGGGCCGACCGCGAGAGTGTCCAGCCCAAGCTTGCGCGCCAGGGCCGCCAGGGTGTTGTGGGTCTGGATCAGGTGTGACCTCGCCTCCGCCAAGGCGCTGATGGATGCTGCGGCACCGTCGAACGCCCTTTGACCGGTCACCGCTGACAGATAGGCGTCGGCCCGGGCCGTCGGCAGAACCGAGGCGAGGATTGCGGTCTCCTTCAGCGCCTGATCGATGGCGGTTTCAGCGGCGTACAGGCGGCAGGCCAAGGCCTCACCGATGGATTGTCTCGACATTTTACGTCCTCCCATGACAAAGCGTCACGATGAAAGACCAGCATAGGTGGCATCTAATTACAACCCGGGGTCATCTCCTGCCATGCGGGTGATTCCTGTTTTCCCGGCATCGATGAGCGGCGGGGGACCAGAGCGACGCATTGCCTGCCGCGCCAGGACCGCCATATTCACCACATGCTCCGTTTCGAGGATCTACTGAAACCGATGCCGGAGGGGCTCTACTGCCCGCCCGGAGATTTCCACATCGATCCTGTCCAGCCGGTGCCCCGGGCGGTCATCACGCACGGTCACGCGGATCATGCCAGGGCCGGGCACGGTGCCGTTCTGGCGACGAACCAGACCCTTGCGATCATGGCCGAACGCTATGGCGATGATTTCGCCTTGCAGCGCCAGGGCGTGTCCTATGGCGAACGCACCACGCACAGTGGCGTCGAGGTGACCCTTGTCCCGGCCGGTCATGTCCTTGGCTCGGCTCAGGCGCTGGTGCGGTGGAAGGGTATCAGCATGGTGGTGTCGGGCGATTACAAGCGTCGCCGGGATCCCACCTGCGAGGCCTTCGAGCCGACCCGGTGCGACGTCTTCATTTCCGAGGCCACGTTTGGACTACCCGTCTTCACACACCCGCCGGACATCGAAGAGATCGGCAGGCTGATCCTGTCCCTGGAACAGTTTCCGGACAGGGCCCACCTGGTCGGAGCCTATGCGCTGGGCAAGGCGCAGCGGGTGATCCGGCTGTTGCGCGAGGCCGGCTGGGATCGACCGATCTATGTCCACGGCGCGCTCGAGCGACTGAACCGGTTGTACGAAAGGGAGGGCGTCGATCTGGGCCCGCTCGCGCCCGCCACGGGCCTGGCCGCGAACGCCCTCGGCGGCGAGATCGTCATCGCGCCGCCCGCAGCGACCCAGGACCGATGGGCACGCCGGTTCGCCGATCCGGTGCTGGCCTTCGCTTCGGGCTGGATGCTCGTCAAGGCGCGGGCGCGGCAGAGGGGGGTGGAATTGCCGTTGGTGTTGTCCGATCACGCGGACTGGCCCGAACTGACGGCCACCTTCGCCGAACTGAAGCCCGAAGAGGTCTGGATCACCCACGGGCGCGAGGAGGGGCTCTTGCGCTGGTGTGAGCTGAATGGCCAGGCGGCAAGGGCGCTCAGGCTGGTGGGCTATGACGAGGATGACGACGAGGCGACGTTCATACCCCCGGATCAGGCGACGGAACGGGCCGGTAGTAACGGTGCGGCTTGAGGCATCGACTCCGCGACGGCCAAGGACGCCTGCTCCAACGCCGTATTCATGGCCAGCCGCAGTCGTTCCGGCTTGATCGGCTTTTCGACGACGGATGCCATGCCGATCGCGAGGTATTTCTTCGCGTCGTCCGGATCGGCGTTGGCGGTCAGGGCGACGATCGGGATGTTGCGGACCGGGCCGTCAAGGGCGCGAATCGCCTGGGTCGCCTGGACACCGTCCATCCGCGGCATTTTGATATCCATCAGGATCAGGTCGAACGGTCGTTCCTGGACGGCGGCCAGGGCCTCCACCCCGTCGTCGGCGGTCTCCGAGGTGCAGCCGAACATCTCGCAAAGGGCCTGGGCGACGACGCGGTTGGTGGCGTTGTCGTCGACGATCAGGACATGCGGGTTGTTCGTTATCTCGCCGTCCGACAGGTTCTCGACATTGGAGGCCCGGGCCGGAGCGACCTGGGTGCGCTCGACGTCCAGATCGAAGGCGAAGGTGGCGCCACGACCCGGATTGTTCTCGGCCCAGATCCGTCCGTCCATCCGGTCGATGATCTGGCGGCAGATGGCGAGGCCCAGCCCGGCACCGTTGAGACCCGAACCGTGCACGAACGGTTCGAATAACGCATCGACCCGGTCCCTGTCGACCCCCGGGCCGTCGTCGCGAATGCGGGCCTCCAGGTGGATCCGGTCGCCGCGGGCGACGGCCTTGAGGCCCGCCTCCACCACGCCGTTGCGGGCGAATTTCAGCGCATTGCCGATGAGGTTGTTGAACACCTGCTTCAGGCGCACGCCGTCGATGACGGCCGCCAGTTCCGTGTCGCCCTCATAGCTGCACATCAGGGTCACATCGTCCTGCGATGCGCGGGGTGCCCACATGGCCTGAACGTCGTCCATCAGCGCCCGCAGCGGCGTTGGTCGCGGTTGCATCTCCAGCTCGCCGGCCTCGGCCCGCGACAGGTCCAGCGCGTCCTGGAGGATGCGCAGGAGGGTCTCCGAGGAATCCACGATCGTGTTGAGGTGGGCATGGGACTGGGCGTTCAGCGGTTGGCGCCGCAACAGCTCGGCCACCGCCAGAACCCCGTTCATCGGCGTGCGCAGCTCATGGCTCATGATGGCCAGAAACTGACTCTTGGTTCGGGCTGCGGCCAGTGCCTGGGTCCGGGTGTCGGAAAGCATGCGCGCCTGTTCCGCCAGCTCGAGATTTTGCGCGCGCTGACGGTCGTTCACCGCCTGCAACAGGGAAACGGCCGTTCCGACGCCGTGATAGCGGCCGTTGCGGGTGACGATGAAGCCGCGCATCAGGGCGCCCGCGCCGCACTTCAGCAGGATGTCGCAGAAGGCGTCGATGTGGACCCCGGCCTCGACCACGGCCGGTTCGACATCCATCAGGTGGGACACCGGGCGTTTCGCATACAGGGCGTGGCCATAGGCCCCGGCGATCTTGAGCAGGAAGACATTGCGTTCGATAAGGCCGACCGGGCGACTGTCGGCGACGACCGGGATCACCAGCGTGTCGATTTCACGCTCGAAGCGCGCAAAAATCTCGTGCCCCAGCGCATTGGGCGAAACCGGGTCGGCCGGTTCTGTCAGGCTCTCGATCGTCGGCATGAGCGACCGCTACTCCACTGGGACCGGTGGACAATGCCAGCAAACCGTTTGCGGAATGGTTAAATCGCGGGGTCGCCGTGATTTGGCCTTCTTTGCTCGTTCGGGCTGGCTGGTGTATGAGGCCTGCCCGCGATTTGCGCGGCCCATTCTTCCCTCCAATGCGCGCGGCCGCTCGGCCGACCGCAGGTTTGTCATGAGCGCAATCGGCCACGTTCCTGAATCTTCGGCTCTCGTCCTGTTCTCGGGCGGGCAGGACAGCGCCACCTGCCTGGCCTGGGCGCTGGAGCGATATGGCCGCGTCGAAACCGTTGGCTTCGACTATGGCCAGAGGCACGCGGTCGAGATGGAGGCGCGGCTGGCGGTGCGCGCTGGCATGGCCGGCGTCCTGCCGAGCCTCGCCGCACGCCTCGGCCCGGACCATGTGGTCGACCTGACCGGCTACGGACGGATCGCCGAGAGCGCCCTGACGTCCGACAGCGCCATCGAGATGGACCGCCGCGGTCTCCCGACGACCTTCGTGCCCGGCCGCAATCTGGTCTTCCTGACCTGCGCCGCCGCCCTGGCGGACCGGCGCGGTCTGGACGTGTTGGTCGGCGGCATGTGCGAGACCGACTACTCCGGCTATCCGGACTGTCGGCGTGACACGATCGACGCCATGGCACGGGCGCTCAGTCTTGGGCTCGACAAGACCGTGACGATCGAGACGCCGTTGATGGCCCTGACCAAGGCGCAGACCTGGGCTCTTGCCGACGGGATCGGTGGTTCGGCCCTGGTCGACCTGATCGTGGAGTTCTCGCACACCTGCTACCGGGGAGATCGGACTCGCCGCCACGCCTGGGGGTTCGGCTGCGCCGACTGCCCGGCCTGTGAGCTGCGCGCGGCCGGTCATCGCGCATGGATCGCGCGTGAAGGCGTTCTCGCATGACCTATTCCGCCAAGGAGGTGTTCCTGACGGTGCAGGGCGAAGGCGGCCAGGCCGGACGGCCCGCCGTCTTCCTGCGTTTCGCCGGCTGCAATCTGTGGAGCGGGCTGGAGCGGGACCGGGCCACCGCCGTCTGCAGCTTTTGCGACACCGATTTCGTCGGCACGGATGGCGCCGGCGGGGGCAAATTCGTCACCGCCGACGCACTGGCGGACCACGTCGATTCGATGTGGCGGGGCAGGGCAGGGGACCCGCGGCTGGTCGTCTGCACCGGCGGAGAACCGCTGCTGCAACTGGATCGCCCGCTCATCGACGCCTTGCACGGACGCGGTTTCGAGATCGCTATCGAGAGCAACGGCACGCTTCCCGCGCCCGACGGCCTCGACTGGATCTGCATCAGCCCCAAGGCGAACGCGCCCGTCGTTCAGACGACCGGCCAGGAGCTGAAACTGGTCTTCCCCCAGGCCAAGGCCCTGCCGGAACGGTTCGAACACCTCGCGTTCGACCGCTTCTGGCTGCAGCCGATGGACGGCCCTGACCGGGACGCCAACACCGCGGCCGCCCTCGACTATTGCCTGACCCACCCGAAATGGCGGCTCAGCGTCCAGACCCACAAATACATCGGCGTCAGATGAGCATCTTCGAAATTACCAAGGCGGCGACGTTCGACGCCGCCCACTATTTTCCCAACGAGCCCGACGGCAGCCCCTACCGGCGCATGCACGGCCATTCCTTCTCGGTCGAGGCCACGGTGCGTGGCGCGGCGCTGGACGGCCATGGCTGGGTCGCCGATCTGGGCGCGCTTGACCGGGCGCTGAAGGCGGCGGCGGAGGATCTGGATCACGGCCTGCTCAATGACAAACCCGGCCTCGAACTGCCGACGCTCGAGCATCTGTGCCTCTGGTTCGTCGACCGATTGAAGCCGGAGTGGCCGGGCCTGAGCCGGGTCGCCGTGTCCCGGCCGACCATCCACGAACGCTGCGTTCTGACGCTCTAGATCAGCAGTCGCGGCCCTGCCGCTGGCGCTGCTCGCAACGGCGCTGTTCGCGCTCATGGTTCCGCTGGTCGCGCTCCCGTTTGGCGCGGGTCTCTTCGTCCGAGGTGGTGACCGCATCGACGCCGGCGCCGACCACGGCTCCCGTCGCCTTGGCTGCGCCGCCCACGACGGCTCCCGCGGTGCCGACGACCGCGCCGACGACACAGCCCTGCAGCAGCAGCGCTCCGCCGATGACGGCGAAGAGGCCGACGGCCTTCGAGATGGACTGGTTCACTCAAACTCTCCCGTATCGCAACGGTCGGAAACCCGGACCGCAACGCCCCGTCCGCCGGGCCGATGGTGGGCGGCGAGGGGTTCGAACCCCCGACCCCCTCGGTGTAAACGAGGTGCTCTGACCAGCTGAGCTAGCCGCCCGTCCGTTGCCGGAACAAAGACCTAGAACCGGAAGCTGGCCCGCAGGAACAACATGTAGCGGACATAGTCGTCGATCATTTCGGCGTCGGCGCTGATCGACAGCATGCCCAGTTCGTTGCCGACGTTCAGGCGGAAGCCGACGATCGGTCCGCCGCCCTCGATCGAGCCACCATCAAGCGAGAAGTCCGGACCACCCGAGCGGAAACGGGCGATGGTCTCGCCAGGATCAGCCGAGATGTTCTGACGCCAGCCAACCCGAAGTTCAGGGCGCAACCAGCTGTTTTCACCCATCGACATACCGACGTTGATGGCGGCGGTGGCCGAGAACAGATGACCCTCGCGGTCATCGATCTCTAGATCGAAGCCGTCCCCGCCGCCGGTCTCGGCGTGACCGTCCTCGCTGAGGCCGAAGAACTCCGCATAGGCCTCGGGACGGACGCTGAAGCGACCGTAATTCCGCTCATAGGAGATGCCGCCCGCGGCCGCCAGAGAGAAGCCGCTCCAGTCCGATTCGGTGGACAGGTTCAGACCGGCACCCACGAACCGGCGCTCGGACTCGAAGGTGGCGTACCCGCCCGCCGCGCGGGCCCAAGTCGTCCAGTACTGGCCCTGCGCGCGCCAGTAGAGGCCCAGCTCAAACAGATTGGCAGTCAGGACTTCTTCGGCCTCGGCTTCGGGATCCTCTAGGTCGGACGAGGTGAAGGCGGCCGTGATCCCGACATTGCCGAGGCCCGTACCGCGTTCGATGCCGCCGGCGACGCCGAAACCCTCTGAGCGGAAACCATAGGTGTCGGTCTTGTCCTTGTCGGCGTAGAAATTGATTTCCTGCACCCAGGCGCTGGTCTCGCCCGGCGCGGCCGAGGCATTGCGGCCGGTCAGGGCGCGGGTCACGGCGTCGACGCCCGAAGCCAGCGACAGCAGCGGACCGCCGGAATGGTCAGGCAGCAACTGCTCATAGAGATTGACGAAATCGTCCCGCCCGGTCTGTGCGAGGAAGGCGTCGCGCACCGCCCCGTCGCGACCCAGCGCACTGTAGAAGGCGTCGTACATCGCGGCCTCGACGGGGATCAGCCCGGCTTCGGCAGTCGTGCGCCGACGGACATCGGCAAACACCTGGCCGGCGGGGACGTTGGCGCCCGCCTCGACGACGTAGAGATAGGGCGAGTTCTCCTCGATCGAACCCAGGTCGATGGCACCGTAGTTCAGCGTCCCGGCGTTGATCAGGGTGAATCGCGTCGGTGCGCTGAGCAGCGAGATGAAGCGGACGCCCAGGCCAGCGCCGGAGGTCAAAGTCGCCGTCCCCGCGACGTTGAAACCGCCCGACGTGCCGTTCGCCGGATCGAGGGTGATGATCAGGTCGCTCGTCGCGCCGACATTGAGGCTGGAAATGTTCAGCAGCGAGGTGTGTCGGGCATCCAGGGTGCCGTTGGTCACATTGATCGCCAGATTGCCGTCGCTGTCGGACAGCGCCCCGCGCACCACGGCACCGCCGGTGATCGAGAGCGTATCGGAACCGGCACCGAAGCTGATGTCGCCCAGGACCAGACCATTGCGGATATCGACCACGTCTGCGCCACTGCCAAGCCGGATCGCGCCGAACAGGATGGGCTCCGCGCTGTCAGGCACGCCGTCGCCATCGGTGTCCGGGTCGAGCGCGCTGGCGACGCCGGCGATGCCGGTCTGCAGGAAGGTCACGCCGGTCGTGTTGGCGCTGACGTTGATCGCGGTCGTCGAGCCGGTGATGGGGTCGCCTGCGGCGTTCGGGTTCAACGTGGCCTGGATAGACCGGGTATTGGTGATGGACGTCAGCGAGCCGCTCAGGTCTTGGATCGCGGTCACCACCGCCGCCCCGCCGCCGGAGGACGCCAGGATCGATCCGTTGTTGGTGAAGCTGGTCAGGGACGCTCCCGCCTCGACGCGGATCGCGTTCACGGTGGACGCCAGGCTGGTGGCCGCGCCGGCGGTGATAGTGCCCGAGTTGAAGAACTGGGGCGTCGTGGCACCGACGCCGAAGCGGAAGGCGATGGCGTTGGCGTCGCTCGCCAGGGCCACGACCGTGCCTTCGTTGCGCACGCCACCGTCGATCGTGACCGTCCGGCCCGGATTGCCGCCGAACACCACGGCATTGGCGTTGATGCCTTCCGACACCACGGTCGTGCCCGACAGGATCCGACCGTAGAGGCCCTGACCCGTGATGGTGCCACGGTTGATGAAGCCGAAGGCGTTGTCGCCGGTCCCGGCCACGCCCAGGGTCACCGACTGGGACGTCGATCCGACGAGCACCGCCGGGGCCGCGCCGAAGCTGTTGATGTTCGCTGTACCCTCGGTCGCATCGAGAAAACCGTCGCCGTCCTCGTCGGTATTGGCTGGAACCGTGTCCACCGGCGGCCGATCGAAAACCACGCCTCCGGCGACGCTGGCGCCGATAATGACCGCCGGCCCGCCTTGAAGCCGGTCCTCGAC
>Ga0163154_10005396_pt1 | contig 16227 bp, 15 predicted proteins | sample OliLakLV19MP9P1_FD_148649 | JGI IMG/M metagenome (GOLD analysis project Ga0163154, IMG submission 148649) | Freshwater microbial mat bacterial communities from Lake Vanda, McMurdo Dry Valleys, Antarctica - Oligotrophic Lake LV.19.MP9.P1 | ecosystem: Environmental > Aquatic > Freshwater > Lake >... | reverse complement strand
ATGACCTTGCGCTTGTTCCGGCGACATATAACTTGGTGTACCGACCACCCCTTGGGTGGTGATTGTCTCACCTTTGCTGCTGCCGAGGATACGGGCGATGCCGAAATCGGTGATATACGCGCCGCCGTCGTCATCCATCAGCACATTACTCGGCTTCAGGTCACGATGCAGCACATTTTTAGCATGGGCATAATCTAGCGCAGGCGCGACTTGTTCTGTAATGCTCAACATCATATCGAGCGACAGCGGCCCCTGCGCCAGCACATCATCCACCGACCCGCCGGACATATAGCGCATGACGATATAGGGCTGTCCATCGTATTCGCCATAATCGAACACGGGGACGATGTTACGATGTTCAAGCTGCGCGACAATCTTGACCTCGCGGTCAAAGCGCTGCAAATAGGTATCGTCGCGCATAAAATGGCGCGGCAAAATTTTGAGCGCGACCACGCGGTTCATGGAACTCTGCCGGACGCGGTAGACAGTCGCCATACCACCCACGCCGAGTCGATCCAAGACCTCATAGCCGCCGATTTGCTTGCCGATGAATTCGTCTGTCATCCAACCGCGACCTGTTGTTTGTTATGCGCTTTCGTCATTATAAGGTATACGATGCGAATTTGGATAGCGGATTGATGGGGGAGGTTTTAGCGATCAGCCGTCAGCTTTCAGCAAGGGGAAGATATTTAACGCGGAGAATGTGCTATTATTTCAATAATTAGCACACAACATCTAAAGAAAGGTGGGCAACATGGCAATTGTGCAAATTAGTGCCTACGATGAGTTTATCGAATTTATCACCTCTGCGCCGACGCTGGAGCAAATCACCCATTTTCGGTTGTCGGAGCAGGCAGAGCAGCGCATCAGCGATTTGCTAGCGGCGAATCGTTCGCGGCGATTATCGGACGATGAAAACCGCGAATTGGACGATTATCAACGGCTGGAACATATCGTGCGGAAGGCCAAAATCCGGGCTTTTGAGAAATTGGCGAGCGCATGACGACTTATATTCCTGAAGCACTTCGCAAAATTGTGCATGATAGGGCGAAAGGACAGTGTGAATATTGTCTGATCCACGAGCGCTATACTATGAAGCGCCACGAGATTGACCATATTTATGCAGAAAAACACGGCGGATTGACGGCTGACGAAAATCTTTGTTTAAGCTGTTTCGACTGCAATCGTACTAAAGGAAGTGATCTTTGTTCACTTGATGCCGAAACAGGTGAAATTGTCACTTTGTTTCATCCACGCCGCGATGAGTGGGTTAACCATTTTAAAAATAATGCTGGCGAGATTACGGGGCTAACGCCGAAAGGGAGAGCAACCCTGCGTTCACTCAACATCAACGATACTGAACGGATTGTGGAACGTGAAGACCTCGCTCGAATCGGCGCTTATCCATAAATTTATATGGTATGCGGGTCGAAGTCTTCCGTCAGACTCGCGAGATACTCCGTGTGGGCTTCATCTGCTAGACGATTTAAAACGTCTTGCGTGTCGGCAAAGGTTTTATCCCAAAGCGCGTCATAAAGTGCTATAGCATCCTGTAAGAGTGCATGGACAACATCCTCCGGTGCTGCTAATCCGCGTTCTTGCGCCAATGCCTCGACAAGCGCGTGTTCTTCTTCGGTCAAAGTGAGTGTAACCGTTTGGGGGGAAGTCATTATTTTCACCTTATCTCTATCGTTGCACCATTATAATCGTGCCACCAATTTTTTCGCTTCTTCGAGGAGCGGCGCAGGCCAATTTAATGTCTTACCCGTCCATTCGGCATCACGATAGCGGCTGTCCAGCCCTATGAGCATCTTCCATAAACCCACCGCCTGCTGGATGTTTCCCATTTTGTGATAGGTTATTCCCAGCCCTGCCAGCGAGAAGTTGAAAGCGGGTTCAAGATCGTAGGCTTTTTTGAAATCCGCCAGAGCCTCTTGCATTTTACCCATCGCAAAATAGGTTTCGCCCCTATTGCTGTAAGCACCAGCAAAATCAGGTTTGAGATAGATGGCCTGATCGTAATCGTCAATTGCTCTGGACGTGTTGCTTTTAACAGCGTGGACAACACCCCGATTGTTATAAGCGAGGGTAAAATCAGGTTTGAGGAGGATAGCCTGATCGTAATCGACTATCGCAAGATCATAATCGCCTTGGGCAGCGCGGACAGCGCCCCGGTTCACATAAGCAACGGCATAGTCAGGTTTGAGGAGGATGGCTTGACTGTAATCGGCGATAGCTTTGTCATAATCCTTCTGTTCATGCGCTTGATACGCCCGCTCGAAATATTCTTCCGCACTCAACTGATTCTCGGTCACATCGGGTTGGCTTGCGGCTTCGGCCTTTTTCTCTTCAACAATCGCTTGCTCGGGCGGTGGCGTGGGGTGTAACACGGCATCTAAGGGAGTATTTAAGAAGCCATTTCGAACTTTTGTCATTGCATCTTCGAAAAAACCTTTTGGGAAATGTTGAGCGTTATATTTTTTTGAGTAACTCTAACTTCCCTGTGAAATGCTTATTTGCCTCCAAAAAATCGAACTCATCAAAAGTGAGTGGGATAACATTCCGTTCATACTCAAGTGCATGTTCGATTTCGCGCCGCAGCCAATCGCCCGGCTCGTTGCAGCGCTCTAAAGCACTTGGTGTCAAAATTAAAATAAAGTGCGCTCGTGCCGCGATCTGATTCAAAATGACCTGCCCAAAATCGCCAGATTTGATGCTTTCATAATCAAAAAACACGTCGTAGTCATGTGAAGTCAGATTCTGATATACCGCCAGCGCTGTATAATAATTCGTCCGGCGGTAGCTGATAAAGACGGTCTTCTCGATCTTCGACATAGCGCGGCTGTTCCTTTGGGACATACGTTATCTACTGCGTTATTATCGCGTGAAGTGCGGCGGGTTGTCAATTAAATGAAGGGCTTGAGTAAAAATATTGCTGTTGTCCACTATTAGTCATTTTGTAATTCTTCAAGCCACGCCTCAATAATGCCAAGCTGCGGCAAATCGTTCTCCTCGAAGAATCCGCGTACGTCCTCAAGCTGCCCTTGATCGCTGAATACACGAGAGAGATTGGCTTGCATCAGGTTATTACCCGCTTCATCATAAAATTGGTCGTGCAGATCATCAACCTGCTGAAGCACAGCATAAGCGCGCTCATCCTCCAGCGTGAGCCACACACTGGCGAGGTTATGCAGGCTGACGGTCAATTCCCAGGGATGATTCAAGGCCAGATTGACCGCCACCCCGTTTTCAAAGGCTTCTGCTGCGCTCGCCAGATCACCCAGTGCCGCCGTCAATAAGCCAACAATGGAGGCGAGATTCGCCAGAAGGTCTTGATTTTCGGTCTGCTGGGCGGCCTCCACCAATGCGCTGACCGCGCCCCAAGGGTCGTCATTATTGGCGGCATCGCAAGCCGCCACCAGCGTTTCGTGCGCGGGATCATCTTGCATCGAATCGGCTAAACCACACGGGCCGCCATCCCACGCCCGCCAATCCAGCAGCAGCACCGCCGGGTCGGGATCGCCAAAAACCGGCGTGAGGGCTGCCGAATCTACTGTAATATCGCCCACATCATCCAAGATGTAGACCCGAAATTCATTGGCGCTCACCTGATTGCTGATCTGTCCATCGGCGCTGTACATCACGGCGCTGACCTCGGCGCGGACTTCAAACTGCGTGATGTCCTCCCGATAAAGGCCGACCACCGTTGACTCTTCGGTGTTGAAGGGTACGGTTTGGGTAATGAGATTGCTTTCCGTCTGGTCATAAAGCTCCCATGCCGCGTCCGGCGCATAACGTACATACACATTCAGCCGCAGTTGAGCGCTGCTGCGGAGGGCGGCGTACCAGATGGCATCATAATCGACGGATAACTGTGCGGTACGATATTGCAGCAGATAAATATCGGGCTGATCGGGCTGCATAAAGAGTTCGGCGTGAGCATTATCGGGATCGGTAAAGGTCAGGCGCGGGGCAGCTTGTATGCGTGTAATGCCCCAATCAGGATAGGCCGAGTTAGGGATTTCGGGCAATGTTGGTGTGGGTGGGATGGGTTCTTCCACCACAACTCGCACACCACATCCGGCGAGAAGGAATAGACCTAATACCATAAGGACTTTCGCCCGCTTGCCTGCCCTCACCCTAAATCCCTCTCCCCAAAGTAGAGGGACTTGAATACATTTTTTGGATTTCTTCCCTTCGCCATGAGGGAGAAAGAGTGGGGGGATGAGGGCTAATCGGTTTCGCATGGTTATGAATTCCTCGGTAACACGAGCATCATCGTTGTGCCTTTGCCGACTGTACTTTCGACAGAAATTTCGCCGCCGTGCAGTTCGGCAATTTTTTTGACAATCGACAAGCCTAAACCGCTGCCAAGTGTGTCTTTGGCGCGTAGGCTGCCTTCTTTGGGGCGCACCCGCACCAATGCCTCAAAAATCCGATCTGGCAGATAATCGGGCGGGATGCCTTCGCCTGTATCGGCGACCTTAATCAGGTAATGGGTGGCGGTTGGCTCCAACATGAGACGGATGATCGCTCCAGACTGCGAGTATTTGAGGCTATTATCCACCAGATTGCCCAAGGCGCGTACTAGCAAATCGTGATCGGCCTCCAGCGGCGCAGGTGTGGACGGCTTTTCTACTTCAATCGTTTTATCTTCGCGGATGGCACGTTCATCGTACTGAAAAAATACATTGTCGATGATATCGCCGAGATCAATCGGCTCTTTCATCGGCGGTACGTAAGACAGACGCGCATCGAACAGGATGCTATCGACGAGGCGCGTGAGGCGCTGCGCTTCATTTTCAATGGTGGTGGCGGTGTATTCGTAAGCGGTTGCATCCATATCCGGCGCGGCGCGTAAATTTCCGGCGTGGGCGATAATGGCCGCCAGCGGATTTCGCATATCGTGGACGATGCGGCGGATGTAACGCTCATAAAAATTGCTCTGGTCAGCATCATTTTGCATGGGGCGGCTGATGAGGCTGATAGAGCCATCCGCCAGCGGCGCGGCCTGCACGTTCACGCGCTGGGTTTCATCAATCACGAGGCTCTGGCTGGCGACCCCTTGTGTTTCGGCTGCTCGGCGCAAAAGTCGGGTGATTTCCGTCTGGAATTGGTCGCTTTTGAGTAGCGTGCGTTCAGCGGTTGCGTTGGCATACTGTAAATTCAGCCGCCAATCATAGAGCGCTACGCCCTCATTCAATTGGTCACTGAGTAAACCGAGCAACTGTTGTTGGCGATAGTGAGCATTACGAGTCTGCCGCCGCCGCCGCCCAACTAAGATGAGGATGACGACTGTTCCGATGAGCGCCAAAAATAACCACAGCGCCGCGCCATCCGCCACTACCCGAATTTCAATCGGTGGCTGACGGACGGTATCGCTACCCAAGAAAATGTCGGGTGTCAGCACCCAGAGTGTAAACAGCAGCAATGGGATACCAAATCGTCCCCGTAATGCCCGTCCTTTTTTGGAAGGGATCGCCGCGCCACGCCAGCCAATCCGCACACACGCCCATAATGAAATCGTCAGCGCAAAGAATAACCATAAAAAGGCGGCTGGTGAACGGGCATGAATAATGATGAGTCCGGTGGGCAAGCGATACCCAAGGATGAGCGCCCAAGGGACAACCATCCACAAGAAGACTAACGTTAAAGGGGCGAAAAAAGGAAGACGGCGCATAGAAAAGTTAACAGTGATTAGTGATTAGTTTTTAGTGATTAGTTGTTAGTCAATAAAGTTGGAAGTTACACACTTAAGCGGCGTTTTCGGTAGGAGCGACTCGCCGAGTCGCTCCTACAAAAGGCCACCACCTGCATAAAGTAGGCTTGCGAAAGTAAATGGAAGAAGATTTAACCACAGAGCGCACGGACAACACAGAGATTTAAGTTCAAATTCTTGGTGGTTCAAAGATTTCCCTTTACTTACATCAGTTTACTATAAGGTGAATGCGTAACGTCTATAGAACGCTGCGTGTGAATGAGTCTTGGTTTCGTCGCTTAGGTGGTTCATGTTTTGCCCATATTATTTACCAATCACTAAAAACTAACGACTAAATACTCAATCTGTAGCCTGTGCCGTGTACGGTTTCGATCAACTCATCGCGGCCTAAGCGCAGCTTGCGGCGCAGCGCGGCGATATGACGGTCTACCGTGCGCGGATACCCGACCCACTCATAGCCCCAGACTTGATCGAGCAACTGCTCTCGCGTCCATTCCCGATTGGGGCTGCGAACAAGAAACGTGAGCAGCGCGAATTCAATCGGCGTGAGATCGATTTCCTGTCCGCCGCGCACCACGCGATAATGCAGCAGATCAATCTCAATATCCTCGACTTTAAGCACAGCCTCGGCGGTGCTGCCTTGTCCACTCATCGCCCGCGCCGCATCTCTGCGAATCAACGCGACGGCATTCAATGTGGTGCGAATCTGGCTGATGAGAGCATTCGCATCCCAGGGCTTGGTGATAAAGGCAATCGCGCCTTGCCCCAAACTTTCGATCTGCCATTCGGTGTACGAGGTCAGCATAATGACCGGGACGAACTGCTCTAAGGCGCGGATGCTCCGCAGCACATCGAGACCGCTCATGCTGTTGGTGCTGGATTCGTCTAATACCACATCCAAAAGCACCAGATCAGGAAGTTGTTCGCGCATGGAAATCAGCGATGTGCGCCCGTCCACCGCTTCGCGCACGGTGAATCCCGCCCGCCCCAGCAGAGTCGCTAGGGCGGAACGAATGGGTTCTTCATCATCAACGACAAGTATCAGCGGTTTATCGGTCATGCGTTGATTATAGGGCTAATTCACGGTGTAGGCGATAATCGTCTCGTTTGGCAAATCCACCGTCGCCTGTGCCAGCGGTTGATCGCCGATCATAAAGTTCACAATCCAGATCGCCCCAGTTTCGGGATCGACCAATTCCGCCGTCGCCGTCCAATCGGGATGCAGGCGTGTCGCCGCCGCGATCTCTGGCTGTGCGAAGGCAATGGCAATGGCTTGGGCTTTAGAGCCAGCTTCCCAATCTTCGTAGGATAAGACATCATTAAAGCCGATGAAAAGCAGGGAAGGATTATCGAGGGCGGAAGGGTTTTTGTCTTCAAACTGGACGACAGCATAGATAGAGTCAACACTGCGATCAATATAAACCCCCCACCAGCGATTATCGCCATCATACTCGATATAAAGATAATCTTCCTCGTTCAGCTCGCCCAACAGGTCTTGAATTTCATCGTTGCTGCTCAAAAATTCACGAATTGGTTCTTGTACCGCGTTAACCTGCTCTGTGGTCGCCTCATAATGCGTTTCGTAGAGATAAACCTGCTCCCGCGCCGGACTCACATCCGCCCAGCCCATATCCTCGCCATTTTCTTCCCAAAACTGCACATGCCAGATGCCGTAAACGTTAAAGGTATCAAACGCACGTGCGCTCCAACCAGGACGATCTGCCAACACATCGGCAAAGGCTTCGTGCGCCGCCGCCACATCAATCGCATCCTGCGCGGTGTAGGTATCCTGTGCCGTGACTTGGTTCAAGGTCGGCGCAAAGATTGCCGCCGCGAGGACAAATAATCCGATGATGAAACTGATAAAAAATGCTTTCTTACGCATGATATACCCTCCGTAATTACTCTGCTTTCGCCATCCTGATGGGCGAAAAACGCGGTTGTTCGATCTCTTGTTCTGCACTACTTCTCCCGATGGTGTGGCGAGAAGGCGACACTGCGCTGCTTTCGGTTGTCTGACGTGTTTTTCGTGCCTTAGCACACAGGCCGAGCCTACAGCCCGCGCACAGCGTTTTGGTTGTTGTCAGTTCGGTGTTCAAGGTCATGATCGGCCTCTTTGATCTGTAAACTTCGGTGATTGATTTTTAGTTGTAGGGCTTTCGCTCATTTGCCCTCACCCTAAATCCCTCTCCCAAAAGTAGAGGGACTTAAATGCAAGTTTTTCTCTTCTCCCCTTCGCCATGAGGGAGAAGGGGTTGGGGGATGAAGGCTAAAGCAAGAGTCTTTACATCTATTTATCGCGCGCGAATGATACCCGGCAGATTCGCCACATAATCCGGGAAAATCCGATCAACTGCCGGATTGCCCAGCCGCCCAACCAGAATTTCCGTCAGCACGTCGCGGTAATCCGTCGTCACCGCCAGATCGCCCTCGTCCAGCATATCGTCGCTCAGGCCGACCCAACGTGAATACGTGCCGCCTGTTACGCCGCCGCCCATCACAAACATGCAGTTGCCATGCCCGTGATCGGTGCCTGCGCTGCCGTTTTCTTCCACACGCCGCCCAAATTCGCTCATGCTGACGACAGTGACGTTGCTCATGTAATCGCGCAAGTCGGCATAAAACGCCGCCATCCCCTGCCCGAAATCGCTCAACAATCCGGCAAGCTGTCCATCCGAACCGCCTTGATCTTCATGAGTATCCCAGCCGCCGATGTCAACGCAGGCCACTTCCAGCCCTACTTCGGCCTTAATCAACTGCGCGATTTGCTTTAAGCCCATGCCGAAATCGCTGTCGGGATATTCTGCCGCATTTGCCGGAACGTATTCAGACTCATTCAACTGCGCCATCAGTTCCATCGTCGCAAAGACCTCGCCCGCTTGAGCGCCGATCATATCCGTCGGTGCTTGGATGCTATACAAGCTGGAAAGGGTGCGCTGAATGGTGGCGAGATGTTCTTCCCGCCCTTGCAGATGAAAATCCGCGATGGATTTTAGGGCTATTGCTGAAACCGGGCCGCGCAGTGATCCTTGTACCATCGTCCCCATGCCAATAGCGCGGAAGGGCGAGTCATTTTGCCATGAAGCCGTTTCTAAATGGCGGTTGACCCAGCCCGTCGTGGCGGTTTGCATACCGGGTGTACCGCGTTCCATATATTCCATCGCCGTGAAATGTGAACGCGAGGGATCAGGCGAACCTGCACCATGAATGACGGTCAATGCGCCTGCGTCATACACATCCTTTAGCGGGCGCAGTGCCGGATGTAGGCCGAAGAAGCCATCGAGATCAATGGCGCGATTATCGCCCGCACCGGGTTCGGGGATAGCAATCGTAGGGCGGCGGTCATAATAATTTCCGCCTTCGCCAAACGGGACGACGACGTTCAAGCCGTCCATGCCGCCGCGCTGGAAGATGACAACCATCGTATCGCGCCCACCCGCCGGAGGGATTTGTAAACGGGGCGCGAAGGCCAGACGAGGCATCCAAGCCGGAAAGAGTGATTTACTTAATCCCACTACGCCCATCGCGCCGAGGGATTGCATAAAATTGCGTCGTGAAGTTGTGTTCATAGGAGTTTATCCTTAGCTATCAGTTTTTAGTCGTTAGTTGTTAGCTTTCAGCGATTAGCCTTCAGCTATCAGCTTTTGATCGAATGGTTTCAGAGATAAAGTCAGGCATCTCAAAAGAATTTCCGTAGGGGCATGGCATACCTCTACAAAAATCCACCTGTTGTTAATGAATGTTTTTCGCCAAGACTTTCGCTCAGAGGTTATTGTTGTAAAGGGCAACACACAGGTTGCCCCTTGTGTCGAAGGGCGCACCGATGTGTGCGCCCTACGAAATCCCGACTACAGCGAAAATCCTAAACTTTTTACTCAGCACTCATTACTCAGCACTCATTACTGGCTTAGTGCCACTGAAAGTACGGCGACGACATCAGCACACCGACCAACGTGGGCAGATAATAATTGCGGGTGTCGTGGTCAATTGTTTCATACGGATCGGTATCGTCAGCAATCGACGTAAGCACCGCTGTGCGATCTGCATCATTGAGTGCGCCGCCGAGGATGGCAACCGCCGCCGCATCCACCAGTTCGCCAATCGTCTCGGTTTGCGGGATAAGCGAATCCCACTCAAGTGACATTTCTTCCACCCAGCCTTCCGCCGTAAGCGGCATGAGCATGGCCAGATTCCAGCGGTTGAGCAGGGCGTTGGTATTGATCCACGCCCCCGCCGCATCAGGATAGCCATTGGGGGGACTCCAGTAAAACGGAAGCTGCCCCATGCCTTCCAGTTCCCAGAACAACCAAGGGATACCTGCTTCAATCGTCAGGCCGGGACGTAGCGCCCGCAGCATAGACACCATAAGGTCAAGCGGGCGGCGGAATTTTTGCCCTGCCGAGTCCATAAATTCCGGTGAGGTCAAAATGTGGCGCATCACGCGACGGATGTCGCCGTCTGTCCCCAAAAAGACGGCGGTGGTGCTGTCAATGAGGGTTTGCGGCGGCGAGTCGCTCACAAAGCGGCGGACGAGCTTCATACTGACGAAATGTGCTGTGGAAGGATGTGTCGCCAGCATGTCCAGCACTTGTAAGCCATCTTCAATGCCGCGGCCGGCGGGGAAGGTCACGCCAAGAATGGTTTTCTCGTCGGTATCGTGCATAACCATATCAAAGAAAAAGCCATCATACCAGTTTTCGCGCACCGTCCAGCCGGTCAGCGCCCGCGCTACCGCTTTAATATCATCTTCGGTATAGCCGCCGTTTACACCGAGTGTGTGCAGTTCCATTACTTCGCGGGCATAGTTTTCGTTGGGGTGTTCTTTGTTGCTGCTGTCTTGATTCAAATAGTACAGCATCGCTGGGCTTTGCGCGGAAGCGAACAATAAATCGCGGAATTTGCCGAGCGCGTGTTTGCGGACGACTTCGCGGTCATCAATAATCTTTTCCCCCACCAAATCGCCAAGCGGTACGTTAAAATGATCCGTCCAAAATTCGACCAGCACTTCATGAAGCTGGCGGTCACTGTAGGCGGCTCGATAAACCCGCGCCCACATAAAGCGCGATTCGATGGTGAACCCCACGTCGGCATCTATCTCTCGAAATAGGTCAGACGTTTCCATCGCAATAAAGGTTTCTCGGTTAAACAGTTCATCAATAAAGGGATCCGGGATCGTCTCTGGGTTGAGCTGCCAATCAATATAGCCTTCGATTCCCATCTGTTGAATGGCGGCAATATCTTCCGGGCGAATTCCCCATGTCAAGCGGTTCAAGACATGCAGTTCCGGGCTGGTACTGATGCCAGCAGCCTGAACAAGCCGCGCCCCCGACCAGCTTACTGCTGTGCCAACACTCAGACCGAGGGCAGTCATCCCGCTCATTTTCAAAAAATTACGGCGACTTACATTCATAGCAATAGGCCTCCTTCTTTTACTGTCCTAAGCATAAACCGCATTTGTCGCCAGATTGTGACGTAGTTATGACGGAATCGTCACAACTCAAAAGTCCTAATGATATGTTTGCAGGATTTGATAGATCGAGAATTTTAGTTCTGCTATTTCCAATTTTTACCAATCAACTATTTGGTTCAAGCCGTTATACAGTGATATGATTGTGTCATTAGGAGATAAGGCATTTATGGCAACAACTGAACATACGATCAATGCCGCAATCGCTGGATTATTGAGAGAAACACGCCGTGTTTGGAGAGATTCCAATACTGTTACATCAGAAAATATAGGAATGCTGAAGGAAAGCAATGCGCGGCCTGATATTCTGGTTATAGAACAAAATGTTTCGCCTGTCGTGATAGAAACTGAGGTTTTACTAGCGACAACGGTTGAAGCAGAAGCGCTATCGCGTCTTGGCAAACAGTTGCGTACTGCGGGTAGTCCAGGAAGAACAATTTTGTCTTCTATTGCCGTGCGTTTGCCCAGAAGACTGCGAGACAAGCAGGGAGACTCTTTAAAAGATGAATTGGCAACAGCCAATGATATAGAAATAGCGCTTTATACAGGCAGCGATCCATCTACTTATTCTCGCTGGCCGTATTCTGGTTGGATTCTGGGGAGCATCGCCGACCTTTCAATCCTTGTGCAATCAGCATCTATTCCACCCAGTGTTATCGACGCAGCAGCAGATCAACTTATCACTGGGGTTAGCGAGGCAGCATACGCGTTGGGGGAAATGGTCAAGGCGCATCCCGGTTTAATTCACGGCATTAGCGAACTCTTGCATCAGGAAGATGGTCCACAGACCCGACGGATGGCGATGACCATCCTAGCCAATGCCTTCATGTTTCATGAAAACTTAGCGGGCGGGGAAGGCGAATTGGCAGATGTCCGTTCCCTTGCACAACTTAAGAGCGCGAATGATGGCCTTAGAAAAATGGCCGTTGGCGATGAATGGCAGAAAATACTTAAAGTCAATTACTGGCCCATTTTTGACATCGCCCGGCGCATTCTCGCCATGCTTCCACCGGCAAATAGTCAGATGATTATCGAGGGACTAGCCGCAACCGCTGAAAGGCTGATTCAGAACCAATTGATGCGTTCACACGACCTTACGGGGGCTGTCTTTCAGCGCTTAATTGCCGATAGAAAATTCCTTGCTGCCTATTACACTACGCCAGCCTCAGCCGCGCTGCTGATCGGACTGGCGATTACGCCGGACTCGCTGCCAGCAGGTAGGGCGTGGTCGAATCCAGAAGATATGAAAGCACTGCGGATTGCCGACTTTGCTTGTGGTACGGGTACTCTCCTTTCCAGTGCCTATCAACGGATAAGTCAGCTTCATGAGCTTGCAGGCGGCGATGCCGAAGCAATTCATCCACAGATGATGGCAACTGGGTTGGTAGGCTGCGATGTTTTGCCTGCTGCCGCCCATCTAACGGCATCTATGTTAGCTGGCTCACATCCCACCATAAAGTATGAGCAAAGCTCTGTGTTGACCGTCGCTTACGGCAAACAGCCTGATGGGGATATTGCGCTTGGGTCATTAAATTTATTAGATGCTCAAGGAAGACTTGACATCATTTCTAATACGGCTACCGCTAAGGCACTCGAAGGCACAGGCACAGCGGAGAAAAATACTTGGCGTTCTCTGCCTCATGCCTCCTTTGATATGGTGATTATGAATCCGCCGTTTACCCGTGCCACTAACCATGAGGGACAACATGCAAACGTACCGAATCCAATGTTTGCGGCTTTCAGTTCCAGTAAGGAAGAGCAAACGTTGATGGGAAAAGCGGCAGAGCGTTTAACTAAAGGTACAAGCGCTCACGGTAATGCAGGTGAAGCTTCGATGTTTTTGGCTCTAGCTGAGAGTAAGTTAAAACCCGGCGGGACATTAGCTCTTGTAATGCCTCTTACACTTTTATCAGGCTCCTCGTGGGAGAAATCTCGTGCGCTTTTATACAAGGAATATAGCAACTTAATTGTGGTCACGATTGCTAGTACAGGCAGTAAGGATATGTCGTTCTCGGCTGATACCGGAATGGGCGAGTGTCTTATTAGTGGTCGTAGAGCTAAGAGCGATGGTAAAAGAGCTATTTTTGTGATTCTTAATAAATCGCCAGCTTATCCCATTGTTGGGGCAACCGCAGCAGAACAAGTTCATAAACTCATTGCTGGTAATAATATCCGATGTCTTGAGGATGGTCCCATTGGGGGCAATCCTCTCAAGTTTGGAAATGATATTATTGCCCAAGTATTGGACGCACCTTTACCCGAATCCGGCACTTGGAACTTGATTCGTATTGCAGATCTTTCGCTGGCACAGACAGCTTATCAATTGATAGGTAAAAATCGCGTTTGGTTGCCAACGATGCAAGAACAAGATGCTATCGCATTATCTTTAACTAAAATCGGCAACATCGGGAAGATCGGTACCCTTCATCGAGATGTGAATGGGAAAAACACAAATGGAAGCATAAGGGGACCATTTGAGTTAAGCCGGTTGCAACCGAATAGTGTCCCTACTTACCCAACACTCTGGGCTCATGATGCCGACAGAGAGCGCACAATGACCTTTGAGGCAGATCATGATGGGTTGCCATATCGTGTAACATCGCCTGATGAGCAGGCCAACATCAATCGTAAAGTGGAAAGGGTATGGGGTACTGCATCTCATTGTCATGTAAATTTAGACTTCCGGTTCAACAGTCAGTCAACGGCTATGCAGTTCACTTCTCGTAAGACCATTGGCGGACGTGCATGGCTATCTATTCAACTTCCAACATCAGCACATGAAAAGGCACTCGTATTATGGGCGAATACATCATTTGGGTTACTTGTTTATTGGTGGCACGCCTCTAAACAACAATCGGGTAGAGGAAGCATTACAAAGCAAACTTTATATACCTTACCTACATTGGATGTAACCGCACTTACACCAGATCAGCTTGCGGAAGCGGTTAAGTTATTCGATGAGATGAGCCAAAAGCCGCTTTTGACATTTCATCAACTTGATAAAGACCCCATCCGCAAAGAATTGGATGAACGGTTTGGGCGAGAGGTGCTGGGCTTACCAGAGCATATTCTCGCGCCTAGCGGATCACTTGACCTATTGCGGATGAAACTCAGCCGAGAGCCTTCGATACGCGGAGGGAAGAAGGATTGAGGATAAGGGCGAAGCAGACTTCGCCCTATTTACGCTTTAGATCTTACTGCTTTTGCGCCAGAACAGCGGGATTGCACACGTTGGCATATTCGCCTTTGGTGAGCGCATCAATAACCAAGTGTGCCGCGTCAACGCCCACATTGACCTGTGCGTCCGACGTGCTGGCGGCGAGGTGCGGCGTGTCGATGACATTCGCTAACCCGACCAGCGGATGATCGGCGGGGGGCGGTTCGACGGCGTAGACATCCAGCGCCGCGCTCCCGACCTGCCCACTCTTGAGCGCGTCCGCCAGATCCGCATCATTAATCAGCGCACCCCGCGCCGCGTTGATAATACGAACCCCTTTTTTCATCTTGGCAATCGAAGCCGCGTTAATCATACCTTTGGTTTCATCTGTGATGAGGCTGTGCAAACTGATAAAATCCGCCTGGGCGTAAAGTTCGTCCAGCGAAACGAGATCAACGCCGAAATCAGCGGCGATGTCTGCCGGAATATACGGATCGTAGGCAATGACGGTCATCTCAAAAGCGAGCGCACGTTTCGCAACAGCCCGCCCGATGCGCCCGAAGCCGACTAAGCCGAGCGACTTACCCTTAAGTTCTACGCCTGTAAACGATTTGCGATCCCATTTGCCGGCTTGCATTGAGGCATGGCCTTGCGGGATAAACCGCGCCAGCGAGATCATCAATCCAATCGTCATTTCGGCGGTAGAAATCGTGTTGCCGTCGGGCGTATTGACTACGACGACACCTTTCGCCGTCGCTGCTTCCAGATCGACATTATCCACCCCTACGCCTGCTCGTGCGATGATCTTCAAATTGGCGGCGGCACTGATGAGTTCCGCGTCGGCGGTGGTCGCGCTGCGGATGATGAGCGCATCAGCGGTTGGGATGGCGGCGAGGGTTTGCTCGCGGTTGTATGCGCCTGCCGTGATGTTGAAATCCGGCGTGGCAGTCAGGATGTCGAGGGCTTTTTTATCGACGTTATCCAGCACGAGAATGTTGTAAGTCATGTTTTTCCTTTGTCGTATGTTTGATGATAGAACCCGTCAGCCGAGCCTATTCGCAGAGATGTCCGTGAGGATCATATCGAGGTGATGGCGTGAATTTTACATGGGTGCTGTATCGGTTGCAATAAACAACCTATCTGAATTTAATCCTTCGCTGTACGCTCCATAATGAGCAAATCGCACAAATCGCAGTCGAAGTAATCACAAAATGCTTCCAACACAGGCGTTTCGAACTTTGTGACCTCATTCCGCAGCCAACGATTTACCGTTGGGACAGAAATCTCTGTTTTTAACGCTATTTCGCTGGTACGAATGCGGCGTTGCTCCCGTTTTTCTTTTTCGGCAAGCAGTGTTAGGAAATTGTTACGTAACTTAGATGCCAATTTGTTGACCTTTTATTTCAACGGTGTTATTCTTTTTGATAAGCTAGTGTTCTAAATAGTAAACAACCTTATATACTGCTTTTTGCTGAGGAGTGATTCTATATGTCTACTTCTATTCTGTCCACTTTGCCTAATGCCGGAAGTCAGGATCAGCGTCAACTGCCGTTGATCGTCGCGGAAAAATGGGGGTTTCCACTCGCCTTTGTGGAAACTGAAGACGGTGTTTTTTATGCGATTCAAGATTGGATTAAAGGTTTGACCAGCGCCGAAAATATACGCAGAATTTGGAGCGATATACAGCGGAGCGGGAATTTTACTGAACTGTCCGATTCAATCGTACAGTTGCCCTATACAGCAAGCAATGATAAGACTTCAGGACTTTCGCTTACCTCACCCCCCGGCCCCCTCTCCAATACTTGGAGAGGGGGAGAAAAACGCATCTTGAAGTCCCCTCTCCATGCAATGGGGAGGGGATTTAGGGGTGGGGTAAATGCGTGA
>Ga0163154_10005390_pt1 | contig 16244 bp, 17 predicted proteins | sample OliLakLV19MP9P1_FD_148649 | JGI IMG/M metagenome (GOLD analysis project Ga0163154, IMG submission 148649) | Freshwater microbial mat bacterial communities from Lake Vanda, McMurdo Dry Valleys, Antarctica - Oligotrophic Lake LV.19.MP9.P1 | ecosystem: Environmental > Aquatic > Freshwater > Lake >... | reverse complement strand
CCGACTCAAAAACAGCCGTCCTACGGACGAAATTCTCTTGCCTTGAGAGTGCGAAGCACGGCACGGCGGAACGAGACCTGCACGAGAAATTCATTTCGCTGTACTCTTGCAAGAGGTCTATTGCATCTGTTGTACGAGAAGGTTTAATCAAGTCCTATAATCCTGACAATAGATCACCACGTTATTCGCGCTACCTTCCGTTTTTTTGCCCTAAAGTTTGTGCCGCCGCTTGCCGATAATCTCACTGAACCAGAAATTTCGGTCTTTGGACAGGGAGATTCGTGTTTGAGAGGAGAGGTTTTTGCTCCTCGAAAATTTATGTGCGTGCATTCCGCAGCCAAGGAGGGCAAAGCGATGCTGGTATTGACCCGCAAACCCGATCAGAGTATCATGATCGGCAACGACATCGAGATCACCATTTTAGAAGTGCGCGGCGAACAGGTGCGACTCGGCATCCGCGCCCCGCGCTCTGTCTCCGTTCATCGCAAAGAGATTTACGAACAGATTCGGCAAGAGAACCAAAACGCCGCCAATTCCAGCGCGACCAATGGCACTTTGCCGTCCCTCAATGACCTCATCGCCCAACCGTAACATAAAAAAGACTGTTCACTATTTCACAAGTCTCCCCTATCGCTTGACACCCGGCAGGGAAAGTTGGTAGAATACCGTTAATTACTGTAGGACAGACTCGAAGTGAATTTGTCCACAGTGACGAAAGATTAGGGAACTTCGGAGTGGAACGGCACGTCTCGGAGACCAGACGGTTTGCCGCCCATTTCAGAATGTCAGCGAGCGAAGGCAGTGAGAACGATTCTCATACGGCTGTGGTGTATCCCGGTCTGCGGTGCGTCTGCACTTTTTTCAGGCGTTTCCGGCTTTTGCTCGTTCTTTTGCGGAAGGATTGTAATCAACTATGTCATCCACTATTGCCTGGCAGTTAGGCGCGTTCGTGTTTTACTTCCTCTATGGAAGCTTCTTCGAGTGGGCATTTCACAAACATCTGTTCCATTCGCCGAAATATATCAAAGCCACCTTCAAGGCACACGCACTGGTTCACCATCAGATTTACAAATATGAACCGTCTTCATACGAGTGGAGAGACGGCAAAGATCAGGACAAAGAGCATATCACGATGGACTGGTTTGCATTGCCGCTGTTTGTCGGTGTGCATTTGCCGATCTTCTATCTCATTGAGTATGTGACGAAGATTCCAAGTATGTGGGGCGGGATCGCCGCGATCAGTGCCTACTACTTCGTCTACGAGTACTTCCATTACTGTATGCACGTCCCGAACGGACGCGCCTTCGAGAGAAGTGGCGTATTCAAGTATGCCAAAGAGCATCACCGCATCCACCACAAGCATATGCAGCAGAATCTGAACGTCTATTTTCCGCTTGCCGATAAAATTCTGGGAACTTATCGCAGTGTGAAGAGCATGACGCCAGCAGTTGCGGCGAGCGAAGCCGTTGTCAACAGCGAACGCTCCCTTGGTGACGTCAGCCCGCTCAAAATGCGGAAAAAGGCGAAAACCTACTCCGGCGAATAGTCTCCCTTTCGCACGCGGAATTTCAAACCCCTGTGTCCCTTTCGAGGAACACAGGGGTTTAATTTTTTGTATGCCTTCGCACAGGCAATGTCTTACTTGCGATACTTTTGCGCTTTTCTCTCTTGCAAGGTGAAACCTGTTGCACTGCTTTTCGTCTTTTCTTGCATAAATCGCGCAAAATTTCTCATTTTACCCATTGACATTGGTCTGCAATTGGTTTATAATGCCCTTAGATTGGTCTGTCATTGGTTTGTTATCCCTGAGCCTTATGGCACTGTCCTTATTTTATGAAAACCTTACGCCCTCATCAAAGTCGTGTTCCCGTCTACTTCAAGACCGCTCAGGTTCTGCGAGAGCGGATCAGAGAGGGCAAATACTGCACGGAAGAATTTCTGCCCGCAGAACGCGATTTGGCAGAGGAATTGAAGGTCAGCCGGCAAACCATCCGGCAAGCCATAGACCTCTTGCGCCAAGAAGGCACTGTTGTTCCCGAACAAGGGCGTGGGACGCGCATCGTTGCACCAAACCTGCTTGCGGGAAGCGTCTCTTCGCTCCCGACAGAGTTTCAACTGACGGCGTTGATCATTTACGGAATTTCGCGGGAGAGTTCAGCGGCAATTTGTCAGGGATGCACTTCGGTCATGCGGCAAGCAGACTATCATCTGATCGTCGCGGAAACGATGTTCGCGCACGAGAAGAGGGCGGCAGACGAAGCCTTCCATCTTCGAACACTGATCGACAAAGGCATTCGGGGCATTATTATTTATGCGGAGCCGACCGCACGAAACCGCGCTCTGCTTCAAGAGGCACTGGAGCGCAGCATCCAAGTGGTTCAGATAGACCGCTTTTTGCCTGATGTGCCTTGCGATTATGTTGGGGTTGATAACCAGACCGCGACTCATGATATGGTCACCCATTTGATCCGAGAGGGTCATCGCCGCATCGGATTTTTGTCCTTCCAATCCGAACCTTCGACGTGCCAAGAGCGCAGACAAGGGGCGCAAAAGAGTGCAAAAACACACGCCGCCGAGGGAGCCGAACTGCTTGTCGGCTATCTCGATGAGGAGAAGGACTTGAGAGCCGAAGTCGAACGCTGTGTACGCGAATGGATCGCTCTGCCGAAGCCGCCGACTGTCCTGTTCGCGGTCAACGATGAATTGGCACTCATCGTAATGCAGGTCGTTCGCGCTCAGGGGTTGAGCATCCCTGAAAATATGGCGGTGGTCGGGTTCGATAACCTGCGGGTGGGGGCGTTGGTCGCTCCCACACTGACGACAGTTCAGCAGCCATTTGCAGAGATCGGCGCGACGGCAGCCCGTTTGCTGCTTGACCGAATGCAGGGACGCTATTCGGGTGATCCCAGACAGATATTGCTTCCGACTCACCTTGTCATTCGACAGTCGGATGCGTTTGGGAAAACGAGAAATCAGCTCTCTCTGGCGAGTTGAGCGGCAAACACATTTTGGCAGACCTGAAAACTCGTTCTATTTTGTGACAAAAAGGAGGTGAGAAGGTGAAGAAGGAGGTCAGTCCCGCAGTGATGTGGGGGGTCTTGATCGCTGTTGGTCTCGTTGTTGTTGTGATGGGATTCAGGATGCTTGTACCCTCATCCAAAACAGAGGTAAAGGGAAGTGAAACCGATATGGCGCGTGTGAAGCAGGGCGAGCCGCTCTATCAGCCGCCTGCCAATGCACCTGTTCCAAGAGCGAATCCTACACAGGGGGGTGGGGCAGGCTATAATCTGACGCCTCCACCACGCTGAAAGCCAACCGAGAACGTAAAAAACAGTTTCTACGCGATTGTTGGTTGTTGGCGGCAGGAAGTGCCGATACTCTAAACGCCTGTGAAGCAGACGTAAGACCTGACATATCAGGCAGACTGTGTTGAAGCAGGAAGCCACTCGGCTTGTCCGTGTGGTACTTCACTAACTCTTCCTACATTGTGCAGGGAGATGATTAATCGAAAGGGAGATAATACCATGAGACTGCGGAAATCCGCGTTTACTCTGATTGAGCTGCTTGTTGTTATCGCAATTATTGCCATTCTGGCAGCCATTCTGTTTCCTGTCTTTGCACAGGCTCGCGAACGTGCGCGAAGTGCAAGCTGCACCAGCAACCTCAAGCAGATTGCAACGGCGTTGAAAATGTACCAGCAGGACTATGACGAGCGAATGTTTGCTTCGGGCAACCTGCCGCCGGAAGGCGATCCCAACTGGGCTAATCGCCGCCCCGATGGGCAGAATATCGTCCGTATGATGGGCGGGGGCTTCTCTTGGTTCTTGCAGCCATATATCAAGAACACTCAAATCTTCCGCTGTCCAAGCGACACGGGCGAAAACTATTGGGGACGCAATAGTACGGGTTGGCCCTGGAGCAATGCGACCTTCTGAGGCAGACCCTCTTCGTATGGGTTCCGCCATGTGTTCGACTGCGGCGGCGGTGACGAGCATAACCGCATCTTTGCGATGCCACAGCCGACCGCTTGGTCTGGAACCAGCGATGCTGCACTCGGTTTTCCGGCGAGCCAGATTGTGGCGTTCGAGGCGGCTGCCTTCCATCAGGAGAAACTTCCGCTCTACGGCGGCGTTCACCCGTCGGGTACGCCTGTGCGCCCGCCCGATGGTCGTTCTTTCAATGTGGCGTTCGCCGATGGTCACGTCAAGATTTTCCGACTCGGCTTTCTCCAGCCGAGCTGGAATGTCAACCATGACATGAACTGGTTCGTGGGAAGTCCGGGCAACTCCAACCTCACCACCGACTTCGACACTCAATAGTCTCGAACTCGTGTTCAACAAAAGACGGGATGCCTCCAAAGGGCATCCCGTTTTTTTGCGCTCCGATTTTTAAGGTTGCGCGAAGCAGGAAACCGCATTCTCTGCGGCGAATGTGCAAGCCGAACTGACTCTTCTTTTGGAGCAAACTCTAATGGCATTCTGCGAACTCAAGTATTTCAGCCGCTCGCTCGGCAAAGCGATGGCGGCGAACATTATTCTGCCCGAAAACAACATGGCGGGACCCTATCCCGTGTTTTATCTGCTGCACGGTTTAAGCGACGATCACACGATTTGGGCGCGGCGCACCAGTATCGAACGCTATGTGCAGGATTTGCCCCTGATTGTGGTCATGCCGGACGGCGGGCGCAGTTTCTACTGCGATATGGCGGAGGGCGGGGCATACGAATCGAGCATCGTCAAAGACTTGATCGGGTTTGTGGACGCGACTTTTCATACACGTCATAATCGTGAAGGGCGCGTTTTGGGCGGGCTGTCTATGGGCGGCTATGGGGCGGCAAAACTCGCCTTAAAGTTTCCCGATCTGTTCTGTGCGGCAGTCAGCCATTCCGGGGCGTTGGCGTTCGGGCATTATCCGCCGGAATCAGAAAAAGACCCGAAGCGTCGCTCGGAATGGGAGCGTGTTCTCGGCAAAAATCCCGTTGGCAGCGACAACGATCTGTTCGCGCTCGCCTCGAAAGTTCCTGCCGACAAACGCCCCGCCCTCCGAATCGACTGCGGCAAAGACGACTTCCTGATCGAACATAACCGCACGTATCACAAGCATCTCGACACGCTTGACTTCAAGCACGAGTACGCCGAATATCCGGGAGCGCATACGTGGGCATACTGGGACACGCACGTTCAGGAAGCCATCGCCTTCCACACCAAAATCCTCAAAATCGCCGCGAAATCGTAAGATCAGAGGGAGAAAAATCGCACGATGATTTCTCGGATTTTTTCGCGTTGTCTTGTTACAACTGTCGCGCTGCTGAGGGCTGGTACTCTTACGGCGGAGAGCGGAGTGGCGTCTCTGCCATGTCATCGCGGATTGTGGTGCGAACTCTGCCGATAAATCATGCCGAACAGTCTCTACGCTCTTAAACTTTTTTGCGACCTTTGCAGGAGGAATCACCGGACGTAGAAAATAACAGGACAAGACTTGCGTTGCAAGGGAAGGAGCGGGCGATATGGCAGACAGAACCTACTATGAAATTCTGAAAATCAACCCAACGGCGACGGCGGGCGAGATCAAAGAGGCATATCGCAGATTGTCTGTGGTCTGGCATCCCGACCTCTTTACGCCGGGAATGCCAACGGCGGAAATGGCAAGCCAAGAGATGAAAGCCCTGAACGAAGCCTACGGAGTTCTCCGAGATGCGGAACGCCGCGCCGAATATGACCGTATTCTGAGGCAACAGAGCGGACAGCCACCAAAGCCAGAACCGCCGCCCAAGCCGCGTTTCACACCGGAACAGGAGTAGACGATTGAGCGCAATCGGGAACGCTATATCCAGTTGCTGACTTCCACGACCCTGCGGAAGTTCTGCGAAAGCCTCAATATGGAACCGCTTCGCAAGAAAGCGTTGACCGAACTCAAGACCTATGAACTCAAATCTACCAAAGAACTGCTGACACGCTACAATCGGGCGGCAAAGTAAAGGAGGGAACACACAATGGCTAAAGATGACTTCTTCGATACGTCTCTGCTGGATGAGTCCGAGGCGCGTGTCGGTGGATCGCCCCCCGCGCAAGAGGGGAGTTCCCTGTCGCGCCGAAGTATCATTTGGGGCAATAAATGGGATGCAAGCAGGTGTGCAAATAATCGTCACGAGACAGAATCTGTTGGAAGTTACCCGCAAGGCATCAGTCCCTATGGCGTCTTGGATATGGCGGGAAATACTTGGGAGTGGTGCGCCGACTGGTACAAAAAGGACTACTACAAAACCGCATCAAGCAATAATCCGCAGGGACCAGCCACAGGAGATGACCGCGTGCTACGGGGTGGTTCGTAGGGCATCATCAGCTCAATCAACTTCCGCTCCGCCTTTCGCTGCTACAACGAACCCGTTTACAGGATCATCGGCAACGGGTTCCGTTGTGCGTCAGGACTAAAAGAATAACCCTTATATTCCATGGAGGGCGTCACGCGCTCAACGGAGTACGACTCGCACGAAGGGGAGTACGTGATATACTCCGCTTAATCCGCCCTATACTCCATAGAAGGCGAATCGCGCTCCTCTCACTCCGCCGCGTCCTCCATGAAGCGCATGACGGACGGAGAGGAGAAAACCCTGCCCTCCCTGTGGTATGCTCATCTGCCATCTGCAGCTGTGGTATAATTTGCCTGTATCCGAACAAGGAGAGCAACCCACATGACAACGGAAATTTTAGAGCGCAGGACAGAAGCACCCTATACTGTAGATGAACTCGAACGCATTGCCCACGATCCGAAAACAAAAATGGAATGGGTCAATGGACTGCCGATATGGGAAGCCTCGCCGGTGTTGCGCCACCAGAAGAAGACGCTCGACATTCAAATGTCTCTGCTCTCTCACGCCAATCAAATAGGATGCGAATGTCTGCCTATCGCCGACGTTACGATTTTGTTCCCCGATGGCTCGGTCAAACGTCCCGATATTGCTGTCTATTGCGCCCTCCCCGACGAACAAGACAAAATGACAACAGTGCTGCCGGAAGCAGTCATTGAAATCATCAGTCCTGGCTATGAGAAGAAAGATTGGGAAGTCAGCCTCCCGTTTTATCTCTCACAGAACATTCCCGATATTGTCATTTTTGACCCTGCGACAAACAAAGTTGCTCACTATCACGAGGGAAAAACCGACGAATACGATTCGCCCGTTGAACTGACCTTTGCTTGTGGCTGCCGCGCCACGATATAACAGCCGTTCAAAATCTCCCGATCCTCCCTGTAACGCAATTTTCCCTTTCCCCGTCTAATGCCCGAACAGTCTCCCCGTTCACACCTCCCGGCACGCCAAAACGACCTGCGGGCGTGTCCGGGCAGGTTCCCTTGTGTCAAAGGAGTATCACACGATGATTTCTCGGATTTTTTCACGCTGTACAGTCGCAGCCGCCGCGCTGTGGAGCCTCGGCAGCGTCGCCGCATTCGGGCAGGGTTTGATTATCCCCGAACCGCCTATCGGGAGGGATCGCCCGATTCGTATCCAACCGTTTTATGTCAAGAATTTGCGTGTCAACACCACCATCTCGGACAATGTCGCCGAAACTGTGGTCGAGCAAACCTTTGTCAACGATTCCAGCGTGGAGCAGGAGGGAACCTATCTCTTCCCCCTGCCGGAAGGCGCGACTCCCTCCGCATTCTCTATGACTGTCGGCGACAAAACTTTCGAGCCGAAAATCCTCACAAAAGAGGAGGCACGGAGTATCTATGAAGGCATTGTGCGCCGCCGCCAAGACCCTGCTCTACTCGAATATGTCGGGCGCAATCTCGTGCAGATGCGCGTCTATCCCATTCCGGCGCGGGGCGAGCGCGTGATCAAAATGCGCTATACCGAACTGCTGAAATCGGCGGGCGGAATTCGGCGATATGCCTATCCGCTTTCGACCTCGCGCTTCGGCTCGCGTCCCGTCGGTGTCTCGTCAGTCACTATCAAACTCAAATCGAGCAAGCCGCTCAAAAATGTCTATTCGCCGTCGCATGATGTGGCAGTACGCCGCCCCGATGAGACAACCGCAACCGCGACATGGGAAGGAACCAACGACGCTTCGGATCGCGACCTTACCCTGTATTACGCCCTCAGTGACGACGATATTGGCTTGTCGCTTCTCACCTACCGCACCGAAGGACGCGACGGCTATTTTATGCTTCTCGCTTCGCCGCGTGTCACGATTCCCAAAGCCCGCGTACTCCCTAAACAGGTGATTTTCGTTTTTGACCGCACGGGTTCGATGGCGGGCGAGAAAATCAAACAGGCGCGAAAATCGCTCGTCTACTGCCTCAACAAACTCAACGCGCAGGACAGATTCACTGTCGTGACGTTCAGCGACGAACCGGACTTTTTCGCAAAGAAACTGATTCCAGCAAACACAGAAAACGTCCGCAAAGCCGTCTCTTATGTCGAAGGTATGGAGGCGGCAGGCGGCACGAATATAGACGCGGCACTCCGCGCCGCACTCGCCACGATGAGGCAGGAAGACGGCAATCAGAAAATGATCGTCTTCATGACCGATGGACTGGCGACTGTCGGCGAAACCAATGTCGAAACCATTCTGCGCCATGTGCAGGACTTGAACAACGGCGGACGCATCGCCCAAATCGCCCCGAAAGCCGGAACGCGCTTGGCAGGACAAGATGAGAAAAAGCCCGCCGGAAACCCGAACGGCGCGAACGCCCGCATTTTCTCGTTTGGAGTCGGCTATGATGTCAATGTGCCGTTCTTGGATCGTTTAGCGGAAATTGGGCGCGGCGATACCGATTACGTCAAGCCGACGGAGGATGTCGAGGTCAAAGTCTCGTCATTCTTCGCCCGTGTTGCGTCTCCTATTCTCGCCGATGTCAAACTCGCGTTCGATGGCGTAGATGTGTATGACGTTTTCCCAAAAACCTATCCTGACTTGTTCAAGGACTCGCAACTGGTTATCACAGGACGATTCAAGAATGCCAGCGGCGGGCGCGTGCGATTGTCGGGTTTGGCGAACGGCACGCAGGAGGCGTTCCGCCTCAACAGCGATTTCCGCGAATCAGACAGCAGCAACGGTTTTCTGACGCGAATCTGGGCGGCACGCAAAATCGGCTACTTGGCAGATCAACTGCGCCTCGCCGGAACTGCCACCGTCGCCAACAAAGAGGTCATTGACGAGATCATTCGGCTGTCCCGCGAATATGGAATCATCACCGAATACACGTCGTTTCTGGTAAATGATCGCGAACAGGTGCGTCTCGGCTTGGACAATCGCAATTTCTTTGAACGCGGTGCTGTCATTACAGAGCGTGATGTCCGGTTGCTGCGGCAGGAAGTGGCGAGAAAAGCCAAAGAGAACGGCGTCAGTGGAGAGGGAGCAACAAACCAGAGTCTGCGTGGCAAAGACTTTGCCAAAGCCGATAAACTGGCGGCTCGCAACCAATCGCAGTCCGGCGGCGTGAACTATTCGCTTGGCAGACCGAATACAGATTCTGCCCCAGTTGAACTCTATGCTGCACCCGGCAACTTCCAAAACGGCACTTTCAATGGCGGTCAGGGCGGCATGGGCGGCGGACGTACCTACAACAAAATGATGGAACAGGGACGCGATGGCGCACTGAAAGTCTCCGTCCAAAATGTTGCAGACCGAACATTCTTCCGCACCAAAGATGATCTGTGGCAGGATCAGTCGTATGATGCGAAGAAGAACAAACTGACGGCGATCAAGGCGTTCAGCGACGCGCACTTTGCCTTACTTCGCGCCGTGCCGCAAATGGGAATCTACTCGTCTGTCGGTGACAACGCAATCATTCGAGTCGGGCGCAACGCCATTCAAATCGGCAAAACCGGGCGCGACTCTCTGACCAATGCTGAGGTCAAGGAGATCGTAGCAAAGTAGAATCATAGAACGAAAAGCGATCATTCCTCAAAATGGAGTGATCGCTTTTCTCTTACGAATCGGCTAACTAAATTCGTCTTGATAGTCGATTCATTTTTGAGAAATCGCTTCGAATCGCAAAAAATCCTCATCAGAAGCGCGTTCTAATGCATCAAACTCTGCCTGAAGTTCTTCAGGGATAGGGGGAAAATGGACTTTCAGAGCATTGAGCAGCCAATGCTCAGGCGTCTCACCAAACCGTTCCGCCATTTCCGTAGCGGCTTCGGCAATCTCATCGGGAACATTCAAGACAAGACCCATTATTCGCTCCTTACGTTAGTCCACAAACCATTCTATTATATAAAAAGCCCACTCTGCACATCATTTGGCAGAGTGGGCTTTTTGCGAAGGGCTTGACGTTACGCTGTCAGGGCTTCGTGCTTTTCGTGGACGCTGACGACTGCCATTCGCTCCGGCTCCGGCTGTGCGATACCGAGCAGGTCACGAGCGGCGGCGGCAAAGTCGGGAGCCGTCAGCATACACAGACGATGTAGAATCGGGATCGCCCCATGCTCTATGAATTTATCCGGTATGCCGAACAGTTTCACCTGAACATCGCTCAAGCCGTTCTGTGCCAGCAGTTCCAGAATGGCGGAACCGACACCGCCGGAGATGACTCCCTCCTCCATGATGACGAGGCGGCGCGTGCGGCGTGCGGCGTCCAAAATGACTTCGGCGTCAAGCGGCTTCGCCCATCGCAGGTTGATAAATTCGACGCTGATTCCTTCCGCTTGAAGTTCTTTTGCCGCCTCGAAACCGGGCGCGACCATGTTGCCATACGCCAGCAATGCCACGTCGCTGCCATCCATAATCACTTCTGCCTTGCCGAATTCGATAGGAGTTGCCTCCCGTGTCCATTCGATGCTTGGCGCATTGCCACGCGGATAGCGAACCGCAATGGGACCCGCGTTCTTGCCGACAACGTGTTCGTTGATCGCGTAGTACATCATCGCCGCCAACTCTTCGCCGTCTTTGGGAGCCATCAGGGCGATATTCGGAATGTGCCGCATATAGGCAATATCGAAAACGCCGTGATGTGTCGGACCGTCATCACCGACCAAACCGGCGCGATCCAAACAGAAAATGACAGGCAGATTCTGAATGGCGACATCGTGCAGAATAATGTCATACGAGCGTTGCAGAAAGGTGCTGTAGATCGCAGTGACCGGCTTGAAGCCTTCTGCCGCCAAACCCGCTGCGAAACAGACCGCGTGCTGTTCTGCAATCGCCGTATCGAAATAGCGTTCGGGATACGCTTCTTTGAACTTGGTCAAGCCGGTTCCATCAGGCATGGCGGCGGTAATTCCCACGATTTTGGGGTCATTTTTTGCCAAGTCAATCATGCTCTTGCTGAACACATTGGTATAGGTTTGACCGCTCGATTTACTGCCGCTTGCGGTTCCCTGCGCCATATCCGCGAACATCGGAGGCGTGACAGCGTGCCACTTGCGGGCGTCCGCTTCCGCCTGATCGAATCCCTTGCCTTTGACGGTTCGCAGGTGAATCAGAACAGGACCCTGAATCTGCTTGATCTGCGTGAACAGATCAATGACGAGATCGAGATCATGACCGTCTACCGGACCGAAATACTGGAAGCCTAACTCCTCAAAAATGACGCCCGATTCCGGAGAAACCATATGCGTCAGATTATGGCGAAGCAGGGAGCCGGCTGCCCGCTCGATGGCTTGCCCCGGCAAGCCCGGAATCCGCTTGACGACAGAGCGAGCCGAAGCCTCGACGTTTTGATAGAGCGGCATGGCGCGGAGTTTGGCAAGATAGGTCGCCAACGCCCCGACGCTTTCCGCAATGCTCATTTCATTGTCATTGAGAACCACAACGAAATTGCGTCCGCTGTGTCCGGCGTTGTGCAATCCTTCGAGTGCCAGCCCCGCCGTAAGGGACGCATCGCCGATGACCGCCAGAACGTGTTCGTCTTTGGTGCGTCCGGCGAGATCACGGGCGACAGCAAAGCCATACGCGGCAGAGATCGACGTTCCGGCGTGTCCCGCTCCAAACAAGTCATATTCGCTCTCTTCGCGGCGCAAAAAGCCACTGAGTCCGCCATATTGCCGCAGGGTGTTGAAGCGGTCAAGGCGTCCGGTCAGCATTTTGTGCGCGTAGCACTGATGCCCGGTATCCCAGATCACTTTATCTGTGGGGATATTGTAAACCGTGTGGAGGGCAAGAATCAGGTCGGTGGCTCCCAAGTCGGAGGCGAAGTGTCCGCCGGTCTGCGAGAGGTTGTCAATGATGGCTTGCCGCAGTTCGCGGGCGACTTGCTTGAGTTCGTCTCGCGTCAGGTTTTTAAGGTCGGCGGGACTTTTGAGGCGCGACAATAGATGATCCATGAAAACAGTTTCCTTTACTCGGAGCCTTTTAATTTGGGGCGCGGGTGAGAATGCTCACCGTGCGTCTGCGTTCGCGCTGGCTCTCAGGAGAATATTTGCGGCGGTGTCCCAGATACGACACGCTTGCCCGCAGGTTTGGCTAAGAATTGCACGCGATTGTACCCTGCCGCGTCTCTTGTGTCAAATTCGTTATTTATTTTTTGTGCTGCGGCGCAACAATTTGCCCAATATCTCATACGTCGGCGTCAGAGGTTTCGTGCCTAAACGACTTCGACGGGTCTTCACTTATGATAACTTTAACACAGCGATGGCGTGTTGTGCTGTTACTTTGACCAGTTGCACTTCACGTAAACGAAAGAAACTGGGTTAAGCGGCGACTTCTTCCAAAACACCCTGCACTATAGGAGCAAGAGCAATCTCGTCAGCAATGACTGTCAAATCAAAATCTTTCCCGTTGTTATCACAAAACGTAACTTCATAAGCGGGCGGTTCGCCTTGATACTCTACCCAGACTGTTCCTATTGCTCCTCTGTCTAAGTCTATATCTCTGTAAAGATCATGAAGCAGCATGACCCTATCACCTTCGTTAAATCTATCTGTCATCGTGATGACCTTTCTCTTGAGCAAATAGATACGCTTTGGGTGCGATACGTTCAACTTCTCCGCGCAAGAACCGCGCCCTCTCAAGATTGTAGAGACGCGCTATCTCTGCTTTCCTCCCTACGGTCTCCAATGCCATTTGCTCGTATGCGTGCGCTGCTTGTTCTCGCTCTTCAGGAGACGTATGCGTTAATTTTGTGTTATCACGAAAGGCATGAGTGGCGGCTTTTCTCAATTCAATTGGGAGAAGTTTCTGAACAATATTCATTAGACCTCTTGCGTAAGTCGGGTACAAGAACGTACCCGACTCAAAAACAGCCGTCCTACGGACGAAATTCTCTTGCCTTGAGAGTGCGAAGCACGGCACGGCGGAACGAGACCTGCACGAGAAATTCATTTCGCTGGACTCTTGCAAGAGGTCTATTATGAGCGCGGGAGGTGAGACTGCGAAGTTCGTTGGGCGCGGCGTCTTTGAGAACAAGAATATACCGCGTCTTGCCGTTGATGATCTCTTCGGCTCCGATAAAAGGACGCATATAAGGCGCGGCGTTCGGCTCCATTATGAGGAAACTATCGCGATCCGCCCTCTCGAAGATGAGATTGCCGCCGTCCGTTGGCTTGGTTCCCATAACCATATTGGGCAAGCCGTTGATCGGTTTGTTGGTATCCGCGACGAAGAGATGCGGGTTCGCCAAGAGTGACGCATCGGTGAGATAGGGCGAGATCACGGTATGCACGGTCTCGGCGGGGTCTCCCTTGATGTCGGTAGAGGTGAACAGTCGGCGGCTGGCGGGCGCGTCCTCCCTGCGAATCAGCCCAATAATCACGACATGGACGTGCGCCATCCCGCGAGCGTCGCTGCCCCATGCGAACGTGCGGTGCGCGAACGAAATCTCCATCCCATACCTATCGAACAACAGACGCCATAACGGGGCAACCTGCTCCCCCTGCGTAAGAGAATTGGTAGCGACAAAGCCAATACCGCGAACTCCTCCCTCACCTCCCACCTCACCCCCGACCCCTCTCCTGACCACTCGTTCCTCATTAGGAGAGGGGAGAATCTGGTCTTGAGACTCCCCCTCTCCCAGTGAGGAACGAACGGCAGGGAGAGGGGGTTGGGGGGTGAGGTGGGATGGAGAGAAGTGATCGCGTCGTTTCCGGTGATACCGATATGTCCTCCGATAGTGTCAATATCTCCTCCGGTTTCGATATTATCAGTTCCTATTATGGCGATATGCTTTCCGATAAGAGTAATATCGCTTCCTGCGGTGTCAATAGGCGTTCCGGTCAACGCAATATCACTTCCAATTGCGGCAATAGGCTTTCCTATGGGCGCAATATCGTCTTTTGTTTTCATAAGAACAGGAAATATTGCTATAGGAGAGGATATTATTGCGGAAGGAGAACGCCTTGCATACTCTGCCGCCTTGAGGAACCAAGCCGCGACAGGCGAGGGCGAGATTGTCGAAGTCGTTGGGTTGCCGCGTGCAGTTCGATTTCGACAAGACCATTGAGTTCGGTTTGCAGTTCGGTGGGGAAGAGCGCAGCGGTATCGCGTGCGGTGCGCCATTGTTCCATGAGTTCGGTCAGGCGGCGTTGTTGTGCGGCGGAAAAGAAGCGATCCGGCAAGAGATTTTGCACAATGACGAGCGTTCCGGCTTCTTCCGGTGGCAACTGTGCGTTCATGGCGTCAATCGCCTCGCCAACTGTTTTGCCTTGCGAGTGCTTTCTTCCTGCGACAGCACGATAGACCGCGTTTTCTGTTCCGACATTTTCCGATACAACGGCGATAGTGGTCATTGCGGGCATCTCCTTGCTGTATTATGCCATACATTTCTGGGGCGAACGCGGTTCATAGCGGCAGAAAAAATCCTCCCTCCGACAGTTCGATCTGCAATGGAGAGAGGTTCGTTACGGACGAGGAAAATTCCTGCCTATTTGCGGTTGCGGCGGCGCAGTGCCATTCCCGCGACACCCAAGCCCGCGATCAGCGCGAACGTGCCGGGTTCAGGAACGGGGACTCCGCCTATATGTGGGATTTTTGACGGGAATTTCGCCGTGATGCAGGGATTGGCACAAGAAATGCCGAACACAACCCGCAGTCTCTTTTCGTGCGAGGCTAAGGGAGTGAGAAGCGCAATGTATCTTTCCATACGTGACGATGTGGTGTTTGCGGCGGGCTATGACTCGCTGGCGGTGGGACTCAAAGATTTGGGCATAGCGGCGGTGGAATTGTTTGTCCATGACCGAACAGAGAACGTCAAAGCGTTGGAGCCGACTGCCGCGAAACCGCAACTGAACTTGTCCGACGCCGACGACTTGACGGAACTTCAACGGCAAGCGGCAGCGCACGGTATCACCATCGCGGCATTGTGCATGGGCAACAATTTCAACGCGGAGGACAAAGACGCCGAAATCGCGTGGGCGGTTCGCACGGTTCGTGCCGCATATGCGCTCGGCATTCCGGCGATACGGATCGATGCGATTATGCACGGCGAGCAGGATTTGCCGCTCGAAGCCCGCCAAAATATCGTCGTCGAGGCGGTGTCGCGCATTCTCGCCGAAACCGCCGATACTCCCGTCGATCTCGGCATGGAGAACCACGGCTTTCAGGGCAACGATCCCGAATTCCTGCGCGGTCTGCTCGCTCGAATCGATTCGCCCCGTTTCGGGCTGACGCTCGACAGCGGCAATTTCTATTGGCGCGGCTGGGCATTGTCGCGGGTTTATGAGATTTTCGCGGAGTTTGCGCCCTCTGTTGTCCATACCCATATCAAAAATATCGCCTATCCGCCCGATATTCGAGAGACACAGCGCGAAATGGGCTATGAGTACGCTAAATACGTCTCGCCTATTCACGAGGGCGATATTGACCATAGACGATATTTCGAAGCATTGCGGGACGTCGGCTATGACCGCGACCTCTGCCTCGAAGACGAATCGCTCGACAGATATTCGCTCGAACAACGCCAAGTCAACTTACGCGATGCCGCCGCCTTTTTCCAAAAGCAGATTGAGGCGACTGCAAACTGAAAATGTTTTTTTTTTGACGATAATGTTCGTTGTGGCATGACTTTTGCATATTATGGTGACAGCATTATATGAGTAACTCACGTTACGCACCGGAGGTTTACAACCCCCGTCTGGAAAAAACAAGCGTCTTTCAGACTCACCATTCCCTGTATGGACTCCCCTCTCCTCCGAACTTGTTCGGGTATCAGGAGAGGGGTTGAGGTAAAGACGCTTGTACTTCCTTGCCGGGTACTTTCAGTACCCGCTGCGTAACGTGAGTGAGTAACAGTTCAGGGTTGTTGTAGTCAACTGCCCAAACTGCTCTCTGCCCTTCTCCTTCGAGAGTGGAGCAGAGAGCCGCAAG
>Ga0163154_10005389_pt1 | contig 16245 bp, 13 predicted proteins | sample OliLakLV19MP9P1_FD_148649 | JGI IMG/M metagenome (GOLD analysis project Ga0163154, IMG submission 148649) | Freshwater microbial mat bacterial communities from Lake Vanda, McMurdo Dry Valleys, Antarctica - Oligotrophic Lake LV.19.MP9.P1 | ecosystem: Environmental > Aquatic > Freshwater > Lake >... | reverse complement strand
TATTGAAAAGTACATTAGAACACTCGTTTTTTAGCTCAATTTTTAATAAATGCTTTCTTTGAAAAATACGCTGGGAAATGTCGGTTATACAACATATTTGCAAAAAGAAATCAAATATCTTTGCAACCGAAATTTTACAGGGACAAAATATTTGCCTGCCCTATTTTTTTCAACTGCCAACTGTCCTTACCTAAATTATTTGGTTTTTAGCTTCAGCGAAGTTTTGGGTTTCGCTTCGGCGAAGTTCGGGGTGTCAGCTTCGGCGAAGTTTTTTCACTTCGCCGAAGCTTGATGGTGAAAACTTCGCTGAAGCTTGGGCATAAAAAAACTTCAGCGAAGCTAAAACAGCCTTTCCAAAAATTTATCGAGGCTTGCCTCGAGGAATTGCCTTTGACACCCTAGAGAATTATACTCATGGAAAAGAAAAAAGAAAAAGAAATAAAAGTTAAGGAGTCCTGCAAAGACGGAATCCGTAGCTGTTGCCGCTCCTCGCGTTGAGGTTGTTGCGGTTAGCGACTGCGCAGCTGACGTTGACATCGTTCCAACTCCCGCCACGCAAACAAGTATGGTGCTCCGACAATTTTAGTGGAGCAAGGTATAAACCACATAGAAAGACACAGCACACAGTGTTTCGGGCTATGTTCTCTATGTTTCTATGTGGTTCAACACAAAATTTGTCAGAGTACCGACATATTAAGCAATCACAGTCCGTTCACGACCTTCAATACATCATTATGGATAGTGCAGGCTTACCAAAGATAGCCTTGTGGCTTGTGGAACAGGCATTAAGTTGCTGTTATTAAAATGTAGTTAATTTATTGATTTTCAAGCATTTGCAGGCAAGTTCTTTTGCAGAAGGTATATATTTTTCGTTTGTCAAATATGGCATTTCCAGCCTTTAGAGTGGCATATGCCTTTTTAGGTAGCTAAATATGCCAAATATAAGCCTATATTTGCCCTAAAATACAGAGTGTTTTTTAGACCTTCTGCGAAGAAATAACCAAATAATAGAACTTAAATTATTGATTGTCAATTATTTATACAACAAGTTAATAACAGCAAATTAAGGCTTTAATGCTGTATTTCTGTTAGGAATTTGCATGATGATTTCTGTAAACTCGCCTACTTCGCTATTGATTTCTATTGTACCGCCTAAGCGTTCTACAGCTTGTTTTACGATGTAAAGCCCTAATCCTGAGCCTGCAGAGGTTTCCGTTGCTCGAAAAAACATATCAAATACTTGGTCTAAGTAACGTTTATGGATACCTATACCATTATCTCGAACAGTTATGTGAGCGAATTTTGGAGACGTAAGGTCTATTGCTATTTTGAGGGTATTATCAGTTATTCTTTTATTTTGATATTTTACAGCATTAGAAATAATATTGTTAAAAATAATGTTCAATTTAATTTGTTCAGCAAAAAAATCGACCTCGCCTTGTGTTACGGATATGGCAATTTGCAATTTGCTATAATCTTGTATATATTTTAAATCTTCAAGGCTATCCTCTACAAGTTGTTCAAATTCGATTTTTTGCGCTTCCATATCGTGGCGGTTCGACCTTGAATATTCGAGTAACGAAGTAATAAAATTGTCTAATTTTTGTGTGCTACCCTCAATAAGGTCGATGTATTGGTGCATTTTTTCAAACGTGTCGCCATCAATACGCGATAGATTGATAAGCCCCATGATAGAAGTTAGCGGCGCGCGCAGGTCGTGTGAAACTTTATAAACGAATTGGTCAAGCTCAAAATTTCTTGTCTTGAGTTCATGCAGTGTCTGTTTTTGTTCTTCGTTTTGTGTTTCAAGGTCTTTTAGTAATTTATCGTTCTGCACACGCTGTTCTTCTTGCTCCGTGATGTCTGTTCCTACTGCATAGTAAGCATCTTTATTAAAAGTAATGCGCCAAGAAATAATGCGACAAGAACCATTATTGTGTTTGCACATATTATTAAAATTACGAGTGATCCCTTCATGTGTTTTTAACATGGCAAGGTTGTTATGCGTATTTTGTACATCTCGCTCATCAATCATTTCAAAGAAGTTAAATTGATTGATTTCTTGCGAAGTGTAACCGAGCATATCAGCAAAGCCACGATTAAAGTACGTGAATTTTCCATCAACGTCTATGCTTATCACCATTTCTAACAAAGAAAGGTCGAAGAATCGCTTAAAACGTGCCAAACGTGCTTCTTGCGAAAGGAAAATAGAACCAGACAAATACACGATTTGTTGTGTATCTATGATTATTTTACCACGTACTTGTATGGCTTCTTGCAGCGTGTTCAGTATTTCTGTTTGGAAATTGCGTACTTTTTGGGTAGGAAGTTGGTTTACAAACTCTATAAACACACTTCTTTGTTGTGTAGGCAAGAGCTCGTAAAAATTTTTCCCATATAAGGTTTCTTGCCGCATATACAATACATCAGCAAATTTTTGATTCAGGCTCAAAATTTCACCTTGCAAATTTATGACGCAATGCAATTCATCAGAAATGTCTAAAGAAATTTGTGTATTCATACTACATGGCTTGTATAAACTTTATAACGTGGACAGGCGTTTTTTTAATAATTGGTGTGCCTCTGCATATTTTTTAGTGTTCACTGTGTCAGGAGGGCGTGGTAAGGAGATATTCAAAGTGTTCTGAAAATTTTTAAAGTTAGTTTTTTGGAAAAATAACCAATAAAATTTCATTATAAATTAAATCATTTGGAATAGGTAAAATTTAACTTGGGTAGGTTTTAGTTTTCAATTTCGCAGGCAAGGTAATTCTGTAGTCAAAGTTATCTAAGTTGAGTTTGACTCGTTCCTTCAAGAACATTTTTTTGAAATTATTAGGTAGTTAGACAAAACTAAATGTTGCATTTTAAAATTCTTGAAAAAGAGATGAAACTTTATTATGCTACTTTTATTTTGCCCTATTACTTACGTTTTATGTAAATATAAATTTTATTCAATTAAAAAAGACTAACGCTCTTTTGGATTTCTATTTTTTTCTTTTCTTACACAAATTCCAAACAATATTCATCTGATATTCTTCCATTATTTTCCAAACTGTTTTGTATCATCTCATAATATTCAGGGTGCAACTCACACGAGATGAAATTTCGTTTAAGTTCTTTACAAAGCACTATTTCAGAACCACTGCCGCCAAATAAAATAAATACGTCATCATTTTCTTGGGTGCAGGATTTGATTATCATTTCTACTAAATTTAATAGGATTTGGCAAGAGTGAAATGTTTTGTCTTTGCTTACATTTTTAACTAAGTCAAAGTAAAACCAAGAATAAGGCATACGCCCCAAATGACCTTCAGCCATGCGTTGCTTTATGCGTTTGTCGGTTGGGTTTTGATAAGGCACAGCTACATTATCCTTATAAAAATGATTCTCTTTTGATTTGGTAGCGTGCAAAATAGAACGGTGTGTGGTAGTAAATCGCCTTGGTGTATGTCCTACATTGGTGTTGTATATCCAAACATAGTCCTGCACATCAAACGCATTTTCGTCGAGATATTTTACACACAAGTAAGCATTTTGTTTGGGATAATTCATCATAAACAAATTGCCTGTAGGTTTGAGTACTCGCACACTTTCTTTGGTAAGTTCTATGTACCAATCTATGTAATCGTTCCATTTTTGCGTATAATTTTTTCCTGCATAGTTAATACCTACGTTATAATCAGGATCGCCATAAACTGTATCCAAACAATTATCTGGCGACTGTTTTAACAGTGTCAATATATCATGATTAAAAACGTTATTTCTGAAATTTTCGAGCATAATTTTAAGAATTTAATTGGTAACAAACAGATTTTACAAACCCAATGCTTGTAATATCTAAGGGTTTTTCAAAAGTGTAAGCCCAAATTTTTAGGTTGGTAGCACCATTTTTAATAGTTTTTACGACATAAACACCATAAATTTCTTTGACTTTCCTTTAAAGTTTTAAAAGTTGATTTCCCTTGTGATAATACAAAAAAGGGCGGTAAATTTGATAAATAGCAAAACTATCTGGTTTGCCATTTCCCCCTTCAAACACACCAATTCTTCCTTGAAATTCCACGGTCAAATCAATTTCTATCTGTATGTTTTTCAACTCAATGTGCAAATCACTACCAAAATTGTAGGCAAAACTTGTTTTGGTACGGTGTGAGAAGTAAGTTTTTGGTCGTTTAGACACATCAACATCTTCAAACTCTGTATCTTTCCCAAATAGAAAATGATGTAAAATCCGTTGATTATTTGCAACAGACAAAATATTACTTTCGCTACTGTTATATTCATTGAGCAAACTTTTTTGGTAAGTCCATTGAATGGTTTGTTGAACTGGCTCAAAATGATGATAGACTTTATCAATTCCTTTTATGAATTGATGTTTGCCACCACCCAAATGAATAACTGCAAAATTGTTATCAAGCAAAACTTGAGGGAGTTTATTTTTATTATCAATTTTAGTAGCATCAAATGGATTACCGAAACCTACTTTTTTGGCTATATCTTTCACTAAATCGTTGTGAAAAATATAATTACCCTGTTTTTGGCAAAATTCAAATAGTTCTGTTAGCAATTGGTTTTTTTTGCTCATAGGACTTGTTTAGTTTATTTTGTATTTTATTGACAACTATTATTTTAACGGAACTTATAAAATTTAAAACTATTTGACAATCAATTGGTTACAACTTTCTACTAAAACAACTCCATTATATATTTTATTTTTTGACTTATTGGGTTTAGGCTTTGTTTTTTCTGGTGTGATTGTATTGTCAATAAATTGATAGATATAATTTTGTCTCAAATCATCAATCAATATGTTTTCACCATCACGTTCTACATACCAAAACTTCTAACCATTATTGCTTGGTTTATTTAAAATGGATGCACTAATTTTATGTATTGAGCCAACTTGCTCGCCCCGAGTAACGCTTGAATCGGCTAATACTTGAAATACATCTCCGACTTTTGTTTGATTGGGGCGGTAGAGTTGATGCGAAATTTGTAAGTTATGAGATTTACAGATTTGTCAGGGAGGCTTTTCATAACCTCTATGCAATCACCTTGCAATATTTTGTTGGTATATGCTTCTTTAGGTAACATAATCGTTTTTTATAAAAGTAAGTTTTGTATTTTTATAATTTATAGCCCTTCAGCTTTTGCGACTAACTCGGCTAAGTCATAAACTTTTATTTGCTCCTCTTTGTTGTATTTTTTCGTGCCGTCTATGAGCATTGTCATACAAAATGGACAAGCGACTGCTATTACTTGCGCGCCTGTTTCTATAGCGTCTTCCATGCGTTCGTGGTTTACCTCTTTGTTTCCTTTTTCGGCATCTTTGAACATTTGCGCGCCGCCTGCACCACAACAAAGCCCTTTGGTTTTACAGCGTTTCATTTCGACGAGTTCGGCATCAAGTTTTTCCAATACAGCCCGAGGAGCTTCATAAATATTGTTGGCTCTACCGAGGTAACAAGAGTCGTGATACGTTATTTTCTTGCCTACGAAGTCGCCTTTTTCTTGCATTTTCACACGTCCCTCGTTGATGAGTTGTTGCAGGTAAGTTGCGTGGTGTATTACTTCATAATTGCCGCCAAGTTCGGGATATTCGTTTTTGAGCGTGTTGAAGCAATGCGGACAGGCGGTTACTATTTTTTTCACTTCATAACCATTGAGGATTTGTATATTGGCGATGGCTTGCATCTGAAACGTGAATTCATTGCCTGCGCGTTTGGCGGGGTCGCCTGTGCAGGCTTCTTCTGTACCAAGTACGGCAAAGTTTACGCCTACGTGGTTCAGGATTTTGATAAAAGCAACCGTGACGGCTTTGTAACGGCTGTCGAAAGAGCCTGCACAGCCCACCCAAAACAATACTTCGGGAGTTTTGCCTGCTGCGGCGAGGTCAGCCATGACGGGTATTTGGTAAGTTGTTTCGTTCATGAGTTTCACTACTGTCGTTATGGTGCAATATTAAACAAAAAAAAGAAAAACAAAAATTTCTATAGATTTCTTGTGAAAGTGTTTCTCTAAACCTTTGGGGATAGGAAAAAAGATGTGTGCGTTCCAAAAACCTTTTCTTAAAACCTCACGCCGTTTCTCCAATTTGGAGAGGGCATGTGGACTTTCGCAAGAAGTCTTGTGTATTACCTGTGTATGCGTTCAAGTGGGACTAAATCCATACAACTAAAAGAAAGCAGCACTTGCGCAGTGGCTATAACATCTTCCTCACAATAACGGGCAATCCGTTCTACATCACCATCATTCCAAAATACCTCGCCTACCTGACTACCGTTCATATCCGATTTTGGGGAAGGGATTTGGAAGGCTTCACACAGCAGTTCAAGTTTGGTATAGCTTTTATAATCTCCGAATTTCCAAAGATCCATGCTATCGAGAAAGGAGGTTTCCCAAGGCTTTTTGCCTTGTGTTTGCAAAACGCGGGGTGGCACGATACGATTGAGCAAAAACCGCCTGCCCATATACGGAAAGTCAAACTCTTTGCCGTTGTGGGCGCAGAGTTGCCAGCCTTTCATTTTTGAACTCTCCAACATTTGTTTGAATTGGGTGAGCAATAAAGCTTCATCTGTGCCATAAAAAGACTTTATTTTGATATGCGCCTCTTCATTTTCCCATAAGATATAGCCCACACTGATGCACACGATACGCCCGAACTCGGCATATATGGCGGCGCGGTCAAGGAATTTCTGTTCGGGAGTCCAAGGATTTTGAGCGTCCTCTTCTTTTATTTTTACACTTTCGGCTTTATGCGCCCACATGTGTTGCATTCCTGCTGATAGCTCACTGTATTCTTTGTGGCTTCTTACGGTTTCAATATCCAAAAACAAAATCTGTTTTAGCGCGTCTTTTGTAAACATACTTATCTATTTTGCACAAAAATACATTTTTTTTAGGATATAAAAAACAATTTCCGCCTTTAATGCGTTATATAATTGATAGTTTTACTATCAATTAGTATTTAACATTGCGGTAATGGGAAAAGCCCTTGATTTTGTCAAGGGTTTTTTTATAATTAAAAGTTAAACCCTCTATTTTCAAAACGTCTTTAACAAACTAAAAACATAAGTTAGTATTTGCAGCCTTTCCAAGCAAACCAAGCGACGTAGGTATAGCATATTAAAGGAATTAAAAAAGCAAATTGCGTACCTATACTTTTGTTATCAGCCAATACACCTTGTAACAAAGGCACTAATGCGCCTCCAACTATAGCTGTACTCAACAAGCCTGCGCCTTGATTCGTGTATTTCCCCAAATCTTTTACAGCGAGTGTAAAAATAGTAGGGAACATCAAAGAATTAAAAAAACCAATGCTCAAAAAAGCATAAATCGAAGTCCAGCCTTGTGTAGCGACACCCACGCTTATCAAGCACATCACAGCCAACGCATTGCATAACAATACATTTGCAGGGCGGAATTTGCTCAATATCCACGCGCCTAAAAACCTTCCTACCATAGCACCACCCCAATAATACAGCAAAAACCTGCTTGCATCTTTTTCTATAAATTTGGTAGTTTCCATGATATAATTTGTGAGAAAGCTTCCTACAGCTACCTCGCCTCCCACATAACAAAATATACCCAATACACCCGCGACTAAGTGCGGATATTGCCACGCGCTTGTTTTCTGTGATTGGGTAGGCAAGGCATTGACAGTTTGTGTTGCTTGAATGGCAGGGAGTTTTACAAATAAGGTGATGGTAGCTATAGCAAATAATGCCAAACCAAGCCCCATGTAAGGTATTTGTACTGCCTGCAAATTTTTTTCCACATTGCCGCCTTTTACTATCATAGAAAGGATAACTGCAGAGCCAAACAAGGGCGCGAGGGTAGTTCCCAATGAATTGAAAGCTTGCGTAAGTGTCAAACGGGCAGATGAAGTTTCAGGCTTACCCAAAATGGCTACGTATGGATTGCCTGCCACTTGTAGCAATGTAATCCCTGATGCCAACACAAATAACGCCCCCAAAAATATGCCGTAAATACGCATTTGTGCGGCAGGGTAAAACAAGAAACAGCCTATTCCTGCTACCACAAAGCCGATAATCATGCTGCGTTTGTAGCCCCATTTTTCTACTACCCAGCCCGAAGGAATAGACATAAAAAAATAAGCTCCAAAGAAGCACAATTGCACCAACATAGCCTGAGTATAGCTCAAAGTAAAGGCGTTCTTCAAATATGGAATCAATATATCGTTCAAGCAAGTTATAAAACCCATCATGAAAAACAATACTGTGAGCGTACTCAATGCAACTGTATAGTCTTCTTGAGGCGTGTCGGTAGGCAAGGTTTGTGAGGAAGGTGTGAAATTAGCCATTTTAAAAGGTTTGTTTTTAGAAATCAATAAATGCTACAGGTATATAGTCTGTAAGCCATACACCATTATCGGCTATATAAAATAGGTAGCCTGCCGCTTGCATCTTGCCTGCCTGTATTTTTAGTACGCAAGGTTTTCCATGCCTACCGCCCACTTGCATAGCCGTATCTGTGTTCGTAGAAAGGTGTACGTGCTGGCGTGCTTGCTTGGTAAGTCCTTCTTGGCGAATGGCTACCAATGTTTTTTCGGCTGTCCCATGATAAAGTATAGCAGGCGGTTCGGAGGCAGGCAAGGCAAGGTCGACTTCTATAGAGTGTCCTTGATTGGCGCGTATGCGTGTGCCTGTTTCATCAAAAGCGAAACGTTGTTTATTATTTTCTGCCACAACTTTATCCAATATTGTGCGATTTATTGCTTTGCCATCTTTATGCAGCGCGTCCAAAAGTATATCTATATCTACCCATCCTTGTGCGTCGAGAGTGATGCCAATCACATCAGGTTGATGCCTCAAAATAAGGCTCAAAAATTTGCTCAAGTCTTTTTCTTTCATACAGCAAAGGTAAGCAGTTTTGTGAAATAAAATTAGGCGCACTAAAAAATAAGTTGCTACATAGACTTCATTTTTTGTGGTACGGGCTTTTAGTTTGCAAATAGGTATATTATTTGTTAGCGCGTCCCTAAAATAAAGCAAAGACGTTGTGTGCAACGTCTTTACTTTACCAAACAAATACAGATTGCCTGATTTTCAAATTTTCCATGCTTGTATTGCGTCCGCTATATTTCTATCATTGGCGAGGCGCGGTACTTTATTTTGCCCGCCCAACTTGCCTACTGACTTCATGTATTGTTGAAAAGCATCAGGAGCGAGCGCAGTGATAACCAGTTTTTTTAGAATATTGCCTACCCGCAAATCTTCATAATAACTATTCAGCGTACGCAATTTTTCGTCTATCGTGGTTGTAAAGCTTGCCATGTCGGTAGGCAAGCGTTCAAATGCGACCAGCCATTCGTGGTAAGGGAGTCCTTCATTTGGACTAACCATAGGCGCGACAGAAAACTCTGAAATGGCTACTTCAGGGTGCCGCTCCATAGCATAACGCATAGCATTTTCGACTTCTTCTCCTATCACATGCTCGCCAAAAGCCGAAATAAAATGTTTGATACGTCCTGTTACGACTAATTTATACGGATTGTCAGAAACAAATTTTATAGTGTCGCCAAGCGAATAACCCCAAAGCCCTGCATTAGAATTGATAATAATGGCATAATTTTTACCTAATTCCACCTCGCTTACAGTAAGGCGCGTAGGTTTTTCATTGAAATATTCTTCGGCAGGAACAAATTCGAAGAAGATACCACTATTGAGCAATAAGAGCAAACCGTTATCTTTTTGCGAATTTTGATACGCGATAAACCCTTCAGAGGCAGGATAGGTTTCAATACTGTCAATGGGCTTGCCAATACTATCAAATAGTTTTTTGCGGTACGGTTCAAAATTTACCCCTCCATAAACAAATAAGGAGAAGTCAGGGAAAACATCTTTTATCAGCTTGCCTGTGCGCGCTTGTATGCGGTCAAAATACATCTGCACCCAAGGCGGAATACCTGAAATGAGCGACATGTTTGCCCCGATAGTTTCATCAATTACTTTCTCCAATTTACCTTCCCAATCCTCTATACAGTTGGTTTGGTAGGAAGGTTTTTGGTTGGTACGCAGGTAAGCAGGCACGTGATGGTTTACGATACCCGACAAACGCCCCGTGAGAATATGCGCAGGACCTGTAGTACCCAAGACGGGGCTTCCCGAAAGGAATATCAGACTCTTATCCAAGAACTGCGCCTTGCCTGTTTCATGCACATAATTTAACAGCGCGTTGCGCGCAGAATTGATGTGGTTCGGCGTGGATTCGGCTGTAATGGGTATGTATTTTGTGCCTGATGTAGTGCCTGAAGTTTTGGCAAAATAGGTAGGTCTCCCGCGCCACAGCACATCTGTTTCACCCTGCTTTATAAGTTCTATATAGGGTTTTAGCCCCTCATAATCACGGATAGGCACGTGGTCCTTGAAGTCTTGGTAGTTTTGGATATGGCTAAATTTATGGTCAAGCCCAAATTTTGTAAGCCGCGAATTTTCTACCAAATATTTCAAGACGTTGTTTTGAGATATTTGGGGTTGTGATGCCCACTTTTTATCTAAGCGGTTTATATAGGCAGCAAACGGCTTGCTGAGAAAAGAACGAATACCAGCCATGAGGAGTTTTGGGTGTTTTTGTTTATAATCATACAAATTCGACAAACTTTCAGTGAGTTTTGAATTTAATTGTAAGTGCTTTTTAGTTCATCGTCGAGCTTATCTGCCCACCATTCCAAGTCGCCTATACAAGTGGAGAGTTCGCTATAGTCCATACCTACGATGTCGCGTTCATAGGTAGCATATACTTTGTTTGTACCTTTCATGACGGTCAGTTTGACACCTAAATTCTTGTCGTTCATTTCAAGGAGTTGCAACATATACTCTTCGCGTCCCTTTTTACTGATAGCGGGAATATCTGCCAAATAAGAAAATATACGCAAGTATTCGCGTGTTTGCTGATCGCCTACGGCTACCGATTGGACAAATACTTCTATAGTAGCGGATCCATGTTTCCATTGCCAAAAATTACGTTCGCCATCGTATGTTTCCTCTTCGCTCATACCGTTGGCTTCCAAATACAATCGAATCATGGCTTCTGCCAATTCGATGCGAATATCCTTCAATGATTTATTCATGGTTATTCTTTTTTTCTGCGCTCTTCTCTTCTTGCGCGCATCGCGTCTTGTATTTTTTGATAACGCTTAGCTTGTTCTTTGGTGAGGCATTTCTTGATTTCGTAGTCTTTGTTATTATTCATGACTTGGATTTCTTGCATTTTCTCACCTTGCCCAAGTTCGCTGTCCCATATTTTGCGCATTTTTTGTGCGTATTCGAGATTGATAGCCTCTACTTTGGCGGTTTGCTTCTCGTCGAGCTTGAGGCTGTCTTTGATGGACTGTGTTTGGCGTTTAGCCATTTCTTCTGGTTTTGGCATTTCTCTGTCGGGGCGTTGTGCGAAAGTGATAGAGAGGAAACAGAAGCAAAGAATGGGTGTCAAAAATAGTTTTTTCATGTTTTTTATTGCGGGTATAAGTAAAGGGTTATGCAGTAGGATTTGGAGCAAGCAGTTTTTCTTTCGCGCTTTCCACAGTTTTGAAAAAGGTGATGCCTAAGTTGAATCCTAAGGCTTGGATACTTGTTACAAGCAGGCTTATTGCACCGCCTTCAAACCAACCGTCAGAGTTGATGATACCAATTTTGATGTCTTTTACTGCCTTGTAGAGTTCGGGTAGGTAAGTACTTACGAGCCAAGCGCGGTCTGACATATTGGTAGAGCTTACTTTTTTCAGGTCAAGGATAATGCGGTTGAAGCCGTTCAATTTGATGTCTTCAAGTACAGCGTTAAAACCGCCTTTGAAATCTTGGCTCGACACCTCGCCTGATGCGAAAATGTTGTAGTACTTTTGGTCGCGGTCCGCGGTAGTGATTGCCGATTTTGACGCATTTTCATAGATTGTTTCCATGTGTAGAGACGTAAGAATAGAATAAACAGTATAATACCATGCAAAATTAACAATATTTGTGTAATATCCAAATTCACGTTGCTTTTGCAATATTATTTTGGGTAAATACAAAAAAAAATGTTGGTGTAAATTTTCTGTCGCAAAGGGGCATGTACCATAGACGGCTCGTCTGTAGGCTGTAAGTTGAACAAAAATGTATGCCTCGTTTTCGCTACAGGTTATGCAAAGGGAAATTTACAGGAAAAACTTGCCTACCCAAAATATAAAAGTACGTTCCTCCCCAGAACTGTTAAGTTCTAATTTTGGGTAGGCAAGTTGCCAAATATTTAACCAGTCGCCTCGCCTACCTGCCCTCTAAAAAGGGCTAAAAAGCATGTAATCTGCACCTCCCTCCAAATTGGATGGAGGTTTTGGGAGAATTTAACAGTTCTGAGTTCCCCCCTTATTTTAGTAGGCAGGCAAGGAAACAAGTGATGTCCTTACCTACCCAAAACCCACACAAAAAGCATATTCTTGCCTCTTGTGTGGGTTTTACTACGGGTGCATTTCAAAACTCTTTCTTAAGACTTCACCCTTGCCCTCTCAAATTTGGAGAGGGCTATATGGAACGATTTTGAAATGCACCTGTTTACTATGGGATGTTTTTCAGGTGTCAAAAATGAATGACTGATGTTTTTTTACTCAAAAATTTGTTTTTTCGCAAACACTTTTATAACTTTACGGTATGAAAGTCAAACGCTTTCTGAACTCCTTGATACAATCTTCTGAACAATCTGACATTACAACACACCTAAAAGCTGATAATTCCTGATAAGTATTATAACACATTGATTATTAGAAAGTTATATATTATTAGTCAAATAAATAAAATTTTGCATTTGAAAAATTAAACGCCTAAAATAATGGCTTTTGATTTTAAAACCAAATTTTATTCTTTTAGAAATCAAAACTTAGACTACCAATTAGGTGGTCTTTGAGATTTCCATAGTTATCAGTAAAAGGCGTTATGATTATTTTGTAGGCGCAAATGTTTGGCAACTTGCCTGCCCAAAACAAGAACTTAGCAGCTTTAAAGGCTAAGGCTAAAAGAAATATATTTAAACTACCCCCTATTCACTCACTCTTATTTTCTTATGAGAAATTTTATTTACACTACTATTGCTATTGTTTTTGTTTGCTACTTGCCTACGTGGGCTTTTGGGCAGAAAAGTACAAAATCTATAAATGATTCTATACTTATTCGGAGATGTATGCGAGGGGCTGAAAAGGCTGTTCATGAACATAAAATTGATAATTTTTACAAAAATGTAGATAGTATCATTTATACTTCAAAAGAAAATAGGGTAACCTCCCCCTTTTTTGATAATATGTATTTCCGAGCTAACACTATGCGCTTAGAGATAGCTTCACAACAACGCGAAACAAAAGGCAAAAAGACTCTAGAAAGTGCCTTAAAATTCAGGCAAGAAATCATAGATAATAAAGAAAATGCAGAACATTACGCAGGTATTTGTCTTATTTTATCGCATATTTATTTTTATATGGAGGAATATCAACAAGCTATAAATACAGCTAAAGATGGCTATGAAAAAGGATACAAAGAACTGACGGGGCGCACCAAAAAGTCATCATTAGGGTTTTCGCAAAACTTAGCCGCACTTTTGGAAAGTAAAGGCAATGCTGAAGAAAGGGTACAAGCCTATAGCAATGCTTTGGTATCTTATGGAAGTGCTGCCTATCTATTCACAGAGCTATACAAAAAACAAGCCTTTAACCAACCCTTACTAAATGTATATAATAACATGGGAGGTGTATATGTCGCTTTACTGGATAATAAAAAAGCACTCAAATATTACAAATTGACAGATTCTATTTTAGAATACGCGCCTAAAGCGAGAAGCTATTACGTTTATAAAAGTTTATTATATGGCAATATTGGTGATATCTACAGCCAAGTCGCTAAAGCAGATACAGCATTGTTATATCAAGAAAAATCTATGGAATTTGCTAAAAAAGCTTTTCAGCCAAATGATTATGAATGGGTGAGTGTCTATAAAATGTATGCAAGTAGCTTGGAAGCCAGTAAGCGGATAGAAGAAGCTATACAATACTATGAAAAAAGCATAGATATTATTCAGAAAAATACCAAAGAAAAAAATATGGATTATACGGAAAACTATAATAATTTAGCAAATATCTATAGTAAAAAGGATAAAATAAAAGCGTTAGCATGTCTACAAAAAGCGTTATCGAACAATATAGGTGAATTTCAAGACTCTTTGGATATTTTTAAAAACCCGACTTTGCAAGAAAAACCTAAAAGTGTGATTTTATTGCAAAATACTTTGTATTTAAAAGCAGAAATTTTAGACACTTTTGAAGAACAAAAATACAAAAAATTAACAGCAGAAACCTATCAATTATTAGAATATTCATTGGACAAATATCAGTTTGAAACTTATTTCTCTCCTAAAGATAGATTGGAGTATAGAAATAGAGTGAGCGCAAGTTTGGCGAAACTTTCTGCCTACTATATGCGTAATGAGAATATAATAAAAACATTCGAAATTGCAGAAAAAAGCAAATACTATTTGCTTTTTAATGAACATAAAAAGGTAAATATACCCAACCTTGCCTACCTGACTATACCACAAATACGAACAAAAATACAGAGTTCGCAAGTACTTTTAGAATATGCCTATTCGCAAAGTACGGTGTATTTGTTTGCTATCAGCAAAGAGAAAATAGGTGTGTATGATTTAAAAATAACACCCGATAGTTTGGATAAATGGATACGAAAATACAGAGTTACTCTTTTATCAGCCGAAAATAATACGAAGCGAATGCACTTTAGTATGGGTGCAGAATTGTATAAATGTTTGTTGGGACAAGCGCAAAAAAATGGTTTTTTATCACAAAATACACGCCATTTGATAGTTATTCCGCAAGGCGAATTAGGTAAATTATCTTTTGAAACGCTCTTTGCTGAAGTGCCAGAAGATATTCAAAAAATCTTGCCTACCCGCGAATTTGGGGCACTTTCTTACAACGTTTTGCCTTATCTGATTAAGCGATATGCTATCAGCTATTATCCTTCTGCTACGTTGGCTTTTATGACTTCCACCGATACAAAACCAGCTTATAAATTTGATTTATTTGATTTCGCACCTGTGTTCAAAAATAATCCTGCGCCACTTTCTAAACATAAAGCCGTTATTGCTCAAGCGATACTGAATGAACGAAACGAAAATAAGAATCTGCGTAGTTTAGGCGACAGTACGATTAATTTTCTTGAATATAGCGAAGTAGAAGCAAATATGCTGGAAGAGTATTTTTTAAAAATGGGCAAAAAAGTGTTGAAATCTTTACACGCAGAAGCAACTGAAGAAACGCTGAAAGCCAATATAGCACAAGCACGTATTGTGCATTTATCCACACATTCTTTTTACAATTCAGAAAATAGCGATATGTCGGGCATCATAGCCCACCAACCTAAAGAAAGCGAATATACCGACAAAATAGAAGACGGCATGCTCTATGCAGAAGAAATTTATAACCTAAAACTTAATCCTGAATTGTTAATCATGTCATCTTGTCAAGGCGGATTGGGCAAATATGTAGCAGGGGAAGGTTTATTGGCTTTGAATCGCGCTTTTATGTATGCAGGCGTAGAAAACATTATGTTTTCGCTTTGGAAAGTAAATGATTTGGCTACTAAAAATTTGATGCTTGTTTTTTACAAGGAATTTTTACAAGGCACGAATTATGCAGAAGCACTCCAAAAAGCAAAAATTAGCTTGTTAGAAAATGCGCAACTTGACCTTCCTTTTTTCTGGGCAGGCTTTATTTTGAATTGGAAACAATAGACTTCTTGCGAAATTGTTTTTAAATACTTTACGCTCTGCCCTCTCTAATTTGGAGAGAGGAAAAAGGACTTTCGCAATAAGTCTAATTAGATAATAGGCTTGGGCAAAACAAAGTCTATGGCTTTCGTACAGAAAACTTGCCTACAAAGGGAGGCAATTCAAGTCCTCCCATTCTTTTTGCCACGCTTGTATGGTTTCAATGGGTGAGCCTGAAATGCGTTGTATAGCTGCTAAAGATAACCCTTCTATAAACATTCCAAAAACAGCCTTTTTCATAGCTATTGCTTCGCCTTTTGCTTCGCCTCTTGCTTCGCCTCTTGCTTCGCCTCTTGCTTCGCCTCTTGCTTCGCCTATTGCTTCGCCTCTTGCTTCGCCTCTTGCTTCGCCTTTTGCTTCGCCTTTTGCTTCGCCCATGATGTAGATGGGCATATCTGTGATGTCAAACGTGAGTGGCAT
>Ga0163154_10005386_pt1 | contig 16250 bp, 17 predicted proteins | sample OliLakLV19MP9P1_FD_148649 | JGI IMG/M metagenome (GOLD analysis project Ga0163154, IMG submission 148649) | Freshwater microbial mat bacterial communities from Lake Vanda, McMurdo Dry Valleys, Antarctica - Oligotrophic Lake LV.19.MP9.P1 | ecosystem: Environmental > Aquatic > Freshwater > Lake >... | reverse complement strand
CAGTGTGTACAACAATTTGAGTATCGACGACGAGACAATCTAGTTCACGTCGAATTTCGTCTACCAGATGACGCATACGGCTCTCGATCTCGGCAAACGACGTCACGAGACTCATCATGGTCCGCTGTGTATTGGTGCCGAACTCGATGAAGTCGTGGCGAGATTTCGCGAGAGACGATACTGTATTCGCCAGGTCTACTACGCGGCTCACCGGTGTACGCTAGTTAAAAAACAACTATACGGCGTCATAGCCGACACGGTCGCCGTCACGCAACCGCTTACCGTATAGGCGATATGCAGCGTAAGCGGTCGCCAACGTGTACGCTACCGTGAAGACGGCAACTCCAAACCCGATCAATAATCCCTCCACAAACAATTGCATGGTTGTATAGTTTATACGATACACAAAAACACATATTCAATTTTTTGACGCCGTAGCCATGCCGGCTAGTGCGCGGCGAAACTCGGGTCGACGCTTCGTGAAATACCGATCCAGCGTACTGTCGAGTAGACACGTTTTGACGACGTACTTGCCACCTGAAAATGTGCACTCGTATGTGTCGGGCGTGTATGACGTCAGCCTTATCTGCGAGAACGCGTATCCGCCGCCTACGTCCGCGTCGCCATACAGCACACCGCCGAGTATGTACCAGTTGAGGAGCGCCTCTCGATTCATGTCATATACAGTATACAATATTCAAATTTTAAGCGTGAGTTGGGCTACGCAGTCGTCGCATATGCGATGTGCACACTCCACACGCGACACGATCTCCTCGCATATCGCACACACCGTGTATACACTCTCACACTCGACGCATAGAGGGTGGTCCGAAAAATTCAACAGCGGCTGCTCCCGCGGACACGCTCGGCATATTTTCCGCGAGCACGCGTCACACCGTAGGCTGCATTCTATACAGTACATGTGACCACGGGTGCACCCCGCCAACAAGGTGCAAACGGTACACGAGGGGAAGTTGCACTTTCTACACCTATCGGTACACGTTGTACATGTAGACACCGTGCATATTTGACAACTTTTAATAAACATCGTCACGTCGCCACACAGACTGCATATGCTGACCATACTTATGTATACTTTATGTATACTTTATGTATACTTTTAGTATACTTTTAGTATACATTCAAATCAGGTGTATCAACACATGTCTATAGGTGTATCAACACATGTCTATAGGTGTATCAACACATGTCTATAGGTGTATCAACACATGTCTATAGGTGTATCAACACATGTCTATAGGTGTATCAACACATGTCTATAGGTGTATCAACACATGTCTATAGGTGTATCAACACATGTCTATAGGTGTATCAACACATGTCTATAGGTGTATCAACACATGTCTATAGGTGTATCTCGGTGGTCGTCTTGCCGAGTATCTTGAAATTTGCATATGCGTTTAGCATTAGCACTGGCGGCATGTACTCGTTTGACGCCTCCAGGTCGCTAATCAGTCGCCGAAACGACGTGCGGTGCGAATCGCGCGACAGCTTCACACCACATTGTTGCAGGAAATCCGCTACTAGCTGCACGCAGTACACGTGTGTCTTGGATGCAGGGGCTTCTCCACCAGTGATGCTACCCGCCATCAATAGCGGGTTGAGCGTCATGCGACGGCCGTCTGCCGTTGGCGTGCACTGTAGCGCACGGTGTCTACGGTATATCACGATCTCGCCTGGGTATGCCATCAGGTACCCACGCGGGTCTATGAGTACGGGTCCGAGCCACTTGTAGGTGCCGGTATTGTAGTCGTACACCGGGTCGATGCCGGTCTGGTACATCATTACCCTCCCGTCCACATTTACAACGACACCCGCGTGTGTATACACTCCCGAGCCGCCCGCCCATGCGCCAACGTTAAACACCGCGTAGTGCATCGGCTCGATAAGCGACACGTAGTCGCGTCGCGTAAATACAACGTCGCCCGTCTTTAAGTCCATTCTCGATAGCGGGTATATTTCTAGTCGGCGTATGCCCTCGATTTCGCGATGATAGCCATATACCGTAAGTATCAGTATGGCTGCGATCACAATCCCTATCATTTAGTATACGGTGTATACGGGTATATACTATACGCGATACGGAAAAAATGCCAGACTGTATGTTTTGGGTATATTGAAACTTGCGTTTAATTAACGAGAACCGCGGTCGCGATAACACGACGCGCAATACTTGCAAAATGTAGTAGAGACGTTTCTTCGCATATAGAATAGTCGTCATTGCACGTGAGGCATAGACCATTCGGCTCCTCAACGGGACATAATCGCTTATGGCGCACACGCCCCGCACACCTCCTGGGAGTATCACACGACGTTATTGTGTCGCATTCGATACACCTGCTGGGACCGGAGCTGTCGGGCGCAATTCGCCGCTCACGGTACACACGTGCCATGTATCCATATAAATATAAGAGTATACAATGTCATGTTTAGTTAAAAAACTACACGACTTTCCGATATAGACCCAATATACACTCTCGACATATGTGCATATTCTCACGGCGCATCGTAACGTCGATTACGCCATCGACCATATTTCGGCAATGGTCGCACTCGACCATAGTTGTAACCCTACAACCCCGACACAAAAATTCAACTTTTCAAGCGTGTGCAGTCGTTGCACACGTAATACGCACCATTGCCCCACACGTGCGGAATGCGGTTACCACAACAGTCCATGTCGCCACACGTCATCACGCCGCAATCGTCGCACCGCATACAAATATTGACACATACCGTGGAGCCACACTTCGCGACTACGGTGCATTGCGGGCATAGCGATTCATTTGGGCATACCCGGCATACTTCCACGCACATAGAACACATAACGGTGCCGCAATTGCATGTGTACGTGTCGTGTCGTCGGCACACTTCGCCACACAACACGCACATCGAGTACATTATACAAGTTATATGTATCGGGTATTCAAATTTTACAAAAAAACACTATGCACGCATAGTCATCATACAGGTCTAATTAGACCGACACCGAAATAGCCGTGATATCCACTCGTGTAGACGGCGACGCTCGTCATCGGTTGGCGTATAGTATGGTGTGGCGGCGTGTCGATATATACGATGCATATATACATATACCATCTAAACTTATGCGTGTTTACCTGTAAATGGACGATATACGCGTCATGACTGCCGATAGTACCGCTATCAATAAGTCTGGAGTGCGGGCACCGGGGTGGAAGTGGTCATTTCCGAACCGTCGTTAAAATTGAAAATGACGGTTCGGAAACGACTTCAGCCATATATACGATATAATGATACGTAAACGTGGTGATTGGGACTGCCAGTGCGGCACCGTGAATTTCGCGAAACGGGTCGAGTGCCACCGGTGCGGTGTGAAGCGGGGAAGCCTCAAGACACTTGTACAGGAGCGCCCCGGTGACTGGTACTGTCGCGATGCCGCGTGTGCCGAGATGAACTTCGGGTCGCGAGTCGCGTGTCGCAAATGCGGCAGAGATCGCGTCGAGGGTGGACACGACACGTCGTGCGCCGTGTGTCTCGGGGCTCCAGCCAATGCGTGTATCGAAGTCTGCGGACACGTTGCCGTATGCGTCGAGTGCGCCAAGGAGTTGTCGAAATGTCCGATATGTCAAAAGGAGTATGGGGTTGGCGGCTTTAAAAAAATATACCTGGCCGTGTAATTTTTTAGCGTCGAGGCGGACCGCGGCGTACCGGACTGTCTTCACGGGCGTTGGGTCGTCCAGGGTTGCCGGGTCGGCTGGGTCGGCCGGGTCGGCTGGGTTTGCCGAGATGTCCAGGCGGTACGAATACTGGACTCGGCACGTATACCGGACCGGGACTCGGCTGTGGAACGTATACAATGGCAGGTTCCGGCACGTACACGGGTACCGATACAGGCGTCGGCTGTTGCATGTAAACAGGGGTAGGTTCTGGAATCGCGGGTTCCGGCGTGTATACAGTTGTCGGCGAAGGCGTCGGCTGTTGCATGTAAACAGGGGTAGGCTCTGGAATCGTGGGTTCCGGCGTGTATACAGTTGTCGGCGAGGCCGGCATCACGGGGGATGGCTCCGGAATCGTGGGTTCAGGGGTCGGCTCGAGTGCGTTGTTGGCTGGCAGCATAGGGCCTGGCAGCATAGGGCCTGGCAGTGGAACCACATCGCCGTATATTTTTCGTACGAGATACCGATCAACATCGAACGCAAACAGTAGTATCACTATCACGGCAATCGCGATCAGCAGCGCTGTCATGGCGTGTATATATGTGTTTTTAAAAATATATTCACGACTATACTGTTTCGTATCCATCAAAAGCGCGCTTGCGGCGGCAAACCAGCCACCAGCCGAGCGCCCCGCACGGTACAATCACGGTGGTAGCCATCGGGAATATCACGACCGATGGCGACCATCGGGAATATCACGACACACGCGGCGGTTCCGGTTATAAATGCAGCCGTAACGGTGCGCATATATTGTATGGTATATATATGCGTGGAAAAATTGAAAACCGATGCCATTAAACCGATAAACATGTCGTCAATGTGTAATACTCTACTCGGCCCCCACAGCCCTATTATGGATTTACCGGAGCATTTACTGCGTCTCGACGGCTGCGTGCCGCGGTGGGACGGTGTCGACTGGGGCTCGATGCCTTGCATATGTTTCCAAGACTACTTGAAGTATAGCGGAAACCCGTTGCGGTTGGGTTGTTGCGATATGCCGATTTATCGCGTTGTGGAACGTCTATACGCATGCGGATGTGAACCCGTCGCGAACCGCATTGTAAAATACATGGGATCGGTGAACAAGACGACAACCGTCATTACGACACCAAGTGAGGCGACACCGGGTAACGACACGAGTCATCACGATACAAAGACACCAGAGGCGACACCGGGTAACGACACGAGTCATCACGATACAAAGACACCAGAGGCGACACCGGGTAACGACACGAGTCATCACGATACAAAGACACCAGAGGAGACACCGGGTAACGACACGAAAGTCGACACGAAAGTCGACACAAAGACCCTCGAGGTGCCGACCGAAGATTACGAAAACGTGAAAATGCTTCTCGCGATGTTGCGATACCGCAAACTGCCCACCGACGTGTTCATCGGCGACATTATCAAGGGCAATGTCGACGCCGAGACGATACAATTCGTGATGAGTAACGACTACTCGAGATACGATAAACCGCACTACCATTTGATACTCGGGTTTTACGACGACCGTTTCAAGTCACACCTACACAAAACTAAACAGAGTTCGACAATTTTCCAGATGTATATAGGCATGAAACGCGATGTCATAAAGCCGCCAACGGACAATGCCGATGTCGCTGCGGTATACAGTCGTTATCCCGCGGTCGAGAAACACGAGATAGTCGCCGTGATTAATCGCACGCATTCGAAACAACTAAAGAAACTGGTTGCCATGAAATATCCGGCCAAAATTGCCGAGATAGACGATGATTATGCTGTCGGCATGCTTAGTCAATTCGTCGAGTAGATGTTAAAAAATTGAAAACTGTTCTTTTTAAATGTATTAGAGCGCGATGTCAACGGCATTGCTAAGCGATCAGACGTATAGCCGTCTTCGTGAGTACTATTTCAGCGACGCTAAGTTTAAGCGTCGACTCCCCGTTGATAAATATTGGGGATTTAAGTGTGACTTCTACATCGGTGTTCGCACCCCGAACTACTCCATCCCAATCAGCGAGTTAGTAGACTTGTTGAACCAATGCGATGCACCCGTCGACTTGATTAACAGTGTGATGCAAAGCGACAAACCAGCGGGCATAGAGTCCACGGTCATAGAGTCCACGGTTATAGAGTCCACGGTTATAGAGTCCACGGGCAAAGAGTCCACGGTTATAGAGTCCACGGGCAAAAGCGACAAACCGCAAAGCGACACGATGGTAACCATCACGGTACCCGCCGAAGATTACACCGAGGTGTACTCGTATGCATTGTCACTACAGTACAAGCGTATGGACGAGGGGGTGTTTATACAGGACCTGGTCCGCGGAAAGATCGAGTCGGCGGTGGCGCGCGGCGTAATCGCGCGTATCGGCAGTCGATATCGCGACAAGTATTCGAGCGTGTTGTGGTTTTGGGACCGTTCGTATCCAACGAGCGGAACCCCGGAGCATATGATGATTATATACGGACTGTATCTTGGTGTGCCACGCGAATTGATTCCAATACCCGAGAACGCAGAAGTGTTGAAAATATACAACGACACTACAATGACACGCAATATGATTGCACTCGAGGTGACGTGTATGGGTTTACTGAACACATGCTCTGACCTTGCATACGCTGTAATGCTCGACTATCCTGGACTCGCAAAGGCGCGAAACTCGCACCTATATCGGGCGCTGACGGTTCACCTCACGCTATAACCGCGTTCTTTTTGCGCCGAAAAAATTGAAAACGGGTCTACCATAATCGTATATATAGGGATTAAATGTACACGCATCATTTCATGTCGGCGGGAATCGCCATACTTGCGCCTGTGTTCGCGCACCGCTTTGCTGTTCAAGTGTTTAGTCACCATGCTGACGACTCCGACGACCGCAAGGCGCGAATGAATACGTATCGATATACGACAATGATCATGGCTGGCGCCGGCATGGTGACGGCATCGTATTACACGCCCGACAATCGCACGCTGGTTAACGGGTTGGGTTTTGCTGGGGTCACCTGTCTTGTCGCGGCATACAGTGAGTACTGGGGGCGTCTAAAAGACGGCGTTCGCACAGGGATGTTGGGATTGGCGGTCGGTGCACTCGTCTACTACGCCGCTAAACTATAGACGTTGCGTGTTTTTGTGTCGAAAAAACTATGTGTACGCGAGTCACTAAATCGCCAAAGTCTCGATAGACGCTACACATTTCGACACTTCATCAGCAGTCGACACTTCGTCACCAGTCGACACTTCATCAGCAGTCGACACTTCGTCATCAGTCGACACTTCGTCATCAGTCGACACTTCGCCACCAGTCGACACTTCGCCACCAGTCGACACTTCGTCACCAGTCGACACTTCGTCACCAGTCGACACTTCGTCACCAGTCGACACTTCCGTGGTTGGTGTGACGTCGGCCGGCGGTTTTTTAGAATCGAGTTGCTGTCGCCGCAGTGCCGCACGCTCCTGGTCCCGCGCCATTCTCGCCTGGTGTTTGTTGGCCTTCAATACTTTGTGAATTCGGAACGTCTGTGTCTGATAGCGTTCCGCTAGCTGCCGTGGCGTGACGCCAAGGTCACGCAAACGTTGAATCTCGGCATGGTCCGCCTCGCTAAACGTCTTTGTCATCGGCTCGCCGTTCTCGCCGGGGTTGTAGAAGCACTGGTGATTGTTGATGTGTTTATGGGTCATCGTATGTATACTCGATATACCCATTACGATGTTCAATTTTTAATTAGAAGACTGGACGTATAAAGTATATACATATGAGCAGATTGAGTGACGATGCAATGTGGCGACGACGCGAGTCGGGCTTCATACCTCGCGAGGTGGACGTGACGCCGGTCGTCGATATTACATTGACGATAGGTGATCACAATACTCCCAATACTCCCGATACCCACGTGTCGACAGACATGCTAAAGTGGATGATCGAGAACGGATTCGCATAATATAAAATTGAAAACGGAGCGTCGAGATACGAAACCCCCTCTACATGGACTTGTCGATCCGAGTGCTCCCGCAACACGTGTTGTATCATCGTGGCTTGGAACCGGAGCATGCCGACGCCTCATCGCTCAAACGGTATCTCGAGGCGTGCAGACGTCAAAACAACATTGGGGTAACGCCGCTCAACATATCGATAGGTGACTGGGTTCGCGCATTGGAGGCGGCGGGTCATACGACCAACGTGACGCTTATCAAGATATACCTGAAGCGATGTCTGGATTTGAATGGTATCGCATATGGTCCCGGTTTAACGCGCTGCCCAAACACAATCCGTCTATCGGATCGCCATACCGTGATGTGCGCCGCGATGCTGCACCGATATCGTCGCGTCGGTGAATCGAGATTCGTTCGCGACATCACGACGGGAGTGCTCGACGACTCGACAACACAATATATACTCGATCGCGATCGCGCGCGCCTGGGCGCCTCACCGTTTCGATACATATATTGGTATTTCGACGGGCGGTATGCACACATGGACTGCGACAGTGCGTTTATACTGGGAGTGCACTTGGGGCTGCCGTCGCACGTACTGCCGTCACCCGACACCCGCAGCTTGTTGATGTATGCTCGCGAGAGTATTATGTCTAAAGTGACGTATAGCCACCACGCTTACCTGTTTGCATATTCACTTATGCATAAATGCGGATTTGTGCCTACATGGCACCCCTACAAACGCGAGGTGTCGATGTTAGAGACTGCAATGTCGCTCTAAAATTGATTTTTTAGACATGTATATGTATGAAGAGAGTGGGCGACGGTGAGTCCATACGTAAACGACGCGGATGCATCGACGACCGACACCGGTATCACATGTGCATGTGCTATATCGGGGTGACGTATCCGCAATTATCTGGTTGCATCCGGGGCGACAGCGGGCTCGATACGCTGTACAGCTTGGCTTGCGGATATGGTCGCTTGAGCATGCTGGCACCCGACATTGTCGGCATGACGGCACTATACACGATAACGCGGACCGTATGCGTCACGATGGGGCCATATGCACACGAGTGGCGTCTACATTCACTGGACTCGGTGATACCACATAGTACCGTCGTCACCAACACAATATTTGAGGTGTCGCTGAGTCGCCACGACGCATTAAATCCATACGCTGTATTATGGGGCGAAGATGTAGAGATCGGCGTGACTCGCCCGGATGGCTGTTTCACGGTTTGGTCTAGAACCAACGGTGTCGACAGCCGATGCGAGCACCCCGTGCCGCAGAAATATGCCGGACGTAGTCTCGACGAGACGGCGGTCTGCATGTTTGGACAATTATACCTGAATGCACTTGACGGAATCATGCCCAATGATTTCTAGACTCGGTGGGTATATCGTTAAAAAATACACACCGAGTCTAGAAATCAGCGGCAACGTCCCACTCGCCCTTGCTGTTTTTTGGCTTCGAATATTCCGACACTCGCGTCTCGAAGAAATTCGTCTTGTTGTCGAGGTTGAGCTGCTCCATGAACGGGAACGGGTTCTTGACGCGGTATAGCGGTGGCACGTCGATTAGGCGCAGTAGGCCATCCGCGACGCACTCAATGTACTGCGACATGAGACCGGCGTTCATCTCGGGTAGCGGCTCCGGCAGCGCGTCGAGCACAAACGACTTCGCGATCGATACCGCCTCGCGGAACACGTCATGAGTGGTGGCGGCATCGAGACGACAGTCGCCTAGTAGTTGCATATATAGATACAGTGCAAATTGCGTATGTAGTCCCTCGTCGCGAGCAATCAACTCGTTAGCGTGGCCCAATCCCGGCATGAGTCCGCGATTTCGCAACCAATAGATGGCGCAGAAACAGCCGCTAAAGAACACGCCCTCAACGCACGCCATCATGAGCAGACGTCGCGGAAACGGCTCGCTGCTGTCGATGCACCGAAACATGTAATCGGTTAGCGTTTTGACGCTTGGCATCGTCTCGAGTGCCGATAATAGCGAGTCACGTTTCGCACGATCACCGACTATCGTGTCGAGTTGTAACGCGTACGTCTCGGCGTGGATGTTCTCCATCGCCATTTGAAAATCGTAAAATGCGTCAGCCTCCATAATATTGACGTCCTCCTTGAACCGTTTCGCAATGTTGATGTTCACGATTTTGTCGCTAGCCGCGAAGAACGCGAGTACCCGGTCGACAAAGCGCTGTTGACCCGGCGTGAGACGCGATTCGTAATCGGTGCGGTCTCTGCTAAAGTTTATCTCTTCCGGCACCCAGAAGCATTTTTGCGCCTGTTTATACAGCTGCCACATACCCTGGCGGCCCACCGGGAACATTGTCAGGCGATGGTCGCCGTCTACCGATTCGAAATACCGTGTCATCATATACTATACCGTATATACTCTACAAATAGCGATCGAGATATTTCAATTTTTAAAAAATACGGGTGTTGGGTATACCCCTTACGAGGTGCAGCTAGTACACCCGATCGGGCACGACTCGCCGTCAGGGACGGCTGCGTCTTTTGTGGATGTGTCCACCTTGATCGCCTGGGCCGCGGCGCGACTACGGATATAGTAGTTTCCTGTCTTGAGTCCCAAGCGATACCCCTCGAAGATGACGGCCCGCAGTTTATCGTCGGAGTTGTCGCCGAGGTAGATGTTGAGACTACAGCCCTGGTCAACGTAGGCGGAACGCAATGCGGTTCGACGCATCAGCTCCTTTTGCGGCAGTTCCCACACCGTTTTGTATATGTTGCGGACCGTGGCCGGTATCTCGGGTATGCTCTGTATGCTGCCGCCGGCAGCAATGATACGCGACTTCATGTCGTCGGTCCAGAGGCCCAATTCCAACAGGTGCCGCACCATGTGTTGATTCGTGATTGTAAACTTACCGCCGAGTGTAGTCTTGACGTAAATATTCGACGCGAACGGCTCAAACGACTCGTTATTACCGAGAATCTGACTCGTCGACACGGTCGGCATATGTGCACATACGAGTGAGTTTCGCAATCCATACATACGGATGTCGCTGCGGAGTGACGCCCAGTCGCGTAGCGGGGCCGGTAATGATAGCGACACGCCCGCATTGTTTGCGTTGATGCGCTGTTGGTCCTCAACCCACAAGTCTTGCTGGAGGCGACCCTCGGCGGACGGCGAGCGGTCCCAGCCGTCATATGCGCCGAGTTCGCGCGCCAGTGCACACGATTCCGATAGTGCAGCATGGTAAATGCACTCCGTGATCTCAATGTCGAGCGTCTCGGCGGCCGGCGACAGGAACGGGGTGCGCATCATAGCGAACACGTCCGCGAGTCCCTGAATGCCGATACCGATCTGACGATACGAGTGTGCATTCTTGCGGCACTCGTCTACCGGGTACGCATTAATGTCGACAACGCGATCGAGACTGCGAGTCACGACACGAACTGTGCTGTGGAGTCGGTCAAAGTCGAAAGCGTAGCGGCCGCCCTCGTCGGTGGTGAGGAATCGCTTCAGGTTTATGCTCGCTAGTGTACAGCAAGCGTATGATTCGCTAGACGACACCTGCATAATTTCACTACATTGGAAAGTGAGCACGCCATTGAACATTCCCATGCCGCGGAGGGGTTCTGTGAAACAATATGTGTCGGATACATGGCCAAGGTTTTCAACCGATGTGACTTGGATATAGCCTGTGCGCTGCTCCACGTAATATTCCCCGTGTAATTTACGTATCACGGTGTCCATTCCCATCGTTTGCATTAATAGACGCGTTTTGAGCGCACTCTCGAGACTGTCAACTGCAATATAACCGTACTCGTTACGTATGCGATTCAGCCACTCGAGTTTAGCGCTATTGCTACCGTTAATCGGCATATCTCGATCCGGATATCGTGTGTCGAGATCTAATACCGGTAGGCGGTAGTCGACGAGTATATCACTCGGGTATAGACTGGACGCCTCCACCGCGCCACGAGACGTTGCGAAACGGTGCTCCGGTGTACAGTCGATATACACACCATTTGAAAGGTTTACACGGATGAGCACTTTGTCGACACCCGTTTTGTGCACAGTAGTGTCGGAAAACTGCTCACCATTCCAAACGCGTATGGGTTGGTTTTCCAATTCACCGATCGGGAATTGTCCACGGTTGGTCAGGATCATAGTCTCGGGAGCAACGCATAAATTGCTTGATCGGACCGTTCCCGCTTCCGCCTGGTTGCTTCGCCGGTTTACGCGATCCTTGAAGCACACGTATGGTACACCGGATTCGCGCTGCGACGCGAATATCGCTTCCAGCACGTCACGCGCCTTTAGACGGCGAATCGCTCGACCCTCCGCCTCGTAACGCGTGTATAGTTGCGTGAAGCGGTCGACGCGGTGCCACTTGTGCGGCTGGTGCGACTCGATGACACATACCGAGTCGGTCGTCTCGGGGCGCAGTTTACCGCATACGGCACACTCCTCCACGCCGTCGTACGCCTCGCATAGTCCCGGGGATGTGTCCTCGCTAAACAGGCTCCATTCCGCACCTGCGGCACAGCGCTGCATAAACAGGTCCGGAATCCACATTGCCAGGAACAGGTCGCGGGCACGCATAGTCTCGTCGCCGTTCTGCAGCTTGAGTTGCAGAAACTGCATAATATCACCGTGCCACGGTTCCATGTACACCGCGAGGGCGCCCATGCGTTTACCGCCCTGGTTAAACGTGCGCATGCACTGCTCGAGTATCTTGAGCTGCGGCACGACGCCACTCGCGAGTCCACCCGTAGAGTGAATCGGCTGGCCGGCCGCGCGAATCTCGCTGTAGTGCAGTCCGAGGCCGCCCGCGCGTTTCGAGATTAGACTACAATCCGTCGCACATTTCATGATTCCCTCGATGCTATCGTCGCTCGTTAAGAGATAACAACTGCCGAGTTGAGGATGGCGTGTACACGCGTTGTATAGCGTCGGCGTTCCGTGGGTATAGTACCCTGCAGACATCAGCTTGTAACAGCGTTTAACGCTCGGTAAGTCCGGCATGTTGATCTGAATCGCGACACGCATGTACATATACTGCGGACGCTCCGCGGTATGTCCATCGATACGTTGCAGGTATCCGTTTTCGAGTGTCTTGAACGCGAAATACCCGAAGTGATAGTCGTTATCGTGCTGTATCATTTGGTCGAGCGTGTCGGCGTTCTCCATGATCCACGCGTATACGCTATCGGCCAGGGTGTTGTTTGCGGTTTGCACCTTACAGACACACTTACTGAAACGCGGCGACGTCGACTTATGCAGGTTCGAGATGCAAATGCGCCCCGCCAACATTCCGTAATCGGGGTGAACTGTCGCGTAACCGTCACATATCTTGGCGGCAATAACGTCCAGCTCATGCGTCGTGATTCCGCTGTGCAGATTCTGTATAACCTTGAGTGCGATCTGCGTAGCGTCAACAGACGGGTCGAGACCGGTGCATTGGGCACGGATACGCTCCGTAATCTTGTCGAAGTGAACTTGCTCTTTGCGACCGTCACGTTTTTGCACAAACATGGTGTTTGTAGTCGATTGGACAATTGGAAAATTCAAATTTTTAGGGCGATATTGGGTCACGACGGCCGTCATATCAACCGCCTAAAGGGTATGTTATATCATATGTGTCATCAAAAAAATAAGCATATTATTTCGCGAGTCGACGTATGCGCGCGTAAAATTGAAATTGACGGACGTGTAATCGATAATGGACCGCCGTGTGTACCACATCGAACGCGTCGATCACGAGGGCCGCAGGTGCAACGACTGCAACAACCCGGTCGAACCCGGTGATCCGGATGCGAGTGAATGTCGGTACCAGTCGGAAATCGCGAAAACGCGCTTAGAACACTATGCCGATATGATCGGGTACCCGTACCGGTACGTGTACCGGTTTACCGAGGCGGAAGCGGCCGTGTTAATGGACGCGGCACCGAGCGGCTACATAACGGGGCGGCCATGCTCGACGCTCGCCGAGGAGCTGGCGGCAGTTGCACAGCGACTCGCTACAGTTGTGCCGTTTGCCGACTCGTGTCCCGAATCGTGTCGCGAATCGTGTCCCGAATCGTGTCCCGAATCGTATCCCGACTCTCCACTTGACGACAGTAATTGCAATATGCTCATTTCACATGCCGAATATCCGCCTCACGGCTGGTTCATGCGCATGTCGGGTTGTAGTCCGAAAGACGGACTGCCACACTACCCGGTTAAGAGCGCCGTTGACGCGGTCAGTAAACTGGCGACCAGTAAACGCGCGTTGATTGGTTTGCGTAACGGTGACCGTTTACTGTACTTTGCGCCATATGACCCTACGTGGGATGAGTCGCGTGAACTGCGTGTATTTGTACGACGTGGTCGCGTCACCGCAATATCGCAGTACGTGTGGAGTCGGCGTTGGCTATTCTGGGGATTGAGCGACGATGAATTGCAGCGGGCGGCACGCGATTGTGTCGAGTATGTCGAGAGTGCGCTGACACCCGTACTAGACGCCATCGGCACGCGAGACGTTACGTGCGACGTGTATTGGCAAGACGACGAGTCGTTTCGCATTATTGAATTAAACTCGTACGGATATTGGCTTGGGGCGGGCGCCGCACTGTTTCACTGGATCGACGATCGTGATAAACTATACGGGGTGACCGATTGTGTATATTTCCGGGTTCACATTTAGCGTTTACAACGTTTATTTTTCTACAAAAACAAAGCATGCGTAAACGCCTGAGCGTTTATAAATGCGATACAATCAACGCAATAGGGCTGCGAGGGTGAGAGCCATCTGCATATCCCCACCGAGTAGAGGTTCCGGTACGTCGTATGGACACAACAACAGCGCCATCATGATTATGGTTTTGTCGCCCGTGAGTTTTGTATTCTTCACGATTTCGCGTTTCGTGACGTTGGGGTAACGATTGTAGACTTCGAGTGTTTCGGGACACTCGGGCTTCTTGATCATGTCACGAGGCATTCCAATCAACATGCCAAAGATCGCGTTGTTGGGCTGTTCCACACCACGAATCCGGCTGTCGTAATAGCTGAATACCAATGAGCAAGGCCATCTGCGGTACACATCGTTTTTAGTGCATCTCAGAAACTCACATACCGTCTCCTTGTCGAATTCACCACGGATAACACTCTTCATGAGTATTTCCGGCGCCATGCATTCCATGGACTGGACCTTCGCGAAACGCTTCACGAGTGTACCGAACTCCTCGACGGTGTACCCGTCGGGTACCGGTATCGCGATAGTGCGGTTGTCAGGAGTGGTGACCGGTACGTCCGTGTTGGCCGGTACGTCCGTGTTTGCCGGTACGTCCGTGGTGACCGGTACGTCCGTGTTTGCCGACGCAGGCTCCGTTTGCCCAATCAACCGACGGTACATCTGTATCGGGTCGACACCGCGATGTACGCCGTTAGCGGCACACTCGAGTAGAGCCGTAAGTAAGGGGCGGTGCTTATGCTCTTTTATGGCGTCGCGATACGTATCAACCGGCGCGTCGCTATACGTTCTGCATACACATTTCAATCCCACCGTTATTTTACGATCATAGGGCGACTGACCGCTCGACACGTATGTATAGTAGGTCGGGTCAACGCAAAACGTGTAGACATCATTGGATACACCGTCACACGGGCGTCCCAGGGCGTACGCAAATACCCACACAGCCACGTCCATGTATTCTGCGATGGGGTAAGCGGTTTCGATGATATGTTTCGCCGTGACGATACCGAGATCAGAATTCGGAAACAACGCTTTAACCTTGTTGTGTATCGTAGTCGGCATAATAATATCTTTGGGCACCACTTTGACGAGATTGTATTTCACATACTCCGCGGTGTGGTAATAGAGGGGTAGAGTCTCGAGTCGAATCATGACGGCGTTAGCGTGAATGTCCTTGTATGACAGACCGCTGTCCTTGTATGACAGACCGCTGTCCTTGGATGACAGACCGCTGTCCTTGGATGACAGACCGCTGTCCTTGGATGACAGACCGCTGTCCTTGGATGACAGACCGCTATCCTTACACGAGGGAGCCGAGTCTCCGCAACGGCGGTCCCCACAGGTGACGGATACCGGCAGCGGTCGAATCGATATCGGGTCGTATGCATCACGATTGATAGTAATGTTCTTCAAATTGTTCATTTTAACACGTATAGACACGTATAGACACTTATAGGCAATTATAGGAATACGTTTTTCAATTTTTCAGAAAACTGAATCGCCGTGTTTTATACCGTATAATGGCGATCCTCGTTGGGGCCGGGACGGTACTAGCCGCTATCGCTATACCTGTCGCGGTATGTGCCGTGGCTCGTGGATCCACACTAAAGGCGCTGTCGATAAACGTCGTGATATTCGCTGTCGGCGCCGTATTCCATATACCCGCGTTCGTGGGCGGTGGGATTATCGGCATCGTGGACACGATCCGAGTATTATCGCAGTTTGATAATAATCGAACACGAAAAAACAATACTCGAAAAAACACTACTCAAACACGAGACGACGCGCAACCGCGGACGAGTCTCCAGTGATGCGGCTAACGGGTTTGCGGCGCGCGATTGCGGACGGCTCCGCGCGATTGCGTGCGGTCGGTGGCGTCGAGGGCGTAGTTTTTTG
>Ga0163154_10005382_pt1 | contig 16259 bp, 19 predicted proteins | sample OliLakLV19MP9P1_FD_148649 | JGI IMG/M metagenome (GOLD analysis project Ga0163154, IMG submission 148649) | Freshwater microbial mat bacterial communities from Lake Vanda, McMurdo Dry Valleys, Antarctica - Oligotrophic Lake LV.19.MP9.P1 | ecosystem: Environmental > Aquatic > Freshwater > Lake >... | reverse complement strand
TGCACCGCCTGTCCGAACATCAGCCAGTTGCGCGCCCAATAAGGATTGGTGCCCAGAGCGCCGAGCAGCGGCTCATTGGGCAGGCCAATGCGGATGCAGGTTTCCACGAAATCACCGCACCAAGGGTTCTTGGCCGGATCGCCCAAGCTGCGTCCATCGCGTTTCAGCCAGTCCATCAGCCAGGTGCGGTCGCGAGCCTCATTCCGGCCCAGCGCGGTTTTGGCCTCGGTGATCCACGGCAAGGGGCCCTGTGGTGATAGTGATGCCGCGCGGCCGTTCGCGGCGATCAGGTGTCTGAGTGCGCGGGCGGTACGCACGCCCCATTGGCCGTCGATGGCGCCAGGGGTGTGGCCTAGCCTGTCCAATCCGCTCTGGATCAGGCGGATGGCGTCATTCGAGTCTTTGGTCATGGTTTCGCTCCTTGGGCGCGGTGGCGGGCAACAAAAAACCCGCCTCACGGGCGGGCTGGGGTGAATTTGGAAAGGGTGTTCTGGATCAGTCCGTTCTGCCTCTCTGGAATGCCTCGAACATCAGATCCCGCATGGCGCGGATGTCGGTTTCGATGCGCTCCAGCCGGTCGGCGTCAGCCTTTCGATCCTCGGCGCGCTGCCTGTCGCTGCGCTCTCGCTCGGCGGTCAATTCGCGGTCCAAACGTTCCAGCATCGCCTCGTTGGTGAAGGCTTTGCGGGTCACACTGGCGGCGATAGCGAGGCTGCCGCCCATCAAAGCGGTGAGGGCGGCAGTCAGGCCGTGGTCGCGGAAGGCTTGTGCGACGCCTTCAAGAAAGGTCGGTTGGTCGGTCATAATGAGGCTTTCAGAAGCTGGCAAATGCTGCGCAAGTTTTTACGGGGCGACGTAGAAAGTCGCGCTGATCCGCCAGATCACGTTGGTGGTCAGAGGGGCCACGATGGTCGTGGCGGTATTCTGCGCTGAGGCCATGATCGCGCGCGCAGGCTCGATGGCCTTCTCATAGACGCTGCCCTGCGCCGCCGCTTCCATCGGGATGGAAAACGCCAGCGCACCGGGCAGATTGGTCGTCGTCACAACGACTGGCGTTGTGCCCGCCACCAGAAGGGCCGCGGCATGGCGCTCGATCCGCAGGCCAGTGATGTAATGGCGCAGGCCAGCACCTGGGGCCGTCAGGGTCAGAGTCGCGGCCGTGCTGACGGCGGCGGTGATTGTGGCGGCGTTCGAGGACACCTCGCCCAGCAGGCGGTCATCCAGGAGGCCCGTTGCGGCCAGCAGCGTCGCGGTCGCGGCCCCCGAGGTGTAGGCGGTAACCCGGGCGCGGATTCTGGCAAACCCGGCACAGGCCGCCACCCAAGCGCCCGCAGCGGCACCCGCGACCGCAGTCAAATAGGAGCCACCCGCCATCGAGCGCACGGCCAACAGTGTCCAGTTGGTGCCGTCGACCGATCCCGACACCTCGACGGTCATGTTGAAGGTGCCCCGCAGGTCGAGCGCTGCGGTCGATGCCCCATCGGCGTTGATCACGATTTCGGCGTTCAGCGCGCCAAGGGTGCCGGAACCGGCGATATTCTCGCGCGGATGCAGGGTGCCCGTGGAAAGGTCTCGGGAAAGCTTGGCCATCAGTTTGCACTCCAGTTGATTTTGACCGCACCCGAGGTCGGGTCGGAAAAGGTGGCGTTGAGGGTGATCTGGTCGGTTCCGGCTTCGCCCCAAAGGGTGACGAGGTCGAGGAGTTCGGCGCTCTTCTCGTCGGCATCAAGCGAAGGCGCGAGCGAGACCATGACTATGGAAAAGGGCAGAACGCCCGGCGCTGCGATCACAGTTGAGGCTTCCAGCGCATTGTCCGCAACCGTCAGCAGACCCGTGCCGGTGAACGGCCCGAGGTTGAAGTCCACCCCGTCGGCCCGCGCCCGGATGCGCTGCGCCGTGGTGTTGAACCAGATCCAGCCATCGGCGCGGCCGGATGGGTCACTCGCCAGGCCACCAAGCACCGCGCCCTGCGGCAGGATCGGACGTCCGGTGTTGCGGTCGATCCGGATCGCGTCATAGAAGGCCGAGCCATCCGGGCTGACCTTCAGGCTGAAGTCGTCCGATCCCAGCAATCCGAACAACGCGCGAGCAGAAAAGCCGGTCTTGAATGCGAAGGCCGCATCATTGGCGGGCGCATTCTTGTTCACCGTCGCCTCGATCCCCGCACCTGCGTTGTTCAGGAGCACAGCGGGCGTGTTGACCGACAGTCGGTTGGTGGCATCGGCGGTGGCACCGCCAAGGCCGATCAACTGGGCGGTCAGATTGGCCTGCGGCATGCCGACCTGCGTCACGGCATTGGAGAAGGTCACGGTCGGCGTGTTCACCACTGTGGTACCACCCGCGCCCGCCGTGGCGGAGCCTACGTTGACCACGGTGTTAGATCCGGATGCACCGCCGGTGCCGAGGTTCACTGTCTTGGTTAAGCCGATCGTGGTGGCCCCGGTGCCCATTCCGTAAGTGGCTGTTGCTGCCGAAGTCCCGATAGTCGCAGCCGCGCCCGAGGTGGTCAGTGTGCCGGATACCGTCAGAGCACCAGAAAATGTCTTGTTGCCGGTGAAGGTCTAGGTGCCTGCGAGGATCGCCAATTCGCTCGAGGTGTTGGGCAGGGTAAAGGTCCGAGTCGTGGCGGTGCTGATCCCCGAAAGAGAAAACAGCGCCCGCTTTGTCGGATCGGTGTCGTTCACCAGGCTGAAGATCGCGTCAGAAACGTCTTGCGGCACACCGACCGCCATCCAGACCGTGCCGGTCCAGACCCGGAACAGCCCTTCAGCGGCGACGTGGGTCAGCCAGCCCAAACGGGGGATGAGGCGCAGCCAGGCTCCGTCAGCCCAAGTGGCGATGTTCAGATCCCAGCCCGCCCAAAGCCCGGTCGCAGCGGCCGCGACGATGTGGCGGTCCCCGTCTGCGGGCGAGGCTGGTGGGGCCGTCAGGTTAAGGTTCAGCACCGAAAGCTGCACCAAGGTGTCTAGCAGACGCACCGCATCGTTGTGGGTGACGTGCTTCTGGGCCTGCGCCGCCAGGATGTAAGGCAGCAGCAGGTGGGGAGAGATATCGGCCATGAATACTGGTGCCTTCAGAAGGTGAGGATGGTAGTTTGCGCCGCACCGCGCCCGTAAGTTTGCGACAGCTGGAAGATGCGGATTGCCAGCGTGGCGCTGGGCCCGAGCAGCGCGCCCCAATCGGCGATCTGCTGGGCGGCGGTGTAGAGAGCGCTGGTGGTGCTGGCTGTCAGAGTGCGCTTGACGGTGACGCCGTCGAGGATTTCCACCGCGTAGGCTTCACTGTCTTCGCTCAGCGGCACCTCGGCCGCCTCCCAACTATCAGCCACCAAGGCACGCGAGCGCCGAAGCCAGCGGATCTTCAGATCGCCGGGGCTGCGCGCTGTCCGCCAAGGCTGTTCAATCTGGCAGACCGAGAATGGCCGCAGCCCGATCCCGACTGGGGCGAAGGTTGCGGCAAGGTAGCTGGCGTCACTGACCGGGCGCGACGCCGGGCCAATGCGCCAGTTCCACGGCAGGCCAATATCGGCCTGCGCCATCGGCAAAGGCGAAACGGAGGTGTCGAGGATCACCACGCGCGCCCCTGCCAGCGCAGGGTTGCCCATAGCCAGTTCCGTGCCGCGCTGGCCGCGCAGCAGGTGGGTCAGCCGGTAGCGGCCTGGCGCTACCAGTTCCGCATTGCCCGCTTGCAGCACTTCCCACTGCCCGGGTGCTGCCTCAACCGCCAGCACATTGGCACCGCCGAAAAGCGCGATGTCCGTCACGCTTTGCAGCACGCCGGTTGCCAGATCGACCAAAAGGGCGTTGCCCAAATCGAAGCGGCTGGTTGGCCCAGCATAGAAATCTGCTGCCAGCCTGCCGATCTTTGCCCTCTGCCCCAAAGTTGTCAGCAGGGTGAAGCCATCCAGAGCTGGGCTGCGGAACCCGGCCAAGGTGCCGGGCCAAGGCTGGGCATCGGCGGCAATCAGCGGCTGATGGGCCGGGGTGCTTTCGCTTAGCTGCGGCAGATCGAGGAATAGTACATCCGGCACACCGAAGCTGACGGGGCGCGACAAGGTGGCGGCGCGGGCGGTTCCGGGCGGCAGATCGTAGACCGCGCGGTCCTGACGCCGGGCCTCGATGCTGCGGATACCATTGTCAGCGACCGAGATCAGTCGAAACTCGGTCAATCGGCCATCGTGGTCAAGCTGGACTACATCGCAGGGATCCAGCGCCAGTCGCGACGGTGGCAGTTTGAACACCGCACTTTCGCGCCCGACCCAAGTTTCCATCAGCGCGCGGCGACAACGGCGTTCGGCCTCCTCGGGCGGGACTGCCACGGCGAAGGACTCAGATGCCACACGGGTGGCGGTCACGGTGATGCGCTGCGCCTCGACGAGGACGGCATCATAATCGGCATCTGCGCGGGCGACCTGCCACTTCAGCGCCTGCGGCAGTTCGGTTTCCTGACCCCTCGTCAGTTCCATCACCTCGCCCTGCGAAGGCGCGGCCACCATTGCGTCGGGGGTGATGGTTGCCACGACGCCGTTGCCGCGCATGATGAACCGGATGCGACCTTCGCTTTCGACCGCGTCAAAGCCGAAGTGCTGGGCCAACGTGCTGATCGACCCACGCGGGCTTTCCAGCGCCGTGATGACATAGCCCTCGACGGCACCCCAAAGGCCGGAGACGTCGATCCGGACCTCCGCCAGCCCGGCGCGCAGGCAGAGGTGGCGCACGAGGGCTGCCACCGACACCGCCCCGAGCCGCCCGGTCAGCCAATGGCCGAGCCGCCAGTTCGGAGTGTCCGACCAGATATCGGTGGATTGCGGAAAGAACGGATAGGGCCGCGCATCCCAGGTCCAGGCGGCGCATTCCGGCACATGCACCATCGGGGCGGCGTAGACGGTCGAGATCGGGTTGTTGGCGACCGAGCCCCAGAACAGGCAGGTCGCCTCCAGATAGGCGCGCTGGATCGCATCATCGCGCCAGCCACGCGAAAAATAGGGCACCTGGCTTTCGGAGGACTTCGGGTCGTAAAACACATTCGGCTGGTTGGTGCCCCGATCCACGGCGGGGCAGCCAAGTTCAGTGAACCAGAAGGGTTTGGACTGCGGCACCCACGCGGTGGCCGCGCCGCTTTCCACGCCGCCGGGGCGATTGTAGTGGGGGTTGGACCACCAGGCGCGCAGATCCTTGAAGCGAAAAACCCATGGCTTGCCATAGGCGCCATCGGTGATCGGCGTCCGGTTCTGGGCATCGCGGGCGGCTTGGCTGGCATAGAACCAGTCGAACCCCTCGCCGCCCACGATGTTCGATTGCAGATAGGCCCGGTCATAGATTGCCGGGGCCAGCCCCGCGTCGGCATGATCGAACCCGTCGCGCCAGTCGGAGATTGGCATGTAATTATCGATACCGATGAAGTCGATGTTGCTGTCGGAACACAGGGGATCGAGGTGGAAATACACGTCGCCGGTGCCGTCGCCCGGGTGGTGGCCAAAATACTCCGACCAGTCGCCCGCGTAGCCGATTTTGGTGCCCGGCCCGAGGATGGCGCGCACATCGGCGGCCAGTGCCTTTAAGGCTGCAACCGCTGGATAGGTGGATGCGGCGCTGCGGATCGTGGTGAGCCCGACCATCTCGGAGCCGATCAGGAAGGCATCCACTCCACCTGCCGCCGCACAAAGTTTTGCGTAGTGCAGGATCATCCGGCGCAAGCCCCAGTCCGCGCCGCCCGTCCACGTCACAGTCGTGCCCGAAACCGCGAAGTTGGCGGGCGTGGCAGTACCGAAGAATGCTGACACTTGTGTGCCCGCCGCTGCAGTCTTGTCGACGGTTCCCGCGAAACCAGCGGCAGGGGAACAGGTGATCCGGCCCCGCCATGGTAGCGCGGCTTGTCCGACCCCGGCCCCGTTGGCTAAATATGGGTTTGGCAGGTTGTTCCCAGGTGGCACGTCCATCATCACGAAGGGATAAAACGTCACCCGCAAACCGCGCGCCTTGATCGCCTGAATAGCCTGGACCACAGAAAAATCCGCAGGCGTGCCGCCATAAACCGGCTTGCCCTCGATCTGGCTGATCACAGGGGCTGCTGCCCGCGCCACGCCATTCACCGACCAGACCGGTACCGTGGTCTTTGCGGCCACCTCCACCTTCGGCCGCACGGTGCAATTGCCCGCGCGCAGATCATTGCCGAACCAAGCGACCACCAAGCTTACACTGGCCACCGTCGGGGCCATGGCCTCCAGCCGGTCGAGGGACACGGAGATATCGGCGGTGTCGGTGACCGCGTTGACATTAACGGCAGAACTGGACCCCGCATCGGTCTTTTTGACCACCGATGTTGCATAGGCGAACTCGCCCGAGGCCGGGATCATGGTGACGGCGCGGACCAGACCCTCGGCGGTGTCGGCATCGGCCAAGGGCGCGAATATCTCGAAAGACAGCTGCGGGATGCGGTTGCCAAAGGCCGTCAGGGCGAGGTTCTCGAAGACCACATAGGCCAGACCGCGATAGGCCGGGGTGCTGGTTGCGCCCATCCTGGCGGCGATGAAGGGATCGGCCGTCTGAACTTCGGAGCCGGGATACCAGCGCCAAATCACGCCGCTCATGTCCATCGGTTTGCCATCGGCCCAGATGCGACCGATGCCGGTGATCGTCCCTTCCGTCAGCCCGACCGCGAAGGACGCCGAATAGATGTATTCGGTGGTGGTGACCTTGGGGCCGCCACCTTTTCCACCGGAACTGGTGGTGTTGACCTCTTCGGAAAAGTCTGTTGCCCAGATGATGTTGCCGCCAAGGCGCATCCGACCGAAGAGACGCGGGACCACGGTGCCTTCGGTGGCCGAGGTGATGCGCAGACTGTCGAGCCGTGCGCCCTCGATGCGCTGGCCGGGCGACAGCGAGGCCACCAGCGCGGAATCGATCACCGATCCGATGGAGGATCCGATCATGCCGCCGATGGCAGCACCGGACAGGCCGAGGATGGTGCCGCCGAACCCGGCCCCGAGGGCCGAGCCGACTGCACCCAGAACGAGGGAGGCCATGGGTCAGGTCTTTTCTGATGCGGGGTTGGTGGTGGGAAAGTGGAAGGCAAAGGCGATGCGGCGGGACCACGCCGTGGTCAGCGCCTCTTCGATCACGCCGAGCCGGTCGTAAGCGTGGATGAAACTGTCGGGTGCCGTCAGAATGCCGACATGCTTGGCGATGGCGCGCGGGGCCATGCGAAACAGCACCAGCGCGCCGGGTCCGTTCTGGGCCAGAGGGATTTCGATCATCATGGCCCGTGCGCCCTCAGCCAGAACCTCGCGCACACCCGTCTCACCCCAATCCCGGCTGCAAGGCGGGATCGACTGCTGCTCGACCCCCACCAGATCGCGCCAGACGCCACGCGCGAGGCCGAGGCAATCGCAGCCAACGCCGCATAGGCTGGCCTGATCGTGGTAGGGCGTGCCCAGCCAGCGCCGTGCGGCGGCAATCACGGCGTCAGGATCGGCAAGGATCACAGCACTACCCCCTGATTGGCATCGCCGCTGGCCGCATAGCGCAGCACGGCATCCTGCCCCGGAATGTTCGGAAAGCCGCGAATGTTCGGCACATTGGCAAAGCGGTCGCGACATGTCTCCAGCCGCTTGTCGCACCCGGCGCGGATCACGAAACCATCACCGACGCCCAGCGCCCGAACCGGCACCTCCAAAAGGCTGAGGGTGACCGTGCTGGCCCCGACCTCGTGCATCATCACCTCGGCCCGCCGCCCCGCATTTGCACCACTGGTCCATTCCACGGTGCCAGCGGCGAACCATCCGGTCGCAAATGCCCCGAGGCCGGATGCGACGAACCCCCGGTCACGGACCAGAGACAGAACGGCACCGCTGCCCTTGAAGGCCGGAGCCTCCAGGTTGATGCCGCAGCGCGCATCGCCCAGAGCTGCGTCACAACTCGCCTGAAATGTCCGACCGACGGTCTGGCCCAGAACATGCGCCAGTGACCGCACTTCCGCCACGAAGGCCATCCGCCCACGCCGGATTTGACCCACCGCGCCGTGGCGCATCAACACCCGTTGGTTGGAGTCGGCCCAGTTCACCCGCCAGAGGTCCACCCCGGCATTGTCCCAGCGCCCGTCGATAATGTCAGTTTCCGTAATCCGGTCGGATGTCAGCACGCCCTCGGCGTCCTGCGCATCGACGGAGAGGTCGGAGCCGGAACGCACCTCGGACGCCGCAAACCCGCTTTCTGGTTCGAAAGCCGTGCCGTCGAAGGTCAGAACCCGGTCGTGGTCGGTAAAGCCGAGCCTCACGCCGTCGGTGCGAGATATCCGCCAGCACCAGGACAGGGTGGTGGTGCCATCGTTCAGATGGGCTTGCAGCGCAGGAGAGAGGGCCTTCATTTGCGGATTTCCAAGAGGGGAATGGAGGTGATCGAGCCGAGCCGTTCGATGTCGAGGGTGACGTCGAGCATGTCGGTGTCGAAGCGCACCGGTACATCGAACTCGAACCCGGCGCGGATGATGACACCACCGCCGGGCGCGCTGGTGAAGGTGACGACGCCGGTGATGGCGTCCAGCGTCCAGCCCGACATTTGCTCTACAGTGCCGAGTGCTACGCGAACGGTGCCCGCGACAGGTTTGGCGATTGTCCTGACCCATGTCTGCGCGCCGGAGGTGTAGCGTTTGGCCAGAGCAAAAGTGTTCAGGATGCCCGTACCGGTGCCAATCTGCTGGTCAGTTGCTGTGATCGCCTGCGACGGCAAGCTGGATTTGTAATCGGCCCAATCCTTGTAGCGAAACCCGTAGAGCCGGGCGTTGCGCGCCTCGAAAAATGTCACCACCGCCGCCAGATCATCGGCGCGGCGGATGCCGTAAGACACATCATAGCGCCGCCGGGAATTGGCCCAGCTGGCGTTGCGTTCTTCATCGCCACTTGCCAGTTCAACAATTTGTGTGCGGCGCTCCGGCCCACCGCGCGCGCCGCGGCTGATGTTGTCGGGAAACCTGATCTCGTGAAACGCCATTACATGCCCCTCCGTCCCAGCGACACGGCGCGGGCGATGTCGGACGCGACTTGCGTGCGCGACTGGCGGAAGCTTTCTGCATCGCGGGTCTGGATCGTGACGCTGACATTACCGCCCGCGCCGTAGCCCGCCGTTTCCCGGCGCGAGAGCACGCGCTCACCCTTTTGCAGGATGGCGGGCACTTCATCGGGGTGCAGACCGGCAAAACCGCCCGAATGCATCCGGGGAGCGCCCGCAAAGGCCATCACCGGCACCGCTCGCATCGGGGCAAATCCGCCGACCATGCCGCCCGAATGCATCACCGGGGCAGCCACGGCAGCAGGGGCGAACATACCACCCATCGCGGCCCCCAGCACGCCATCCAGCGCGCCAGCAATCGGGCCGAGGATGAACTTCCGCGCGGCGAGTTTGGCCAGATCGGCGAGGAGCGAGGTGATGAGGTCGCCGAAATTCAGCTTGCCGGTTTTCACGAAGTTGGCCAACGCATCCTCGGCGCTTGTAAATGCCCCGACCAGCGCCTGGCCAACATCCGCGCCGATATCGCGGGCTTTGCTGGCATAGTCTGCCAAAGCCGCCGTGACAGCAGCCCAGTTGGTTGCCGCAGTTTCCGCCCCGGCTGCTGCTGCATCCCCGGCCGCTTTGCCCGCCGCACCGGCGCCAGAAGCAGCGGTGCCTGCCTCATTGAGGGCGTCGGTTGTTCCGTCTGCGGCGGTGGTAGCGGCATCCAGCGCCGCCGCTCCGTCTGTTCCGGCATTGGTCATCGCCGCCTTCAGGGCTTGCCAGCTGGCGAGGGGCCGGGTGGCCGCGTCGGCCAGCATACACCGAAGCTTCGGTGTATGCGGCGGCCCGGTTGCGCGCATCGCTTGCCATGGTGCCAAGTCCAAGGTCGGGCGCTTCCAGATAGGTCTCGCCCATCGCCGCCGTGAACGCATCTGCAGCGGCGGCCCCGGCGGCAGTCGCAGCACCCTCGAACGGATTGTCGACACGGCCCAAAGTGACCGGAACGACGGTGCCGATCTGAATGCCGCCCTCGCCGGTGGCCCAGTCGGGCAGCATCGCCAGAGCCGCGTTCAATCCGCCGATGAAGGTATTGATCCGGGTGACGACGCCATTCAGCATCGCCTCGACGCCAGAGATCAGCCCGTTCGCCGCCTGAAACGCGAAGTCGCCAATTGCCGAGGGCAATGCGGACCAGATCGCCTTGGCTGCATCGAATGCCCCCTGAAAGACGCCGGTCGCGGAATTGCCGAAACCTACGACCGCCACCAGCGCGCCCTGCATCGCATCGGCCACGGCGGCGGTAATCCCGGACCAGCTGGCGCGCATGCTGGCCACCACAGCATCGACGCCAAGGCCGATCCGGTCCCAGACCTCGATGGCCAGATCCTTCAGCAGCCCGAGGGCTGCGCCAAAGCCACCAGCCCCCTCGACGAGTTTGGAAAACTGATAGACCAACTCGCCCGCGCCGACGATCAGCGCGCCGATGCCGGTGCGGATCAGCGCGCCGCGCAGGATTACCAGTGCGGTGGCGACACCGCGCACGCCCACCGCCGCTGCCGCGAGTGCTACCACCCAGCGCCCGGCAAAGAATGCGGCGAACACCAACGCGATGCTGAAAATCCGCCCGATGTTGTCGCCCAGAAAGCTGATGCTGGTCTGGAAAGCGCCACCCGCCCGCGTGGCATCGGCCAGCGCATTGGCCACGGTTTCCAGTGCCGGGGCCACCGCGACCGTCAGCTGGTTGGTCAGACCGAGCCAGACCAGCCCGAGCCGGTCGATGGCATCGCCTGCGGTGCGGATCTGATCAGCATCCTGATCGGACACCGCCACACCGAAATCTGTAATGTCCTGCGATGCCTGGCGCAGAGTGGCAGAGTCGATTCGGCTGAATGCCAATGCTGCCTTGTCACCGAACAGCGCCGAGGCCACCGCAGCCTGCTCTGCCGGAGGCACGAACTTGCCCAGCGCATCCTGAATGGCCGCAATGCGCTCATCGAGTGGCAGCGCCTGCAGATCGCTGGCGGTCAGGTGCAGCCGCTGCAAGGCGGCGACCGCCGTGCCAGTGCCGCCCGCCGCATCCGACAGCTTCAGGGTCAGCTTCTTGGTCGCCGCCGTGATCTCGTCCATCGATACCCCGGCGAGATCCCCGGCAAAGGTCAGCACCTGAATGCTGCGGGTGGTGGTGCCGAGCGATTGCGCCAGATTGGCCTGCGCATCGATGCTTTCCAGTCCCGAGCGGACCATCGCGATACCACCGGCGGCCGCAGCCGCAATGGCCACCGCCGCTGCAATCTTCACCCGGGCAGAAAATGCCGCCAACCGGGCATTGGCCCCTTCCATTTCGTCGGACAGGCGGCCGAAGCCGCTGGCACCCGCGTCACCGATGCCTTCCAACTCGGCACGCACCTGCTTGCCGCCGACGGCGGCCAAGCGAACGGAAACGCGTTTTTCAGCCATCAGGGTCTCCGATCTTTTCGTTGATACGGCGGACCATCACCGCCTCCAGTTCGGGCAGCAGTTCGGCCACCACCATCGGGTTCAGCCCCAGCGCTTGGGCCAAGGCAAAAGCCGCGCCCATGTCCCAGCCGATGACGGCTTTTCCGGCCACCCGCATCTGGCCGCCAAGGCGTCCGACCAGATCCCAGACCTGCCAGCCGTCATGTGTTTGGGGCTGGTTCAGTCGGGCGGGGCAGTCGGCGCACGTGCGTTCGCGCGCCTCGAAGGCGTCGCAGGCTTGGCAGTAGCTGTCGCCCCCGCTGAAGTGCCAGTCGGCGAGGGCGCGGAGGCGTTTTTTTCGGCGTCCAGCATCATGCCGGGGCTGACATAGTGCAGATTAAACGCCTCGAAGATCGGCCAGAGCGACAGAAGGGCGTCGATGCCGCCCCCGCTCACGGCGATGGCCGCGCCACTTTCGTCACCCACTCCCTCCCAATCCACCACGGCGCGGCGGGCGAGGGCTGCGGCAAAGACCGCTGCCCGGGTGTCGTTGCTGGCATCGGCCTTCAACGCATGCACCGCCGGGTCGGAGCGTGTCGCCACCATCAGCGCCGTGGTAAGCGGCAAAAGCTGCAACCGCACACCGTGGCCAAGATCGAGCCATTGCGGCTCGGGGGAAAGTTGGATCCGGATCATGGGTAACCTGCCAGGTTGTTGACCAGCACCACCGTGCACATCCGCGCCGGGCTGGTGGCCAGTGCGGCTTGCCAATCGAAGGACGCTTGCACGCCTTTCGGGCCTTTGATTTCGATGCGCGGTCGCGGCAGATAGACCGCGTGCGCTGTAAGCGTCAGGCTTTCGCTGCTGCCCAGCAGATAGCTGAACTCCAGCGCGGCTGGGGTGCCATTGATGGCTTGGGTGAGCAGCGTCGTGTCGGCAAAGCGCACGTCGACCTTCCCGGTCAGCGCCGCGATGGTCGGATCCGCTCCGTCGATCCTGGCGTCCGAGCGGATGGTTTCGATCCGGTCCAGATTGTTGGCATAGGTGATATCGGCGGAGACGATATTGCCGAGCGCCACCCCGTCGCGTTTGATCGCGCCGTTGAAATGGCCGAACCGCTTTAAGATAATCGCTGCCGGTGTACCAGCGGCAGTGGCACCTGCGATGGTCTCGCCCTGCGCCACCAGCGTGACCTTGGAACTGAGCAACCCAGAGCGTTCCATCTGCCAGGACAGCTGGTCCAGCACGCAACCGGAATAAATCGCAAAGCGCGGAACTTCTGGCATGCCGACTTCGATGGACATGCTCGGCAGTGTCCAGTTACCCGACAGAAAGGTGTGCGAATACAATCCGCCGGTCAGGGTGGCAGCCGACACCGTGCCGTTGGAGGCAGGTGCGATGGACGCGGCAAGGGTGAATGTATTGCCCGCCACGCCCAAGACGCCGCGCGTGATGTTGATTGCTGTGGCGGCCCCGACATAGGTAGCAAACGCGCCACCAACCGCGCCGTTGGCGTTCAATACGACCGCAAGTGCGGTCATGGTGGCCGCGAGGTTTGCACCGATATTGATCTGGGGGCCAGTCGCGCCCGAGGCCACAAAGGTGAACACTATGCCATTGATCGTCAGCGTGCTGTTGACCAGCGGCTGCGCCGAGAAGGTGACCGCCCCTGTCGCGGCCACGCTTCCTGCCGAGGTCGGGGCCCCGAACGCCGCCTTCAGCCAGAAGCCGAACCCCACGGCATCAATGGGAACTTCAACATCGCCGTCGGTGGTGATCGCATCCAGAAGCGGCGCGCGGGGATCACGGCCATAGCCCAGCAGTTCCGATGCCAGCAACGGTTGTTCGGCCGCCAGTGACGAAGTGATGAAGGGCATCTGAGTATAACCAGACCCCGGCGGGGTGCCGTAGACAGTTTCGAACGCAAGCGCCATCTGCGCCCTCGCCCCTTGTGCGCGTGCCATGTCAGTATCCTTTCTTCGTGGGAATTCAAGTCAATGGGTCGGGGCTGGCGTAATGCAGCATCACGATGATAACCGCCGCCTTCAGTGCCGCGGCCCCTTCGATGGGCAGATCGACCGGCTCGGGCGCTTCCGCCTCGACCCAATCGCACAGGCCGCCGAGCGTGCGGTCGGCGGCAAGGGTTACGCCGATGGACCTGGTAAGCGCATCAAACAACGCATCGCGCCCGCTGCCCGCCTGGATCACCACCTCCAGTTCCGCCCGATGCTCATAGAAATAGGTTAGCGGCGACAGCGTCACCTCGGGATCGCCCGGCTTGCCGTCGCGCAAGATGATCAGACCGGTGGCGGGAATTCGCTCGGGTAAGACGTCACCGCGCAGTACCGGTGCGGCAAGGGTTTGGAGGCGCACGTGAAGCGCGGCGAGAACCAGTTCGCGTTTGCTTGCCATCAGAGGTGATCCTCAACCCAATTGCGGACTATGCTGCCCGGAATGGCCGCCAGCGCCCGCTCGGCGTCCCGCGCCAGATCGAGGCGCTTTGGAAGTTTCACCTGCCGCACCAATAGAAAGATCGGTGCCGTTACTTGGCCACGTCCGGTTTTCGACTTGGAAACCGCCGCTTGGCCGCGCGTGTTCAGCCGCACCCTGTCCGCCACCAGCAGGCTCGGCCCACGGCTCCGATAGACGAAACGCAGGCGCAGCCCAGTCTTTTGCTCCCACATGGCGGGGGTGATGCGTTTGCCGCCCAGCGCCTTGCCTGCAGCGGGCAATGGGATCGCGAGCCAGAAGCCGCTGCCCGAGCGGATCAGCGGCCCGGTGTCATGCGCACCGATGATCACGGGTGCGTTCGACCAGACGAGGGCGGCGGCGTCGAGGCTGTTGCAGCCCTGGGATAGGTCTGTGACCGGATGGTGTTGGCGAGGCGCGGGCCCAACCCCGCGCCAGTGATCTGCCCGAGCCAAGCGGTTTTGAGGCTGATCCCGGCTTGCGCCATCGTGGTCGAGACCGCCTTCTGGCCCGCAGCCACTTCGGCGCGCATCAGGGCCACGAGATCGGGCGAGAAAATGACGTCAAGTCTCATGTGGTACTCATATTCAGTGCCCAGATCAGGCGCTCGCGGTCCAGCTTGGGTTCGCCTTGCACGAGGAAGTCCTCCAACCCGATCCTGATCAGATCACCGGAGGCGGGTGTCGGCAGGTCTGCCACACGGGCCTCCAGCAGGGTGGTTTCCGACAGGATGCGCCCAGCGCCGAAAGGCGTGACCTCATCGGGCGATTTGCGGATGACCCCGGACAGCGACGCCCGCGCCGGTACCGCCCGCAAACCAGAGCGCATCCACCGCCATGTTGGCATCGGCGAAGATGTGGGCAATGGCGGTGGCAAAGGCGTTCATGGTGCTGCCCCCGATCAGTTGGAACTGAACAGGCGGATCGTGGCGCGTGGGCGCTTGTTGACCGGAAGGATCGAAGCTTCGGTCATGATGTCGATCCAGCGATCCTTTTCATCCATGATCTGGCGCGCATAAAGCGGCAGGCCGATGGTGTTGGCGAGGCTGATCAGGTTGGCCGGTCCGCCGTAGGTCGTGAAGGTATCCATGGTGCCAATCGGGAACGCGATGCCCTCGCCAGTCGGGATCAGAAGTTCCGCCGCTCCGGTCGAAAGGGTGACGGTGCCCCGGTATTCCTCGAACAGGATGCCCGCGAACGGGAAGGACCGCCGCACATCCTGACGTAGCGGCTGCGCGCCGGTGGCCGAATAGAACTTGTAGGCCTCCTGTGTGACGGCATGGCTGATCAGGCGGTCGAAGAACAACGGGCTGACCAGAGCGTGAACGTGGGTCATCGACTCGCCCAGCAGGTTGTCCTCAACCGCGCGCATCACCTCGCGGACCTTGCCCTGAATGTTGGTCGTGGCGGTTGCGAACACGAAGTCGGTCGCAATCTGCGTCAGGCCGAACTCGGTGAAGTAGTTGAACAGCGTGGTGCCAGCGCCATCCTTGGCAATGCCGCGCAGGGCGTTCATCTCCATGTATTCGCGGGTCTGGGCGTGCTTGCGGCGGATCAGGGTCAGCTTGCGCAGCATCAGGGCCGCCAGTTGGTCAGCCCCGCTGGCCCCAAAAGCGGGCACACCCTGAATGTCGGCGGCAAGGATTTTGTCGTCATGCGGAATCCACGGCAAGACGAAAGACCGCATCGAGCGGCCCTGCCGGGAGGCCACGGTGGCAGGCGCGCCCAAGGGCACCGAGGGCAGAACGTTCAGCGCGCCGTCGCCCTGTTCGATGATCACCGTGCGCTGGGTGACGCCCTCGAAGGCGAACAGGCCCATCTCGCCAAGGCGGGTCCACAGGATAGGGAGGATGTTGATGGCTTGGGTCATTTCGGCAAGCGAGTAGCCGCCCGCGTCGAACGGGTTGCGAATGATGGCGTTCATCTGGTGTCTCCGGGGGTTGGGGGATCAGGCGGTAGTGCGCGGCACGATGCCGACAGCGATCAGTTCGTTCAGCTTGGTTGTCGTCAGCGCACCGGCAGTGACCGAAGGGTGGAACACGAGGGCGGCCCGCGAGACGATAGCCAGTCCCCTGCGGATGATGACGGCGATGGTATCGCCCGCCGTTGCGTTGCTGGCGAAGGCCAGAACCGCCACAGCCACAGCAGAACCGTCCACAGCACCTACCTCGGCCAACTTGAATTTGCCGGTAGCGGTAATGAGGCCGAGAACCGCGCCCAGCAGGTAGTTGGTGCCGGTCAGCAGGACGACGGATTCATAGTTGAAGTTGGGCTCGAGCACATATTTGACGAGATCGCCTTGGAGCGGAAGTTGGGTAAGCGTCGGCATGGGTCAGTTCCTTTGCGGGTTTGGGGGGGGGGGTACGCG
>Ga0163154_10005379_pt1 | contig 16264 bp, 14 predicted proteins | sample OliLakLV19MP9P1_FD_148649 | JGI IMG/M metagenome (GOLD analysis project Ga0163154, IMG submission 148649) | Freshwater microbial mat bacterial communities from Lake Vanda, McMurdo Dry Valleys, Antarctica - Oligotrophic Lake LV.19.MP9.P1 | ecosystem: Environmental > Aquatic > Freshwater > Lake >... | reverse complement strand
GAGCAGTACGCGGCGGGCGGCGGACCGTTGCCGGGCGCGACACCGTTCGACCTTCCCGGTGTCGCGGCCGTGGGGCTGATCCTGCTCGTCCTCGCACTCCTCGTCGCGACCGATTGGTGAACGGCACGATCTCGTGCGTGCTGACGACGGCGGTTTCGGCGGGCGTGTTCGCCCTCGTGGTCGTCGGAATCTCCCAGTCGGGCATTGCGCGCACCGGCGTCGGTGAGGGAGTCGGTCTGGCAGTCGGTGCGTTCGTGACAGCGCTGGTCCTGACGCCGTTATACCGATGGTTCGAGCTCGTCGTCGGCCGTCTCATCGATCGGGACCGCGTCGTCGTGCTCACCCGGATTCGACGGTTCGTCGATCAGGTCCGCGACGGGCAGGCCGAACCGGAGCACGTAGAGGAGGTGCTGCGCGAGTGCCTCAATGACCCCCAGCTGATGGTGTTGCTGCGCGTGCCTGGGCGAGACGGCTTTAGCAGGCTCGATGGCAAGCATGTCGAGCCTGTCGAGAACGTTGACGAGCGCTCGGCGATCTCGTTGGAATCCCGAGGCGCTGAGATCGGCCTCTTGATCCTCGGGCAGACATCCCTCCGGCGGGTGCGTCGAGGGCGCGAGGGGCAATCGAAGCCCGGCTCGCGATCGATGTCAGCCGATTGTGGCTCGAACTGCGTCACGCTCTCGACGACGCACCGTCAAGTCGCCTTCGATTGGTGCAAGCCGCGGCAACGGAGCGCCTCCGACTCGAACGCGACCTTCACGACGGCGCCCAGCAGCAGATCGTCGCGGTGGGAATGCGGCTTCGCTCCGTGCAGCGTCGCCATCCCTCGGGCGACGCGACCCATGACGAGCTCGACCTCGCGGTGAACGCGCTGGTATCGATCGTCGACGAACTCCGCCGACTCGCTCACGGCATGCGACCGCGCCTGCTCGACGACGGGTTGGAGGTCGCACTCAACTCACTCGTCGCCAATAGTCCGATTCCGGTTCAGGTCCAAGTCGACGAGATGGACGCATCGGAAGCGGTCGTCACGACCGCGTACTTCGTGGTGGCCGAGGCCCTCGCAAATGCGCTCAAGCACGCACACGCAAGTCGCGTCAACGTGCGCGTGGGGCCGATCAACGGACGCCTCGGCGTCGAGGTGCTCGACGACGGCATCGGTGGCGCCCGAACCGGTTTCGGTGTCACCGCACTCCGGGACCGTGTCGCGGCGTTGGATGGCGAATTGGACATCCGGAGCGAACTCGGCGCGGGCACTCGGATTCGGGCGATCCTGTGACACTGCGGATCGTCATCGCCGAGGACTCGGTGCTGTTCCGAGAGGGCCTCACACGACTGCTCGAGGAGGCCGGGCACGATGTCGTTGCGGCAGTGGGCGACGCCGAGTCGCTGCTGGGGAGCGTCGCCAATCGGACTCCGGATGTGGTCATCGTCGACGTCCGGATGCCCCCGGACATGACCGACGACGGCGCCAGAGCCGCCCACGCCTTGAGAGCACTACGTCCGACCTTGCCGATCCTGCTCCTTTCGCAGCACATAGAAACGCGACACGCCGTCGAACTGGTGGGTACCTGAGCATTCGGCTACCTGCTCAAGGACCGGGTGTTGCGAGTCGACGAGTTCGTCGACGCCGTGGAACGAGTGGCGGCCGGCGGCTCAGCGCTCGACGCGTCGGTGGTCGGTGCGCTGGTTGCGCCGCGACGGCGCGATGATCAGCTCGCCTCGCTGTCGACACGCGAGTTCGAGGTGCTCGAACTCGTCGCGTAGGGGCGCACCAATGCCTCGATCGCAAGAAGCCTGGTCGTCGCAGAGCGAACCGTCGAGGCACACATGCGATCCATCCTCCAGAAGCTCCAGATCCCCGACTCCGGCGACGACCACCGTCGGGTACTCGCCGTTGTCGCATACCTGAGTCGTTGACACCCCGACTCCAGATCGGAGACCCCGGTGGGCCGGCGCTACTCGCGACTCAACCAAACCGTCTCGCGCCGACGGTCACCGCCGGCGACCCCTGGCCGGAACGGGCGAGAGTTGGACACCCTTCCGAGAGTCCGACAGTGTCGAGTTGTCTCTGGGACTACCGGAAAGCACAGAGGATTATCGGATGCACGCGAATGAATTGCGGAAGGGCCATCGAGACGATCAGCCTCATCGTCCATTGCCGGATCACGCGTGGGTCCGCGCCCGTAGGCCCGCGATTATCGCTCGGGGTGTCGACGACCGTTTGATGCGGCCGTCGGCTGCACTCTCAAGACGCCGTACCCGGCGGCGGTGACTCTGCAGGAGCGTTGTTCCCGTCGGTAGGGCTCATCCGATAGGTGGGTTCGAACTACTGTCGGCACGTGCTGCAAGTCCTATCAATTGTGCTTCCGATCGCGATCATCATCGCTGTCGTCGCCTGGTTCGTGAAACGGCACCGACAGCAAGGAACAACCTCGACCGAAGTCTGGATGATCGTGTTGATTCTCGGGGCAACTCTTTTGGTGGGCGCCGTTGCCGCGTTGCTGTAGACCAGTATCGACGTCGGTCGTTCGACCGGGCTTCGATCGCGCACTATCGGTTTGGTTGGGAGCCCGGCGGCGTCGCCCCGCTCTCCGCTGCCGATGATGCGCTCGCCAAGTCGTTGCGGTGGGCCGACGTTCCTGAGCGGTTTGGCGGTCAGGCTGCTGGCGTGGCGAGGCGGGCTGTTTCGGTGATCTGAAGGTCGAGAGCTGCTGCGACTGTCGCCTGCCGTGAGCATGGGACCGCCCTGAGCGTTCTTCTGCCAGCTTCATGTCAGCGTTCGCCACCGAACCCGCCGCCGTCGCCGGCAAGGCAAGACCTTCCTCCTGCGGGCACTGTGCCAGGCCAGCGATGGGTTCTACTTCGCTGCCGACGAAGCCACTGACCGCGAGTCCCTCAACCGATTGGGAGTCGCGCTCGCGGACCACCTGAAGGTGCCGGCCCCGTTCGCGTTCACGTCCTGGCATCAGGCGATCGACGCGCTGCTCGCGCTGGGGGTCGAGCGCCGGGTGCCGGTCGTCATCGACGAGTTCCCCTACCTGGTGCAGGCGAACCCCCAACTGCCCTCGATCGTCCAGAACGCCCTGGCACCGCTGCGCCCCGAACGCGAAACCAGCCGGGCGAGCCTCCTGTTGTGCGGGTCGGCGATGTCCTTCATGGGGCGCCTGCTCAGCGGCAACGCGCCCTTGCGTGGGAGAGCCGGCATGGAGTTGATCGTCCCTACGTTCGACCACCGGCTCGCCGCCGAGTTCTGGGGAATCGACGACCCGGCCACGGCACTGAAGGCACATTCCATCGTCGGCGGGACCCCTGCATATCGCCGAGAGTTCGCCCGCGAGGACACCCCTGGCGGACCCGGCGATTTCGATGACTGGGTGGTGCGCACCGTCCTGTCGCCCACCAGCCCACTGTTTCGCGAGGCCCGCTATCTACTCGCCGAAGAATCCGGTCTGCACGACGTCGGCATCTACCACTCCGTCCTGGCCGCGATCGCCTCCCGGAACACCCAACGGGGCGGTATCGCCTCCTACCTCGGCCGCAAATCCGGTGATCTGGCCCACCCCCTCGCCGTCCTGGAGGACGCCGGCCTCATCGCCCGTGCTCCCGACGTCTTCAAGGACAAACGCACCACATTCACGATCACCGAGCCGTTGGTGACCTTTTATCACGCCGTTATGCGCCCGATCTGGTCCGACCTGGAACACGCCCGAGACACTAGCCAGCTGTGGCAGCGCAGTCAGCAGCGCTACGCGAGCAACGGCCCTCACTTCGAGCACATCGCCCGGCAATGGACTCGCTATGAGGCCCCAGCGGAGCTGCTCGGTGACCACCCCGGCCTCGTGGGCGCCGGCACCGTAAATGATCCGATCCACCGGACCACCCACGAACTTGACGTCGTTGCCTTCGCACTGGATGACGACGGCGGCCACCGGCTGCTCGCCATCGGAGAGGTCAAGTGGGGCGAGACCATGGGCCTGTCCCACCTTGATCGGCTGCGACGCATCCGCGACCTGCTCACCGCACAGGGCCGAGCGGGTTCCCAGCAGGCACGGCTCGTCTGCTTCAGCGGCAGCGGCTTCACCGACGATCTGCGCCGGGCCGCCGTCGATGAGCAGGCGGTCGCCCTGGTCACCCTTGACGACCTCTACGGCGTCCGGTAACCCCATCAGTTGAGAGACACGTTGGCAGTTGGAGTGCTGGCGCTACCCAGTGGTGTTCAGGAGGTGGGGTCCGTGCAGGGTACGGCCACCGTTCCAGACGACACCGAGCTGCCGGTAGTACCCGCCGATGATCTCCTTGACCCGTAGCCGGGACAGTTCCTCGGTGGGGGAGTCGAACAGGTCGAGGTCGACCTCGCCGCGCCAGGCCTGGCCGAGGTCCGCCGAGGCGCCGCCGGACTCGATGAGCTCGACGTAGGCGTCCGGCGAGCCCGCCGCGATTCCCGGCAGGATCCGGTGGTGGGCCATCGGGTGGCCGTTGACGAACCCGTTGTGCTCGCTCGGCCCGGTCAGCGTCAGTACCGCCTGCGCGAGGCGGCGGTCGCCGGCGGCCAATGTCGCCCCGAACATCGCGCCGGCGGCGATGGCGGGCGCCGCCTGGCCGAACGGGTGCGGTCGGGTCTGCCACATCGACCCGAGCTTCTTCGGGTACCCCTGGTGCAGGCCCCGCGCGATGGCGAAGTCGGAGTCCACCCAGATATAGACGCACCGCGAGTAGGTGCGGCCCTCGAACTGGCAGCGGACAACGACGAACGCCTCCTTGTACTGCGAGCGCACCGGGTCCAGCAGTTCCTCCCGCGACGTCGAGCAGGACTGCCAGTCCGCCCAGATCAGCGCGACCGCACCGGGGTCCTCGTCGGCGAGGCTCAGCGGCTCGGGCAACAGCTCTGCGACCCGCGCCGGATCGGTCCGGTACTCCACGGTCAGCAGGTCACCGGAGTAGAACCACGGCGGGTCCGGCACGATCGAAGACCGGCCGGTCGCGGTCCGCGGGTAGAAGAACCCCTTCGGCTGGGCCATCAGCGGGTCCTCACCTCGACCGGCAGGCGTTTGATGCCATGGACGAACGTCGAGCGCAGCCGTTCCACCTCGCCGGTCAGCGAGGCGGAGGCCAGCCGGGCGACCAGCTCCTCGACCGTCACCCGGACCTCCAGGCGTGCCAGATGCGAGCCCATGCAGAAATGCGGACCGCCCTTGCCGAAGGTCAGCAGGTCGACGGCGGTTCGAGTGACGTCGAGGATGTCGGGGTCGGCGATGGCGCGCTCGTCGCGGTTGGCTGCCGGGTACCACATGACGATCTTGTCCCCGGCGGCGATCCGGGTGTCGTGCAGGTCGACGTCGCGGGTCGCCGTGCGGCGCATGTGATACACGGGCGGGCCCCAGCGCAGCAGTTCCTCCAGGCCGCCGGCCAGCAGCAGCTCCGGGCGCTCGGCCAGCGTCGCCAGCGCGTCGGGGTGCCCGATCAGGGTGAGCATCGCGTGGCTGATCGCCTGTCGGGTGGTCTCCTGGCCGGCCAGCGCCAGCAGCAGGAAGTAGTTGTCCAGCTCGGCCTGGGTCAGCGGAGCGCCGTCGATCTCGGCCTCGACCAGTTTGGACACGAGGTCGTCGGTCGGCGACGCACGGCGCTGCGCCTGCAGCTCCTGCCCGTACTCGAAGACCTCCAGCACAGCCGGGGAGCGGAACGGCACCAGCCGGTAGGCCGCGCTCTCCTCGCTGTGGAGCAGGACGTCGGCGAACTCGGGGTCGGTGTGTCCGACGATCCGGTCGCCCCAGGCGGTGAGCAGGGCGTGATCGGTGTCAGGCACCGACAGCATCCGGCACAGCACCCGCACCGGGATCTGTGAGCTGACCTCCTCGACGAACTCGAAGCGGCCCTTGGCGAACGCCACGTCCAGGGTGTGGCCGACGATGCCGCGCAGGAACGCCTCGTACCGGCTGATCATCCGGGGCGAGAACTCCTTGGCCAGCACCGAGCGGAGCTGGGTGTGGCGGGGCGGGTCGGTGTCGATCATCGACGAGCGGTGGGTCAGCTGCTCGTCGTCCAGCTCCTCCACCGCCACACCACGAGCGGAGGAGAACGTCGCCACGTCCCGGCTGACCCGCACGATGTCGGCGTGCCTGGTCAGTGACCAGAACCCCGAGTTGGGCGCCGGTTCCGGCGTCCAGGCCAGCGGTTCCTCGTCCCGCAGCCGCCGAAACAGCTCATACGGTGGGCCCGCCGCGAAGAAGTCCGGGTCGGCCAGCGGCGCGGCGAGCGCCTCGGTGCTCGGCGGTGCGGTCACAGGTGCTCCGCGTACTCGTCGAGCTCCCAATCGGTGACGTGGCGGGCGTAGCGGGCGCACTCGTCTCGCTTCAGTGTCAGGAACAGGTCGACGAAGTCACCGCCCAGCAGGGCGCGCAGCACCTGGTCGGCGTCCAGCGCGTCCAGCGCCGCGTCGAGCGAGGCGGGCAGCGCCGCGCCCGCCTCGTCATCCGGCAGGGCGTAGGTCCAGCCCTCCAGACCGGCCGGCGGCGGCGTCTCGTGCTCGATGCCGTCCAGGCCGGCGGCGAGGACGGCGGCGATCGCTAGGTAGGGGTTGCCGGCGCCGTCCCCGCTGCGGATCTCGAGCCTCGTCCCGGCGCCCCGGTCAGGCGGCACCCGCACCAACGTGGTCCGGTTGTCCAGGCCCCAGTTGGCCCGGCACGGCGCGAGGCTGTCGGGCTGGATCCGCTTGTAGGAGTTGACCGTGGGGTTGAGGATCGCGGTGAGACCGGCGGCGTGGGCGAGGACGCCGCCGAGGAAGTGCCGCATCGTGGCCGAGAGGCCGTCAGGGCCGTCGGGGTCGTCGAAGGCGTTGGTGGTCGGCCCGTCGCTCTGGGCGCTGCGGTCGAGCGAGACGTGGATGTGGAAGCCGGAGCCGCCCTCGTCGTTGAACGGCTTGCCCATGAATGTGGCGTGCAGGCCGGCCTGCGCGGCGATGTCCTTGATCGAGGACTTCAGCAGGAAGCACCGGTCCGCCGCGTCCAGGGCGTCTGAGTGCCAGATGTTGATCTCGTACTGCGCGGGTGAGAACTCGTGGTTGGCCGCGAAGACACCGAGGTCGAGTGCCGCCAGCTGCCGCATCATCTGCAGCACGACGCCGCCGGGGTCGGCGCTGGGGCCGTTGGTGTACACCGCCGCGGGCCGGTTGATCGCGCGGGTCAAGCGGCCGTGCTCGTCGCGGCGGCAGAGGTAGAACTCCAGTTCCGGCCCGACCGTGGGCGACAGGCCCAGCGCGGCGAACCGCTCGACCACCCGGGCCAGCACGTTGCGCGGCCCGACCGCGGTGGCGCCGCCGGTGGCCAGGGTGGTGTCCGCCAGCGCCAGCGCGACACCCGGCTCCCACGGGATCACCCGGACCAGGCTGCCGGGGACGATCTGGGCGTGCAGGTCCGGCAGGCCCTCGGCGGGGCCGCCCGGGCCATCCAGCACCTCCGCCCGCAACGAGACCAGGAAGACGCCCTGGCAGAAAGCGAACCCGGCGCGTGAGCCCCGCTCGAACTCGCTGACCGGGATGTCCTTGGAGCGCGCGATGCCGTGCAGGTCGGCGTAGACCAGCCTGACGATGTCGACGCCCCGCTCGGTGAGGTCGGCGACGATGCTCGCGGTGCCGGTCTCGTCGCTGCTGATCCCGTGGTGGTTCATCCAGTGCCTTCCGTGAGGTGATCGTCAGCTGAGCAGCTGGTCCAGCTCGGCCTGGTGCTCTGCGGTGTGGCGCTGCGTGGTGAACGACAGCACGAGTCCGACGGCGAACGCCAACGGGACCAGTGCGGCGAACCACAGGGCGAACGTCTCGCTGCGGGCGATGAGAACGTCGAAGTTGTCCAGCACCAGCCAGATCGCGGCGCCGAGCGCGAGGGTGGCCAGCGCGGGCGCGATCAGGGTCTGCCAGGGTCGGCTGTCGACCTTGGTGCGCTGGAAGAACGCGATGACCGCAATCGAGGTGAGCAGTTGCAGCAGCGACAGTGCCACGACCGCCAGGCCGGAGAACCACGAGAACAGCGTGAGGTACGGGTCCGAGCCGGTGGCCGCGAAGATGACGATGATGAGCAGGGCCAACGCGGTCTGCGCGAACGAGGCGATGTAGGGCGACTGGAACCGGGCGTGGGTCCGGCCGAACGCCGGCGGGAACACGCCGTCGCGGCCGAGGGCGTACATATAGCGGGCGATCGCGTTGTGGAAGGCGAGCATGCCGGCGAACAGGCTGCTGATCAGCAGGATCGACAGGACGTCGGCGCTCCACGACCCCAGGATGCCGTCGGCGGCGGCGAAGACGATCGGGCCGGTGGCGTCGCCGGTCGTTTCCAGGCCGTCCAGTCCGACCTGCGCGACCTGGCTCGCCCCGTGGTAGCTGACGAAGGACCAGGTGACGAACGCGAAGAAGATCGTGATGAGGATGATCGAGATGTACGTGGCGCGCGGCACGGTCCGCTTGGGGTCCTTCGACTCCTCGCCATAGATCGCCGTCGCCTCGAACCCGACGAACGAGGCGAGCGCGAACATGATGGCGACCCCGGCGGCACCGGCGAAGACGTTGGCCGGGTTGAACGCCTCGGCGAAGCCCAGGCCCTCGGGGCCGCCGCCGTCGAACAGCACGCCGAACGCCAGGGCGATGAGGATGAGGGTCTCGGCGGCGACGAGGACGGCCAGCACCTTGGCGCCGACGTCGACCTGGATGTAGCCGAGCGCCTGGATGATCGCCATGTAGATCAGCGCCCAGACGTACCACGGCAGCGTGATGCCCAGCAGGTCTGCCCACGTGCCGGCGGAGAAGAAGCCGGCCAGGCCGTACATGGCGGCCTGGATGGACTGGTAGCCGAGCAGTGCGACCATGGCGGAGCCGAGGCCCATCCGGCGGCCCAGGCCGCGGCCGATGTAGGCGTAGAAGGCGCCGGCGTTGGTGACGTGGGCGCTCATCGCCGCGTAGCCGACCGAGAACAGCAGCAGGATGAGACCGGCGACGACGTAGGCGCCGGGCAGGCCGGGGCCGTTGCCGATGGCGATGGCCACCGGGGCGGCGCCCGCGGCCCCGGTGAGCGGGGCGGCGGCGGAGACGACGAAGAAGACGACGCCGGCGACACCGATCGCCTCCGGTCGCAGCCGGTTCTTCCGGACGGGGGTGGTCGTGGGTGCGGTGTCAGCCATGCCTGCTCCTCCTCGAGCGTCGGGCCATCGTTCGTAGCCGAACGAACTGGCGGTGATGTTAGTCCTGGGTGGACGCCGAGGGAAGGGGTACGTCCGGGCCGCCGATCGCGGTGGTGTTGATGCGGATGGGGAAGGATTTGATGCCGTTGACGAAGTTGGACCGGACCCGTGTCACCGGACCGGCGTGCTCGGCGATGCGCAACCGGGGGATGAGTTCGGAGAACATGATGCGGATCTCCAGCCGGGCCAGCGCATTGCCAAGGCAGAAGTGCGGCCCGCCCTTGCCGAACGTCACGTGGTCGATCTGCCGTCTTGTGACGTCGAACCGGTAGGGGTCGGCGAAGACGTCGGGGTCCCGGTTCCCGGCCGCGAACCAGATGACCACCTTGTCGCCCTCACGGATGGTCTTGCCGTGGAGTTCGACGTCGCGAGTGGCGGTCCGTCTGAAGTGATAGACCGGGCTGGCCCAGCGCAGGAACTCCTCGACCGCATCGGGGATCAGCTCGGGTTGCCGCTGCAGCAGGGCCAGCTGGTCGGGGTTGTCCAACAGGGCGTTCATGGTGTGCGAGATGGCATGCCGGGTGGTCTCGTTGCCCGCGACCACCAGCAGCAGGAAGTAGTTGCGGAAGTCCCGCTCGTCCAGGCCGACGCCGTCCTGCGGGGGTTGGTTGACCAGCTTGCTGACCAGGTCGGTGCCGTCGCGGCCGCGGCGCCGCCGGGCCAGCTCGAAGCCGTACTCATAGACCTCGATCGCGGCGGGGGAGCGGAAGGAGAGCAGCCGGTACTCCTCCGACTCCGCCGAATGCGCGAGGACCTGGGCGTAGTCGGGGTCGGAGTTGCCCACCATCTCGTTGCCCCACCGGATGAGCGTCGCGGTGTCGCCCTCGGGAACGTCGAGCATCCGGGCGAGCACCCGGATGGGGAAGTCGGCGCTGACCTCCTTGACGAAGTCGAATTCGCCCTTCGGCAGTGCTGCGTCCAGCGTGGTGGCGGTGAGGCCGCGCAGGAAGGTCTCGTACCCGGCGAGCATGCGGGGCGTGAATTCCTTCCACAGCAGGCGCCGCAGGGCGTGATGGCGCTCACCGTCGGTCTCGAGCATGGACTTGCGGGCCTCGATCTGCTCGGCGTCGAGTTCTTCGAGGTTCGCGCCGCCGCGCTCGGAGGAGAAGGTTTCCGCGTCGCGGTTGACGGCGACGATGTCGGCATGGCGCGTCAGTGACCAGAAACCGTGGTTGGGTGCGGCCTCGACGTTCCAGTGCAGCGGGTCGTGTTCGCGCAGTGCGTCGAACGCCGCCCACGGGGGGCCGGCAGCGAACAGGTCGAAGTCGGTTAGATCGATGCCGGCGGGATCGGTGCGCCCGGCGTCGCCCGGATGCCTGGGGATGGCGCTCACCGGCTACCTCCTCGTCGGGCTGAGCCGGAATCGTTCGGATGCGAACTTTCCGATAGCCTACGATCCGGCGTCCGGCCTGACAAGGGGTCAGTCGGGTGCGTCGTCAGTGGTAACGCGACGTGAGTTGGAACTCCCACTGGGAGGTGATGCGGGTAAGGCCCTGGACTGAGACGTTGTAGGCGTGGATGACGCCGGGGCGTTCGGCGTAGACGGTGCAGCGGGTTGGAACGGGCTCTCGTGGTCTTTGGGGATCTCGAACTCGTCGACGCGGGGTGCGCCTCGACGTGAGCCGACGAGGTACCCGGCGGCTTCCAGGGTGTCGGCCCCAGGTGTCACGGGTGTACGGGACGTCTTGAGGGTAGATGTACTTCAGGGTGGGCACCCGCCGGGATCACAGCCGAAGGGATTGCCCCCAAGTTCCTCACTGGCGAGGTCCACGTCGTCGCGAAAGCCGAGGTCGTCCTGGGTGAACACCTCGAGCAGACCTCGTGGGTCGTAGGTACGCCCCTCGCTGGGGATGGCCCACTGCCCGCATCCGCCGGTCATGACCATCAGAGCCGTTAAGAGGGCCAGGGCCCGCAGGGAGGCTATGCGGCGGGAGCCACGAACCAGGCGTCGTCGCTCCCGCGCGAGCCTTGTCATGGTCGGGTCATGGTCGGGTCATGGTGGTCAGGGCGGAGGGGCGGCACTCAGGCGCGGCGGGGGGGCCGCGATTCCGGTGCGGACCAGGTAAGGCTCCCCGCCATGAGCAAGAGCGCGTCATTCTGGTGGCGGGTGTTGGGACGGTGCTCCCGTCGATGGTTATGGTCGGTCGGTGGTTGTGGGATGAGCAGGGCGGGTATGTCGGGAGTGGCGCGGTCGGCGTCCTCGTCTGCGGTGACCTGTTGGAGCATGGGGCGTTGATTGCCGAGTTGGTCCTTGGGCGGGCTGGACTCGTTGGCGGCAGCCGGTGAGGAATGTGGCGAGCGTGACCGCCGCGAAAGTTGTCAGCCGTAGAGCCATACTGCCTGGATCTCCCACTGGGAGGCCGAATCCGTCAACCCTTGCATGGCAACTCGGAAGACGTAGTCGTCTCCTTCGCGTTGCGCTCTGACGCTGCACCTGGGTTGTAGGGATTTTTCGATACCACCAGATTGCATGCTCTCGGAGATTCTGGGGGCGCCCTCGTATCCGGCGCCGATGGTGTATCCGGCGGCTTCGAGGGTGTCGGCCCAGGTTTCGCAGGTGGTGATGGTGTAGGGGGTGTCCTGGGGGTAGATCCATTTGAGGGTTGGGCAGCCGCTGAGGCTGCATTGGCTGCCGCCGAATTCCTCGTCGGTGGGGGTGAGGTCGGCTGGGAGGCCGAGGTCGGTGGTGACCTGTTGGAGCATGGGGCGTTGAGTGCCGAGTCGGTCTTTGGGGGGGCCGGACTCGTCAGCGACACAACCGGTGACGAGGACGAGAACCCCGAAGGCGGCGCCCGAAGCGGCCAGGAAGGATCGCGCGGGGTGTGGAAGCCCGGGGACTCGTAAGCGGGTCATGGCCTTTGCGTGGTGGTGACTGCCGCGGGGCGGCATTGGGGCGCCTGAGCGGGGGCCGGGCCGGTGCGGGATTGGTACGCCTGCCCACTCAGGAGGAGGGCGGCATCGGTGTCCGTCGCGGGGGTCGGGATGGTGCAGCCATTGACGGTGATGGTGGGCCCGGTGATCACGGGGACGCTCACTGCCGGTTGGTCGGGGGTGGCGGGGTCGCCGTCGAGGTCAACGGTGATGGCCGCGGCAAGTGCCGACATGAGTGCGCTGGTCTCCGCGTTGGGGAGGACCGTCAGAGGGGACTGCGCGGCGACGGTGTAGGTGACCCTTGCGGTGGTGGCGTTGCCGCTGGTGTCGTCGGCGAAGACCTCCACGGTGTAGGTGCCGACCCGGGATGTGTCGGCGGCTTGGCCGTTCACGGGGGTGCCGTCACACGTGCGCAATGCGGGATCGGTGCAGGTGAACACTGTGTCGATGTACTCGCCTACCGTGTACGTGGCGCCGTCGGCCGGGGAGGTGATCGTGACCGTGGGGGCGGTGATGTCGCAGCGGGAGATGGTGGGGACCCGTTGCAATAGCACGAGGCGGACCACGGTGTTGCCCTCCGGTCCGGTGCCGGTCAAATTGACCAGGTACCCGTCGCCGGACCCGGTGGGCAGGGTGACGCTGCTGGTTGCGGTGCCGTCAGCGGCGGCGGTGACGGCACCGACCGGGATGTCATCGACGGCGACCGCCATAGTGCTGCCAGGCGCCCACCCGGCGCCACGGACGTTGACCGTTGATCCGGGGGTGGCGGCCGCGCATGCATCGGCCGGCGCACCCAAGACCTCGTAGGCGCCCAGGTCGTAGACCGGCGGGGCCGTGACGGCGGCGGCAGCGACCGAACGGTCGGCACTGAGTGGCCCGGCCATCGCCGGGGCGGTTGCCGTGGGGTTGGCCGGCAGCCCCGCGCGCGTGTTGCGGGCGCCGTCGCTGAACTTTCGCGCAGGAACGCGTTGAGCAGGTCGGCGTAGGCGCGGGCACCCCGGGCGTTGGGGTGATACGGGCCGTCGGCCTTGACCCCGAAGGACGAGAAGAGTCGTTCTGGGAGGACGTTCTCCGCTCCGATGATCCACTTGTCGGTGTCGCAGACGCCGTGAGCGGCGAACGCAGTGGTGACGGGGACGAACCACGCCCCGGCCCGGACTGTGGCGGCACGCAGTGTCGCGTCGAGGTTCGCCGACCCGGTTGCCGCGGCCGCGAACGCGTCACCGAGGTACCGGTTGGTCAAGGGACAGTTCGCGGCACTCCAGGACCCGTCGATCGTGCCGAACAGTTCCGGGTATCCCATGACGACCACCGTCGCGCCGGGGACCGCCTGCTTGACCCGCCGGATGACGTCCTCCACACGCGCTTGCACCGTGGCGCGCTGCTGCTCGAAGTACACGAACGGACGCTCGTTGAACGGCGCCGGCATCGTCTTGGTCGTGCAATCCGGGACGCTGGCGCAGAAGTTGAGGATGTCGGAGAAGCCCAAATCGTTGCCACCGATCGTGAAGGTGATCAAGTCCACGCCGGCGGTGACTTGCGACAGCTGGGAAGGCCGCGGACTCAGGGGTGGCGGCCCTCGCAACTCCTGCTCATCAGCGAGAACTTCCGCAGTGACCGCGCCGGTACAGGCGTAGAACTGGAACGATCCAATGGGAATGGTGGCCAGACGCGCGAGTCGGGAGCTGAAACCGGGCGGGACCGCAACGGGGGTTCGGGTGAGGTTCGGATAGGCAAGATTCGACAGGGAGCTGTAGTCCGCTCCATTGTAATTCCGCCCGCCTGAGGTGGCGTAGCTGTCGATGCCGTCCCCGGCCGAGTAGGAGTCCCCCAAAGCGTGATAATCATTGCTCTCGTGCCAGGCTCGTCGCACGGTGCGAACCGGCTCGCCAGTGTCCTTGACCCCGTTCCCGTTGGTGTCCGTGTGCAACTCGATGACGTCGATGCCCGCCGCCGTGGGTGCCGGCAGCGGGAGGATCGCGGGGGACGGGAGTGTGCTGCTCAGGTACGCCGGCGGGGAACAGGGCAGACTCACCACGCATGCGACCGACAACCCCGCGTTCGGCCCCGAGAGGACGCGGGCCCTTGTTGCCGGTCTCGTGACAGCACCGGAGGCGGCAGCCGGCGGACGGGGGAACGCCACCGCCTGTGCGCCGTTGGCGATGAAGCCGCCGCCCCATTCGGGGGTCACCGACGACAAACTCGTCGTCTCCCCGATCGGCGGTTCTTGCGCTTCGGTGATGGACCAGGCGATGCCCGCCGGGTTCCTGCTCGCCGGCAGACCGGCCTGGGTGGCGTTGGTGACGTCGACGGAGACCGTGTTGACTCCGGGCGTCAACCGGACGGGAACCGCGGTGACGTCGAGGGTCGTCGTGGCGTGTACCTCGCGATTGTTCAACCGGAATGTCTGGTAGTTGTCGGCGGCTACCGTGAGAATCCACGTCCGGCGAGCGTCCGCGGCGCTCACCGAGAAAGTCTTCGTGATCGTGATGTCGTTCTTCGTCAGGTCCATCACGCTCGACCGCTACACCCACGCCGCCCCGGGCACCGTCCCATTGGCTGGCAACCGCGGCCCCAGCACCACCGTGCCACTGCTGCCGTCCGGGGCCGACCACGCATCGCCGACATCCGATGCCGCCAAGGGCGCGACGGCAGCCGCGGACGCCGGGGGCGGTGGGGGAGCGGGTGTCGCACTGCCGGCGACCGACGGCTCCGGTGGCGGCGTAGCCGCGGTGGCCGACGGCGGGCCGCTCACCCAACCATTCAGGACTCCAAGTACAAGAACCATTCCGATCCATGCTGCCGGTGCCCGCGCGTGCCGATGAACGATCATGGCCTTCCCCGTTGGTCTCGTTCCGCCCTATGTGAGCACGAGACTAATGCCTTGCCCTGCACTCCGGGCAGGGGTCGTTCGGTGACAAATCACCCAGGCCCGATATGATCTCGGTGCTTGGGCAGACAGCAGGGGGCAACCAGGCTGGGTGAGGGCCCAGTGAGGGCCCGCTGTGGGTCGTGAAAGAGGCACTGCGGCCTTTTGGCGCAGCGGAGGTGAACAAAGGCCGAACAAAACATGTCTTCGGAGTCAATGAAGCCTCAGGACTCGTCGACGGCGGGCCTCCACCTTCCGAACGCGGCGTTGACGCCCGGTTGAGGGGCGTTGGGATCACTGTCTCGCATGACGCGATGGCGGTGATCAGCCACCTGAAACGGGCGGCCGCGGAGGCGCGGAACCACTTCGAGCCAGCAGTCCGCCGCCTTCGGACGAGAACGCCTCGGCGTCGCGGTTGACGGCCACGATGTCGCCGGGATCCGTGTGTCGGTGTCGATGTCGGTGGGATGCCTGGGGATCGCGGTGACCGGGACCTCCTCGCCGGGCCGGACCGCGATCGTTCAGATGGGAACTCTCGTGGCAGCCGACGATCCACTGTCCCGGCCGACAGGGCCCGCCTCCTTCCGGGCCGACGAAGGTCGTTCGGACGCAAACCACCCGCGGCGGATACGATCCAGGCGCATGGGCGGCCGACGACTGGCGACCCACCGGAGCGACGAGCCGGCGGGGACGGTGGACGACGCCCGCCGCCCGGCGGAGCGCTCGGCCGAGGCCCGCCTTGCGGCGAGTGGGCTCCAGGTGGCGCCGGACGCCATGGCGGTGATCAGCAATCTCTACCGGGCGGCCGGGGCGGCGCGCAACCACTTTGAGCGCACGGTCCTGCTGGACTCCGGGCTGACCTGGACCTCGTGGGTTGTGCTGTGGGTGATCTGGGTCGCCGGGCAGGACGAGAGCCGCGTCGTGGCCGCGGAGTCGGGGATCAGTAAGGCAACGCTAACTGGAGTGGTGAAGACGCTGTCCGGTCGCGGGCTCGTGTCACGAAGTACCCACCCGGATGATGCTCGCCGGGTGCTGCTGTCCTTGACCACTACGGGCGCGAGCCTGATGCGGCAGCTGGTGCCGCGGTTCAACGAGCACGAGGCGCGGCTGTGCGAGGTGCTCGAACCGTCCGATCAGCGTGACCTGGCAGCCGCCCTGCGGCGCTTGACCGCCCGAGCCGAACAACTGGACGCTCCCTGACCCGTACTCCGGCTGCCATCTGTGGACACAGTGACCTCCGGTGCGGCCGTTTCGCCGGACTTGGTCGATATGGCGGTGGGGTGTTCAGGGGGCAAGGAC
>Ga0163154_10005377_pt1 | contig 16265 bp, 12 predicted proteins | sample OliLakLV19MP9P1_FD_148649 | JGI IMG/M metagenome (GOLD analysis project Ga0163154, IMG submission 148649) | Freshwater microbial mat bacterial communities from Lake Vanda, McMurdo Dry Valleys, Antarctica - Oligotrophic Lake LV.19.MP9.P1 | ecosystem: Environmental > Aquatic > Freshwater > Lake >... | reverse complement strand
GGCGGGAAGGGGGATTCGGGCTCAACATCCGGCTCCCCTTCGAGCAGCGCGCCAACGAGGTGATCGATGGCGACCCGAAGCTCGTGAACTTCAATTACTTTTTCACGCGCAAACTGACCTTTCTGAAGGAAACACACGCCGTGGCCTTGTTCCCCGGCGGGTTTGGCACGATGGACGAGGGATTCGAGGCGCTCACCCTCATGCAGACCGGCAAATCCCATATCTTCCCGCTGGTGCTGCTGGATCGTCCGGGAGGCACTTACTGGCACACCTGGCACAAATTCATCGGCGAATATCTCCTCGCGCTCGGCCTTGTCTCGCGCGACGACTTCCACCTCTACAAAATCGCGGGCTCGGTCGAGGATGCCGTGCGCGAGATCACCGGATTTTATCGCAACTACCATTCCTCGCGCTGGGTCGGCGACCGCCTGGTGATCCGGCTCCGGCAGGCACTCGCGGAGGACGTGCCGGCGGTCCTTTCCCGGGATTTCGGCGATGTGCTGCGCGAAGGGGTCATCCGACAAGCGGAACCGCTCGTCGAGGAATCAGGCGCCCATCCCGGCCTCGCCCGACTGGTCCTGCAGCCGCATCGACACAACTTCGGGCGGATCCGGTTGCTCATCGACCGCATCAACAGCGCCCCGATCGCCACGTGAGCACCCGGGAACGCCTCGATCTCCTGCTCGTGCGGCGAGGGCTTTTCCCGAGTCGTGAACAGGCACAGCGCGCCATCATGGCCGGGGCGGTCGGCACCCACGGACGACGCCTCGACAAACCGGCGGAGAAACTCGCGGAGGACACGCCCATCGAAATCCGCGAACGCCCCCGGTATGTCGGGCGGGGCGGCCTGAAACTGGAAGCCGCCCTCGCCGGGTTCGGGATTCGTCCGGCGGAGTGGATCTGCCTGGACGCAGGTGCGTCCACCGGCGGGTTCACCGACTGCCTGCTCCAACATGGCGCGGCCCGCGTTCACGCCTTCGATGTCGGCCACGGCCAGCTCGATTGGAAAATCCGCAGCGATCCGCGCGTTGTGGTTCGCGAAAAGTTCAACGTCCGCCATCTCCGCCCGGAGGATGTCGGCGAGCCCATCGATCTCGCCGTCGCCGATGTCTCGTTCATCTCCCTGACTTTGATCTTGCCCGCCCTTTGCCCCACGCTTACTGCCTCCGGCATGGCCGTGGTCCTGATCAAACCGCAATTCGAACTCAGTGCCCGCCAGGTGGGCAAGGGGGGGGTTGTGTCCGACCCGGCATTGCACGAAGCCGCTGTGGAAAAAATCCGTGCTTTCTGCGAACAATCACCCGCCACCCTGGGTGTGCGCTGGGCGGGCGTCCTGCCCTCGCCGATCACCGGCGCGGATGGCAACCGGGAATTCCTCGCATGGATGCGGAAGTGATCGGGCTGGTCGCTCACGCCGGGAAAGCCGGGGCGGGGGAGTTGCTGGCCTACCTGGTCGCGCGGTTCGAGGCGGCGGGCCGCCAGGTCTTGATCGAGGAGCAAACCGCGGAACTGCTCGGGCTCAAGGGCATCTCCCTTTCAACCATTGCCCAGCAGGCGGCCCTGCTCGTGGTGCTCGGCGGCGACGGATCGCTGCTGCGCACCGTCCATCATCTCCATGGCGCCGTCCCCCCGGTGTTCGGAATCAACCTCGGTTCACTCGGCTTTCTGACGTGCGTCAGTTCGCAGGAACGCGAGCGCGCGGCCGATGCGATCCTGGCCGGCCGGTTCGCGGTGAGCCCGCGCAGCCTGATCGAAGTCTCCGTCCATCGCGGGATCCGCATCGTGGCCACCGTCGCCGGTCTGAATGAGGCGGTGGTCAGTCGCGGGGAACATTCCCGCCTCGTCCAGGTCGACGCACGGATCGACGGTCACCTGCTGACCCGTTACAACGCCGACGGACTGATCATCGCAACCCCCACGGGCTCCACCGCGTATGCCCTCTCCGCAGGCGGCCCCGTCGTGGCCCCGGATGCCGCCGTCTTCCTGGTCACCCCGGTCTGCCCCCACGTCCTGACCAACCGCACCATGGTGGTTCCCGACGCATCCCTCATCGAACTGACCGTTTGCCCCGGAGAGGAACAGGTGTTGCTGACCGTGGATGGCCATGCCGTGGCGGGCCTCCACCCGGACGACCGGGTGCGAATCCGGAAATCCGACCGGATCGTGCGACTGGCGATCCCCGAGGGGACCTCCTTCTTTGATCTCCTCCGGCAGAAGCTGAAGTGGAGCGGGACGAACGTCTGATCCAGCACCGTGCACGCCAGGAACGGACCCGACCAAAGTCGAAGGCGGCGGAAGCAGCCATGAACATCCGGTTTCGAGACGTTCTGCGCCCGGAAGCGATCCTGCTGGACCCTCAGGTGCCTGATCGCCCGGCCTTGCTGGCCCTGCTTGGAGCCCGCCTGCGGCTCGACGAACGCCTCCGATCCCCCGAAATCTTCCTCAAAATGGTCCGGGACCGGGAAGGGGAAGGGGAGACCGTGATCGGCCATGGCCTTTGGATGCCCCATGCCCGGTCGGAAGAGGTCAGCGAACTGGTCATGGCCATGGCCTGCCTCAAGACACCGCTCGGCCCCGAGGGCATCCGGTGCGTCGTGCTGGTGGGGATTCCACCCCATCTGGCGCCGGATTACCTCCGGCTGGTTGGATGCCTTGTCAGGGCGTGGAAAGATGAGGTGTCACGCAGCTCTCTGCTGGGGGCCGCAGGGGTTTTCGAGACGTTGGCGCTCTTGGATAAATGGTCCGCTTAATGCGTATAAACGTTCGATAAGTTATTCAAAATACGTTTGTTATACGGTTGTTTCGAGTGGTCCAACGAGCTCGCCAATGTCAGTGGCTCCGCTGTAGCAGCGGCTCTCCCGAAGGGGTACCGCCGGGGGCGCGTTCGCACGCCGCCTGCCCGGTGGCACGTCCCTGGCTGCGCGAAGCTCCGCCAGGGACAGAGCCACCGCTACACCAGAAAGGACGGCATGCTCGGGTCGGACCCACGAGCCGACGAAGGTCCGTCGGTCCGCTGTAGCGGTGGCTCTCCCGAAGGGGTGCCGCCGGGGTCGGGCGTCAGCCGGCAGGAGATCGTCCCGGGCAGGTAAAATCCCAGATCTCAACTATACATGACATACATTGTGCGTGGTTATAGATAAGGGTCTGGTCGACAGCCCATTGCTGCCTTGTGGATAACTTGTGAATCGCGCTCGCAAGTCGCCGCCCCGAGCCCCGCAAGCCTGACTTGTTCACAGCCGCGCCCGATTTACGCCCGGCACAATCACGCTGTCCGTCTCTGGAATCGGCCCCACGACGGGACGATCCCCGCCGTTTACTGCAACAGATCCCTCAACTCCTCCAAACTCGCGGCTCCCAGCGCCTGGGGATCTTCATCGAGAATCCCACGCACCATCTCCCGCTTCTTCGACTGAAGCTCCACCATCCGCTCCTCAACCGTCCCCCGGGCCACGAGCCGGTACGTTGTCACCACCCGGTCCTGCCCAATCCGGTGCGCCCGATCCGCCGCCTGATCCTCGACCGCCGGATTCCACCACGGATCGTAATGAATCACCGTGTCCGCGCCCGTGAGATTCAATCCGGTCCCGCCTGCCTTCAGACTGATCAGGAACACCGGGATGGTTGGGTCGGATTGGAACTGATCGACCACGGCCTGCCGGTTCCGGGTGGACCCGTCGAGATAGACCTGTCGCAGCCCCGCCTCGGCCACGGCGTCCCTCAGGAGCCCGAGCATGGTGGTGAATTGACTGAACACCAGCACCCGGTGACCGCCATCGACCGCTTCCTGAAGGATCTCAAGGCAAAGATCGAGCTTCGCGCTGTCCGCAGCGACGGCGTCGAGTCCGGTCAGTCGCGGATCGCAACAGATCTGTCGCAACCGCAGCAGCGCGGTGAGCACGGCCATGCGGGCCTGCCCGGCGCCGGCGTCGCGGAGGGCATCGTCGACCTTCCGCCGACCTTCCTCGACCAGGGCCCGGTAGGCCGAGGCCTGCAACGGGCTCAATTCGCACGGGGTCACATGATCGATCCGGGGCGGCAGCTCGGTGAGCACATCACGTTTCAAGCGTCGCTTGACGAATGGCCCGACACGGCGCCTGAGCCGTGGGAGGGCTCCGGGGTCTTCACCGGCCAGGATGGGTCGCTCGTAGCGCTCCCGGAAATCGTCGCGCGAACCGAGGTAGCCGGGCATGAGGAATTGCATGAGCGACCAGAGATCTCGAACGGAGTTCTCTATGGGGGTGCCGCTCAATGCAAACCGGCGCTTTGCCTCGATCCGGTGCGCGGCCCGGGCATTCTGCGTGTCCGGATTCTTGATGTGCTGGGCCTCGTCGAGGATGACCGTTTCGAACGGGCAGCCCTCGTACCGCCCGGCGTCGCGCCGCAAGAGCGAGTAACTGGTGATGACCAGATCGGCCTGCTCCATCTCCGCGAATCGGGCTTCCCGACCGGGGCCCTCGATGCGCACGACCCTCCGCCCGGGCAGGAAGCGCTCCGCCTCGCGCGCCCAGTTAAAGACCAGTGACGAGGGACAGACCACCAAAGCCCGCCCCGGGCGGGCCGCCATGAACGCGAGGGCCTGGACGGTTTTCCCCAAACCCATCTCGTCGGCGAGAATCCCGCCACAGCCGCGGTCGGAAAGAAAGGCCATCCACTCCACCCCGGTCCGCTGATACGGGCGGAGAACGGTCGCGAGGTGCCCGAGTTCGACCGCCGCGCCGGGGGCGTCCAGGGCGCGCTTCCAATCGGTCCAACCGTGACCGGTCTCCACACCCGGCACTTCTCCGATGGTTTGCGCGAGAAAATCGGCCTGCTGGCGCCCGATCCGGTAAACCCCGCCCCGTTCCTGGGCGGGATCGCAATCGCGAAGCGCCTCTTCGAGCTCGGAGAACGCTCCGGGATCGACCAGAGCGGTGCGCCCGTCGGCCAGTCGTCCGTGCGTCCGGCCCGAGGCGAGCAACCGCCGCGCCTCGTCGGCGCCGACCGTCCGCCCTTTCCCATCCACAAACGAGATCTCCATCCGAAACCAGTCCGTGCCCGAGCCGGTGATCTCGACCCGGGGACGCACCCGTTCCACAGTGCCGATGGCGTGAACCAAATTGCTTCCGGTCCGGACGTCCCAGCCCCGCGCAAGCCGGGGTAGCGCCGCGGCAAGAAAGCCGAGGACCTTCTCCCGTCCGTGGAGGGATTGCAGTCCCCCGGCATCGGGCAACCCGAATCCGAGCCCGGCAAGTCGCTCGCGCGCTTCCCGTTCCACCGTACGATTTCGGACGGGGCCGCGGTAGCGGAACTCGAACCGGGCCTGGATCAGGTGCAGGGCGCCGTCGAGGTGCAACCCGATCTCCGGGTGTTCCGGTTCCGCGATCCGGACCCCCTCCTCCAGCCGACACCAAGCCACCAGCTCGGGCAGGATTTCGAAGTGAAAGACGTCCGCATCGGCGTAAAGCCGCCCCGATTCGGCCAGCTCGATCTGGGAAGTGGGCAACGCGAGCGGCGTGAAGGTGGTCCCATCAACCACCCACAGCCGGGCACCCGCAACGAACTTGAAACCCGGCGGGATGTCGACGCTGGCGCGCACGCCGCCGTCGGGCTGCGGACGGAACTTCAGAAGCGGACGAACCGGATGATCGAGGATGGTGACGGGTTGTTTCCGCGCGAGCGTGACCCTGGGATGTCCGCGCAATGCATCGAGCACCGGGCCAAGCGCGTCCGTTTCGAGACTCAAAAACCCGGCGGGAAATCCGCCCACAATTTGTTCCAGCACCTGCAGCAGCGCGGCATCCGACGCGTCGAACTCCCGGTCGCCGGGTGCCAGCGCGCCGAGAAGCTGGCGTTTGCCGCGGCACTCCGCCTCGACCGAAAACGAGAGTTTGCCGGTGCCCAAGGCTTTGACCGGATCGGGTGGCAGAACGAGATGCAGCCTGGCGGCCGCCTGCGTCCCCGGGGGGGCGGTCCGCCATACGACCTTCCCCCCTTCCCCACCCTCCGGTTTGTGGATCGGGCGTTTGTCGGGCGGCGCTTCCTCGCTCAGCCCACCCATGCCGCGCACCACCGCAAGCCCGGCTGCCAGCGAATGAGCGCACAAGATGCCGTCGCGCCTGGCCGTGGGGCATCCGCAAAGGTTCTCCATGTCCGTTCCCGAACGAATGCGAATCCCGCAACGGTATTCCCGGTCCCCCTCTCGGACCAATCCCTGCAACACCGGCGGCTTCCAGGAAGCCGAAACCACGCGGCGCGCTTCCACGATCGCGCGCGCCTCCCGGATCGCCTGCCAGCCGCCGGCGTCGGAGAGGAGTTTCTCGGTTAGTGCCACGGGTCCCGACATGGCCGCACTGTCGCGACGGGACCTGTCGCGGTCACTCCTCAAAATCGGCCCCCTCCCGTTCAAGGGCGTGATTGGAAGTGGGTGAGAGCCCCCGGCCACCTTGAGTCGGCGGAGACCGTGCAATGCTGGCTGCGCGGCTGCCAGGAGAACTCCGCTTCCGGTGGCACAAGGCCACCGGAGAGCCGATCCCTCACCCACTCCCAATCACGCCGCCGTTCCATCATTCCGGGGCACCATCCTGCCCTTCCCCCAAATCCCTTGCCGCATCCCGCCCGTGCAGGGATGATGCACGCCCCACATGCGCATCATCGCCATCGCGAATCAAAAAGGGGGGGTCGGCAAAACCACCACGGCCGTCAATCTCGCCGCGGCCCTCGCCGCGGTGGACCGCAAAATCCTCCTGCTCGATCTGGATCCCCAGGGCAACGCGACCAGCGCGCTCGGGGTTGAGTCGGATGGCAGCCGAAGCCTCTACGGACCGTTGATCGGACAAGGCTCGGTCAAGGACAACATCCTATCGAGCCCGGTCGAGAATCTCTGGCTCGTTCCCGCAGGGCTGGATCTTGCGGGCGCGGAAATCGAGGTGGCCCGCATGGACGATCATCTCACCCGGCTGCGTGACGCCCTCGGGTTCCTGGCCACCGAGACCGGATTCGACTGCGCCTTTCTCGATTGTCCGCCCTCGCTCGGTATTCTCATGACCAATGCGCTCGCAGCCGCCCACGAACTGCTCGTGCCGTTGCAGTGCGAGTATTTCGCCCTCGAAGGCCTTTCAAAAATTGTCCAGGTTGTGGAGCAGATCCGCCAATCGGAGGCCAACCCGGGTCTCGCCATCGGCGGCATCGTCATGACGATGTACGATGGGCGCACCAATCTCAGCCAGCAGGTGGTCGGCGAGGTGCGGTCCCACTTCCCGGAGGTCATCTACGAAACCGTGATCCCCCGCACGATCCGCCTCGGGGAAGCCCCCAGCTTCGGCAAAACCATCCTCGATTACGATCCGCACGGGACCGGCGCCCTGGCCTACCGCGAACTCGCACGCGAGTTCCTCGATCGCCAGATCCGGTCCGGCGGGATGCCGCGGGACTGAGCGGTGCCGTCCGGCCCATGCGCGTCGATCAGATCCTCTCCCGCTTCGGCTATTGCTCCCGCTCGGAAGCACGCCGCTGGGTGCGCGACGGCAGAGTCGAGATCAACGGCACCCCGGCGCGCACCACCGCCGACAAAACCGATGCGGAGAATGTCCGGATCGACGGCGAATCCGTTGACTCCCCCCAGGGAATCCTCGCGCTGTTTCACAAACCGGAAGGCTGCGTCTGCTCCCACGACGGCAGCGAGGGCCCGACGGTCTATGACCTGCTCCCCGCCCGCTGGGCGCTCCGCAACCCGCCGGTGACAACGGTCGGACGCCTCGACAAGGCCACCACGGGCCTGCTGGTCCTCACCGATCTCGGCAGCCTGGTCCATCGTTGGACGTCGCCCCGGAAGAAGGTGCCGAAACTCTACGAGGCAACTCTGGATCGTCCGGCCGACCCCGCCTGGCGTGATCTGTTCGCGTCCGGCGACCTGAAACTCGAAGGCGAAGACAAACCGTGCCTGCCCGCGGTGCTGGAGCTGACCGGCGAACGCTCCGTGACCGTGGAGCTGACGGAGGGACGTTACCATCAGGTCCGGCGGATGTTCGCAGCGTGCGGCGCCACGGTGCTGGCGTTGCACCGGACGCGATTCGGGCCGTTCAACATTGACGGGCTCGAATCGGGTGCATGGCGGCAACTCGACCCCTTGGATCACCTGCAGGACAGCCAGCCCCAGTCAAAGTGCATCGCGTTGGACTTGAACCAACAACCCGCTGATTAAGAGTCAGCTGCTCTACCATTGAGCTAGCGATGCGAAGGAGAGGGTCATCGTAAGGAGACCGATCCCGTGCGCAAGCCGGAATTCAGCCGGAATTCACGATCTCGCACGCTTCTTGCGCCCGGCGTGAAGCACGCCGTATTCGATGCTGTCCACAAGCGCCAGCCAACTGGCCTCGATGATGTTGTCGGACACGCCGACGGTCCCCCAGGTCCGCTCGCCATCCGTCGAGACGATGAACACCCGGGTGCGGGCCGCCGTGCCGGCTTTGCTGTTGATGATCCGCACCTTGTAGTCGAGCAGCGCAATCCGGTCGATGCAGGGGTGGAACGGGAGGAGCGCCTTGCGAAGCGCGGCGTCGAGCGCATTCACGGGGCCGTCCCCTTCCTCCACTGTGTAGGCCCGCTCGCCACCGACGGCCAGCTTGACCGTGGCTTCGCATTTGCTCCACTCGCTCGATCCGGACCTGCGGAACGTGCAGTGGTACTCTTCCATGTCGAAAAACGAGTCGGCACGGCCCAGCAGTCGTCGCAAGAGCAGCTCGAACGACGCCTCGGCGGATTCGAACTCGTATCCCTCATTCTCGAGGCGTTTGACCTCGGCGAGGACGCGCGTGACCTCGGGCGACCCTTTCGCCATCGGCAAACCGAGCGCCTGCGCACGTACCAAAACGTTGCTCTGGCCGGCGAGGTCGGAGATCGTGATCGTGCGGCTGTTGCCGACGAGTTCGGGATCGATGTGCTCGTAAGTCCGGGCCAGTTTTTGCACGGCATGGACATGCAGCCCGCCCTTGTGGGTGAACGCGGCGGCGCCGACATAGGGATGGCGGATATCGGGGGGGACGTTGGCCAGTTCGTCGACGAAGAGCGAAAGATCGCGCAGTCGGGCGAGATCCCGGACCACCGGCATCCCGAGCTTGAGCTGGAGATTCGGGATGACGGTGATCAGGTTGCAATTGCCCACCCGCTCGCCGTAGCCGTTCACGGTGCCCTGGACCTGGACGGCCCCGGCCTGCAGGGCGGCAAGCGCGTTGGCCACGCCGAGGCCGGAATCGTTGTGCGTGTGGATGCCGACGGCGCGGCCGAGCACGGCGGCGGCGGCACGGGTTCCCTCGGCAACCTGATCGGGCAACGTCCCGCCATTGGTGTCGCAGAGCACCACCAGATCGGCGCCCGCGTCACCTGCGGCGCGGAGAGTGGAAAGCGCGTAGTCGCGGTCCTCGGCGAAGCTGTCGAAGAAATGCTCGGCGTCATAGATCACCTCGCGTTCGTGCCCCTTGAGGTAGGCGACGGTGTCGCGGATCATGGCCAGATTCTCGGCCAGCGAAACCCGGAACACCTCGGTTACATGGAGCGACCACGTCTTGCCAACCACCGTGACCACCGGCGTCTCGGCGTCCAAAAGCATGCGGACTTGCGCGTCCTCCTCGACGCTGGCCTTTCCCCGCCGGGTCATCCCGAACGCGGCGATCTTCGCGTGCCGCCATTTGCGTTTGGCGGCCTCTTCGAAAAACGAGACGTCGCGCGGGTTCGACCCGGGCCAGCCCCCCTCGATGTAGTGCATGCCGAAGTCGTCGAGCTTCTCGGCGATCCGGAGCTTGTCGACGACGCTGAACGAAATCCCCGTGCCCTGGGTCCCGTCCCGGAGCGTGGTATCGTAGAGCGTGATCGTTGGCGTTTTCATGGCAAACCATGAGTAAACCCAACGCCGGGGGGATGCGCAAGGCGAAGGGAGGAATACAGAAAGGCGTGCGGGCACCCACCCGCCTCGAATCACACGCGTCCGGGTCGGCCTTCCAACCGCCGCATTGACCTCTCCCCGCCCGAGGCCCGATGCTCGCTCACCGCATGAGCCGCCCCAATCGGATCGACCAGACCTTCGCCGCCCTCAAGATTGCCCGACGCAAGGGATTCATCGCTTACATCACGGCGGGGGATCCCTCTCTCGATCGGACCATCGAGTTCGCCCTGGCCCTCGAACGGGCGGGCACCGACATTCTGGAGCTCGGGGTCCCCTTCTCCGATCCGCTCGCCGACGGCGCGGTGAACCAGATGGCCGCTCAACGGGCCCTCGAAGCGGGCGCCACGGTCCCGCGCCTCCTGGAGACAATCACGGAACTCCGTCGGCATTCCCAGATTCCCGTGGTGTTGTTCACTTATCTCAATCCCATTTACAGCTACGGGTTCGACCGGTTTCTCTCCGATGCCGCCGCCGTTGGGACGGATGGCATCCTGATCCTGGACCTGCCGCCGCACGAGGCGGCGCAGAATCCGGAACTCGCGCCCGGCGGACCGCTCGCGCGCATCCAATTGATCGCACCGACCACCGCGGCCGACCGGATTCCGATCATCGCCGGGGCCGGGTCGGGCTTCATCTACTGCGTATCGCGCGAGGGAGTCACCGGTGAACAAACCTCGCTGGCGACCAACATCGCGCAACGGGTTGCGGACATCCGGGCGCACACAAGCCTGCCGGTCGCCGTCGGGTTCGGCATTTCGACCCCCGAACAAGCCGCCGAGGTCGCGAGCGCATCGGACGCGGTGGTGGTCGGCAGCGCCATCGTCAAACAGATCGCGTCGTTCGGCAACGAACCCGACGCTCCTCCAAGGCTCGAAGCCCTTGTGCGCCCGCTGGCAGAAGCCGTCCATCGCGTCTGAGGGTCGGCTTCGAGCGCGGAGCCTCAGGGGCCGATCTGCCGCACTTCGAGCCGGAAGAACCCGGCAGCACCGCCCCCCCGCGTGCCGCCTCCCATACTTCGATCGCCCCGTCGGTTGAGACCCGGTCCGGCGTGATGCGCTCGGACGACCACGAAGCAACGTCTGCGCCTTCAGTGCCGTCCGCGGTTGTTCCAGTGATTGATGCTGCGGCCGGCGGCGAGGTTGTGGACCGACCCCATCGGCTTCAAATCTCCGTCGGCCGCCTGCGGATCGCCATGCGCCTGGAGCCAGCCGATCAGGGCGGAACGCAGCCGGTCGCGCTCGCGTGCATCGGACGTCGATCGGTCCACGCATTCGTGCGGATCGACCTCGGTATCGAAGAGCAGTTCCAGATCATTGTCGGCGAACCATTGATACTTCCACCGCCCGTCGGTGGCCCCATAAACCTCGCCGCAGTGCCCGAAGGAAACCGGTCGGAAACCGCCGCCCTCACCCCGGAGCAGCGGGAGCAGGCTCTCGCCGTCGAGCCCTTCCGGAACCGGAATGCCGGCCGCCTCCAGGAGGGTCGGCATGAGATCCGCCAACCCAACGGCATGCGACCGGTCGATGGATTCGGGGGCGAGCCCATTGGCTTCGCGCCAGCGGGCAGGCGGCTGGATGAGAAACGGGATGTTGCAGGAACCGCGGAAGAAATCGCCCTTGGCGAACGCGCCATGATCGAACAGTTGATCCCCATGGTCGCTGGTGAACACCACCCAGGTGTCGGCGAGCACGCCAGCTTCCCTCAGCGTGCCCAAAAGCTGGCCGATCATGCTGTCGATGTGGGTGATCATCGCCGCGAAGCCACGCAGGGTCTGCGGGATGAACAACGGGTGATCCTTGATGTCGTCCCAATGGTTGACGTTGCGCTGGGCCGCGATCCGCGAAGGCAACTTCGACCCGAGCCATGCCCCCATTGCCGGCGCCGGGAATATGGCGGCCTCGTAGAGCCCGTAGTACGAGGCCGGTGGCACGATGGGCGGATGCGGCTTGTCGAACGAGACGTACAGGAAGAACGGCCGCGTCGGATCCCGTCGCTCGATGAATTCCATCGCCCGTTGGGCGGTCCAGTGCGTCGTCGTGCATTCCTCGGGAAGTGGCGACATGCGCACGCCGTACTCATTGTTCCCGAGCCCGTGGGAATAGGCCTGGTGCAGGAGCCCCCGCTCCTCGAGGAACGCCTCGTAATCATCCCGTCGAAGATCGCCCTGTCGGCGCCCCTCCTCATTGAGCGCCACGTCCTCGAACCCGATCCGGTTCCGCTGGGGCGCCGTGTGAAGTTTGCCCGCCGCAAACGTCTGCCACCCGGCCCGGGTAAAGCACTCGGCCAACTTGGGTCCTTCCGGGAACGGCTGGGAATCCCGGTTGACGTTCATGTGAACGCCGAACGGGTTGCGTCCCGTCATGAGGATGCGCCGGGCGGGAACGCACACCGGACATTCGCTGAAGGCCTGCCGAAAATTCATCCCGGCATACGCAAGCTTGTCGATCTGCGGGGTCATGACGACCGGGTGCCCGTTGCACCCGAGCCAGTCACCACGCAGATGATCGCAACAAATGAGGAGGACGTTGGGTCCGGGCGGACGCTCGGGGGAAGGCTGGGGGGAGGCCATGGCTGCGGGGCGGTCCGCTTACGCGGGCAGTTCCGGGACGTCGAGCCAGCGCCGTTGCTCCCACGACTGGAGCCCGAGTTCGGCGAGCTGGACGCCTTTGGCCCCCTCGCGCAGATCCCACGGGAACGGAGTGTCGAGCACGACATGCTTGAGGAACAACTCCCACTGAATCTTGAAGGCGTTGTCGCAGGCTTCCTGTTCCGGAACGTCCGCCCACCCCGCGAAGAAATCGATCGGCTGCGCGATGTCGGGATTCCAGACCGGCTTGGGCGTGTTGCCGTAGTGCTGGATGGTGCACTCGCGCAAGCCCGCGACGGCCGAGCCCTGCGTCCCATCCACTTGAATCGTCAGCAGGTCGTCCCGGCGCACCCGCACGGTCCACGATGAATTGATGTGGGCAATGACGCCCCCCTCGAGCTCGAAGGTCGCATACGCGGAATCGTCGGCCGTGCACGTGTAGGTCTTCCCCTCCTCATCCACACGCTCGGGAATGTGAATCGCACCGCGGCAGGAAACCGACTTCACCTTGCCGAACAGATGATCGAGGACATACCGCCAGTGGCAGAGCATGTCGACGATGATACCGCCCCCCTCTTCCTTGCGGTAATTCCACGAAGGCCGCTGCGCGGGGATGCTCGTTCCCTCGAACACCCAATAGCCGAACTCACCGCGCACGCTCAGGATCTTGCCGAAAAATCCGGCCTCCATCAGGCGACGCAACTTCATCATGCCGGGCAGCCAGAGTTTGTCCTGAACCACGCCGTTCTTCACGCCGGCCTTCTTGCAGATCTCATACAGCCGCATCGCCTCGTCGGTGGTCACCGCGGTCGGTTTCTCGCAGTAAACATGCTTGCCGGCCTGGACCGCCGCCTCAACCCCAGCCGCGCGGCGAAGGGTCGTCTGCGCGTCGAAGTAAACCGGATACGCCGGATCCTTCATGACGCTGTCGAGGTCGGTCGTGTATTTTTGCACGCCCGACTGTTCCGCCAGCTTCTTCAGCTTCACTTCATTGCGTCCAACCAAAATCGGGTCGGGCATGATGAACTCGGTCGGGCTCACCCGGACCCCGCCTTGTTTGATGATTGCGGCAATCGAACGCAGCAGGTGCTGGTTCGTGCCCATGCGTCCGGTGACGCCATTCATGATGATGCCGACTTTGTGGAGTTTCATAATTTTGAACGATGAACTTGGATGTTGATGGTCTCCCCCGACCCGTCGGGGATGGATATCACCCGGGCTTGTCTGTGCACTGCGGGCGGGCGCCCTCGGGCAGTGCGGGCGCATCGATGCCGGCTTTGGGGAGCGTGCCCGCCAGTTCCTGGCGCCAGTGCGCGACATCTCCGCTCGGTCCGTAGCAGTAAATCATCTTGAGCGGCGTGGAACCGATGTTGGTGAGCTGATGAAACACGCCCGAGGGGATGTACACCGCCTGGCCGGTCGTGAGAGTCTGCCGTTCCCCGCCCAGGCACATCTCACCGGTCCCCTCGACGACGAAGTAAACTTCCTCCTGCTCCTGATTGTGCCAGGGCACCTGACCGCCGTCCGGGTCGAGCGTGACAAATCCCAGGGCGAAGTTCGTGGCCTGAATCGGAGCGACACCGCCGACAAGGTTCTGGGTGCGGCGACGCGCCGGATACCGGCGGCCTTCCATTTGAGCGAGGTCGGTGAGGGTCATGAAAAATAGGATGAGGGAGGAGGACGGCGGGTTGAAGGAAAACGCCTCGGCTGTTCAACGTGCAGCATTCAGAGATCAACGGCCCGTCCCGACCTGTCAGGGTTCCCCAAAAAGGTGTAGTATGGCTTGTCGGTGGCGAGCCGACCGGCAAGCAGCGCGACTTCGGCAATGTGGTAATCGCCCCACATGGAGGATTCGCCGGCGGGAACCTTGCAGCCCGCAGGGATGGAGTCCCAACCGTTGGGCCGATGGTACACGGAATGCAGGAGAAGCCCGTGATGCGCCGGATCGGTGCTCAGATACGGTTCCTCAAGCAGGCGGGCGAGCACGGTCAGGCCCGCTTGGAAATAGCGGCTCCCATCGGCCTTCTCGCCTCGCCTCTCCAGCCAGCGCCCGAGCCGGATCAGGCCCTGCACACCAATCGCCGCGGCCGAACTGTCAACCGGTTCCCAGTCGTTGAACGGCTCCGCCGGGCGATCCAAAATATCGTCTCCGAGTCGGTGGAGATTCGGCGCACCGGTGTCCCAATACGGGATGCCGTCCACGGGGGTGTTGGCGATGTAGAAATCGCACGTGGCGCGCGCGGCTTTGATCATGAACGCCTCGATCTCCGCACGTCCGCCGAACGGTTCGAGATCGGCATCCGCCACGAGGTCCAGCGCCTCCAGTTCCTCCGGGAACCCGGCCATCGCCCACGCGAGCCCGCGGGTCCACGTGGTGAATCCTGAAAAGCCCTGCTGGGAATTGGGACAACGAAAGGCCCCATCGTTGATATTGAACACCGACTCGTGCGCCGTCCGGCCCCAGACATCGTACGCATCGCGTCCTTCGCCGTAGAACACCGAGAACTGCGCCGTCGAGCGTGCATGCCCGACCGCGCGGCCGATCAGGCTGATCGGCTTGTCCCCTTCCCCCATGAACTTGTGCCCAAGCAAATGTGCGAGCACCAGCGAGCGGCACGACCGAATGGTATCGACGAACAGCGAGTGGGGACCGTTGAACGAATAAATGTAGCCGCCCTGCGCATGCCGGGTCCATCGGGCCGCCTGGACCGCACCGCTGATCTTGAGGGCGAGCTCGTAGAAGTGGAGCTGCCAGGCGTCGTGCGGGATTCGGCCTTCGAGCATCAGGCGGCGGAGGTTGCCGTAGGTGGAGACGTTGTTGAACCCGTGATCGTGCACCCCGATGTGCGAGACGTGCGGAGCCATCAGCTCCAGCGTGCATCGCCGGCCGAACTCAAGAAGATCCTCCTCGCCCGTCGCATCGTATCCGAGAATCGCGATGCCAAACTGGAACCCCTGGGTCCACTCCGTCCAACCGCGGCTGGTGTATTTGCCACCCACGGTGAACACCGGCGAACCCTTGCTCGGATCATACTCCCGCTGGAGCCGACGCACTTTGTCGGCGGTGAGAGCCCAGAATCGATCCAGCTTCGGCCGGAGCGCCGCGGGCGTGAGGGAAGGATCAATCTTCAGCATTGGGGAGGTGGGAAGGGTAAAGCGGATGGCCACCGTAGCGAATCCAACGGAGGAGCGTTAGCCGAAAATCGGCTCGCATTAGCACAAAACCGCACATATTATTGATCCATCCACGCCGGCCATGCGCTCGTTTCGATCCATCCTCTGGCAACGCATCGCCGCACGGGCGGGTCCGCTCCGGGTCGATTCACTGGCGGTCCACCGCCACCTGCCCGAGATCACCACGCTCGGCACCCATCGCCACCGGTTCTGGCAGGCTCTGCTTTACCTGTCCGGACGCGGCATCCAGGAAATCGAGGGACTCCCCCATCCGGTCGGCACCGGTTCACTCGCACTCCTGCCCCCCGGCCGACCGCACGCGTTCCGCCGGACCGGTTCCCAGGCCGCGCTGTGCCTGGTGATCGAGTTCACCGACCCCGACCTCGCCGGACGGCCGGCGGTGGTCCGGCGCCTGACCGCCCTGGAATTGGGCGAGGTCCGGCGCTCGCTCGCCCGGATCGCCCGTCTGGGGGATGCCGACGATCCCGCCGCGCTGCTGGGCCGCGCCGGACTGGCTCTCACCCTGCTCGAGAACCTGTTCCGTGCCACCGGCTGGTTCCCCGCCTCCCCGGCCGGCCCCCCGTCGGC
>Ga0163154_10005375_pt1 | contig 16267 bp, 16 predicted proteins | sample OliLakLV19MP9P1_FD_148649 | JGI IMG/M metagenome (GOLD analysis project Ga0163154, IMG submission 148649) | Freshwater microbial mat bacterial communities from Lake Vanda, McMurdo Dry Valleys, Antarctica - Oligotrophic Lake LV.19.MP9.P1 | ecosystem: Environmental > Aquatic > Freshwater > Lake >... | reverse complement strand
ATTGCCGGGCCGGTTGCGAAAGCAGCCGGCCCTTTGGTTTTCAGGGAACGCCGCCGAGAAACCTCGGCGGCGTTTTCGCGTTTTGGCCCACGTCCCGCGAGGTTTGGCGACGTGGCCCAACGCGGCAAAAGAGCCTGCAGACCGACCGTGTCATTCTTGTGCCGGGACCAGAAGAAGAGGTCGCGATCGTTCGGTCCATCTATGAGCAGTTTGTCAAAGAGAGCAAGAGCGAACGGACCATCGCTGACGGCCTGAACGCTGCGGGCATCGCATCAGCATGCGAGCGGCCGTGGACGCGGAGCATGGTGCACCAGATCCTGTCCAACGAGAAGTACATCGGCAACAACGTCTACAACCGGGTCTCGTTCAAGCTCAAGAAGAAACGGGTCATCAACCCGCCGGACATCTGGGTTCGCGGCGATGGCGCGTTTGACGGCCTCGTCGAGCCCGAGGCTTTCTTCATGGCGCGGGGGATCATCCAAGAGCGGCATCGGCATTTCAGCGACGACGACATGCTCGGCCGCCTTCGCACGCTTCTGGCTGTTCACCCCGAGCTCACCGGCGCACTCATCGATGAGACAGACGGCATGCCGTCGAGCTCGGCGTACCGCACCCGCTTCGGGAGCCTAGTGAACGCGTACCGGCTGGCGGGATACACGCCGGAGCGCAACTTCGAGTATCTCGAGGTAAATCGCCAGCTGCGGCAGGTGCATCCACAGCTCCTGGGGGACCTGATCCAGGACCTCCAGACGATGGGCGCAACCGTCGAGCGGAACGACGCATCAGACATCTTGACGATCAACGGCCTCTACAGCGCGTCGCTCTCCTTGGCCCGATACCGCTCAACAGCAGCGGGATCGCCCCGGTGGCGATTCCGCATGCCTGAGGAAAGGGTCGCCGACATCCACATCGTGGTGAGGATGGACCCGTCCAACGAGCAGCCTGCTGACTACTACCTGTTGCCGAGCATCGACATGGAGCTTTCCGACTTCCGGCTGTCGGAGTTCAACGGGGCATCGATCGACACATTCCGGTTTGAGTCTCTGGAGTTCTTCTTCGGCATGGCGAAGGTCATCCAGATCGAGGTGGCCGCGTGATCGACCATCGCGATACCAACGTCGTCCGCATTCCGATTGACCAGATCACGGTGATGAACCCTCGAGAACGCGGAAAGGTAAAGTTCAAGCAGATCGTCTCGAACATCTCCAACATCGGGCTCAAGAAGCCCATCACCGTGGTGCAGCGGGGAACCAAGGACGGCAAGCCTCTCTACGAACTGGTGTGTGGACAGGGCAGGCTGGAGGCTTGCCGCCAGCTTGGAGACACCACGGTTCCAGCGCTCATCATCGACGCCTCGCGCGAGGATCTGTTGCTCATGAGCCTCGCGGAGAACCTGGCCCGCCGTCGCCAGACCTGTGTCGAGATGCTCCGCGAGGTCGGCAACCTCAAAGATCGGGGGTACACCTACACCGAGATCGCCCAGAAGACGGACCTACACGCGTCCTATGTCAAGGGAATCGTTCGCCTGCTCAAGCAAGGTGAAACGCGACTGCTGGAAGCCGTGGAGTGGGGGCAGATCCCCATCAGCATCGCCGTGACAATCGCCACGTCAGACGATCAGGAGGTTCAACGGGCGCTGACGGAGGCGTACGAGTCAAAGAGTCTCCGCGGCAAGCAACTGTTGAAAGCGCGGCGGTTAATCGAGGTGCGGCGTGCCGTCGGGAAGTCCATGCGGTACGCCGGGCGCAAGAATCCCAAAGTCGAAGTCACGAGCGACTCGCTAATGCAGGCGTACAAGCGGGAGAGTGCTAAGCAGCGGCTGCTGGTCCACAAAGCCAAGGTCTGCGAGACTCGCCTGTTGTTTGTCGCGAGCGCCCTAAAGCAGCTGTTCGTCGACCCGGGACTCATGGCCATTCTCCAGGCCGGCAAGCTGACCACCCTGCCGCAGTTCCTCGCCGATCATGTCGGCCGAAAGGGAGCCTGACATGGCCGACGCAGTCCAGATGGCGTTCAACCCTGAAGGCATGATGGTGCCGATCGGGCAGATCCTGCCTGTTCGCACCGTGCGCCCCGAAATGCGAAAGGGGCAACAGTACCAGCGACTGTTCGCGTCGATCCGCGAGCTCGGCGTGATTGAGCCGTTGATCATCTTCCCGCAAGACTCGTCCGACGGGCGCGACCGCCGCTACACACTTCTGGACGGTCACTTCCGGCTCGACGTGCTCAAAGAACTCGGGCGCACCGAAGCGTTTTGCCTCATCGCCAAAGACGACGAGGGCTTCACCTACAACCACAAGGTGAACCGCATGGCCCCGATCCAGGAGCACTTCATGATCCTCCGGGCGCTCGACAACGGTGTGACCGAGGAGCGGATCGCCGCGACGCTCAGTGTCGACGTGAAGGCGATTCGGATCAAACGCGACCTCCTCACGGGGATCTGTCCCGAGGCCGTGGTGCTGCTGAAGGACAAGAACGTCACCACCAAGGGCCTCCGCGAACTCAAGCGGGCGGTGCCGATGCGGCAGATCGAGATGGCGGAGTTGATGGTGGCAGCGAACAACTTCTCGACTGACTACGCGATGTGCCTGTTGGCCGCGACGCCCGAAAAAGACCTCATCGACACCGACAAAAACAAGGTGCTGCCCGGAATGAAGCCCGAAGACATCGCGCGCATGGAGCGAGAGATGGAACTGCTCGGCCGGGACTTCCTGATGATCGAGGAGTCCCACGGCAAGAACAACTTGAATCTGGTGCTGGCGGTGGCGTACCTCCGCAAGTTGCTCGACCACGCCGGGGTCGTCAAGTACCTCTCCCAGCGGCACCCGGATATTCTGGGGGAGTTTCAGAAGCTCGCTGATGCCCCGGATCTGAAATCAACCGGCTAGTCTCGGCCGCCCCCGCCTCATCTCCTCCCAAATCGGCCGTCCGATCGTATTTTGTATGGGTTCGAGTCGTCGAGTGGACTAGTTGTGTTACTGGCATTGACATTTAGTCCGGCATGATGTATGCTTCTGGATGCCTCTAGAGGTCCTTTGGAGTGCCATGTGGACGAATCAGAAAAAACTCTCGTCGATCTAGTCCAACTTGCTCGGTTGGCTCTTGTGGGCCGTCCCCATGATGTGCAGGCGTTCGTTCAGCGACTGTCCCGCCGTTACCGTGGTTCGGCTCCGGAGCTTGCCGAGCAGTTGCAGTCGCTGCTCCAGGAGTCTCCAACTCGGCAGTCCCCACTCCGCCGAGAGGCAGCCTCGCCGTTGCCAGTCGATCTGGAGTCCAGACTTCAACTCCTCAGAGTTGATCAGCATCCGACAGTCGATGTGGAACCAATCTGGGATCCGACCGTCGAGTCAGCGTTGCAGCAGGTCATTTCCGAACGCCGGCGCACCGAGGAACTCGAGCGAGAAGGACTTTCGCCAACGAGGTCGTTGATCTTCACCGGCCCCCCGGGTGTTGGCAAGTCCCTCGCCGCTCGGTGGCTGGCTCGTGAACTGGGCCGGCCGCTGCTCACGTTGGACCTGTCAGCAGTGATGAGCAGTTACCTGGGCCGCACGGGTACCAATGTGCGGCATGTGCTCGACTACGCCAAAGGTGTAGATTGCGTGCTTCTGCTCGACGAGCTTGATGCGATCGCAAAGCGTCGTGATGATGCCACCGACATTGGCGAGCTCAAGCGTCTGGTCACCGTCTTGCTGCAGGAGATCGACGATTGGCCGTCCACAGGCCTGTTGATCGCCGCCACCAATCACTCGGAACTTCTAGACCCCGCCGTGTGGCGAAGGTTTGAATTGCAGGTGGCCTTTCCGATGCCGACTGAGGCGGCAGTTCGCCGCTCCGTCGATACGTTCCTTGGCTCGAGGGAAGCTTCAACGCAGTGGCGCGACGTGCTCGCGATGACACTGCGGGGCCTGTCGTTCAGCGATATCGAACGCGAGGTGACGCTTGCGCGTCGATCCGCTGTGGTTAAAGGGCAAGCTCTCGAAGAGGCCATTGGCAATGTCATTCGCGCGCGGGTCGAACCGATGGCCCGCAGCGAACGAGGCCAGATTGCGATGTGGCTCACCGAAGCTGGAGTCTCACAGAGGCAGGTTCACGATCTGACAGGTGTCAGCCGTGACACGATTCGCAAACGGAGCCGAGCGACCGACGACACCAATGCACGCACTGAGGAGTAAATCATGGCCGAACGCACAAATTTCCTCATTGGCTATGGCGAACGTCTCGCGACGGACCTTGCTGCGCCGCCGGGAGGTGCGCCGAAGAAGCATCCGTACACGTTCGGTGAAGCCAAGAAACGGCTCGCGCCGCAGATCCAGTCCGCGGTCGCGGATTTGACAACCTTGCCTGACAAAGCGTGCCCTGGCGACCAGTCGGTTGCCCTCGTCACGCTACATCCCACATACCTCGCAAAGTCGTACTACCCGGCTGAACTGCTGAAGACCTACGGACTTGACACCGTGGGGAGTCGGTCGAGGGAAGTGTCACCGGCCAAGTGGACGCGCAAAAAGCCACCGGAGTCGGCGGTCACGTCCGAACTGTTCGTTGCCGGCCCACGCCGACGGTTCAAGCAGCTGGCAGGCGACATGGAGCGGCTGCAGGAGTCGAGCCCGGGGGCGATCGACCTCATCAAGATCGAGGACTTCCGGGTGCAACCCGCGGAGGAGCGGCTCAAACCTTTGCGGTCCGACGACAAGGAGCCGCTGCTTGAGGTTGTGCTTCACGCGCAGCCGGTCGCCGATGACGCTTTCATCCTCGATGGCTTTGAGGCGTTTGTTGAGACGCTCGACCTGACCCTCGACCTCGACAAACGGCGCTTCTTTGCCGAGGGTCTGTGTTTTCTTCCGCTGCGCGTTCCCCGTGAGCTGGCAGCGGAGGTCGTCAAGTTCTCGTTCCTCCGTCTCGCACGAGAAATGCCACGGCTCCGTCAGTTCAGGCCTGTGGCCCGCGCGACCCCCGGATTCTCTTCATTCGCGTGCAAGCTGCCGCAGCTCGGGCCCATCGACCGCGATATTCGCGTGGCGGTGTTTGATGGCGGCGTGAAATCTGACGGCAAGTTCGACACATGGGTGTCCAGAAAGAAGACCAAGAATCTTGGCGCGCCCGTGCCTGAGTTTCAGAACCACGGCACCGCCGTCACATCCGCACTTCTCTTCGGTCCGCTTCGTGACGGGGTGACAGCCGATCGGCCGTACGCGAGCGTTGATCACTATCGAGTGCTCGACGCCGACACCCAGAAGGACGATCAGTTCGAACTCTATAGCGTGCTGGAACGAATCCAGGACGTGCTTGATTCCCGCCCTCGATACGACTTCATCAATCTGAGCCTGGGGCCTGACTTGCCGATCGAGGACAACGATGTCCACGCCTGGACCGCAGTTCTGGACCAGCTCTTCGCTGATGGCCAAAGTCTCCCCGCCATCGCGGTCGGCATCAGCGGCGAGCGGGATTGGGCCTCCGGCAATGCTCGCATCCAAACACCGGCAGACTGCGTGAACGCCCTTGCTGTCGGCGGATGCGACCGCACGGGTCCCAAGTGGCGTCGGGCACCGTACAGCTCGATCGGTCCGGGCAGAAGCCCCGGAGTGATGAAGCCGGACGGCCTCGCCTTTGGTGGATCGAGTCACGAGCCGTATTGGGTACTCAACGCGGAAAAGCCGGGCGACGCGATGCCGATCACCGGCACGAGCTTTGCCGCGCCAACCGCGCTCCGGACCGCCATAGGGCTCCGGGCGCATTTCGGAACGATGCTGTCACCCCTCGCAATCAAGGCGCTGCTCTTGCACGGGTGCGAGGACGGCGGCCACGACAGAGCTGAAGTCGGTTGGGGGCGGATCCCAGCCGGGGTGGACACCATCGTGATGACCGATCATCACGCGGCCCACATCCTGTATCAGGGTGAGCTGCGCCCGGCCAGTTGGGTGCGCATGCAGGTTCCGATCCCAACCGAACCCATTAGTGGAATGGTGGAGTTGACCGCCACGTTCTGCTTCGCCTCGGCCACCGATCCTCAAGACCCGCTGAACTACACGCGCAGCGGGCTGGAGGTCCGCTTCCGCCCTCACGACAAGAAACGCAAAGACCCGTCCCAGCTGCACGCGGACGCTAGCCACTTCTTCCAAGCCAAGGACATTTACATCGACGAGAACGACCTGCGGGCCGACGCGCATAAGTGGGAGACGACACTGCACAAGCGGCGGTCGCTACCGCATTGGCGATGGGAAGACCGTCGATCTGTTCCGCTACGTTGCGTGGCTCGTCGGCGTGCTGAATGCGCCCAAGCCGGAATCAGACATCGGCCAGTTGACCGGCTATGACGCGATTCGGGAACGTTCCCGCGAACGCAACGTGGCCCTGTCCCTCTCCGGCCGGAACATAGGTGAGGTACCAGCGGTCGTGAATCCGGAGCGGAAGGCGATGGCATGCGCGTCGTTCCAGGGTTTCTGCGAGACCTACTTCGCGCAGACCTTCCACCTGCCGTGGTCGGACGACCACATCAAGGTCATTGCCAAGATCGAGCAAGCTGTTCTGCACGGCGGACTGTTTGCAATGGCGATGCCGCGCGGGAGTGGCAAGACCACGCTCTGCGAGACAGCGTGTTTGTGGGCGATTCTCATCGGCGCTCGCGAATACGTGTGCCTGATCGGAAGTGACGAGGAACACGCCGCGTCGATGCTCGGCAGCATCAAGAGTGAACTGGAGAACAACGACCTGCTTCTGGAGGACTTCCCCGAGGCGGTCTATCCGATCCATTGCCTTGAAGGCATCCACCAGCGTGCGTCCGGCCAACTCTGCAATGGGGCGGCAACGCACATCGGGTGGACGGCGAAGCAGATTGTCATGCCGACGATTCCCGGCAGCAAGGCGTCCGGCGCGATCATCGGCGTGGCTGGCATCACTGGTCGCATCCGTGGCATGAAGCACAAGCGCCCGGATGGCAAATCGGTTCGTCCGTCGCTAGTACTCACGGACGACCCGCAGACTGACGAGTCAGCGCGAAGCCTGTCACAATGTGTCACGCGCGAGCGTCTGCTCGCGGGCGCGATTCTTGGTCTCACCGGGCCGGGCAAGAAAATCGCCGGCTTGATGACGTTGACCGTCGTGCGACCGGATGACCTGGCAGACCGCATCCTTGACCGTGACAAGCACCCGCAGTGGCAGGGTGAGCGGACCAAGATGGTCTACGCCTTCCCGACCAACGATGCTCTGTGGTCGAAATATGCGGAGTTGCGGGCCGAAGGTCTGCGCAACGAGCGGGGCATCGCGGAGGCGACGGATTTCTATCGCCAGAATCAGGCCGCGATGGATGAAGGCGCCATCATCGCGTGGTCAGCACGATTCAATCACGATGAGCTGTCGGCGATTCAGCACGCGATGAACTTGCGATTGCAGGACGAGGCCGCATTCTGGGCTGAATATCAGAACGAACCGCTGCCTGAAACGAAGGCCGATGAAGATCTGCTGACGGCCGAACAGATCGCCAGCAAGACCAACGGCCTCAAGCGCGGCGACGTGCCGACAGGTTGCACGCGGCTGACGATGTTCATCGACGTGCAGGCAAAGGTTCTCTTTTGGCTTGTCGCGGCGTGGGAGGACGACTTCACCGGCTATGTCATTGACTACGGCACGTGGCCTGACCAGAAACAAACATACTTCACGCTGCGAGACGCACGTCGCACACTCGCCGCATCATCGCCGCGTTCGGGCCAAGAGGGTGCGATCTACGCCGGGCTCGAAGCGCTGACGAACGAATACCTCGGCCGCAGCTGGCGACGTGATGATGGTGCGGAGGTGAGGATTGATCGCTGCCTGATCGACGCGAATTGGGGTCAGTCGTCGGATGTGGTCTACCAGTTCTGCCGCCAGACCTCGTTTGCTGCAATCGTGCTGCCCAGCCACGGCCGCTACGTTGGCGCTTCCAGCATCCCGTTTGCCGAGTACAAGCGCAAGCGCGGCGATCGCGTCGGACTCAATTGGCGAATCCCGGTCGTCACTGGCAAGCGCGCTGTGCGCCATGTCGTGTTCGACACGAATTACTGGAAGTCATTCATGCACGCGCGGCTCGCAGTGCCGATTGGCGATCCCGGTTGCCTGTCGTTGTTCGGCCGCAAATCCGAGGAGCATCGCCTTTTAGCCGATCACCTGACCGCCGAGTACCGGGTGAAGACGGAAGGCAGAGGTCGCTCAGTTGATGAATGGAAGCTGCGCGTCGATGGCCTCGACAACCATTGGCTCGACTGTCTTGTCGGGGCGGCAGTCGCGGCATCGATGCAAGGTGTGATGCTGTTTGGGACCGATGCGAAACCAGTCGCGCGGCAGCGTGTTCGCCTGTCTGCGATCCAGGAGGCGAGGCGATGAAGTCTCGCGATCCAACACAGCCAAGCGCCACCGAGCGACGTGGTCTAGTCTGTCCGCGTTGCGGATGCGGCCATTTCCGTGTCATCTACACGCGACCAACGCACGGCGGTCGGATCATCCGGCGGCGGGAGTGCCGGAATTGTGGACGACGGGTGCTCACGGCAGAGCAGGTCGGAGCATGAACAGCGGGATAGAACCCTCTTCAACCAGCCGGGATCGCCGAGGTTATTGCACAACTGCCGCCTGCTCTCGCGGAGGGGTCGTATTCTGGATAGAATCCGCTATACTTGTTGACGTTCAATGAGGTTTCTATCCGATCTTGAAGGCATGGCCACGCAGAACTCCAACGCCACCATCCGAGCGACCGACGCGTTCCGACGTCGCGGGGGGACGCTCCGCACCAAGCAGGCGATTGCCGCAGGCATCCACCCCCGTACGCTCTACCAACTGCGGGACTCCGGAGAGATCGAGCAAGTTTCCCGAGGCGTCTTCCGTCTCGCGGCAGTAGAGCGGTCCGTTGATCCTGACCTTCTCGCAGTGGCGGCTCGCGTACCGCGCGGTGTCATCTGCCTGACCTCGGCACTGGCGGTTCATGAGCTCACGACGCAAATCCCCCATGCAGTCGATGTCGCACTGCCCCCTGGCCGCTGGACACCCCGTCTGAACCGTCCGCCCATCCGCGTCTACCGGTTCAGCGGCGAATCCATGCGCGAGGGCGTGGAGTCACGCAACGCAGACGGGATCACGATTCGCATCTTCAACGCGGAAAAGACGATCGCGGACTGCTTCAAGTTCCGGAACAAGATCGGGCTGGACATCACGCTCGAGGCGCTACGGATGTACCGTTCGCGCCGCAGGCAGGATCTGCCCGCCGTGATGCGATATGCAAAGATTGACCGGGTTGCCGCCGTGATCCGACCGTACATCGAAGCCACGCTCGCATGAAGCACCCTCCGCGCAACATTGCGGCGTCGGTCCATCAGCGACTCAAGAATGTCGCCGACAAGTCTGGTGAGCGGTTCAACGACCTGCTCCAGCACTATGCACTCGAGCGGTTCCTCTGCCGGCTTGCCGCTTCTCCACATCGCGACCGCTTTGTCCTCAAGGGCGCGCTGATGCTGCGCGTGTGGGACGTGGCGACGATCCGCCCGACGCGCGATATCGATCTTCTTGGACGCACGGCCAATGAACCGGAGCGAGTCACGGCGATGATTCAGGACATCTGCAGCGCGCAGGTCGAAGCGGATGGGCTGGAGTTCGATGCCGAGTCGGTGGTGGTTGCTCGCATCGCCGAAGAAGCCGAATACGACGGGATCCGCGCCAACTTCAGTGGTCGCCTGGGCAATGCCCGCATCGTCATGCAGGTCGACATCGGCTTTGGAGATCGGATCACGCCGGAACCAGTGGCTATCGACTATCCCTCGGTGCTCGGGACCACACGAGCGAGATTGATGGGCTACACCCCTGAGACGACCATCGCCGAGAAGCTCCACGTGATGCTCAAACGGGGAACACTCAACAGCCGCATGAAGGACTTCTTCGACATCTGGGCGCTCTCCCGCGCACGATCGTTCGACGGCAGGGTGCTCTCACTGGCTATCCGCGCGACCTGCGAGCAGCGCGAAACGCCAGTCCTTGTATCGCCACCGGCGCTTGAACCTGAAGCGCTCAACGATCGCCAGTCAGCCTTGCAATGGGCGGCTTTCCGTCGGCGACTGGGGGCAAGTGATGCTCCGGAGACGTTTGCCGAGGTCGGCGGGTGGGTTGCCAGGTTCCTCCGCCCGGTGCTCGAAGCAGTCGCCGCAGGTCGCTCGCTCGATCGGGTATGGCCCGCCAGCGGCCCGTGGAAGTAACAACAGTTCCATATGTGTAACTTTCCGACATGCTGCACGCCGTTCGTGCGCAGGCGATGAAGTGTCGGCATAGGTAGCCAGAGAGGCGTCCCTCGCTGTGCGGGGCCTCGGAGTGCTGCCGTGCCCGAGCCGACTGACAATCTCGAACAGGCGATCCGCGACAACGCCGCCGGCCCGGCCAAGGCGGCCGGCGATTCTGGCAGCATGGAGCAGCACAAGCTCACCGAGCAGATCGAGGCGGACCGGTATCTGGCGTCGAAAGCCGCCATGCGCAGCAAGGGTCTGGGCATCAAGCTCACCAAGCTTATTCCGCCGGGGGCCGAGTGACATGTTGAAGCGACTGCTCACATCCTTCACGCAGAGCAAGCCGACTGCACTCAAGGCACGGGCAATTCGTCCTTTGGTGCGAGCGAAGTTCGACTCGGCGCAGACCAACGCGGACAACCGCCGCCACTGGGCCAACGCCGATGGCTTGTCGCCCAACGCTGCGATCAGCCCGGACGTGCGCTGTGTGCTGCGCAACCGTGCGCGATACGAAGTCGCGAACAACAGTTACGCCAAAGGCATCGTGCTCACGCTGGCCAACGACACCATCGGCACCGGTCCACGTTTGCAGATGTTGACTGAGGACACCGATGCCAACGGCCGGATCGAAAGTGCCTTTGAGCGCTGGGCGCAGGCCGTCGATCTCGCGGAGAAACTCCGCACGATGCGCATGGCCCGCGCTGAATCGGGCGAAGCGTTCCTGATTTCCGCGAGCAACCCAGACACTGATTCACCGATCAAGCTCGATCTCAAGCTCGTTGAACCGGACCAAGTCACCACGCCGCAGATTCGCCTCGCGAAGCCGGGCGAGGTCGATGGGATCGTGTTCGGTGCGGGCGGTGTGCCGGTGGCGTATCACGTTCTGCGGTATCACCCCGGCGATTTCGCCGCATGGGCGGCAACCAGCGGCATGAGCGAATATGACGTGGTCCCTGCAGCGTCGATGGTCCACTACTTCCGAGTGGATCGGCCCGGTCAATGGCGCGGCATCCCGGATATCACTCCCGCGCTGCCGCTGTTCGCTCAGCTGCGCCGCTACACCCTCGCGGTAATCGCTGCGGCGGAGACTGCGGCGGATTTCGCAGCGGTGATCTACACCGATGCGCCGGCCAACGGCGAGGCCGATCCGCTCGAGCCGATGGACATGGTCGACCTTGAGAAGCGGCTGGCCACGGTTCTGCCGGGTGGCTGGAAGCTCGGCCAGTTGCATGCCGAACAACCGACGACGACCTACGCCGAATTCAAGAAGGAAATCCTCAACGAAATCGCCCGCTGCCTGAACATGCCGTTCAACGTCGCGGCTGGCAATTCGTCGGGCTACAACTACGCCTCGGGTCGTCTGGATCACCAGACGTACTTCAAGAGCATCCGCGTCGAGCAGCAGCACCTGCAAACCGCCGTGCTCGACCGCATCCTGCAGGCATGGCTCGACGAGGCAGTCCTCATCGAGGGGCTGCTCCCGCAATCGATGCGTCAGATCAACTCGTTAGCACCGCAGACCCCGCACACCTGGTTCTGGGACGGCGTCGAGCACGTTGACCCGGCCAAAGAAGCCAACGCACAGGCGACGCGCCTGTCGAATCACACCACGACATTGGCGCTCGAATATGCGCGCCAAGGTCGCGACTGGGAAGAGGAGCTCAAGCAGCGCGCCAAGGAAGTCGCGTTGATGAAACGGCTTGGTCTATCGCCTGCGGAAGTGGCCGTGGCTGCGCCAACGAGTGTCAATCAAGAGGATGATGAGAATGCCGACGAGCACGAAGGCGCGACGGCCCGCGCGGCCTGATGCGCCCAACATTCCGAAGAGCCTATGCCTCGCTGCATTGGCTCCGATCGAGATCGAAGCCGCTTCCCCCGGCAACGAAGGCGCAACGCCGAGACTCCCGCGCTTCCGCATGGTCGCGTACACGGGCGGACCGATGCGGATCGCTGGCTGGCGGCACCCGGTCATCGTTGATCTGGCTGGACTCGGCATCCCGTCGCAGAGTCGGCCGATCCGCTTCAGCCACGATCCGGTTGCGGGCGTCGGTCACACCGATGTCATTCGCATCGAAGGTGGCCAGCTCATTGCAACCGGAATTGTCTCACGTGACACACCAACCGCGCGCGAGGTGGTGGTGTCCTCGAAGAACGGATTTCCGTGGCAGGCGTCCATCGGCGCTTCCGTGGATGAGTTCGAGTTTGTGAAAGAGAACCAGAAGGTGCTCGTCAACGGCCGCGAGCATGTCGGACCACTCAACGTGGTGCGCAAGTCGACCCTCGGCGAAATCAGCTTCGTCGATCTTGGGGCGGACGGTCAGACCTCGGTCAATGTGGCAGCCAAGGCCACGGCTTCGAGCACGCAGCAGGAGACAAGCAACATGGACGACATGAACATCCAGAACAACAACGACACCGAAGCAGCCAGCGCCGAAGTCACGGGCGCACTTCAGACCGGCACGGCTGCCGCTCCCGGAACAGCGGCTGCGCCCTCCCTCGCCACTGGTGCGCAAGCATCCGCCGTCGTCGACGACATCCGCGCTCAGGCCGCGAATGAGACTGATCGCATTTCCGCGATCCGTCGGCTCTGCGCCGGGAAGCAGCCCGCCATTGAGGCGCAGGCGATCCGCGAGGGTTGGGACACGACCAAGTGTGAGCTTGAGGTGCTGCGCGCCAGCCGACCAAAGGTCAACGGTTCGCCGGCGATTCACATGACGGACAACACTGTCAACGCCAACATTCTCGAGGCAGCGTGCATGCTCTCGGCCGGCCTCGACGACGTGGACAAGCTTTATGACGCGCCGGCACTGGACCTTGCTGCCAAACGCTTCCGAGGCGGAATTGGCTTGCAGGAACTGCTTCTCGAAGCGGCATGGGCCAACGGCTACTCCGGCCGTAACTTTCGCGACAGCCGGGCGGTGTTGAAGTCTGCGTTCAACCCGGATATCGCCGCCAGCCTCTCCACGATCAACATCGGCGGCATCCTCTCCAACGTCGCCAACAAATTCCTTCTCGAAGGCTTCTTCAGCGTCGAGCGGACCTGGCGGAACATCTGTGCCGTCCGCAATGTCAGCGACTTCAAGACGGTCACGAGCTACCGCCTGGTTGGGAAGGACCAGTACGAGAAGGTCGCGCCGGGTGGCGAGCTCAAGCATGGCACGCTGGGGGAAGAGTCCTACACCAACAAGGCAGACACGTACGGCCTGCTGCTGTCGATCGACCGCCGCGACATCATCAACGATGACCTCGGCGCGATCACCACGGTTCCACGGAAACTGGGTCGTGGATCGGGCCTGAAGATCAACGATGTGTTCTGGAACACGTTCTTGAACAACGCCGCGTTTTTCACAGCGGGCAACAAGAACTACCTGGTCGGTGTGGACACCGCTCTGGGCATCGACGGCTTGACCAAGGGCGAGGTCGCCTTCATGGACCAGGTCGATGCCGACGGCAAACCGATTGGCATGATGCCAGCGATCGTGCTCGTTCCCACGGCGCTCTCGGCCACCGGCACGCAGCTCTACAAATCCGTGGAGCTCCGCGACACCACGAGCAGCGTGAAGTACCCGGTCGCCAACCCGCACCAGGGCAAGTTCCGCATCGAGGTCAGTCGCTACCTCTCCAACAGCCAATACACCGGTTTCTCCAGCAAGGCGTGGTATCTGCTCGCCGAGGCGACGGACCTGCCGGTGATCGAGGTCGCGTTCCTCAACGGTCAGGAGTCGCCGACCATCGAAACCGCCGAGGCCGACTTCAACGTGCTGGGAATCCAGATGCGCGGTTACCACGACTTCGGCGTGGCGCTGCAGGACCCACGCGGCGGCGTCAAGGTCAAGGGCGAAGCGTAAACCACCCCCGGAACAATCACACTCCAACACGAGGCCCACCTCGTGGGTGACCCCCCGATCCCATGAGCAAAGGCGACGGATCAACCGAGATAGGACCCGCTATGGCAAAAGCAACATTCGTACAAGAAGGCACCGCGATCGACTACACCCCCGGCACAGATGTTGGCGCGGGCGACATCGTTGTCCAGAGCGATCTGGTCGGCATCGCCAAGCGCGACATCAAGGCCAACGTGCTGGGCGCGCTGGCGATCACCGGCGTGTTCGATTTCCCCAAGGCGACCGGTGCAAGCACCGCGATCGGCGCGGGCGTGAAGTTGTACTTCGACTCCGCCGGGCAGGTCGCCACGGCCACAGTCGGCACCAACAAGCAGATCGGCAAGACCGTTGCCGCCGCCGTTGATGCGGACGCCACAGTGCGCGGATACCTCAGCCAATGAACCCGCCCCCGGAAGTCACCACGCCCACCGATCTGCTCGAACGAGCCTCGAACTGGCTGGAGGACCAGCGCACGCGACATGCGACGCGCCCGGTCACCTACCAGCGATCGCTGTTCACGAGCGCACCGATCAATGCCACTGTGGGCAAAACCGTATTCGAGCAGGCAGACGAGTTCGGCGTGGTGCAGAAGGTCGAGTCGCGGGACTACCTCATGTTCACCACCGACCTGGTGCTGAACAGCGAAGTCACGCTGCCGCAGCGTGGCGATCGTGTGCGCGAAACACAAGGCAGCAAAACCTTCACCTACGAAGTGGTCGCGCCTGGGGGGGGCGGTGAGCCGGTGTTCCGATACTCCGACCCGTACCGCAAGACCCTGCGCATCCATACCAAGCACACCAACACGGAGGAACCACTGTAATGGCGGAGATCATCAAGATCGCCGACGCAGTGGTGTCCCACCTCAACGGCGGCGGTTTTGACGCGCCGTTCTCGGCCAAGCGGATGTACCTGCCGCGCTTCGATCTGAAGGACATGATCGCGCTGCACGTCTCCGTGGTGCCGAAGGCGACGGTGATCACGATCGCCGATCGTCGGCGGACGCAGCACGAGCACACGATCGACATCGCGGTGCAGAAGCGGCTCAACCCAGACATCGGCATCAGTCCTTCGGATGACCCCGACACGGATGAACTGGACGGCTTGATGAACCTTGTCGAGTCGATCTCGAATCACCTGCGGTTCCACGAACTAGCGGACTTTCCCGACGCGGTGTGGGTGGGCTTGACGAACGATCCCATTTATTCACTCGAGCACCTTGAGCAGATGCGGCAGTACACCAGCATCCTCACCGTCACCTATCGCACGCTGCAGCCGTTCGTGGAGGGTGGGCCATGAAGAACGTCATTCTGCGCAAGCCCAGCCTGACTTCAACGTATGCGCCGCTGGCATCAACACCGACGGTTGGCACGTTCTGGTTTCGCTGCCCTTCCCTTGCATCCGGAATCTTTCTGCGAAGCGATGACGGCGTGATGGATGTTCCATTGGAGCGGAGCCAGCAATTCACGCTGGAAGGCATTGATCTCTCAACCATCTACGCCAAGGGCGGTGCTGGCGACTACCTCATCATCTTGGGAGTGACTCGTTGATGATCGGCGTCAAGGTCATAACACGAAGCCACATGGGCAAGGTCAAGAAGGCCGCGCAGCGCGCCACCTTCGACAACCTCGGCCACGCAGGAGCGGCGATTCGCCTGACGGCTCGGCGCAGCATTCGGCGCAGCAAGACATCGTCTGCCCCTGGTAAGCCGCCCAGCACTCGCAAGGGTCGCCTGCGATCGGCGATCCGTTACGCCGTGGAGAAGAACAACAGTCGCGTGGTGATCGGTCCGGAGCATTCTGTCATCGCTGATGCCGGACGCGCCCACGAATTCGGCGGGCGCTTCCGCAGCGAGCGATATGTGCTTCGTCCGTTCATGGGGCCGGCACTTGAAGAGAACAACCAACGTCTGCCTCGGCTGTGGGCCGGGTCGGTCAAGTGATTCGCGCAAGGAGTCTGTCGTCATGGCCATCAAACTCGGCATGCAAGCCAAGCTCTACTTCAAGACCGGCGGCGTCGGCGGCGGTGGCGTGTGGACGGTGATGACTAATACGGATCGTGAATAAGAATCGCGCCTGTTCGGCGCATGTTCGGTTGCGCGATGGGATGAGTTGCGGCACACTGTCGTCGGCCTCCTTGCCTGTGCCGACGACAGTGTGC
>Ga0163154_10005368_pt1 | contig 16281 bp, 12 predicted proteins | sample OliLakLV19MP9P1_FD_148649 | JGI IMG/M metagenome (GOLD analysis project Ga0163154, IMG submission 148649) | Freshwater microbial mat bacterial communities from Lake Vanda, McMurdo Dry Valleys, Antarctica - Oligotrophic Lake LV.19.MP9.P1 | ecosystem: Environmental > Aquatic > Freshwater > Lake >... | reverse complement strand
GCTCTCCGGCGGGCACGGAGACGACTTGCCTGACGTTGCGCTGGATGGCGTCGGCGACGCATCGTGCGAGGTCAGCGGCGGCGAGGTTCGTGATCGTCGGCGTGGCGGTGCTCAATGGGTGCGCGCTCCGGATACGGTGGCCATGAGCCATCGGAAGCGGCCGGGCCGCGGCTGCTGCGAATCGGCGAAAACGCGCGCGCTCGACGCGCTCGGCGGCCGCGAGACAGTTGGCGCGCGCGACGGGTCCAGACGTCTCGATTCGGGCCTTATCGATCAGCGCCCAACGGGCACCGGCGCAACCTTCGCGGACTCGTCGCGTCGCCACATATCGAGGTCGTCGTCGTACCGACCCAGATGGAACGCTGCGAGCACACGCCAACGCTCGGTGCTCCAGAGCGGCGCGCGCGTGAGGCTGCGGATGGCCTCGTAATAACGCGCGAGGGCCGGGTGCTCCAGACGGTTCTCGTCCGCCTCGAGGCTCTGCAGGTACCCAGCCGGGAGCTTTCGATTGAGGTGTCCGATGCGCCAGAACCGCCCGCGGGCGTTCCGTTTGTTGCCGGACAGCGACTCGCCGTCGGGCGTCGTCACTGGCAGTCGCGCGAGCAGCGGGTCCGCGAGCCCCATCACGTCCACAAAGTGTACGTCGGGCCCTAGATAGAACCCGAGCATCCCGATCTGGCTCTGCACCTGCACCCGCTCGCCTTCGCCGAGCTTCATGCGCGCGTACTCGGCTAGCGGGTACTTCGCGCCGTCCGCGAGTCGTCCCCAGCTCGCGTAGCCCTCGGACACCAGGCCTGTGAACGCGTAATAGACCGAGCGCTCGTCGCCGACTCCCGCGGCGTCGGTCGCATGCAGGGAATCGAGCGGACCGGGCCTCGGGCGCCAAGGGCTGCGCTCGCTGAATACGGCGAGGGCCACCGCGACGAGCGCGCCCGTCAGCAGCGTGATGCGCCCCGGTCGCAGCCGCACGATCAGCGCCACGGCCACGACGAAGGGTGTCGTGAGGAAGCGACCGCTCATGAAGTCACCGCCAATACGCACCAGGTACACGAGGTGCAACAAAACGGCCAATACGACGATCGACTCGCGGCGACGCCAGCGGCCGGGACGCGGCGCGAGCGCGAGCACTGCCACGACCACCGTCGTCAGAGTGAGCGGGTCCCAGCGCAGCGAGTTCTCGAGGTAGTACAGCCCTTGCTGCATGACCTCACCTCGCGGCAGGTCGCCGGAGAGCTTCGCAATCGCGGTGTTCGGCACCAGCGTGCCGTAGTACACGAGCGAGAAGGCCTCCCAGACGAGGGCCGGGCTCCAACCGACGAGCATGCGCCGCGTCGTGCGCGTCGTCGGAGACTCGACCCATGCCGCGACGCAGAGCACGCCCGTGAACACGAGCGCATCGGGGCGCGTCAGGAACGCGAAGCTCGTCGCCCACGCCACGCGCGTCGCGCGTCGAGCGGCGTCGGTTGGCGCGAGGTACGCGCCGACCGCGAGCAGCACGACGACACCGAGCAGCGGGTTCTCGAGGCCCGACGTGCCGTACTCGAGAAAGGCCTTCGAACCGGCGAGCAGGAGCACACCCAGCGCGGCGACGCCGGCGCTCGAGGCCCCGCGGACGAGGAGCGCCGCGACCACGCCGGTCCCGATGAGGCCAGCGAGCATCGCGATCCAGTAGAGCTCGCCCGTCAGCGCGTAGGGCCCGGATAGCAGCAAGAGCCACAGTGGGTTCGTGAAGGCCTGGACGCGCTCTCCGACGTTCCACACGAGGCCTCGTCCGTGCACGAGGTTGTCCATGCAGCGGAACGTGATGAACGCGTCGTCGGAGAGCCACGCGGTCCAGATGAGCCCTGCGGTCAAGAGCGCCAGAGAACCGATGAGCACGACACGGGCCGCGCTGCGGCCGGGCCGACCGATGTCTGGCCCTCGCTCGCGTTCCAGTGGCGTCATGGGTGGAGGCGCGTCGGCTCAGCGCGCTCCGTAGCGCCCGTTGAATTCGCTGCCGCGGCACGAATCGTACCACGGACGCGCCTCGGCGCGGGTGCGGGGCCGGGTTCAGGGCGATGCCGGCGCGGCGCGCGGCCGCGCGCTTCGGGGAGTACACCTCGACCAGCCGCAAACGGCGCGCAGTGACGCCGTCCGAGGCCAGCTTTGTGCCTGAGTAAATGCGCGAAGCTCTCCTGCGCGAGACCTCAACAGGCCTCGAGCAACCGTCGCAGTTGTTCCCAAGGTAGAACGGGGATCGCGACGCCGTGTTCCCAGATCGCACCGGTCTGACCGTACAGGAACCGCCCCCGTATCGGCCGTTCGCGCCCCTCGAAGGCCTCGACGATCGGCACCAATGGAGAGTCCGGCGCGACGACGCGGACGAGGTCACCGCTGAAGTCGGTGGGCTCACTCTCGTGCGAGAAGACGCAGCTCATGCGCGGAAGTGCGGGGAGGATGGTCATCACGTCCTGGCTCGACGAGTAGAGATCGACATCCATCCAGATGCAGAGCGGGTTCACGGTTGCCCCAGGCAACGTATCGGAGAAGAACCCCTTGTGGAACTCGACACAGTCGATTCGTCCGAGCTCTCGCACGTTGCGTGACACTTCATCGAGGGAGCCCGCGAATTCACCCTTGTTGTAGTAAGTGTTCTCGGACGCCGGAAGACCCTCGAACGAGTCGAAGACGTCGAAGCCGATCCCGAGTTGGTGGCACGCAAAACTTAGACAAGACGTGCTGAATCCCTTGAAACAGCCGAACTCGAGGAAGCGGCCTTCGACCCCGCGGCTCTTCAACACGTACAGGTGATTCGAGATGGAGAGGATCTCCTGTGGAGTCGATGCGACCGTGATCTCGTCCTTGTCCCCGAGGGGCACACGGGCATTGAACCGAGGAAAGTGACGGACGACGAACTCGGCATGCGTCCGAACGGACTCGAGGAAGGACAAGTAGCGAAACAGTCCCACGTTGCGCTTCGATCCGCGTTGTGCCAGGAGGAGCAAGTCGTCGACCGCTCGCTCGACCTGTGCGTCGGACCAGTCGTCCTGGCTCGGGAACTCCGCGCCGCGCAGATCGCGGAGCAGTTGGAGCACGTCCAGCGGGAAGGGGGCTCTCGCGGCGCCGCCTGGAGGCGCGCTGGTCGACGATCGCGCAACGACCGGGTTCGGCACGAGCGTGCCGTCAGTCGTGGTCACCGATCCGTTCGTGAGCTCGAACGAGAGCTGCACGTTGCAGAGACGATTCTTCAACGCTCCCTCGGGAAAGATGAACCCGAAACCCGAGTCGCGCGCATTCGGGACGGGGACCGCCTTGTGAACGTCCGGGCGTGACCGACCGTGAGTGGCCTCTCCCACCGACGAGCCGTCGACGAGGACTTGAATACGCTTGATGGCCTGGGCAGCAAACGCCCACCCACCGACGAAATCAGCATCGAGGGCATCGATGGCGAAGTTGATCTTCATAATTGCCTGAACGAGGTCGATCTATTAGATCTGCTCGTAGGCCAGTCAGAACTCGCGAGGGACTCGATTTTCCTTCATGCTTTTTTCATTCGTCATTCGCGAAATACCTAGATGTACGCACTCCTTGGTATTGCCCAGGACACAACTCAGGCATTGCGGCGGTCGAGTCCACATGCGTGAGCGCTTCTGCGCGTGAGTCCAGCGAGCGCGCAGTGCGCTGGCCGAAGTGTGTTGCGGTGAGAATGAAGCCGTCAGTGCGTCCGAGAGCTCGACCTGCATCGGCGCGCCGAGCGGATAGCCTCGCCGCCATGCGAACCAACCTGGCCGTCTACCTGGCCCTCACTTCGGCGTGCGCGTCCCTCCCTCCGGCGCCGACGGAGCACACGGTCCTCACCCAGGGCGACGGCAAGCTCGCAGTCGTGCGGGCCGACGGGACCGGGCAGGAGCTCGAATGGGGCGGCATCCACGACCTCCATGTCCTCGAGAACGGGCACGTACTCGTCAACCCCCACATGGACACGCGCCTCGCGCGCAAGCTCGCGAATGGGAACTATCTCGTCTGCCACGAGGGCGACGGAAAGGTCCGCGAGTACGAGGGCGCGACCGGACGTGTCGTGTGCTGGAGGTCCTCTCGAATGGCCACTACGTCATCGGCAACTGCCACGCGGGCCCGGGCCAGCCGCTGCTCGTCGAGGTCGACCCGCGCACGAAGCGCGTGGTTTGGAAGTTCGACGCGTACGACCGGTTCGGGAACTCGGTGTCGAACAGCAAGCTGCTCGACGTGCCGGACTCGCTGCGTTGAGCCGCGTCGACGCGGCGGCCCGCGCACGATCCGTTTGCGACCGGTTCCTCCATTCCCGCCCTGAGGCAAGAGTCGATCTCGGGCGGACACCGATCGGTATCCCGTGAAGGCCATCCGCGGTGCACAATGTGCGGCGGCCACCGTTACATTTCCCGGGGCCCTGTCACGACCATGCGCTCATTCACTCTGCTCTCCACCTGCGCGGCGCTCATCGCCACCGCGCACGCCCAAATTCGCTTCGTCGAGGTCACCACGGTGAACCTCGACGTGACCTCGAACGTCGCAAATCCCGAGTTCATCGGGTCCAACCCCGCGGCCGTCGCCTGGGACGGCACCCACCTGTGGGTCGCGGGGTACAACAACGGTCTCCCCGGCACCGAGACGGGCCTCGTTGAGGTCGCGAACGCGCTCACGACCCCGACGGTCGGCACGAGCTTCGGCCGCATCGCCTCGCCGAACGGTCGCGGCTACACGGGGCTCGACCTCGCGGGCGGCCGCCTCGTGGCGGCCTACGACAACGGCATGTCGGACCCCCTGGGGTATACGGCTTGGAACACGGCCACGAACACGCTCACGTGGTCGCGCGCGGGCCGCGGCAGCTGCGGCGTCGCGATGGACCCCGGCTTCGGGGGCCAGGACTCGGGCGTCGGGTACACCGCCTTCGGCTCGGGTCGCCGCGCGCTGTACGACGCCGCGAGCGGCAACGACCTCTACACGCTCGCGAACGGCATGGTCTTCAGCGTCACGGGCGTGAGCACGCTGTGGCGCGACATGGATTTCGACGAGACCTCCGGTGACATCTACCTGCGCGCGGCGAATTTCCTGGTGAAGGCGACCCGCACGGGCGGCAACGCGCTCACGACCCCGGTCGTGCTGTTCAACGCGCTGCCGAACGCAGAGTTCGTCAGCGGCCAGAACGTCGCGTACCTGAACCGGCTGGGCCAGGACTACGTGATCTTCAACAACCGACCGGACGGCGCGCCGGGCCAGGACTTCTTCAACGTCATCACGGTCGTGCGTCCTGACGGCGCGTCGGTGGTCGTCGACTGGGGGACGTTCGCGCCGGCCCTTGGCTCGGGGTACTACAGCTTCTCGTGGCACGGCCCGAGCGAGACCCTGGCACTGCTCGACTTCTCGTCCCGCAACGTGCACATCTTCTCGATCGATGCGCCGCTCGGTACGGTCTACTGCACGGCGAATGCGAACTCGACCGGCACGACCGCGCTCACGCAGGCGAACGGCAGCAACGTCGTGGTCGACAACAGCCTGACGCTCGAGACGACTCGACTGCCGCTCAACGCGTTCGCGTTCTACCTCACGAGCCGCACGCAAGGGTTCGTGCAGAACCCGGGCGGCAGCGCCGGCAACCTGTGCCTCAGCGGCGCGATCGGGCGCTACGTGGGCCCGGGGCAGATCAAGAACTCGGGCGCGACGGGCAACGTCAGCCTGCTGACGAACCTGAACAGCGTGCCGCAGCCGACGGGGTCGGTCGCGGTCCAAGCGGGTGAGACCTGGAACTTCCAGTGCTGGTACCGCGACGTGGTCGGGCCGAACGCCACGTCGAACTTCTCGAACGGCCTGGCCGTGACGTTCCAGTAGCGGCCCGGGCGGTGCGCGGCGCGGGGGCTCGGTCCCGCGCCGCGCTCAGCCTCGGTGGCCCTCCCAGGAGGCGCTCGGCCTCCGCGAGCGCCGAGGCCGCGGCAGCCACGGGTCAGAAACTTTCGGGAACAAAGTTTTCGCTATGGTGCGGTTCGAGTCGGGCCACACGCTGAACGCGGCAACTGCCACGCAGGCCCCTGGTTGGACGCTAGTGCTCGTGATCTCGAAGGAACTGGTCCAGTTCCTCGACGCTCCGGTCGTCCCCGAGGAGCGCCGCGGTGACGAGAGGCGCCCCTCCCACGCGCCAGACAGAGTTGCGGTAGGCTGAGACGATGCTCGTCGCTGCCTCCGTGCTACTTGGCCTCGTGCAGGAGGCACAGTCGGGCGTCGACTCGCGTGTGTACCTCGAGTCCTTCCTCAGCGGAGTGGTGGCGCTCGACGCGGGCCAGCACGACGTCGCGACGCGCATGTTCGAGCTCGCAGGCGAGGCCGCGCCCGACGCACCCGTGTGGCGCGTGCACGCGGCCGTCGCGCACGCGCGCGCGGGCCGCGCGGAGCGGGCGCGCACGTTCGCGGCCGAAGCGTTGGCAGCGGAGTACCCGCTGTCCGACCTCGCTGCGATCGACCCAACCCTCGCGCTGCCGGAGGACAAACGCCTATCGACAGGCGAAGCTACCCCGAACGTCTCCACCGAGGACTCGAACACGACCTCCGTTGCGGTCGCTCTTCCCCCGCCCGTGACACGCAGTGACGACGAGCTGCGCATCGGACAGCCACGCCGCATCGCGCACGGGCCATCGCGCGTCGCCGGCCCCGAGGTCGAGCGTGTGCACGTCCGCGACTCGGACGACGCTGTTCTCGCCTGGGTCGACGACAGGTGGCGTCGGTTCGATCTCGAGGGCCTCGACTTCGCGGAGCCCGGCGGCAACGACGTCCTCCCCCACAAGCGCAATTGGAATCGCCCACGCATGCAGCCGCCGAACACGGCGCTGCGCAACCGCGTCTTCGCGCTCGTCGGGAAGAACGGGGGCGACGAGGAAGAACCGATCGTACTCACTCCGAAGGGTGACGCTTGGCTCGTCTTCCAGACCGCTTCGACATTCGACAACGGCACCGAGCGCGACCTCCTCAACGTCGTCAACCACGCAGGAGCCACTGTCGTGGCCCGGCTCGGGATGCGCACGGACCTGATGGGGCCGGTCTCGCTCTGGCCACCCTACTTCAGTCCGAATAGCTCGGCGCTCGCTGTTTCGGGTTGGTGGGGCGCATCGATCCACGTGTTCGACACACACGATTGGTCGCTACGCTGGCAAGTCGATCCTCGTGTGGGGAAGGGGACGTCTGGGAGCTGCGCGTTCTCGATCGCCAACGACCGCCGGCTCTACGCGGTGGACTCGTGCCTCATCAACACGCACCTCTGCGAGGTCTACGACCTCACTAGCGGCGCGATCCTCTTCCGCGGCGAGGACGCCGGGATGTTGACGATCGACGGCACCGGCGACGATCGGTACGTCGTCGCGCAATCCGTCGAGCGTCCGAGCGCGCTGATCGTCCTCGACGGTGCGGACTTCTCGCCGCTCTACGAAGCCTGGCTCTCACGCGGCGACGACGAGCGCCTCGTCACGACGATCCTCGCCGCGGACGGCACGTTCGACTCGATCCAGCCCCAGCCCCGCGACCTCGTCGTCGTGGGCCGCAAGTCGATCGGCGCCTCACAGGCGGAGCTCGCGCCCTGGCTGCTCGACCCGCTGCACGTACGCTCGCTCGTTCGCGACACGGACCGCGCCCCGCGGCGTGTTCCGCTCGCACGCTTGCGGGTGCCGCAATGAGTACGACGTCGACGTGGTCGAAGGGCGTTGTCCTCTTGCACCTACTCGTTCCGCTGCTCCTGCCCTCGCCGCCAAGCGGGCCCGGAGACGGGCCGCCTCTTCCGTAGGTGGCTTGCCGAAGAAGCACTTGAACTCGCGTCCGAACTGCGAGGCGCTCTCGTAACCGACAGCCAGCGCAGGATCAGGCTAGAGATCAGCAGAAACTCCGCCTTGCCCCGCGGCTCACGCGGCCTCCAATGTCAGAATCGACCTGCGGCGCATCCCATGCTCGGCCCCGGGGCGATCCCGGCGACGAGCCGCTGCCGGGCACCTGGATCCCGGAACAGACGTACGAGACAAGAGCACCCCACGATGTACAAGACAAAAGCCTACGCCGCCGCCAGCGCCACCTCTCCGCTCGGCTCCGCCCAGATCCCGCGGCGCGATCCCACCGCGCAGGACGTGCAGATCGAGGTCCTCTTCTGTGGCATCTGTCACTCCGACCTCCACCAGGTCCGCGACGAGTGGAAGAGCATCATGCCCACGGTCTACCCGGTCGTTCCGGGTCACGAGATCGTCGGCCGTGTCACCAAAGTCGGTGCGGCGGTCAAGAAGCACAAGGTCGGTGACCTCGTGGCGGTAGGCTGCCTCGTCGGCTCGGACGGCTCGTGTCCGCAGTGCAAGAAGGACCTCGAGAACATGTGCGCGAACGGGGTCTTCACGTACAACGCGCCGGACAAGCACAAGACCGCGCCGGTCACTTACGGCGGTTACTCCGACAGCATCGTCGTCGACGAGCACTTTGTCCTGCGTATCCCCAAGAACCTCGATCCCGCGGGCACTGCGCCGCTGTTGTGCGCAGGTATCACGACGTATTCGCCCATGCGTCGCGCTGGTGTCAAGCAGGGCATGAAGGTCGGTGTCGCAGGCCTGGGCGGGCTGGGCCACATGGGCGTGAAGTTCGCGCGCGCCTTTGGCGCGCACACAGTCGTCTTCACGACCTCGCCGAGCAAGAAGGAAGACGCGCTCCGACTGGGTGCCGACGAGGTCGTCAACTCGCGCATCGCCGACGAGATGCAGAAGCACGCAGGTAGCTTCGACTTCATTCTTGACACAATCTCAGCGAATCACGACATCGACGCCTTCATCAATCTGTTGGCCGTCGACGGCAATCTGACGCTCGTCGGTGCGCCGGAGAAGCCGATGTCCATCTCCGCGTTCGGCCTGTTGATGGGCCGCCGCAGCGTGTCCGGCTCGCTCATCGGGGGCATCGCCGAGACGCAGGAGATGCTCGACTTCTGCGGAAAGCACAACATCACCTCGGACGTCGAGGTCATCCCGATCCAGAAAGTCAACGAGGCCTACGAGCGCCTCTTGAAGTCCGACGTCAAGTACCGCTTCTGCATCGATATGGCCTCGCTGAAGTCCGAGTGATCGGCGCAGCGCTGCGAGATCAGCACACGGACTGCAGCGCGCGCAGCGGCACGCCCATGTCGCGCCAACTCTCCGGATGGCAGGTGAAGAGCAGCACTTGGTGTCGCTGCGCGGCATCGAACAACACTCGCTTCATCTGCGAAAGACGGCTGGGGTCACTGTAGACGAGCACATCGTCCAAGATGATGAGCGTCGGCCGACCTGCCTCCTTCAATAGGTCGGCGTATGCGAGCCGGCTGATCACTCCCATCTGTTCCCGCGCACCGAAGCTCAAGGTGTCGAACCCACTCGCCTCGGGCCCCCGTAGGCCTGGGCGGGTCAGCGCGCCAGGGACGAGGTCCTCCTCCACCTGCAGGCTGCCCGAGGGGAACAGCAGCTGGAGGTAGCGATCCAAGTGCTTCTGCAGCGGGGCTTGCAGGCGGCGGGTGAGCGCTTGCCGTCGAAGTTCCAGTTTCTGGAGCAAGAAGTCCAGCGCCTCCGTCCGGCGCCGCAGCTCGGCGAGTCGCCGTTGCGCCTGCGCGACCTCGCTCTGACGTTGTGCGAGCTCCTCCTCCAGGCCCTGCGCGCCGACGGCGACGAGGGCGGCTTCTAGCTGGGCGATCTGTCGATCGCGTGCATGTTGATCGCGTTCCGCCGCGTCGGCGCTGCGCTTCAGACGCTCGACGTCCTGTTCGAGGATGTCGGGCCGCGCCTTGTTGATACCAGCTTCGATGTCGGCGAGGGTCGATTTGATGGCGGCCTCGCGATTGACGGCCTCGATCAGCTCGAGCCGCTTGGCCGCCAGTTCGGCTTGCAGCCGCGGGTCGCCCAACGAGGCCTTCAATGCATCGTGTTCCTGTCGGGCGGCGTCACGTTGGCTGGTGGCCGTCGCCAGCGCGCTTTGGGCAGCCTGCAGCTCCACGCTAGCGGCTTCGGCTGCGACACGACAATTGTCATGCGTTCGCTCCGCATCGCTGAACGGCAGCGCGGATTCAGTGGGCGGTGCTGGCAGTTGCGCCAAGGCGGCCGTCGCGTCGGCCTGCCGCGCCTGCGCGCCATCGAGCTCGCTGCGAAGTACGTCCAGTCCCTTCGGAGCGAGCACCTTCACGGCCTTCTCGGCCGCACTCGCTTCAGCCAGGCCGCGAGCGTGGGCGAGCGCGCGCGCTGCGACGTCGTCCATGGCTGCCAGACCGAGGCGTTGCAACAACGCGGTGTGCTGGTCCTGGAGCTCGGCGTGCTCCTGCGCGAGTTCGTCCAGGTCGCTCCCGCCCGGCGCAATGTGCAATTGTCCAACGCCATGGATGGAGAGCGTCGTCGGAGTGATCAGCAGCCGTTCGCCCTGCCCGTCGACACGGACACCGTCGAAGTCGACGGGCGCGTCGGGCAGGAGGTCGAAGCTCAAGCGGGTGGCCACTGTGGACTGCCTGATGCGCAGCTCGTTCAGCCGTCCGCTCTGTTGGCGGAGCGCCTCGAGATCAGCCGGTTCGACGCGCAACTGGGCTGCCTCGCGCTTCAACGCCATGCCGCGCTCGCTCTCCGACACCGCGCGCTGTAGCAATGACGTCAACTCGGTGACGCGGGACTCGGCGTCGCCGAGCTGTTGGATGGACGTCGCGCGGCTGTGCTCTTGACGCGCCAACGCCAGAGTCGCTCGGGCAACACGCAGGCGTTCGGTTGCGTCGGAGGAATTCAGGCCCAGTGGACGCTCCGCGCTGATCGCTCGTTCGTGCGCAGAATTCGCCTCGATCAGAGCGGCCTCGCGCAATGCCAAGCTCTGCTGTTGCTCTTCGTGCGTACTGAGCCGCTGTGCCAGCAGCTCGCGCAGTCCGGCCACCTGGCGCAGCTTCTCGCGCTCACGGTCGCGATCGCTCGTCAGCGCTGCGACTGCCTTCAGTGCCTGTCGTGCGTCTTCCTGACGGGCGCGCAGAGCGACCCAGGGCTGCTCTTTGTCATCGACTGCATGGGCCTCGCGCAGGGTCTCGAGCGTGTCGACCTGGCTGCGATACGACGCGACCGACTGTTGCAGCGTCGCCACCTTCTGCTCCAGTGTCGACGCTACTTCAATGGCCTTCAGGTATGCCGCCCTGGGCTTGCCAGTACCCGTCAGCAGCTCTTCGCGCAGGCTGCGGACCTGCATGACGACCTCGTCACCGCCGCTGGCGGCGACCTCGCCGAGCGACTCGTCCAAGGCTCTCCGCAGGTGGTCGGCGGCATGCTTGACGACGTCGTGGACGACATGGGCGGCGCCTTGCTCGATCCAGAGAAGGCCCGGTATGCCCCAATGCTCCGCGCGGCTCGCGCCCTTCAGTGCAAACTGGAATCCCAGGAGCTCCGCCATGCAGTCCTCGGCCTCGATACCCTCCAAGCGCCGCGTCCCGACGATCAACTCGCAGCGCTTCTTCTGCAGGAAGCTCTTGGTCAACCGATAGGTCTCGCCGGCGAGTTCGAAATCTAGCTCGACGAGCGGGCTGGCTGCCGAATTGCCGTAGGGGCGGAGGTCTTCGACGCTCGTGGAGCGGTGGCGCTCGAAAAAAGCCGCGCGGATTGCACGGACCAGCGTGCTCTTGCCGGCTTCGTTGGCCCCCGAGAAGATGCTGAGTCCGGCCTCGATGTCGCTCAGCTCGAAAGGGTCGCGGAATTGACGCAGTTCGGCCACACGGATCCGATGGAGCCTCATGTCGTTGTCCCGCGCGCATTCCGCTCGGAGAGCATGCCGGTCAGGATGGCCAGTGCGTCTTGTGCGCGTCGGGCATCTTGATCCCGAGCGTCGCGCAGCTCAGTGATGACTTCGCCGAGATAACCGTCAGCGTGCAGCGAGGCGATGTCGGCGGCGGTCGGCGCCAACTGCAGCGCGCTCAGATCGATGCGAAGGCAGCGTACGCGGCCCTCGGCGACGCCCAACGCTGCCTCCAGGCGGGCGTTGTCCACCAGGTCGATCTGCCCCGTCACCGTCAAGTCGAGCACGTCGTTGGCTTCGACCTTGGAGAGCAAATCCAGGAGCGCGTCCAGATCGCTGGCCACGTCGATGCCGTGTGTCAGTTGCTGCCAACGGTGCAAAGCGGTGCGCATTGGCCGCGCCGTGGGCGTGCCACCCGGCTGATCGATCTGCACCAGCAGCGCATTGCCCGAATCGTTGGATCGGAACCGATCAGGCTCTGGCGTGCCGCTGTACCAAGTGCGGTCGTCGATGCGCTTCGTCCCATGCCAGTCGCCGAGGGCCAGATAGTCCAAGCGTGCGCGCTGAGCGCGGTCGGGGGCGATCGGGTTCGCCGAGTCGATGTCCTCGGGCAACAGGCCCTGCACGGCGCCGTGCGCGATGCCGACTCGCAACCAGCCAATGGGCGTCTCGGCGCTGTCGAACCATTCGGTCAGATCACCGTAGGTGTGACGCTGCGTCAGCGGCGCGCACAGCAGGGCGATGCGTTGCTCGGGCAGCTCGATGACCTTGGGTGCCAGCGCCAGGTGCACGTTGGCGGGCAGGGCACCGAGTCGCGCGGCGTGACTCCACACACTCTCGGCCAGGGCGGCGTCGTGATTGCCCGAGATCATCACCCACGGGCCGGTGTAGCTCTGCAGCGCATTGAACAGGCGGCGAATGCTGCGAGCCGAGACCGTCTGCGCGTCGAACACGTCGCCGGCCACGACCACTGCATCGACGCCTTCACCGGTCGCCAGTGTGGCCAGCCGCTCGACGGCCGCGAAGCGAGCTTCGGCGAGCGCCACGGCGTCGTCCGGGTCGAACGAGCCGTACGAGCGGCCGATCTGCCAATCCGCGGTGTGCAGGATCTTGGTCATCATTCTCCTTGCCAGGGCATGCTACAGCCCGCGCCGGCGAGCGCTGACGGCGGCGGTGCCCTTCGGGCGCTGACCGCGGGGGGGCCCTTCGGGCGCTGTCAGCGGGGGGGCCCTTCGGGCCCAGGGTCGTCGGACATTGCACCGCTTCGCCGCATGGGAGTAACCTGCTGTGATGGACCGTCGCGCGCTGCTCCAGAGCCTCGGCCTCGCGCCGCTCGGGCTAGTCGACCTCTCGCGGGTGAGCGAATACGGCGACTCGCGCGCTGAAGGCGCCGCCCAGGCCTCCGATGCCACCGAGGGCTCGGCGCAGAGCGTCATCGCGGCCGCTCTCGGGTTTGGCCTGGGGGGTGGTTACGACACGCAGTGGTCCGGCACCGGCGTGCCCGAAGAGGTCGTGCACAGCGGCGCGCGGGTCCTCGCACAGAGCGCGAGCGGCACGTACTGCTGTGGATTCACGTTCGCCGTCGCGATGCGTGTCCTCGCCGCGCGGGGCGCGCTCGCTGGGAAGAGCGTCGTCGACGTGCGCGCCTTCCAGAAGGCCTGGTACGGCGCGACGAAGGTGACCGCCGAGCGGCAGTGCGCGCAGGCGGTCGAGCGCCTCGGCGTCGGGCGCGAGGTGTCGCTCGACAAGGCCCGCGCCGGCGACTTCGCGCAGCTCTGGCGCGTCTCGAAGCAACCCAGCGGCCACAGCGTGCTCTTCCTGGCGTGGATCGAGGTCGATGGACAGCGCGTAGGCCTCAGCTACTTGAGCAGCCAGGAGTCGACAAACGGCATCGGCTACAGCGTGGAATACTTCGCGGACTCCGAGCTCGGCAAGGGCCGCGTCGACCGCGCGCGCGTGTACTTCGCGCGGCTTGGCGGCTAGGCCTCAGAAGGGCCCGACGAGAGTGAGTTCCCCTGGGCGGGTACGCGAAAGTGCGTCGCGTACGCCGGACACGAGTGGAAGCAAGTCCTCGAGCACGTTACTGCGCGCGACGAGGACGATGACAGCAATCGGAATTCCCAGCAAGTTCTGTTGGACGCGCAGATTCTGATCCGCAGTCACGAACGCATCGAATCCGGCCCAGGCCGCCTGCTGCACCGTTCGCACGTCGAACTCCATCAGCTCGCGCGCGGGACGCCGCGGGACGCCGCGGGAGCTGTTCATCCAGCAGAACGCGCACGACGGCTCAGTTCCTGCTCGGCGGCCTCGAGGACTGCGATCGCCTGTTCGCGCGTGACCGTCGGGAAGTCGTCCAGGAACTCCACGAGGTTCGCCCCCCGCTCCAAGTAATCGATGAGATTTCGCAGCGGGACCCGTGTCCCAACGAAGACGGGTACACCGCCCAGGATGTCGGGGTCGCTATGGATCACGGGATCGCCCTTCGGGTCCATGCGCGCAATGGTCCACAACATTGCTATTGCTACGGCCCTAGGAACCATCCCGGACCCCAAACAGTGGAGCTGACCAGCCGCATCACCGCGCCCTACGGCGCGGTCACAGCATCGCCACAGGGTCGACGTCCACCGACACCCGCAGCTTGCCCGACGCGGCTGCGTACTCGGCCAGGAAGTCGCGCGCGGCTTCGAACGCCGGGTGCGGGGCGCCCGTCGGCGTCGCGCGGTCCGTGCGCACGAGCACGTGCTGGCGGAAGCGGCCGCGCACTTGCGCGATCGGGGCCGGGGCCGGGCCCAGGATGCGTGCGCCCAGCGGGGCGATCTCTGCGCGCACTTGCTCGGCGAGGCTCGCCGCCGCGGCGGTGACCTTCGCCTCGTCCGGGTCCTCGAGCACCACGCGTAAGAGGCGGCCAAACGGCGGAAAACCCGTCGTTCGGCGCGATTCGAGCTCGCCCTTCGCGAACAGCTCGTACGCATGGCGCGCGGCGTACACGATCGACGGGTCGTCCGGCAGCGTCGTCTGGATCACGATGCGGCCCTCGAGCTCGCCGCGGCCCGCGCGGCCCGCGACCTGCGAGACGAGCTGGAACGTGCGCTCCGCCGCGCGGAAGTCCGGCTGGTGGAGCGATTGATCGGCCGCCACGATGCCCACGACCGTCACACGCGGGAAATCGAGCCCCTTCGCGATCATCTGCGTACCCACGAGCAGGTCCAGCTCGCCGCGGCCGAACGCGTCCAGCATCGTCTCGTAGTCCTCGCGCCGCAGCATCGTGTCCGAGTCCATCCGGCCGATGCGCGCGTGCGGCACGACCGCCGCCAGGACCTCCTCGACGCGTTGCGAGCCCGCGCCCAGGAACTTCAACGCCGGCGCCGTGCACGCAGGGCACGTCTTCGTCGGCTCGCTCTCCTTGCAGCACGAATGGCACACCATGCGCTTCAAACGCTTGTGCCAGGTGAGCGCGACATCACAGTCCTCGCACTTCACGACCTCGCCACAACTGCCGCACCAGAGCGTCGGCGCGAAGCCACGGCGATTGATGAACAGAATCGCCTGCTCATGCGCATTCACCGCGTCCAGGAGGATCGCGGACAAGCGCCGCGAGATCAGATGCGGCCGGCCGCCTTCGCCACGCTCTTGGCGCGTGTCGACGACCTCGATCTTCGGCATGCGGCTGACACCCGGGCGGCCGCCGAGGCGCAAAAGCTCCAAATCGCCACGCTGCGCTGCAGCCCAGCTCTCGAGCGCAGGCGTCGCCGAGCCAAGGATGCACACGGCGTTCGACGTCCGCGCACGCTCCAGCGCCACCTCACGCGCGTGGTAACGCGGCGTGCTGCCCTGCTTGAACGAGGGCTCGTGCTCCTCGTCGACGACGACGACGCCCAGGTCCTCGACCGGCGCGAAGATCGCCGAGCGTGCGCCGACGACGACACGTGCCTCCTTGCGACGCACACGCAGCCACATGTCGTGGCGCTGCGTGTCCGTCATCTGGCTGTGCAGCACAGCGACCTCGCCGAAGCGCGAGCGGAACCATCCGACGGTCTGCGGCGTCAGCGAGATCTCGGGCACCAACACGATCGCGCCGCGGCCCCGCGCGAGGGCCTCTTCGATCACGCGCAGATACACCTCGGTCTTGCCCGAGCCCGTCACGCCGAACAACAGCGTCGGCGCGAAACGCCGCGCGTCGAGGTGCTCGGTCAGCCGCGTCAGCGCGCGCGCCTGGTCGTCTGTCAGCGTCTCGGGCCGCACACGCTTCGTCGCGCTGCCCGACAAGAGCGCGTCGGTCTCCGCGCGCAAGTGCAACACGCGCGCGAAGCCGCGCTTCACCAGCGTCGACAGAGGCGACTGCGACAGGTTCAAGCGCCGCAAGAGGTCCACACGCGGCAGCGGCCCGCTGGCCTCCATCAGCGTGCGCAGGAGGCGGTGCTGCTCGGCGCGCGGCTCGACCTCCGCCAGCGCCTCGGGGCCCGTGCCGGGCACGAGCTCGACGAACGCGATCGTGCGGCGCGCGCCCTCGCGCTTCAACGCCGCCGGCAGCGCCGCACG
>Ga0163154_10005367_pt1 | contig 16287 bp, 15 predicted proteins | sample OliLakLV19MP9P1_FD_148649 | JGI IMG/M metagenome (GOLD analysis project Ga0163154, IMG submission 148649) | Freshwater microbial mat bacterial communities from Lake Vanda, McMurdo Dry Valleys, Antarctica - Oligotrophic Lake LV.19.MP9.P1 | ecosystem: Environmental > Aquatic > Freshwater > Lake >... | reverse complement strand
ATAATTAACTTATGAAATTTATTATCTTAGTGGCAGTATTTAATTTAATTTTTTTAGCACCGGTTTCTGTAGTGGAAGCGCAAGAGAGCGGGGCCGGGGGCTTTGTGACTTGTAGCGGAACAGACTGTAGTGCTTGCAACTTGGTAGAAATGGCCAATACGGGAATTGTCTGGCTCTTTGGAGCCGCTCTTTTTCTGTTCACTTTCCTCATGGTGGTGGCAGGCTTTGGTCTGGTTACTTCCGGGGGCAATCCTTCAGCTCTCGAAGACGCTAAATCAAAATTTAAAAATCTCTTTATTGGATTGGCAATAATTATGTCAGCCTGGTTGATTGTGAATACGATTATGGTGACTTTGGTAAAAGGTAACGGTGTAATTGAAGGCTACGGTCCTTGGACTGAGGTGAAGTGTCAGACTCAGACTGTGCCAAAAACCCCACCACCACCTCCGCCTGGGGGGACAGGAGGAGTGGTGGTGGTTGATCCAGTGCCAGTTGATCCAAATAATCTACCCGATGGACAGTTCACTTATCAGCCAGGAATCGCTGGACAAAGAGCACACGCCTCCTCAAAACTTGAGGCCACGTTAAACTGTATGGCTGGAAAAGTTCCAGGAAATGTTGGTCAGATTTCTTCAATTTCTGATGGTCTAATTCTTAACGGCCAAAAGACCTGGGATCAGTGTCGTCAGAGGCCGCAACAGTGCTCGCATGTACCCAGCTCATATCACTATGGAAATAACGGTACTTGTGGCAATAAATCCTACGCGGTTGATTTTGGTGACGAACAAAATGCTACTGTACTATGTAACGCTGCTAGAAGTTGTGGCCAAATAAGGGATTGCTCAGTTCACAATGGAAACCATGTTCACATGGAAGTCATAGTTTCACCTTGTTAATACTGTCTTGTTTTAAATTCGCGTCACGAGTCAAAAGAACTCTCGAAGTTAAGCTTTGAGAGTTCTGCGAGACCACGAGGAACTTCTCCCCTTACAGGGGCAGTACACCTTTTGGATTTTCTTTTCGCAAGCTAAAGAAAATACTCAAAAGCTTTTCGAATCCTCGGGCAGTCTTTATAAAACGCCAACCTAAAAGAGGTTGGCGTTTTATAAAGATGCGAGTCCACGAGGATTCGAACCTCGGTCAACGGTTTTGGAAACCGGCATTCTACCACTGAACTATGGACCCACTTTGTTCAGGATTACCTGAATGTTGCTAATAGTAGGCGAAAGGAGGGACTAGGTCAACTTTTAGTTGGGCAGACCGTCTGATTCCAAGAAGTTCTTGATTTCTCCTTCAACATCTTTGAATGTCACGGGAAAATCTTTCCAAATAATAGTTGGATCTTTTTTAAGCCAAGTACGCTGTCTTTTAGCGAATTGTCGACTTTTGATTAGGATTTGTTCCTGCATTTCAGTATAAGAAATTTCTTTAAGTAAATATTTTGATAGGTACCGATACTCTAGTCCAAAACCATCAAGTCGTTCAGGACTCACGTTTGAAGCGAGTAGATTTTCAACTTCTTTCACCATGCCTAGCTCTAGTCGATCTTCCAATCTTTGTTTGATTCGTGGGACTAAATCTGCGTCTTTAATATTTATTCCAAAAATTTGCCATTCGTAGTCACTGGGCACGGCCTTGGCTTCCGGCACATGACCTAAGGAGTCAATGATTTCCAGAGAACGGATAAGACGATGGCGATTGTCTTGGTCAATTTTTTCAGCTCGGATTGGGTCTGCAACTTTTAGTTTTTCGACCAAGTCTGCAGTAGATAATTTTTCTAGCTCAGCTCTGAGTTCTGGGTTGGGTTCAACTGCGGCTGTCTGCATAGTGCCACGGAGTAGTTCGATATAGAAAAAAGTACCACCGGCGATGACAGGGGTTTTACCTCGGGAAACAATATCGGTGATCGCAGTCTTGGCGTCACGAACAAAGTCAGCTCCGGTATAGACGGTGCTTGGCTCCACCATATCAAGTAGGTGATGTGGAATACCAGCCATTTCTTCTTTAGTCACCTTGCCAGAGCCTAGGTCCATACTCTTATATACTTGCCTTGAATCAGCCGAAATGACCTCGCCATTAAACACTTTGGCGATTTCAATAGCCAGGGAAGTCTTGCCCGAGGCGGTAGGTCCAACGATACAAATGATTTTTGGGTTGAGGACCATTAAGGAAAGCTTAACTTAAAAAGGTCAGAGTCAAAATATTGACTTTATTACTAAATCATGCTATTATATTGAGTAGAACCATCATCATTCGATGATGGAATGACCTTTGGAGGTCCTATGTCCGTTCCTTTCTTTTTTGCAGTTTTGGCTGGCATACTTGTGTGTGTAATTGCTGGAACCTTGGGTTTCGGCTACGCCACCAAGGGTGACGGGCAGCTTTTCGCCGCCGGCTTTGCGGCGTTCGTTTTCGTAAAGTTGGCAACAATCAACATGTTGATGGGAGGCCACGGTGTGTTAGGTCTTCCTCATTGGCTGGGAATGCCACGGCGGCTGATGGTGAGCTACGCGATACTCCTGGTTCCAATCGCAGCGGGCGTCGTTGTTTCCATGACTCTCAGCGATCAGTGGTTGTCCCTTCGGGTGATTACTGTCGGCCTGCTGCTTGGCTGGAGTGGTGCACTGGTCAGCTGGTACCTGGCCTTTAGTGGAATGACACACTACTTCAATGAGGTAGACGTCATCAAGGGTAATCCCACCCTCACTCCTGAGGAGTTGAAGCTCGAGATCCTACGCCTCCGCCAGGAGGGTCTCATGTCACCCGAGGAAGAAAAGGTGATGTAAGACAAAAGACAAAAGAGGAAAGGTGAAAGCCGTCAGCTTATAACTGACGGCTTAATTCGTTATGTTATATTTGTACTGGAGGATGGACTCAATTACGAATCACTAAGTATATTGGTTCGCTTCGCTCCAAATCTACTAAGTGTTCTCGACCGCTCCTTGTCGGCCCAAAGAGCCCCCGGCTCCGGCTTTCGACTTCCTCTTGCAAGTGCCTCAAGGCACTTGCTCCGGGGCACACTGCAAAAGAAAACACCCAATGGGTGTTTTTTTTGCAATGTGCCCCGGGAGGGAGTCGAACCCTCAAACCTTGCGATACACGATTTTGAGTCGTGCGCGTATACCAATTCCGCCACCGAGGCATTTTTAACTCTTTTGATTCAGTACAACTAATACTTTGTATAGGGCGGATATTGGGGCGGTGGGCGAAACAAAGTGTAAGTTGTGCTGAATTAATAGCCTTCATTATTCCTTTCCTATTTACAAAGGCAACGGCAAACAGTGTAGCAGAAAAATTGGAAGTTATAAACAGTCTCTACACGGGTCGGTATGTTAGAATTAGAATTAAGTCAAAGCAGAGGCTTTGCGAGGTAATTACTGTTATTTTCTATGGCATTTCAAGGTGATTCAATATTTTGGGTAGAAGTTGAAAAAATCGTTCCTAATCCGTTTCAACCACGGCGGGAATTTGATGAGCAAAAGTTGGTTGAGCTCTCTGAGTCTGTTCGGATGTATGGAATTTTGCAGCCTCTGACAGTAACTCGTAATGAGATCCAGCGAGAAGACGGAACTTTTTATACCGAGTACGAACTTATCGCTGGAGAACGAAGATTGAGGGCTAGTAAGCTAGCGGGGCTGTCACAGGTGCCGGTGATTATTCGTGAAGGAGAGGACAGTGAACAAGAAAAACTTGAGCTGGCTATTATTGAGAACTTGCAACGAGAGGACCTCAATGCTGTCGATCGAGCGCTCGCTTTTAGACAACTGGCAGATGTATTTGGTCTGTCTCACACTCAAGTGGCCAAGAAAGTTGGTCGCAGTCGTGAATATGTTTCCAACTCAATTAGACTTTTGGGCCTACCTGACTACATGCTCAAGTCTTTACGTCTAGCTGAAATGACCGAAGGTCACGCGCGAACTTTGCTGATGCTAAACGACAAACCTGAAGAACAAGATGTTGTTTTTAGAGAGATTCTACTCAAAAAACTTTCTGTGCGTGAACTCGAAAGAATCGTGCGTAAAATTGCTACTGACAAGGTTCGTAAAAAGAGCCTCGGTGAATTTGATGTGGAGCTGATAGAAATGGAAAAGAAGTTTATGGAAACTCTTGGTACTAGAGTTCAGATTCTAAAAACCGAATATGGCGGACAGCTGACGATTGACTACTTTTCAGTTGATGATCTTGAACTAATGCTCTTACGAATGAAAAACGAACAATTGGCTGAGAATAATATGAGTGCGGAAAATGAAGCGGAAAAGAAAAAATTAACTGAACATACAGCTCTTATTATGGCTGTAGACGATGGCGGTCGCGAGCTGTCTGACTTGCCTGACGAAGTTCTTTTGGCAGAGACCCCTGTCGGAGAAGTAAATGCTGTGGTTGCCGTCGAGGAAACACTAGGGCAAGATCAAACAGCGGTTGAAAGTCTAGTTTCTGAAACAGTTGATGTGAACAGTAGTATTGAAACTGAGCTACATATAGTCGAGGCGCCAATACCGACAGACTACAATCCTTTTAGACCAGCGGTAATTCCTGATATCAATCAGGAAGAAATAAATGTGCCAGAGCCAAAAGAAAATTCTTCTGAAAACAGTGAGTTGGAGAAAGAGGGAACTAAGACTGAATCTTCTGAGGAAGAAGATGATGGTGAGGTAGTGGTTACTCCACTAATCTTAAAGAAAGATGACGACGATGATAGTGGCCTGTATTCGATTCGTAATTTTTCAGTCTAAGAATAGTCTTTGCTTTCCAAGGCGGTTTTAATGCGGCGACGAGCCAGGGATGTCTTTACAAAGCCTAACCACTTGGCAGTTGGTTTGGCTGATTTCCTGGTTTCAATATCAACGATGTCACCATTACGGAGTTCTTTATCTAGTTGGACTAGTTTTTTATTTACTTTGGCCCCAAAAACATGGTCTCCTACTTGGGAGTGAATAGCGTAGGCAAAATCTACAGGTGTAGCGCCGACCGGCAGGTCGACCACGTCACCTACAGGGGTAAAGACAAAGATTCTATTTGAGAAAAAATCCTTTTGAGCATCTTCGACAAACTCTGCTGTAGTGGATTTATCTTTAGTGTGAGTTTCACCTATTTGTGCAATCCATAGTGGTATTTTTTCTCGAGGGGCATTACCTTTTGATTGTTTGATATCGTCTTCGCCTTTTTTTTTATTATTACTAAAAGGCCTGAATAAGGACGGTATCAGACTAGTGAAACGTGAAGTGTTTTCCGCCGGTACGCCGGTACCACTATCTTTGTAGCTGAGGTGTGAAGCAATACCAAACTCAGACTCATGGTGCATTCTATCGGTACGGATTTGGATTTCCATAATGACGCCGTTTGGAGTAGTGACTGTAGTGTGAAGAGATTGATAACCGTTTGGCTTAGGAAAGGCAATGTAGTCTTTTACTCTACCGGGAAGCGGACGCCAGAGTTTGTGAATAATACCCAGGGCGCGATAACAATCTTCCACTTCAGGTACCACTACGCGCATAGCTAGTAGGTCGTAGACCCCGCCAATATCCCAGTCTTTGCGTTCTAGCTTGTGAAAGAGACTATAAAGACCTTTTACTCGATATGAAGTTTTAAAACTCAGTAAATCAATTTCAGCCAATCTTTTCTGCAAGGCTTTACGCTCTCGTTCTAACAGCTCGTTTGATTTTCCAGCTTTACTGATTAGTAGCTTGTTTACTCTTTTATATTCTTCAGGGAAGACATGGGGAAAAGCTAAATCTTCTAGCTCCTTACGAATACGGCCCATACCCAAACGGTGGGCTACAGGAACATAAATTTCGAGAGTCTCTCTGGCAATGCGTAATTGTTTTTCTTTGGGTACGTGGGATAAGGTCTGCATGTTGTGCAGACGATCAGCTAGCTTGATGATCAGGACTCTAATGTCCTGGCTAGTAGCGACCAGTAGTTTACGTAGACTTTCGTTGTGTCGGTCAGTGCCGTAGTATCGCACTGAGCTTAGCTTGGTCACACCCTCTACTAAGAATAAAATCTCTTCGCCAAAATCTTTCTGAACATCATCAGCGGTAGTATCGGTATCTTCAATGATGTCATGCAGTAAACCAGCCGCAACAGTCCGGGCACTCATATTCATCTCGGCTAACTTGGCACCGACGGCCGTGAGGTGATTTAGGTAGGGTTCGCCAGAATATCGTTTATGATCGGCGTGAGCCTTTTCCGCGGTCGAATAGGCTTTTTCAATTAAAGCTTTATCGGCCTCGGAAGGCTTGTCCAATAATACGATTATGTCTCTGGCAGTCACTTCCTCATTGTATGGATAAGTGACTCAAATAACAAGTTTTTAATGGTTTAAGCTAACCTTGCTTGAGTAAGTCAATCGCTACTTCTATAGTCAGGTCTTCAGTTTTAACTTGATCAGGAATACTAATGCGTTTGAAACCTTTTTTTAGATAACGCCCAGATTTTGATTCAAACACATTAATCAACTTTTTAGTTAGGGGATTAATACCGAGTTCTTTGAGTAGAGTTTCACCTTTACGCATCTGCTTTGGTTCTTTGTATATTTCCAAAGCTCGTTCGTAAGTAATAGTATAGGGATCATCTTTGCCTTTAAGTGATCTAAAGTCGCCAGCGTGAGCTAGGTAGGGTCCGTATTGACCAGTGTTGGCCACAATTGGTTCTTCAGTCTTTGGGTGAGATCCTAGCTCTCTTGGGAGAGTGAGATATTTCAAGGCTTCTTCCAAAGTCACGTCATCAGGTTTTTGACCAGCTGGCAAAGAGGCTCTCTTGGGTGACTTTTGTTTTTTACCTTTAACTTTTTCTGGAGTTTCTCCTAGTTGGACGTAAGGTCCAAATTTTCCTTTGAGGACAAAGATTGGCAGATTGGTCTCCGGATCTGTTCCAATTGGGGCCTCCGGTTTTAGTTCGCTGCCATCAATAAGTCTAGATCCATTACAATCAGGGAACCGGTTACAAGACAAGAAATTACCGCTCCGGCCTAGTTTAATGATCATGTCAGCTTTACATTCTGGGCAAGGGAATTGTTTTGGTCCGGGACCTAAGTTAGTAATTTTTTCAATATTCTCCTTACTAGCGACTTCCTTTTGAAATGGTATGTAAAAATCAGTTAAAGTCTTGAGGTAGGTTCTTTTACCTTCAGCGATTTCGTCGAGTTCATCTTCCATCTCACTAGTAAAAGTGTCACTAATATAATCTTGAAAATGTTTTTCCAAGAAAGAAGAAACGACATCACCAGTATCGGTAGGTAAAAGAGTACGACCTTCTTTTAGTACATAACCACGATCAATAATCGTCTTCATGATAGAAGCGTATGTTGAAGGGCGACCAATACCTCTTTTTTCTAGTTCTTTAATCAAGCCGGCTTCTGAATAGCGGTTTGGTGGTTCGGTTTGTTTTTCTTCAATATCTATTTCCTTGAGGGTGATCTTGTCCCCAATGCTGAGCTTTGGTACTTCCGTGTCTTCGCCGCGAGCGCGAGTGTCGACTTTGAGCCAGCCATCAAAAACTACTTGGGCACCATTGACGGCAAAGTCAGGTATAGTCTCGGTACTGTCAGTGATGTTGGTGATCAGTTTTGAGCGCTTGATCATAGCGTCAGCCATTTGCGACGCCATGGTTCGTTTCCAAATCAATTCATATAAAGCTTTTTGATCTCCAGTGGCACCAGCCGCTTCTTTTTTAAAATTAGTCGGTCGCACCGCTTCGTGAGCTTCCTGAGCTGCCTTACTCTTGGTCTTGTACACTCTTGGTTGGAGGTATTTTTTACCAAAGTCTTTTTCGATCAAGCTAAAAATTTGTTTAGTAGCAGTCTGACTCATATTGGTACTGTCAGTTCTCATATAGGTGATATAACCGGCTTCGTAGAGCTTTTGCGCCGCGCCCATAGTCCGAGACGGAGAAAAGCCGAGTCTAGTTGAAGCTGTCTGCTGCAGAGTCGAGGTAGTAAAGGGTGGTTTTGGACTACGCTTGGTTTCGGTTTCTTTCAGATTTGTAATTGCCCAAGCTGACTTCTCACCAACTTTTTTAATTCGTTCAGCTTCTTCTTTTTCTTTTGGTTCAACTGAACAGGCAAAAGGAATTTTTAGACCTTTAGCTTCAGTGTTGGCTGTGAGGTTGTAGAAAGTTTCGGGAATAAAAGCTCTGATCTCTCTTTCGCGCTCCATCACGATACGCAAGGCTGGTGATTGGACTCGTCCAGCCGAAAGGCCATAGCGGACTTTTTTCCAGATCAAACCAGACAGGTCATAGCCCACGAGTCTATCGAGGACTCGTCTAGCTTCTTGAGCTTCTTTTAGATGGAGGTCAATTTCTCGGGGACGCGCGATAGCTTCTTTGACTGCGTCTTCAGTAATTTCGTTGAAGGCCACTCGTTTTAGCTTCGGATTAACTTCTTTGATAAGTTCACCAATGTGCCAGGCAATAGCTTCTCCTTCGCGGTCGGGGTCGGATGCCAGTAGCACCTGATCCGCTTTTTTAGCCGCTGCTTTTAGACCGTCGATAACTTTGCCTTTTCCTGGAGAAATAATGTAATGGGGAACAAAACCGTTTTCAATATCAACAGCATCTTTGTTACTTTTTGGGAGATCACGAACATGACCAATTGAAGACATAACTCGGTAATCTTTTCCGAGGTATTTTTCAATAGTCTTGGCCTTGGCCGGTGACTCAACGATAACTAGGTTGTATGTGCTCATATATGTGTAAAGATGTGTAACAAATACTAGTATTAGGTCTTTCTGTCAAATGGTAAGTGTGGTTTAAGTCTAAATTAGAGAGCGATAATGTGGAGATTCATAAGCAATATAGCCCTGCATTTCCATTTGCATGAGGACGATGTTGGCTTCTGAGGTACTGAGTGGAATCTGCCTCAGGAGGCTGTCTTTGTCTCTTGGCTCGTGGAGCAGTTTAATAATAATTTCTTCGGTTTCGGTGAGGGTGAGGTTTGTCTTGGAGATGGTTTCTTCTGGGGTAATTTGTAGGGCTTCTAGGATATCTTCTGCTGAAGTGACCATAGTGGCGCCGAGCTTGAGAAACTGATGAGTGCCGAATGAGTTTTTGGAAAAGATACTTCCGGGTACCGCCAAGAGTTCACGATTATAGTCCACCGCCATGCGCGCGGTGATGAGGGTGCCAGACTTGGCCCCAGCCTCAATCAAAAGCGTGGCTTTACAGAGTCCGGCCATAATCCGATTTCTCTGCGGGAAGGTCCACGGAGCGGCTTGGGTTGAAGGTGAGAGTTCTGACAGTAAGCCCCCACCGGAGTATAGAATCTTATCAGCTAGTTTTTTGTGACTCGGTGGGTAAAGTACCTTTTGGTCCAGTCCCGAGCCGGGTACAGCTAAAGTATAGAGATGGTTTTTCATGGCGGCCTCATGTGCCAGACCATCTACACCTAGAGCCAAACCAGAAACAATCCCCACTGGATAATTGGCAAGACCGCCAATGAGGTGGTCAATTACTTGCTGACCATAGGTAGTGTACTTGCGTGATCCTACAACCGCCAAAAGAGTAATATCGTCTGGCGGCAGGTTGCCTTGATACCACAACTCTTTTGGCGGTTGTGGTATTTCAGTAAGTAACCCTAAGTTTTTATCAGTAAAATCTGATGGATAAATGTGATTCATTTCCATAACTACTAAAAGTCTAGCATAGTCTAAATTATAAATGTCATTTCCGCAGATCAGATACATAGGCTATAATGCTTGAAAAGATTATATATTGGAGGGGTTAGTAAAAATTATGCTAGATATAAAATTCATTATAGAAAACGCTGACCTGGTAAAAATGGCAGCAAAGAAAAAGAAGATAAAAGTCGATATTGATCGTTTGCTTGCGGTCGACACAAAGCGTCGAGGTATCATGACCAGTTTGGAGGTTAAAAAAGCTGAACAAAATAAAGTGTCTCAAGATATTGCTAAAGCTGGAGCCGACGCTGTGCTGCGGGACAGTTTGATCGCTGGGATGCAAACCCTAAAGTTAACTATGCTTGCTGAAGAAGAATCACTTAAGCCGGTTATTGAAGAATGGCAGAGTTTGATGCTTCAGGTACCAAATATACCTGACATGTCTGTACCCGACGGTGATAGCGACTCAGACAATCAAGAAATTAAAAACTGGGGTGATCAAACCGCTTTTGCTTTTGAAGCCAAGGATCATGTCGAACTTATGAATCAGCACCAGATGGTTGATTTTGAACGAGGCACGAAGGTTCATGGTTTTAGAGGATACTTTCTCAAGGGTGACGGAGCTAGGTTGTGTTGGGCGGTCTGGAACTACGCCAATCAATTCTTCCTGGATAAAGGTTTTGATCCACTTTTGGTGCCGGCGATTGTTCGCAAGAGCAATCTGTATGGTACGGGACACCTACCCAATGAAGCCGAGGATGTTTACAAAACTCAAGATGAAGATTACTTGATTGGTACTGGAGAAGTTTCTACCATGGGTTACTTCGCTGATGAAATTTTAGAATCGTCACAATTTCCCGTAAAGTTTCTGACTTTTTCTCCTTGCTTCAGACGCGAAGCAGGCAGTCATGGTAAAGATACTAAAGGCCTCATTCGCGTTCATGAATTTTTCAAGCTTGAGCAAGTAGTATTGTGTGAAGCCTCTCACGAAGAAAGTGTCAGACTTCATGAAGAGATTAATCGCAACACGGAAGAATTTATTGAGTCTTTAGGCATCCCTTATCGGACAGTTATAAACTGTGGTGGCGACCTAGGACAAGGTCAGGTTAAAAAATACGACATTGAACTCTGGGTCCCGGGAGAAAAAACTTATCGAGAAATTAGTTCAGCTTCGTACTTCCACGACTTCCAATCAAGACGCTTCAACATTCGCTACAAAAATAAGGAAGGAAAAATGCGTTACGCACACTCACTCAACTGTACCGCCATCCCGACACCGCGAATCCTAGTTTCTCTAGTCGAAAACTTTCAGCAAGCTGATGGGAGTATTTTAATCCCGGAGAAATTGCGACCGTTCATGGGAAAGGATAAGATCGGCTAAGCTTTAAAAGTAGTAGACGGAACACTTCCGTCAATAGTCTATGAAGATCAATAATAAAAAGCGCAAAAGATACTTGGACCCAGGAACGGTTTTGTTAATCAAGCAAATTTTCTTGGGACTTTCCGTGTTCGCTTCAGTGGCCCTCATTATTTTTTCTATTTGGCACGTCACCAGACTGGAGGTTTTTACAGTTGATAAAGTTTCAGTTAAAGGTGGATTTACTATCGATAAAAGTCTGGTTTCTGAGAGGGTGGCTTCTGAGCTAGCTGGTGATTATTTTAGGCTAGTGCCAAAAAGATTTGCTTATCTATATCCCGAAGAAGACATTAAAGAATCGGTCAGTCAGATATCTCGCATTAAAGATGTCGAGGTCAAAAGAATATCACAACATGAAATTTTGGTGACTTACGATGAATACATACCAGAAGCCTTGTGGTGTAAGCTTTCAGACGTAGAGAATTGCTTCTTGATTGATGACCAAGGTTTGGCTTTTGCTGAAGCTCCCAATCTTCTAGGTTCGAGCTTGGTACGATACTTTTCTTTAGAAAAAGAACCGGAAATTAGTACTAACATTACTTCGCCTGAAAATTTTACTAAAACCAAAGAGTTTGTTTATTTAGTAGCACAACTTGGTTGGTTTGTGACTAAGGTCGAACTCGATGGTGCAGATGATGTTTTTTATACCTTTGAACGCGGTGGAGAAGTAAAAGCCGCTCTAAAAGAACCAGTACTTAAGACTATTGAAAATCTGCAAACTATCATAGAATCAGATGAATTTTCCCACCTCGATCCCGGCAATTTTTTGTATATTGATTTACGTTTTGGCTCACGAGTGTTTGTTAATGAGGAGTTTGAAGTTGTAACAGAAATCAGTACCACTACGGCTTCCACTACCGAAGCATTTGAATAAATAGTTATCAAGACTATTTAATTTTATGAAATTGTGGTAAAAATGGCACTATGTCTTTTTGGCAAAAACTCCCAGCTCCATTTTTTGTTTTAGCGCCTCTGGCGGATGTTACTGACGCGCCTTTTAGGCGCGTCATCGCCAAGTATAGCCAGCACCAAAGGCAAGACGGCACCACGGGTTCCGCTGACGTCATGTGGACTGAGTTTGTGGCGGCTGACGGCCTGATTCGGGCTACTCCTGAAGGGAAGAAGAAACTAATGGCAGACCTGATCTACTCTGAGGCTGAGCGACCAATAGTGGCGCAGCTTTTCACTAGCAGTGAAGATCATATGGAGCAAGCAGCAGCACTTTGCTTGGATCTCGGTTTTGACGGTGTTGATATCAATATGGGTTGTCCTGATCGCACTATTGAAAAGCAAGGTTGTGGTTCGGCGATGATCAAAAATCCAGAGCTGGCAGCAAAAATTATCAGAGCCGCCAAAAAGGGAGCCAAGTCTGACTCTGGCGGCATACCAGTCTCAGTAAAAACTAGACTCGGATACAACAAAGATCAGCTTGAAGAATGGCTACCAGCGCTTTTAGCTGAAAGACCAGCAGCTATTACGCTGCATGCCCGGACGCGAAAAGAAATGAGTAAAGTGCCAGCTAGATGGGAGAGAGTGAAGCGAGCGGTTGAGATTCGCGATGAGATTTTGGGTGAAGATAAACTACAAACCCGGATAATTGGTAATGGTGACGCTTTGTCACTCGCTGACGCCAGAGACAAGGCCGAAGCCACTGGAGCTGACGGGGTAATGTTGGGTCGAGCTATTTTTGGTAATCCTTGGCTATTTCACCCGGAAATAGACGCTAGTAATGTACCGGTCAGCTTAAGGCTTAAAGTCATGCTTGAACAGACTAAATTGTTTGAGGAGCTACTCCCATTTAAAAATCTGGCTATTATGAAGAAACACTATAAGGCATATATCAGAGATTTTCCTGGAGCGGTTGAATTAAGGAATAAGCTTATGGAGCAAAATACTGTTTTTGATCTGGAGGTGGCTATTGACGACTATCTAAAAGCCAATAATTAGTCTAGTAAATAGTTTTCCCCTAACTACAATTTAGAACCACTAGATAATGGTAGACTAATAGTAGATGAGCGAAATCTTGCAAACCAATATCTTCTTTCTAATCGCTAGCGTAGCGACAATTCTTTTCAGTGTATTTTTATGTATTGCTTTGTTTTATATCATAAAGATTTTAAAACTGGCAAAATCAATTATTCAAAAAATTGAAAGTGGAAGCGAGGTGTTGGCAGGTGATTTGGCGCAGATCAGACAGTTCTTTACTGGAGGCGGATTGTTGACCAGATTTCTGACTTTCTTTATGGGAAGTCGGGCCGCTAAGCGTCGACGTAAACATGCCCTCGAAGAAGATACTGATTAATCTAAAATTACTATTAATTTAAATAATTTATGGCTGCAAGCAAAAAATCAAAAGTAACAAATAATCAAGTGGTAGGTATCGGAGTGGGAATCACTGCGGCTGCTGTGGCAGCGGCGGGAGCTTTCTTTTTGTATGGTAGTAAGAATGCTGCTAAAAACCGGAAGGCAGTAAAGAGCTGGACTCTAAAAGCAAAGGCTGACGTACTGGAAAAAATTGAAGACGCTAAAGACATGACCAAAGAAGAGTACGAGCAATTGATTGATACTGTAAGTAGTGCTTACCAAAATGCTAAGAATGCTTCTAAGGTAGACCTGTCTACTTTCAAGAAGGAAATGAAAGAACACTGGCAACAAATTGCTAAGTCAGCAGTAGCTGGCTCAAAGACAGCTAAAAAAGCTCCGGCAGTCGCTAAAACAGCTGTTAAAAAGGCTACTAAAGCCGCGATCAAGACAGTGAAGAAAGCTGGTAAATAATTATTCGTTGTTTATATAACAAACCCCGGGCATTTTGCCCGGGGTTTGTTATATTATAGATCATACATGGCTCCTAAATTTACCAATTTCAAAATTCTAATTATCTTTTTACTTTGCAGTTGGGTCTCTTTTTCACTATTTAACGCCAAGGAAGTGACCCAAGCGGAACTAGTAGTAGAGCCAGGTTTTAGGATTGAGGAAGTAACTGATAATCTGATTGAAGCCAAAGCTTTTGCTATTTTTGATACAAAGACAGGCCAAGTTCTGACAGAGAAAAATATTGACGTTACTTTACCGATCGCTTCAGTGACAAAGCTTTTTACAGCAACGGCCTTATTTGAGAAACAGGTTTTGGAACAAAAGGGAATAGTGACCTATAGTGATCTTTTGGCAGAAGGTAGATCTGGGAGTCTTGAAGTCGGGCAAATATTTTCTTTTCGGGATATGCTTTTTCCGCTTCTTTTAGAGTCGTCAAATGATGCTGCGGCTTTTTATGAAAGAGAAACAGAGGGTCGGGTTATTAATTGGATGAATGAACTATCTGATAGTTTGGAATTATCAGAGACTAGTTTCGGTGACGCTTCCGGTCTGTCAGACAGAAATATATCGAACGTAGTGGATCTAATTTCCTTTACTAAATACCTTGAGACAAAAATGCCATACATTCTTGATGTTACTAGGCTAAGGCAGTATGTCGGTCCATATGCTGGTCATGTAAATCACAGTCCGGTACTGGACTCTAGCTACTTGGGAGGCAAACACGGGTATACGGAGGCGGCGGAGAGGACTATCTTGGTGATTTTCAATGAATCCTTTAATGCTGAACAAAGAAGCATTGGTTATATTGTGCTTGGTAGCCAAGATCTACGCTCAGATATTGATATTTTACGAGCTTATGTGAGGGATTCTGTCGTCTATAAATAATCTGTTATACTAACTTTATGAAATCAAGCGGCGCTTTATATAGAAAATATCGACCACAGTCATTTGCTGAAGTTAGAGACCAGGATCATATTGTAAAAGTTTTGGAAGGAGCTATTAAAAAAGAACAGATTCCGCATGCGATTTTGTTTTCTGGTACTCGTGGTACCGGCAAGACCACGATGGCGCGTATTTTTGCGCAGTCACTAAAAACTAGTGCTGTCGATCTATATGAGATAGACGCCGCTAGTAATCGCGGGATTGACGATATCCGTGAGCTTAAGGAGGCGGTTCATACACTACCGTTTGAATCAAAATACAAAGTTTATATTGTGGATGAGGTACACATGCTTACTAAAGAGGCTTTCAACGCCCTCCTTAAGACTTTGGAAGAACCACCGGCCCACGTCATCTTTATTTTAGCAACCACTGAAGAAGAGAAGGTGCTCGACACAATTTTGTCTCGTTGCCAAGTCTTTCGTTTTCGCTCACCCTCAAGAGAGGTCTTAAACGAACTCGTGACTGAAGTGGCTAAAAAAGAAGGCTTTACTCTAAAGCCAGAAGCTGCCGACCTTATTGCGTTGGCTGCTGATGGTTCTTTCCGCGATGCTCTTGGTGTGACTCAAAAAGTCATTCTGGCTTCTGGTGACAAGATCGGTACGGTCGACGAAGTGGCGGCTATTATTGGGGCACCAAAAGGTGAGTTAATGATTGAACTACTAAACGCTCTAAACGACGGCGCTACTTCAGCCGCACTAAAAGCTATTGAAAAAGTGGTCGCGCTAAATATAGACATGAAATTATTTCTTCGTCTGCTACTCGAAAATATGCGCGCTATTATTATGTTGCGCCACCGGTCCGATTCGGAAGAGGTCTTGCTAGCTCGCTTTAGTCCCGAAGCCAAAGCGGCTATCTGCGCTCTGGCAACCAACAAAACTTCTCCGGTCAACTCAAAAATGCTAGTCCGATTTTTGGCAGTTGCGGAACAAATTATCTATTCACCGATTCCACATCTACCACTCGAGATTGCTGTCATTGACGTGACTACTAAAGAATAACAATGGACGTATATTTCGTTAGGCACGGTCAGACCAATAGCAATTTAGCTAAAAGACATCAGCATGTTGATACTCAGCTAAATGAGACAGGTATCAGACAAATAGAAATGATTGCGCCCAAAGTAGCGGCTCTAAGACCTACTCATATTATTAGTAGTACTCAGGTTCGGGCGGTGGAGTCAGCTAAAATAATTATCGCTGAGTGCGATGATCTGATTCCCTTAAATTATTCTTTCTTTGAAGAGTATCGTAGGCCTGACAGTCTAGTGGGGCACAGATACACGAATATTAAAACTTTGTTTTTTATTTTGACTTGGTTTTTTTATAGAGAGAAAAAAGATAATGGCGAGTCTTATCAAGACTTTATTTCTCGCGCCAAAGAGGCTAGACAGCACCTCGAGTCTTTACCTGAAGATTCCAGAGTCGTAGTTGTCTCGCACGCTATTTTTATCAATATATTCTTGCAGCATCTTTGTTCAGAAAAACCAATGAACCTGTT
>Ga0163154_10005366_pt1 | contig 16288 bp, 18 predicted proteins | sample OliLakLV19MP9P1_FD_148649 | JGI IMG/M metagenome (GOLD analysis project Ga0163154, IMG submission 148649) | Freshwater microbial mat bacterial communities from Lake Vanda, McMurdo Dry Valleys, Antarctica - Oligotrophic Lake LV.19.MP9.P1 | ecosystem: Environmental > Aquatic > Freshwater > Lake >... | reverse complement strand
GCGGATTAGGCATGGCATAACTTCCTTTCTGACAAGTGTCGCTAGACCGTGATACTCTGGATCGTCTCGTAGACCTCAACGCGCACTTCAACCTCGCCCTGCCCACTCGTGCATTCAATCCGCACCAGGTGCGCCTGCTGCAATACCGCAGCCGCGTTGATCCATGCCGTGATGTCTACCTCGAATTCACCCGCGCCCCCGCTCACCATCCAGGGTCCGCCGAGCGCGGTCGTCCTGTCCGTCCCATTGACAAACACCCGCAGCCCGGCTGGTGTCTGCGTGTCCTGCTGCAATCCGTATTCGAGACTGATGTAATCTTCGTTGTCTTCAAGCCCCGTCAGCGGACGAATGTTTCCGGTCTCGATGCTCATCGGCAGCAGCGCCAGGATCGGGTTGCTCGCTGCGTCGTACATCACCACGTTGCGCCAGTAGTACGGTCCCGTGTACCCGACGCTTTCCGCCAGAATCGCGTGCCGATGCTGCGTGTTGACCACCGTCGCGCGCGCTGTCGAAACGAACGAGCGCGTCTTGACCTTGACCAGGCACCGATTCAGCGCTTGCGTGGCATCGGTCAGCTCGACCTCTACCGTCGCCGGGAAGAACGGATCGATCACCCGGTCATATACCCACGCCACGCGGTTGAAGTACGGCTTCACCGTCACACCGTCGATTTCCAGCTCCTCCAGCGCGCCGATCACGATCCGCGCCGAGTCCTTCGCGTGCCTGTCCACCGTCGCCAGTACCAGGTCGACCGAGGCGCCTTCCAATCCGACGCGCTCTGTTGCTTCCATCACCCACATGTCAGCGTCCACGTCGATGTAGCTCGTCACCGTGCCGTCTTCGCCCGTGACCAGTCCGTTGTAAACCAGTCGCACCTTGTCGCCGGGTCGCACAGTCGCGCGCACCTTGCGCGCCGTCACGCGATACACGTCCTGGCGCTGGCAGTAGCGCGACAGCCACGCCGCCGCGATGTCGTACAGCGCGTTCGCTGCGTTTTCCATGTCGCCGGGCGAGTTGGAGAGTGGCGCGATGTCGCCAAAGCGCCCCATCTTCTCGATCACCCCATACTGCGCTACCGCCGCGAAATCTTCCAGGAAGTGCTGATCGATGCCGTTGATGTTGACCACCTGTCGGGTGTAGGGCAGATTGCGCGTTGCCTCAAAAATGGTCAGCCACGCCTCCCCAATCCCCGCGCCGATCGGGTACAGGCGTGTACACACCGCCTCGCTGTCCTGCTCGACGCGGATCGTCTCGATCAGCGCCATCTCGTCGGCGCCATCCATACCCACATCCGCTGCGACCGCGTTCACCAGTCGCAGCCCCGCCGACGCGCCAAACGCGCCGACTTCGACCGTGTTGGCGCTCGTGCCCGCCCGCACATGCACGCCCTGGTGTTCCGCCAGTGCCAGCAGCGCCTTGAACACGCTCACGCCGTCGAAACGCGCGTCGGTCGTGCCGCCGCCGGAGGCACTGACCGTCCACCCGCCGACCAGACTCACCAGATCGGACGCAATCGCGGTGACGCTTTGCGCGCTGTATTTGCGGCGCAGCTTGGTCGAGACGCGCGTCAAGCCGTCGAGATCGTCGGGCGCGGTCACGGTCGCCAGCAGTTCGCCATCCGCGACCTCGACGCGCAGCTTGCGGATCGTCCCGCGCCCGATCTCGCGCACCGTGCCGCCGCGCTCGACGCAGAGTCGGCAGTTTCTTTCATTTTGTAAGAGACTGATCGCCCGCGAATCGCTGTACGGCACGCTGAACGCGATCGTGCCCACTCCGTCGAGGACGCGCGTCACGCTGGCGTCGCGCAGCGCGATCGCGCCATCGCCGAGGCGCGCGCCGGTGCTGTCGTGGATGTCCGCCCACAGGCGCATAAGGCAATCCTTTCTGTGCAATAAAAAAGACCGCGCGGCGGCGGTCTTTTCGTTGGCGGTTTTTATCGAAGCGATTTACGGCGTCTGTGCTGGCTCACCGTCCTGATTTTCAGGTGCATCCGCGTTCTTTGCGGATTTAGCCTTGTCCATTTGGCGACGCCAATACACAGCGCCAATCGCCGCAAGCACAGTCGCAATGAAGGCAAACCCCGCTATATCTCTGCCCAACGCAATCAGTACAATCCCGCCAACCAACGTGATCGCAGCCAGGATGAACACACTGGTCAACGCTGAACTTTGGGTGGCTATGTCCGCATCAGCCAGCTTGTTTTGAATGGCGTGAAGGTGGTTCTGTTCGCGCTCTGCCATTTTGAAGCAGCGATCAGCCGCGCCGGGCAGGATTTCCTCAAACTCCCGGAGGATGTGCGGTGGAGGCAGCGGACCAGAATAGGAGATACTGCGCTCGATAACGCCCACGATGAGATCACGCTCATCCTTAGGCAAATTGTCGAGCGCTCGCTCGAGCGCTGGATCGAACGCAGCCTCCTGATCGGGATCAACCGGATGGTTTGCTTCGGCGGGACTTGTCGTCACTCACGCGCCCTTTGACTTCGTGGGAAAGCTCGACTATACCGAAGCGCAGATAATCACCGACTGCCTGCCAGCTCGCTTGAATGTTGGCTGACTGCATTGCCTGTTGTTCGAGTGTAGACAGCGGTTTGTTCACTTTATCGAATGGATCGATCAGTTTGGCGATCCCTGTGAGCGCTGATGGTCGGTTGAATGAACCGTTCTTCTTGCTTCTGAGCGTTTTTGTGATGTCCATGTCCTGTTTCACTACCTCTGTTTCAATACCCTGCAAGGTATAAAAACCCACGAGTTTTCAAGTTGAGAACTCGTGAATTTTATTATACATAACTCGGATGAATTTCGCGTGAAAATTCAGACAACTCAATCCCGCATTTGCATGAAACATCCTTTCGCGTGTGTGCAATAAAAAAGACCAGCGGATGGGCCGGTCTTTTTGCAGCACGACGAGATGCGAACGTGTTCAGGCGTGTACAGGACCGTAATCATGCCGATGCAAATAGGAAAAGCTCGGCTCGCTCGGATCATCCCCTGGGGACGTTTGTACACTTTCAATGGGCATCTGCTGCATAGTCGCCTCGGTGAAGGTATCAATCATATTGGCAGGCGGCGGCACGTCGAGCTGATGGGTGAGCCAATGCTCGATAGAGTCGATGCGCACCAGCAGCAGGTTCTCGCGCGCTTCGCGCAGGGTTTCGCCTTGCGCGATGCAGCCAGGCAGCTCTGGCGTGATCCCGACGAACATGATCGAGCCGTCGTCATCGGTGGTGAAGTCCTGAAAGATGAACTCGGTATAGGGACGGCGTGCGAGCTTTACCGCGTGGTCTCTAAAATCACTGATCATCTGCCTCGCCTTTTTCCTCTGCTGCCTGCAATGCCTTGAGCCAGTGTACCAATTTTACGGCTTGTGTCACATATGCGATAGCCAGTTTTTTGTGACGCGGCAGTGTCGTGAATAATTGTGGGTAATCAGGATGCGTGATTTTATCATGGGCACTCCCCGCCTTGATGATAAATCCAAATCCTGTGTACAGCTTCTCCAGGTCTCCGCGTTTCCAGTTTGTCCTGGAATCCTGCATTTTGGACAGCAGTTTCTCAGCGCTGCTGGTCATCTCCGCCCGCCTCGTGCTGCTCCACGATCTGAATCAGCTCCAGCGGCGTGTCTGCGACGCGCGCTCCATCGACAGAGACGGCAAATTCATAAATCCCTGGCTGGCGAAATTCCTGCCCGTTGACCTCGACGACGATGCTCGCCTCGGTCGCGCGACCGCGTCCGTCGCGCATCATGGTGAGCGGTCCCGTGAACTGCATCAGTTCGGTGCCGTCAGCGTCGAGCAGAATGATCTCCAGCTTATGCGTTCCCGTCGGCTCGATCGGGCTATCCGCGACGAATTTGAGCGCTAATGCCAGCCGATGATAGCGGACGGGAAATGCTATCGTGTTGATGGCGTTGAAGGTGCCAACGATATTCATTTTACCCGTCGCGTTATCGATATTGGCATAGTCGGCAATGACGAACAATTGCAGTTTCATTGATCCAGTCCTCGTGTGCCCATGCGCTGCACTATACACATTATAGCGTGCCGCCCAAAAACACCTGAATGACCGGACTCTTATCAATACCACGTCTCATCCCACGCGACGCTGACGCTCGCCGTCTCGCCGGCGCCCAGGATCACGCGGATGGTATTGGCGCCAGGTTGCAGCCGCAGCCATGCCGGGTGCGCCGCTGCGAACGCATTAGCGTAGGCGTTGGCGCCATTTTTCCTGACCGCCAGCGCGCGACAATCGATCGTGAGCGCGTCCGACGCCAGCAGACTGGCGCCGTAGACGATCTCGTCTGCGGCAGCCGACGCGACCATCCGCCGCACCGTGACACCCGCCGACCCAATCACGGTGCCGGGGTCGATCGTGATCACAGGCGCAGCGATCGCGTTCCCGCCTGTGGTGATGGTGAAGTCAGTCATTGTGCCGCTGCACGCCGCGACGACCGGACTCGCCGCCGCAGTCGCAAACCAGCGCGGATAGGCGACCTGCCACTCGACCGCGACCTCACACAGGCGCTCGCTGATCGAATCATGTGCGCTCGGCAGGGCAATGCTGGCGACTTTTGCCCATGTCCAACGGCTGGTATTGGTGCCTGTCTGCATCGTCAGCGCCGCGCGACCGTAACGCGCCATCGCCATGACCGCATCGCGCGCCGTCTGCATCGCGGACGCGGACTCCGCCACCAGGACGAAACGGCATCGCACCGTCCCGATCTCGCCGGGGAACGGGTCGGCGCCGTGCAGGTCAACGCCGCCGTCGAGTCCAGGCAGACGTGCGACATGGCGCACGCCGTCGCCAAAGTTGGCGCGCAGAATTTCGCCGCGTTCGGGAACGGTGTCAGGAAAGGTGTAGCTGCCAAAAGACACGATACGACGCATCGCTTATCCTCTCTCGCGCAGGCGGCGGGCGATCGCCTCACCGAACGAGTCTCCGATCGCCTGGGCGCGTGCCGGGCTGGACAACGCTTCGGCGGGCATCTGCACATTGATGATGGTGGAGGCGCGGACAGGCTCGCCGGACGCCGACGCAGCCGCGCGCGGCGCTGCCGAGTCGAACGGACGGGCGGTCGGCAGGGTCAGCGACCCGACATGAGCGACCCGCGCGGCGAGGGCGTCGAGCTCGCGTCCGATCTGGCGCAGGGGTGCGCTGGCGTCGTCGATGGCGCGCAGCACGATTTCGATGGTGTTGGACATGACAGCCTCTTTCAGATGTCGGCTTGGCATACGGATCATGATGTGTCGCTAGGGTGTGCGGCGCGCCGACACCTGACGTTCGGCGTCGTGAAACGCCAGGTGCAGCACCACGCGATCCGCGTCCTGCTCGTCCAGCGCCGACGGCGTGCAGTTGTACAACCTGCACGCCAGATAGTCGGCATAGGCGTCGGGCAGCCGCGAGGGGTTGCCCGTCCAGAGCGCAATCACGAGGGCGTCAGCGAGCCGCTGAATGCTTTTGGGTCGGTCACGAGCGCTCGACCGAGCAAGTCCATTTCCGCGACAGTCAGCGAGTCGAGGACAGCGCGATCGACCGAGGGCAGCGGCAGGATTAATCCGTCGGCATCGACCCAGTTCCAGCCGATGATGTGATCGATCAGCAGTGACTCGCCCAGGGCGATCTGATCGGCGTCGGACAGCGACTCGGCGCGGCTGCGCACGCGCCGCGCTGCGCCATAGGTCAGCGGACGCACCAGCACATAGGCGCCGTCGCCCTGCACCGACGACGCATCGATATGCACGACGGTGTGACGGTGAGGCATGACAATCCTTTCATTCAGATTTTTCATTCATTTTTCATTCAGATGGTGGTATAGCTGACCACGCCGTGCGGCAGCAGGTCGGCGGTGACGAGGATCGGCGCGGCATTCGAGGCATCGAGTGGCAGATTCAGCCGCGCCAGCACGAATTCGCCCTCATAGGCGTCCGACCCGATCGTCCCGGCGACGGCGATGCGCACCGTGCGCGGCGCGGCGCTGCCCGACGCGAAAAACCAGTCGCGCAGCAGGTCGAGCGCTTCGTTCGCCGTCGTGGTGTAGACCAGATCGAGGCGCAGCGTGGCGTCTTTGCCACAGGCGAGGCGGCGAATCCAGCGTTCGCCAAAGACGCGATAAGACTCGACCGTCTGGGTGAATTCGAGCGCGGCACGGTTGGCGGCGCCGGAAATATCGACCAGGACGCCGGCGGCATTATCGATGGCGATGGCGGCGTCGCAGGCATTGATGGCGCTGGTAGTGGCGGGCATGGGTCTGCCTCCAGAAAAAAGATGAACACGAAAGCACCGGAACAGAGTGTTATGCGTCTCTACGAGAATACGGTCACGGTCAGCGTGAAACGTACACCCGCATAGGCGGTGGCGCCGTACTCGAACGTCACCCGTTCGGCACGCCAGCGGATGGCGTTCGCCCCCGTGACGCCGAAAAACGGGGGATGCCGTTCCGATTCCAGGACGGCTTGCACAGCGTCAGCAGTGTCGATGGCGCGGGCGGCGTCCTCGCCCAGGTGCGAACGCGGACGGGCGTACACGTCGATAGTGAAGGTGATGTCGGTGCTGCGCACCCCGGCGCCGAAGGTCAGACGGTCGGAGGCGGCGCCGGGTGAGGTTTGCGATCCCGTCCACAGCACCTGTATCAGCGGCAGATCGGGGATACCTTCGGTGAGAGCCGCCGCATCCTGGACACGCACGATCCCAGCGGCAGACGCCAGGGCGCGGGCGATGGCGGAGTCGAGCGCGCGCAGGGTAGCAGTCATAACAAACCTTTCAGGCGCGCCAGGATGTCGGCGCGCTCGGCTTCAAACGCCGGACGCAGAAAAGGATGTGCGCGGCGGCGGCGCCCGCCGTATTCGACGAGCGGCGCGTAGGGCAGCGCCGATCCGACTCGCGCAACCACGCTGCGTCCGCGCGCGGCGCTGGAGACGGACGACTCAGCCGTGATCGATCGCTGCAAGCGTCCGCTCACGACCGGGACGCGGCGGCGGGCGTCGATCTGGATACTTTTTGCCGCCGCGTCGAGCGCATCGTGCAGCGGACGTCCGCTCAGACGTGCGGCGATCGCGTCGAGGCGAGTGCGCGCGTCGCCGCTGTCACGCCAGACCACGATCAGACGAAAGAGGCTCATACGCGCGGACGCAAAAAATGTCCGCCGCGCAGGATCGCCTCGACTTCGGCGTCCAGCCCGCGCCGATAGGACAGCATCCCTACGTCCGACCCGGCGATGGCGTCCTGATAGGCGGACGCGCCGCGTTTGTAGAGCCGGGCGGCGCCGATGATACAGGCAGTCTCGATCGTGCCAGGGACGGAGGCGGCATAGCCCCAGCGGGCGGTCACGCGCACCATCGGTGCGCTCACCGAGTCGGCGCGTCCGTCGGCAAAGGCGCGAACCTTGCCACCCGGCACGACCATGATGGCGGTGAAAGGCGTGCGCGTGAAATGGGGCGCCAGCGCCGACCCGCTAAAGGCGCGCCAGTCGGCGGCGTCCCAGGGCGTATAGTCGGCGCCGGGAACGGGTCGCGCCTCGACCAGCGTGACGGCGATGCACTCGTCGATGTCCAGCAGCGCCCGCCCGTCGGACGGAAATTCGCGGACGGTGGCGGTCGGCACGGCGATGAAGCCGTCCGGGCGGCGGCAGGCGCGGTCGATCTGTCCGCTCACCGCCGTGATCAACCGGGACAGCACGGCGTCGTCGGAATTGGAGACCTCGCTGCCGATGGCGGCACGTAGGCGCTGCACGGTGGTGTAGTCGGACATGATCAGCCGATCGCCTGTGTCCAGCCGGTCGCGGGCTGGCTGCGCGGCACACCCAGGACGATCACGCTCAGGGTGGCGGCGCCATTCGGCGTCACCTCGACGTTGAGATGGGTGAACTCGTTGACGGTCGTCCCCGCCGGGCTGGTCAGTTCGTCGGGGCGCACGTCGATGCACACGATCACATCGTCGTCGGCTGCGACGAGCTGCGTCATGCTCTTGAGCGTGCGCTCGTTGGCGCCCGCCGCGCTGGTGGCGATCTCGATGTCCACGTCGAGCGTGGTGGTCACGGTGATGGCGTGGATCAGGATTGCTATGCGGGTATAGCTGGTCAGCGCGACGTAGCCGCTGTTCTGTTCCGCCGTGACAGCGACATAGGCGGCGCGGTCGATCGGCGCGTACTGTTCCGCGAAATGGGCGTGCATGGGTCTGCCTCCATTTATAAGCATCTGCCTAAAACCATCTGCGCTGCGGATGGACAGGATGAGGATGCAGGGACGCATCGTTATGTGATGTGTCCCGGCACACAGGGCGGACGACTACGCCAGCACCACGAACGGCGACACCTGGGTCTGCGTGTCCGCCAGGGTGATCGGCGCGTTCATCCAGGGCGATCCGTCGTGACGGTGGATCAGACGATAGGCGGTACGGTTGCGGCGGAAATTCGCCTCGGTACTGACATCCAGGGTCGGACTCTGGCGATCACCGAGCAGGTAGTAGCTCATGTCCGCCAGCACCAGATCGCCGCGCGTCCCCAGACGAGGCAGCTTGTCGGTGAAGATCACCGGGTAGCCGAGCAGGGTCGCGGGCAAGCCCGACGCCGCTTCCGCCCAGATGAACTGATTGGCGTCGTCCTTGAGCGTGCGCAGCTGCGTCTTGAGGCTGATCGAGGCGAACCACGCCAGCCGGGTCGAGGGCAGCGCCGCCTCGTCCATCTTCGCCAGGTCGATATAGCTGACCGTGTTGGCGGTGGCGCGGGTGACACTGACGGCGGCGGGCGCGTTGAGGATGCCCAACGGCTGTCCGACTCCGGTGCCGCGAAAAATCTTGTACTCGACTTTCCAGTTGAGCGCTCCCAACATGCCCATGCCGCTGTTCAGGAAGGCGTCGAGCGAGATGCCGCTGTCTGCCAGCAGGCTGTTGTTCGCCTCGGTGTAGACCGTCAGCTCGTGGGCGGTCAGGGTGTGTTCACGGAATTTCGGCTCGCTGGCGTCGCTCTCGGCGCCCTCGTCCTGATAGAAAGCCTGCACCCCGCCGAACTGACGCGGTTCGCCCGCAGGCAGCGCCTGGGTGTAGTCCAGCACGGGCAGCACCGCCGTGCGCGCGGTCATCGGGATGACGGTCACGCGCGGCAGGATAGCGCTGGACTCGATCATGGCAGCCTGCAAGCCGCCGACGAAGGTCGCGGGCAGCAGAAAGCCACCCGACGCGCCCGACGTGCCGCTGAGTGCCTTGCGTCCGCGCACCTGTTCGGTGTTCACGTCCTCGGCGTCACGCGCCAGCCAGGTCAGACGCGGATCGCGCCGCCCGGTGGACTTGGCTTCGACGACGGCACCGACGAATTCCCCAAAATGGCGGAAGCCGTCCGCTGCCGAGTCGTCACGCATGGAATCGCGCTCGACGGCGAGCAGTGATTTTGCCTGGCGCTCGATCTGGGTCAGCAGGTCGGCGTCGCGCTGGATGCGGTCGGCGCGCTCACGCAGATGGGAGGCTTCGGCGCGGGCGTCGTCGCTCACATCGTCGGCGCTGAGGAGGACACGGGCAGTCTCCAGCAGGCGCTTGGCTTCGAGCATGTGTCCGGTCGCGGTGGTCATATTCAACGTCACTTCTCCTGAATAGGCTGAGCCAGTAAAACGGCTGGAACGGCTGGGTGTGCTGGTGGCGGGCGCGGCTTTCACGCCCACCGTCGCGGTGGCGGGATTCATGCCCCAGATCACGGGCGAGTATTCCCAAAGGCGCGCCTCGGTGATGATGCGCGCCTGCACGGGTCGATCGCCGCGCATGATCGTCTCGCGGCGGCTGGCGGTCACGTCGAAGCCGACGCTGTATTCGCCGACGGCGCCCGCCGCGATCCGCCGAAATACGCCTTCCCCCTCAGGCGTCTCCAGCAAATATTGTGTGCGCGTCCACAAGCCGCCAGTCGCGTCGGGATGACGCGCCAGCAGCGCCGACGGCAGCTCGTCGCGCCCGACCTCGCGCAGGTCGAGCGTCTTGCCGACGATGCGCATGACCGAATCGACCTGATGGTTGTCCAGGACATGCACGCGCGTGCCGCGTTCGACGATCGAGCGGGTGAAGGCGCCAGACGCGATGATGTCGCAGCCGTCGTCGAGGATGCCAAAGACATTGACGATCGCCTCGACGATGCCCGATCCGGCGTCGATGGCGGTGACCGCGATCGGGTAGGCTTTGTGGACGGATGCGCCGGACGGGTGTTTGAGCGGGGTCAGCGCGTCGTGAATGTCGTCGTGCAGGTCGTGCATGGTTAGTCCTCCTTATATGGGCTGTCGCCGCCCTGGACGTGTTCGATGGTCAGACCGACGGCGGCGAATGCCTGATTCGCCGGGACACCCATCGTCCACAACGTGCGCGCCGCCTCGACCAACGGCGGGATGTCGGCTTGCAGCGCGGGCACCATCGACAGGTCGTAGGCGACGCTGGCACCGTCGGGAGTCGTCAGCAGACGGCGATCGTCGTCCTCGAACATGCGCAATTCCGGCACCAGTACGTCCTGCCAGAACTGCGCCCGCGCCTGGGCATAATTGCTGTAGGTGCTGTGGGCGATGCCATAGCGCGTGCCGATCAAAATCGGTGGCACGCCGAACGCCGACAAAATCCGCGACTCGGCACGGGCGTCCAGCACATCGAATCCCAGCTCGTCGAAGGTCATGCCGATGCGCTCGTAGCCGCCGCCCTGATCGATCACGACGGGTTCGATCCAGCTTTCGTAGCTGCCGTACTTGCTCATGAAACGACGCTTGGCGGTGTCGGCGTCCTCCTCGGTGAGCGGCACGTCGAACCGCAGCATCCCCATCGGCATGGCGCCGCGCTCGAACAGAATCTTGATGAAGGTCGTGACGCTGTTATCGGTGTGATCGATCAGGGCGGCGGCTAACAGCGGCGGTAAGCCGTAGCCGAGTCCTTCGAGATCGTCGAGCGGATTGGGATACTTGGTGTGTGCGACATCTTCCGGCAGCAGCGGCACCCCGTCGGCGTCGGCGCGACCCGGCGGCAGATAGTAGTAGCCCGCGATGCCGCCGCTGTCGGGCAGGATGCGGACGCGATCGGGGCGCAGATTGTAGAGCGCTCGCACGCCGTCGTCGCGGCGGTCGGCGTAGACGTAGGCATTGCCTGCCAGCTCAAGATAGGTCTTGCGCTGCTCGTTGAAGGCGCGCCAGGTCTGGTAGCGGTTGGGCTGGCGGACGAGGCGCACCAGCGGATGACCGGGCGACAACGGTTCGGGATTGGACGGATCGCCGCCGATCGCCAGCAGCGGCACCGACGCGATCGCCCGCGCCTTGCAGCGCACCGGGGCGTAGACCAGCACATTGAGTCGGTAGCCCTCCTCGACCGTGCTGGTGTAGCGATCGGACAGCGACCAGCGGGCGCGGTTGCGCAGCCAGTCGGGAAAAGCATAGACAGACGCACCGCGATCAGGCGCAGACGGACGACGCAGCGCGGCAAGCACACGTTCGATCACGGACATGGCGGCTCCTCGACAGGAGAACGGAAGGTGCGAAGTGGATCACGGTTTTCTGGGCGGACGCATGGTTAGGCGTCCCTGCGTATGCTCTACCTCAGACCGACCCCGGACGGCATGAGCAGCAGATCGGTCAGCGCCCAGACGAGCGCGTCGAGGCGATCGGGGGAGGTCGATTCGCTCGGCAGCCAGTCGGTCATCTGTTTTTCCAGTGCCGGAAACACGCCGACATGGTGCGCGCGACCCTGCTCGTACAAGGCTGCGACCGGCTCCGCCCGCAGACGTTTGCCCTGGGCGGCGCGCACGGGCACGACGCGCGCTCCCGGATCGATGGTGTGCAGCGTGTGGGTGACCATATCGCCGCCCTGGTTGATCTCGACGACGATGGCAGCCGCCCGGTACTTGTGATAGAGCGCCAGCGCCGCCCGCGCCCAGGTGTCGGGCGAGCCGCGCAGACTGGCGTCCTCCAGGATGTAGGCGTGCGCGGGCAGCGACGACGAGACGCCAGCCGCGACGATGCCGGACTCGCCACCGAGCGCGCTGGCTGCCGGATCGATGGCGATCACCACCCGGCGCAGCGGCGGCGCCGACAGCGAGCGCGCCCCGTCGATCCACTTGAATTTGAATAAGCCGCCTTCGCGGGCGATCGGCTGCTGCTGGTAGAGCGCGGCAAAGGCATAGGCGCCCATCGAGGCACGCCGACTCGCCAGCGTCTCGATGCTGTAGCGTGCCGCCCACAGCGCTGCGCCGGGCGCGCGACCGAGCGGATCATCGTCTTCAGCCAGGGCAGGCAGGCGAATGACATGCCAGGCGTCGGGTTCGCGCGCCAGCAGCCGCCCGCCGAGATCGTCGGCGTGCCAGCGGGTCATGATCAACGCGACCGCGCCGCCGGGTTCCAGGCGGGTGAGCAGATCGTCGGTGTAGGATTCCCATATCTGCGCGCGCAGATGCGACGACTCGGCTTGCTGGCGATTCTTGACCGGATCGTCGATGACCAACAGATGCGCGCCCTTTCCGGTGACGGCGCCGTCGATGCCGACCGCATCCATGCCGCCGTCGTGATCGGCGATGTCCCAGGACGCGCGGGCGGCGCTGTCGCTGGCGATCTTCACATCTGGAAAGATGCGGGCGTAGGGCGCGCTGCGCACCCAGTTGCGGACGGCGCGGCTGTGTTTTTCGACCAGCGATGCGCCATAACCCGTGAGGATGACGCGCGCGTCGGGGTTGCGTCCCAGGAACCACGCCGGGAACAGCCGCGCCACGACCTGCGACTTGCCATGTCGCGGCGGGATGAAGATCGCCAGCCGTCCGATGCCGTCGCGTCCGCCCGATTCGACGTACTGGGTGATACGGGTGAGCGCCGAGTCGATCAGCGCCAGATGGGGAGCATGGCTGTAGGCGCGCCACAGCGTCCGCTTGAACGCGGTGAAATCGTGCGTTTCGCTCGGATGTTCTGTTTTGCTCATACGCACAGTGTACGTCGGGGTGGGAGTCTGTCAAGCGGTCTGTTCGGATGAGTATCTGATGAGCGGGGAACGCATAACGCGCGTCCGCGCCGACAATCTGCCGGGACACCTGTAGGACGCATACAGGGATGCGTCCGCGCTGACAAAAGGATTGAGTACATGCCCATAGACGCGGTGATCTTCGACATGGACGGCGTGCTGTTAGACAGCGAACGCTACTGGTACGAGGCGCGCATCGACTATGCCGCCGAGCTGGGGCTGGCGTGGACGATGGACGATCAGCGTCTGGCGATGGGACGCAGCACCGTCGAATGGGCGCAGGTGATGCGCGAGCGGCTGCATCTGACGACACCCGTCGAGACGGTGATGGCGGACGTGATCGCCCGCGTGAATGCCAAAATCACGGCGCATTTCCCGGCGCTGCCTGGCGCGATCGAGTCGGTGCATACAGCGGCGGCGGCGTACCCGGTGGCGCTGGCGTCGGGGTCACCGACTCAGGTGATCGACCGGGTGATGGCGATCACCGGGCTGGATCGTGTCTTTCAGCACGTCGTGTATGGCGACGACATGGCGCATGGCAAGCCGTCGCCGGATATTTATTTCGAGACGGCGCGCCGCCTGGGGATCGCGCCGGAGCGCTGTGTCGGCATCGAGGACAGCGCCAACGGCATCCGGGCGCTGCACGCGGCGGGGATGAAGGCGATCGCCGTGCCGAGTCCGGGCTTCACGCTGCCGGACGAGGTGCTGGCGCTGGCGGATGTGCTGCTGGAGTCGCTGGAGGGCTTCAGCCTGGAAATGGTGCGGCGGCTGTAGAGGCGGATCAATCGACCGGGGCGATGACCGAATCGGGCAGCGTGATCGTGAAGCGCGTCCCTGTGCCCAGGCAGGTGCATACCTGGATCGAACCAGCATGTGCCAGCACGGTATCGCGCACCAGCGACAAGCCCAAGCCGATTCCGGCGATCTGGTGGGTATTCGGCGCGCGATAGAATGGCTCGAACAGATGCTCGACCGACTCGGCGGGGATGCCGATGCCGTGATCGCGCACCTCCAGGATCAGCGCACCCTCACGCGCGCGGCAGCCGACCTCGACCGGCGCGGTCTGCGAATATTTCAGCCCATTGCCGATCAGGTTGGTCAGCCACAGCCGCAGCATGTAGCGATCGACCAGGACATGCTCCAGCGTCGGCGCGATCGCCAGATCGACGCGCCGCCCGGCGTACAGCGTCGTCGTCAGCTCGTCGATCACCGCGCGGCACAGCGGCGCCAGCGACACGATCGTCCGGCGAATGTGCGTGCCCTGGGTAGCCAGCAGCGAATCCTGCACATGATGCAGCATCTCGGTCAGCACCGCGACCTGTGCGCCGATATTGCCGAGCTTTTCCGCGCGCTGCCCGTCGTTCATGCGATCGCCGTAGCGCAGCAGCAGCTCATGGCTGCTGCGCATGATCGCCAGCGGCGTGCGAAATTCATGGGCGATGCGGCGCATCAGGTGCGTCTTGGTCTCGTTCAGGCTGCGTTCGTGTTCCAGCGCCAGACGCAGCCGCTCCTGCTCCAGCGCGGCGGCTTCCATATCGAGCTGCTCGGTCACGTTGCGAAAGATGGCGACCCGTCCGATCACCTCACCGCGTGGCGAATACACGGGCGAGAGGTGCATGTCGTAGACCGGACGCGGCGCGTCGGACAGCCCGACATAGCCATGATAGCTGTGAATCCCGCGCAACTGACGCACCAGCGTTCCCCAGCGCGGAAACAGCGCTTCTGCGGGAATCCCGATGATCGCGGCGCCGTTTGCCGCTCTGATCAGGGCGGCGTTGCCATCGACGATGCGGTCATCCTGATCGACCACCACCACGATATCGGACAGCGTGTCCAGCACCCGATCGCGCGCGATCGGGACGAGCTGAAAGAGTCGGCTGCGAAACACGCCGAGCGCGATCACCAGATTGCCGACCCCGAACGCCAGCGGCGCCCAGTCGCGCTGACCGAACAGGCGCAGGTCGAGCACGCCCGCCGTCATGATCACCAGCACTGGAAACATCAGCCCGACGGCGATGTAGATCGTCTGTGTGCGCTGCAGCGACACTTTCCTGTCCAGGCTCGACCCCAGTATCACCATGCACGCCAGATAGAAGCACAACCCGTACAGGCTGATCGCGTAGGTCAGGGTGGTGTAAGGATAAATAAGCGCCGTAAAAGGTGGCGAGGAGGTCACCCGATAGGTCGGATACACGATCCCATGCGCCTCGTTGGTCAGCACCAGCGCCAGGAAGATCATCAGCGGCGCGATCAACAGCAGTCGCAGTCCAAGCGGCGGAATCCTGACCGAGCGACTGTAGGCGAGGGTGAACTCCAGCGCCAGCGGTCCGAGCGTGGCGAACGCCACCCACTGCACATCGTCCCAGAAGATTTTGTCCTCTGCCAGCGGCACGGTCAGTTCGAGCATATTGCCCAAGCCCCAGCCGAACTGCATCAGCGCATACAGCGCGAAAAAGATCACGCCCGGACTGCGCCGCCAGCGCAGCGCGTACAGCGCGACCGCCAGTGACAGCAGCGTCGATGCCAGGAACGGGGAGAGCATGGTCAGATTCATGTCCGGGAGTATACCATATGGGTAGTCTTACTTTTTCGGTTGTGCGCATATTGGTAACTGCTCAGGTATCCCTCATCCTCCGACCCCTTCTCCCGTTGTGGGAGAAGGGGAGAAACGCCGTAGCAAGTCCCTCTCCTCTTGTGGGAGAGGGACTTAGGGTGAGGGCTGTGTAATTGCACGTATTGTTCTCAAGGTTTAATGTCAGGTGCAGAGGCGCGTATTGATGCGTCCGCCCGGTGCGCTTTGCGGTATCATCTGCACAGGAGATCGTCCGCCGCACACACTCACGAAAGCGCCCGCCCATGACTAAACCACAGCGACTCGACGTGATGGTCAGCAGCACCAGCCTCGACCTGCCCAGGCACCGCGAACAAGCCCGCGCCGGGATCATGCGCGCCGGGCATCATCCGATCGGTATGGAGACCCTGTCCGCCGCCAATCAGAACGCCGTCGATGTCTCGCTGGCGCTGGTGGAAGAAGCCGAAGTCTATGTCGGCATCTTCGGACAGCGCTACGGCTATCGCCCGGTCGATCCGCGCAACCCTGACGACCTGTCGATCACCGAGATGGAATACCGCCACGCCAAAAGCCTCGGTATGCCGATCCTGATCTACTGCATGCACGCCGAGCATCCCGCTCCCGACACGGCGGGCATGAGCGCCGCAGAAGGGCGCGCCGTCTACGATAATTTTTACGAGAGCGACCCGACCGGACGCGACCTGCTGGACAAGCTCAGGAATGCGCTCGGCGTCGAGTACGTGATCGGCTTCTACAAGTCGCCGGAAGA
>Ga0163154_10005364_pt1 | contig 16293 bp, 15 predicted proteins | sample OliLakLV19MP9P1_FD_148649 | JGI IMG/M metagenome (GOLD analysis project Ga0163154, IMG submission 148649) | Freshwater microbial mat bacterial communities from Lake Vanda, McMurdo Dry Valleys, Antarctica - Oligotrophic Lake LV.19.MP9.P1 | ecosystem: Environmental > Aquatic > Freshwater > Lake >... | reverse complement strand
CGGCTGTTCGGCGAGACGCAGCGCCGTGCGCGCGAGTCGGCCGCGCTGGCCGACGTCGGCCGCGAGCTGTCGTCGTCGCTGGAGCTGACGGCCGTGATGGACGGCATTGCCCGCCACGCCAAGGACTTGCTGGTGGCCGGCAACAGCGCGATCTTCCTGCCGCAGCCGGGCGGCAGCTACCGCGCCACCGTGGCCCTGGGTGAACTGGCCGAGACACTGAAGGCCACGGTCATCGAACCCGGCAAGGGAATCATCGGTCACCTGCTGCAAAGCGGCCAACCCGAACTCGTCAACGACACCGCCAACGACCCACGCGCGATTCAGATTTCCGGCACCGATCGCCGCGCCAACGAACGCCTGATGGTGGTGCCGCTGCTGCAGGGCGATGTCGTTCAAGGCGCGATGGCGGTATGGCGCAGCGGTGGCGAGTCGTTTGTCGGGGCCGACCTCGAATTTCTCGTCGGCTTGTCGCTGCAGGCCAGCGTGGCGTTGCAAAACGCCAGATTGTTCGTTGAAGCCCAGGATGCGAAGGCCGCCGCCGAAGCCGCAAACGTGGCCAAGAGCAGCTTCCTGGCCACCATGAGCCACGAGATCCGCACGCCGATGAACGCCGTCATCGGCATGAGCGGCCTGTTGCTGGACACGCCGCTGAACGACGAACAACGCGACTTCGCCGGCACCATCCGCGACAGCGGGGACGCGCTGCTGACGATCATCAACGACATCCTCGATTTCTCGAAGATCGAGGCCGGGCGGATGGACGTGGAAGCGCAAGCCTTCGACTTGCGCGATTGCGTCGAGTCGGCGCTGGACCTGATCGCGGCGCGCGCGGCCGAGAAGCATCTGGACATCGCCTACGTCTTCGAAGGCGAGGTGCCGGCCGCGATCAAGGGCGACGTGACGCGGCTGCGGCAAGTGTTGCTGAACCTGCTCAGTAACGCGGTCAAGTTCACCGAACGCGGCGAGGTGGTGCTGACGCTCAGCGTCGAAGGCGACGAGCAGACCGAAGGCGGCAGCGTGTTGCACGTGTCTGTGCGCGACACCGGCATCGGCTTGAGCCAAGCCGGCATCGCCAAACTCTTCCAGAGCTTCAGCCAGGCCGACAGCTCCACCACGCGCAAGTACGGCGGCACCGGCCTGGGCCTGGCCATCAGCAAGCGGCTGGCCGAGCTGATGGGCGGCACGATGTGGGTCGAGAGCCCCGGGCCGGGGCAAGGCTCGACCTTTCGATTCACGATGGCTGCACCGGCTGCTGAGCTGCCGGCGACCGCGCACCGCAGTTTTGTCGGCGAACAAGCAGGCCTGAAGGGCAGGCGCGTGCTGGTGGTCGATGACAACGCCACCAACCGCAAGGTGCTGAGCCTGCAATGCGCCAAGTGGGGCATGCCGCCGCGCGACACCGATTCGCCGTTGCAGGCTGTCCGCTGGGTCGAAGATGGCGAGGATTTCGACGTCGCGATCGTGGATATGCACATGCCGCAGATGGACGGCCTGACCCTGGCCGCGCGGCTGCGTGCCGCGGCACCGGCACTGCCGCTGGTGCTGTTCAGCAGCCTCGGCCGGCGCGAGGCGGGTGACGTGGACGGCCTGTTCGCCGCGTACCTGGCCAAGCCGCTGCGCCAGAGCCAGCTCTTCGACACGCTGGTGACGCTGCTGGCTGCCGACGATGCAACGCGCGACAAGCCGGCTGTGGCACCTGCCAAACCCACGCTGGACCCCGGCATGGCCGCACGCCACCCGCTGCGGATTCTTCTGGCCGAAGACAACGTCGTGAACCAGAAGCTGGCGCTGCGCCTGTTGTCGCAGATGGGCTATCGCGCGGATCTGGCGAGCAACGGCGTCGAAGCCATCGAAAGCATTGCGCGCCAGACCTACGACGTGGTGCTGATGGACGTGCAGATGCCGGAAATGGACGGCCTGGAAGCCACCCGCCGCATCACCGCCCAATGGCGCGCACACCGGACAGACCGCGCATCGTCGCCATGACCGCCAACGCGATGCAGGGCGACCGCGAAGCGTGCCTGGCCGCCGGCATGGACGACTACGTGGTCAAGCCGATCCGTGTCGATGCGCTGGTCGCTGCGCTGCTGAGCGCGAATGCCCGGAGCGTGCCGTGAGCGGCGGCTGCCGCTGCGCCAACGGGTGCTACAGCAGCAGCAGGTGCTTGGCCGTGGCGCCGGCCACGGTGGTGCGGGCCACGCCGTGGTCCAGCGTGGTCAAGCAGCCGCCGTGCGCCACGGCCAGCGTCAACAAGTACACGTCGGTGATCTGCTGGTGACCCAGCACCCGCGGCCAGACCACCAGGCCGGGTGTGCGCAGGGACACGTCGTCGGGCCAGAACTCGTGGTCAAGCTCGGCGCAGATGTCGGCCAGCTTGGTGGCGACAGTCTCGAAGCCGACCGGCCCCAGCTTGCTGTAGGCCGGCAGATTGAGCACGCGGATGACGCCGTTTTCCACCAGCGCGCAGGTCGCGATCTTCATCCGGCGGCGCTCGACGAAGGCCAGGGCCTGGGCGTGGAAGACATGGGCCTCGTCCAGCAACGCCACCCAGACGTTGACGTCCAGCAGGTGGCGCACCCTTCAGATGCCTTCTTGTTCGAGCATGGCGCGGACATGCTCGGAGGTGACGGCTTCATCGCGCGCCGGCAGCAGCGCAAAGCGCGACTTCGGCCGTGCGCGCAACGCAGGCGCGCGGCTTTCGGCCTGGATGCCATTGCGCGCCAAGCGCGACACGGCTTCGCCGATGGAGATGCGTTCGCGACGCGCGTGCGCACGCACGAAGGCGAGCACGTCGTCATCCAGAGCCAGGGTAGTCCGCATTGCAGTACGATAGCATCAAGTCATCAAAACAGCATCAAAGCTGTTAATCACGCGATGCGCCGTTTCAGCGCCCGCCTTCGAAACTGCTGCGCAATGGACGACGACGACCACAACACCCAGCCGATCCCGATCAACGATCTGGTCGAGGCGTCGGCGCTGTGCGTCATACACGATGCAGCCTGAGGCCGTGCCGCCGACCGACTGGCAGACGCTGCAACAGCGCGCCGAAGCGGCGCTGGCCGATGCCGACATCGCGGCGGCCGAAGCTGCGTTGGGCGCTTGCCTGGCCGCCGTGCCGTCGCGCGGCGCGCTGCGCCCGCGGCTCGAGGCGGCCATCACCGCATCGCGTGTGCATGCCGCCGCCGGCCGGCTGGACGAGGCGATGGCGCATGCGCAGCAGGCGCTGGCCTGGACCACGCGCCGCGCGGCCACGCCCGAGCACGCCAGCGCGCTGCTGAACGTGGCCGAGATGCAGATGCGGCAGCGCCGCTTCGCGGAGGCGCTGGCCACGGCGCAACGTGCCGCGGCGGCTGCCGAAAAGCTGGCCGACGACAGGCTGAAGGGCCGCGCGCTGTGGGCGCAGGCGGCGGTGCTGTCGCCGCTCGGCCGGCCGAGCGAACGCACCGCGTTGGCTGAACGCGCGCTGGTCCTGGCCGCGCTGGTCCGGGCGCGCCAGCAGGGCGACCGCATCGGCGAGGCGCTGTGCCTGAACATCCTCTACCGCGACCATGTTGACCTGGCGCAGCGCCTGCGCGGGCTGAACCAGGCGCTGGCCGCCGTTCTCGCCGCGGGCCACCGGCTGGCGCAGGTGCCGGTGCTGGTGAACCTGTCGCTGGCCTACCGCGCGGTCGGCCTGGTGCGGCGCTCGTCGCGCATGGGCGAACGCGCGCTGGCGATCCGCCACGTCACCGGCGACCGTCTCGGCCAGGTCAACATCGTCAACGTGCTGCGCGCCAACGCCACCCGGCTGGGCGACTTCGAAGCCGGCGCGCGTTGGCGGGCGCTGCTCGAAGAGCTGCTGGTCGGCCTGAACGACCCCTTGTTCGACGACGGTGCGCATTGGGAAGACGGCATGGTGCTGTTGGCCCACGGCGACGCGGCCGGCGCGCTGCCGCACATTCGGGCGGCGGTGGCCCACTTCGCACCGTTGCCGGCGGCGCAGCCCTTTCTGCCGGTGATGTACACGCAACTTTCGGCCGCGCTGCTGACGCTCGGCCACCCGCAGGAGGCATTGCAAGCCACGCTGCGTGCGACCGCGGTTCACGACGAGCGCGGCGGTGTAGACCTGGGCGACGGCGCATCGACGGCGTGGATGGTCTGGCACCAGAGCCTGGCGCAACGCGCCAATGGCCACATCGCCGAAGCCGACTCGGCCTTCGCGAAGGCCTATGCCCAGCTCATTGCCAGCCTGCACAGCCTGGGCGATGCCGGCCTGCGGCGCAGCGTGCTGCACCGCATGCCCGGCCACCGCGCGCTGCTCGCGGCGTGGCTGGCGAAGGGCCGTGCGCGGGGTGTACCCGACGAAGAACTGGCCACCCACCTGGTCGGCGACAGCGACCACTTCGAGCCCTTCGCGCGGCTGGCCGATGCCGGCCTGCGCATGAATGAGCTGCGCGGCGCCGCCGAGCTGCATGACTTCGTCGTCGACGAGACGACCGAGGTGCTGGGTGCCGAGCGCGTGCTGTTGTTGCTGCTCGACGAGGGCGACGCTGCGCCAGACGCCGCGCCGCGCATCGCCGCCGCCGAACTGCCGGCCGGCGAGGACCGGGCCGCACTGCTGCACGCCATCGGCCCCTGGCTGGCCGAGGCCCGCCACACGCGGCGCGCGGTGCTGCGCCACGGTCCCGAGGGCGCACCCACGCTGGACCAGCGCAGTTGCGTGGTCGCGCCACTGGTGGCACAGCAGCGACTGCTCGGTTTTCTGTACGCCGACATCGAAGGCCTGTTCGGCCGCTTCGACGAGCGCGACCGCGACATGCTGACCATGCTGGCCGCGCAGGCCGCGGTGGCGCAGTCCAACCTGCGCTTCACCGACGCGCTGGAGCGGCAGGTCGACGAGCGCACGGCCATGCTGGACAAGCGGGTGCGCGAGCTCGAGGTCATCAACAACATGCAGCAGGCCCTGGCCGGCAAGCTCGACGTGGCCGGCATGGTCGAGACGACGGGCGAGGAACTGCGCGCGCTGTTCCCGCGGGCGATGGTCGGTGTGCGCGTGCTCGACGCAAGTGGCGGGCTGCTGCACCACCCGTATTTCAGCGTGCAGGGCGAACGCTTCTCGCCGCCGCCGGCACCGCCCCCGGCCTTCATGGCCGAGGTGCTGCGCAGCGGCCGCAGGCACCAGCAGCGCCTCGACGGCGGCACGACGCGGTCGGCGCTGCTGGTGCCGGTGTTCGTGGCCGGCCGCGTGCATGGCCTGCTGACGCTGTTCGACGACGAGCGCGAGCAGGCCTTCGGATCGTCTGACGAACGGCTGCTCGAGACGCTGGCCGCCAGCCTGGGCCTGGCGCTGGAGAACGCGCAGCTGTTCGGTGAAGCGCAGGCCGCGCGCGAGCTGGCCGAAGGCGCCAAGCGCCTGGCCGAAGCCGCCAACGAAGCCAAGAGCGCTTTCCTGGCTACCATGAGCCACGAGATCCGCACCCCGATGAACGCCGTCATCGGGATGAGCGGGCTGCTGCTGGACACGCCGCTCAACGCCGAGCAGCGCGACTTCGCAGCGACCATCCGCGACAGCGGTGATTCGCTGCTGGCCATCATCAACGACATCCTCGATTTCTCGAAGATCGAAGCCGGCCGGATGGACATCGAGCGGCAGCCGTTCGACCTGCGCGATTGCGTCGAGTCGGCGCTGGACCTGATCGCCGCGCGGGCGGCCGAGAAGCATCTGGACATCGCCTACCAGTTCATCGAAGGAAGCGATGGCGAGGTGCCAACGGCGGTGCTGGGCGACGTGACGCGGCTGCGCCAGATCCTGCTCAACCTGCTCGGCAACGCCGTCAAGTTCACCGAGCACGGCGAGGTCGTGCTGAGCGTGCGGGCCGAGGGCGACACGCTGGCCTTCACGGTGCGCGACACCGGCATCGGCCTGAGCGAAGACGGCATGTCGCGGCTTTTCCAGAAATTCAGCCAGGCCGACAGCAGCACCACGCGCAAGTACGGCGGCACCGGCCTGGGGCTGGCGATCAGCAAGTTGCTGGCCGAGCTGATGGGCGGCAGCATGCATGCGCACAGCGTCGGCCCGGGGCAGGGCAGCAGCTTCCATTTCAGCATCCGCGCGCCGCTGGCCGTGCTGCCGCTCGGCGGCAAGCGCGACCTCATCGGCGAGCAGCCGGCGCTCAAAGGCAAACGCATCCTGGTCGTCGACGACAACGCCACCAACCGCCGCATCCTGGCCTTGCAGACCGCGAAGTGGGGCATGGCCGCGCTGGCCTGTGAAGATGGCACCCAGGCGCTGGCGCGGCTGCAAGCCGAGGCCTTCGACCTCGCCATCCTGGACATGCACATGCCCGGCATGGACGGCGCCGAACTGGCGCAGCGCATCCGCGCCGCGGGCCACACGCTGCCGCTGGTGCTGTTCAGCTCGCTCGGCCGGCGCGGACCGCACGACAGCCTGTTCGCCGCAACGCTGGCCAAGCCGTTGCGACAGGGCCAGCTGTGCGACATCCTGGCCATGCTGCTGGCGCGCGACGCACCACGCCAGGTGCCCGCGCCAGCCGCCGCCGCCCTGACCATCGACCCGACGCTGGCCGAGCGCCACCCGCTGCGCGTCCTGCTGGCCGAGGACAACGTGGTCAACCAGAAGCTGGCGCTGCGCCTGTTGCAACGCATGGGCTACCGCGCCGACATCGCCGGCAACGGCATCGAGGCCATCGAGTGCATCGAACGCCAGCCCTACGACCTGGTGTTGATGGATGTGCAGATGCCGGAGATGGACGGTCTGGAAGCCAGCCGGCGCATCACCGCGCGCTGGCCGGCCTGGCAGCGCCCGCGTATCGTCGCCATGACCGCCAACGCCATGCAGGGCGACCGCGAACAATGCCTGGCCGCCGGGATGGACGACTACCTGACCAAACCGATCCGCGTCGAGCAACTTGTGGGCGCGCTGCGCCTGACGACACCGAGGACCACGGCTTGACCGACGACCACCGCATCGACCGCGCCGCCTTCGCCGAGCTGCAAGACAACGCCGGCGAGGACTTTGTCGCCGAGCTGGTCGGGACCTTTGCCGAAGAGGCACCGGCCCTGCTGAGCGAGTTGCGCGCCGCGCTGGCGTTGGGCCACGCCGAACGCTTCCGCCGTGCCGCGCACTCGCTCAAGAGCAACAGCAACACCTTCGGCGTGCGCAGCCTGGCCGAGCTGGCGCGCACGCTGGAGTTGGGCGGTTTGCCGGCCGACAGCGCGCCACTCGACGTGCTGGACGCCGAGTTCGCGGCCTCGCTGGCGGCGCTGCAAAGACTCGCGCACGAGGGCAGCGGTGGCTGAGCGCGGCGCGCGGCTGCTGGTGGCGGACGACAACAAGGTCAACCGCCTCCTGCTCGGCCGCACGCTGGAGCTGCACGGCCACCGAATCGCCAGTGTCGAGAACGGCCGCAAGGCGCTGGAGATGCTGCAACAGGCGCAGGCGTCCGGCCAGCCTTTCGACCTGCTGCTGCTGGACCTGGAGATGCCCGAGCTCGACGGCTTCGGCGTGCTGCAAGCGCTGGCCGCGGATGTGTCGCTGCGCGACCTGCCGGTGATCGTCACCAGTTCGCTCGAAGGCGTGGCGCAGGTCGCGCGCTGCATCGAGCTGGGTGCCGACGACTACCTGCACAAACCCGTCAACCCGGTGCTGCTGAAAGCGCGCGTCGGCTCCAGCCTGGAGAAGAAGCGCCTGCGCGACCAGCAGAAGGACATGGTGCGCCGCTTCGCCACCGCCGAGGTCGCCCAGGACCTGCAGCAAAGCGGCTTCGCGCTCGGCGGCCGTCGCATCACGGGCACGGTGATGTTCAGCGACATCCGCGGCTTCACGGCGTTGGTCGAACGGCAGTCGCCCGAAGACACGATCGAGCTGCTGAACACCTACTACACGCTGATGTTCGAGGCCATCAGCGGGCAGGGCGGGGTCGTCAACCAGATGGTCGGTGATGGGCTGATGGCGATCTTCGGCGCGCCGTTGCCGCTGGCCGACCATGCTGCCGCGGCGGCACGAGCCGCGCTCGAGATGCAGGAGATGGTGGCGCTGCTGAACGCCGAGCGCGTGGCCGAAGGCAAGGTGGCCATCGCCATCGGCATCGGCATCGCCAGTGGCGAGATGGTCGCGGGCTACACGGGCACGCAGCACCGGGCGACCTACACCTGTGTCGGCGACACCGTCAACCTGGCGGCGCGGCTCGAAGCGCACACCAAGGCGGCCGGCAAGCCGGTGCTGCTGGATAGCGCGGCACGGGCCGGGCTCGGTGCTGCGTTCGAGCTCGAAGCACTTGGCGCGACTGTCGTGGCCGGCAAGCGCGAACCGGTGGAGGTCTGGGCCCTGTCGACCGGCGCCCCCTGCTGAGCGGTGTGTCACCACACGGCCGCCTACAGCGTGCGTTTGCGCTGTCCTACAGCCGGTTCCCCATGCCCAGGAGGATCCTTCATGTCGCGGTCCGGCCGGTTCCCGGCGGTCCGCGAGACGACAACCTCTTCACTTCAGGCGCAACCCACCATGAACTTCCTCGTTTGGCTCGTTATCGGCGGTCTGATCGGCTGGGGTGCCAGCATGGTCATGAAGACGGACGCGCAGCAAGGCGTGATCCTCAACGTCGTGGTCGGCATCGTTGGCGCGATGCTCGGTGGCTGGCTGCTCTCGCCGCTGGTCGGGGTGGGCACCATCAACCAGAATGCACTCAGCATCCCCGCGATGCTGGTCTCGCTGGTCGGCGCCGTCATCCTGCTGGCGATCGTCAATCTGTTCAATCGCGGCCGCGCCCGCTGAACGACCGCAGCCCTCGCCACGGAGCCATGCCAGTACGGCATGGCTCTTTTCATTTGGAGCCCGCATGAACAGCCTCGATGCGCCGGAGCCGTCACCGCTACCGCAGCGGCTCCTCGCGGTGGCCATCGTGGTGGTGGCGCTGTACTTCGGCCGCGATCTGCTGATCCCGCTGGCGTTGGCGATGTTGCTGGCCTTCGTGCTGGCGCCGTTGACCGTTCGCATCCGGCGGCTGGGCGTGCCGCGCGGGGTGGCCGTGACGGCGGTGGTGGCGGTCACGCTGGGCGCCATCGTCGCGTTAAGCGTGTTCATGGCCGGCCAGATTCGCCTGCTTGGCAAGGAGTTGCCGACTTATCAGAACAACATCGCGGAAAAGTTCGACAGGCTGCGGGTTCAACTGCGCGCACCCGGTGTCTTCACCGAGGCCAGCCGGGTCATCGACGCCGTCGAGTCCGAGATCGCCCAGACGCAGGGCGAGTTCGAGAGCCGGCCCCCGGCCGCAGCGGCCCGGCGGCCGTCGCGGGTGGAAATGGTCCCGACACCGCCCGGGGCCTACGAGCGCGTGGCCAGCTGGCTGGAGCGGATCGGCCCGCCGGCTGCGATTTTTGCGACGACCTTGATCTATCTGGTCCTGGTGCTGCTGAACCCTGACGACTTGCGCGATCGCCTGGTCCGATTGCTGGGCGACAGCGTGCTCCGTACCACCGACGCGCTCAACGACGCTGGCCAGCGCGTCAGCCGCTATCTGACGATGCAGTTGGTCGTCAACCTCTTGTACGCGGTGCCGATGGCCGCCGGGCTGTGGCTGATCGGCGTCCCGGGCGCGCTGCTGTGGGGCTTGCTGTCGGCGGTGCTGCGTTTCATCCCTTATGTCGGGTCGCTGGTGGGTGCGGTGTTCCCGCTGCTGCTGGCATTCGCGGTCGACCCCGGCTGGTCGATGGTCGGTTGGACGCTGGCCCTGATCGTGGTGTTGGAACTGATCAGCAACAACTTCGTGGAACCCTGGCTCTACGGCACCAGCACCGGGCTGTCGGCGATCTCGCTGATCGTCGCCGCGACGTTCTGGACGGCGCTGTGGGGCCCGCTCGGCCTGGTGCTGTCGACACCCCTGACGGTGTGTTTGTTGGTCATCTTTGTTGGTCATCGGCCGGCACCTGCCGCAGCTGGCTTTTCTGGACGTGATGCTGGGCAGCCGGCCGGCACTCGAGCTCCCCAACCGGATGTACCAGCGGCTGTTGGCTGGCAGCAGTGCCGATGCCATCGAAATGGCCGAGGAATCGGTGGCGACGTCGAGCCCGCGCCAGTTCTACGAGGACGTCGGCATCCCGGTCCTGCGCATGGCCTCGTTAGACCACCACTCCAGCGAGGCCTCGGCAGAGCACCGCCACCGCATCGTCAGCGGCATGTCAGCGTTGATCGAGGAGCTGCGCTCCCGCCACGCCGCCGAGCGGCCGCAGGCGCATCTGGAGACGCTGTGCATCGGCGGCCGTTGGACCGTGGACACGCTCGGCGCCGGCATGGCCGCCCACGCCCTGGCGCTTGACGGCGTGGCCGCAGCGGTCGCCCCGGTGGCCGCCGGCGCCGTTACCGCGGAGTTGATCGCCTCGCTCGGCGCCAACGGCGCGAAGGTCTTCGTGCTGTCGTACTGCAGCCCGCAGCCGCACGAGCACGCGCAGTACTTCAGCCGCCGGCTCAAGCGGCGCTGGCCGCAGTCGAAGGTGGTGCTGGCGCTGTGGAACGTCGAGGGTGCCGAACTGGCCGCACTGCCGCTGGCCGAGTGGGGCGTGGATGCGGCGGTCGGCTCAATCAACACCCTGGTCGCAGAAGTCGCTTCGCGGCTGGACCGCGTCGACGTGATGGGCTGGACCCCAGCGCCGGTCGGCGCTGATGACGCCGAGCGGGTGCGCGCGCTGCGCGAGAGCGGCGTGCTCGACGAGGCTTTGCGCGGTACGTTCGACAGTGCCGCCCTGCGCGCTGCCGACATCTTCGACGTGCCGATGGCGATGATCACGCTGCTCGACGAGCAGTGGCAATACACCCACGGCGACTCGGCCAAGGCCGGCCGCCCGGCGCAAGGCGCGCCGGAACGCGGGCTGGCGCGCAGTGCCTCGCTGTGCGGCCATGTGGTGGCCGACGGTGCAGTGATGGTGGTGCCGGACGTGCAGCGCGACCCGCGCTTCGCCGGCAACCCTGCGCTGGCCGAGAACGCGATCCGCTTCTATGCGGGCGCGCCGCTGCGTGACGCGCAAGGCCACATCCTGGGCACGCTGTGCCTGCTGGATACCCAGCCGCGCACGATGAGTCAGCGCGACGCGAAGCTCCTGGAATCGCTGGCCGACGAGGTGATGGCGCCGCTGCGCCACTCCACCCGGCCGGCTGCGCTGACGGTCAGCTAACCAGGCCCGGCGGCGGCGGCCTGAATACCAGCATGGCCGCGGCCAGGTCTTCCAGCGCGGTGCCGACGGACTTGAAGACCGTGCGCTCGCCCGCCGACCGGCGACCGCCGGCCTGGCCGCGCGACAGTGCCTGGAGCGTGCCGCGCAGCGTCGTCGGGTCGAACACGCCGCTGGCGATCGGCGTCAGCAGATCGCCGCTCTTGGCCAGCGCTTCCTCGGTGTCGACGTAGACGGCGGCGGGTGCGGCAAAGCAGGCCTCGTCGGCTTCGCGCATCTGCGGCGTGAAGCTGCCGATCAGGTCGAGGTGGCTGCCTTCGCGCAGCCAGCGGCCCTCGATCAGCGGGGTGGGGGACAGCGTGGCGCAGCTGACGATGTCGGCGCTGCGGGCGGCGGCTTCGAGGTCGGTGGCCGCAGCGGCGTCGAAACCCTCTCGGTGCCAATCGGCGGCCAGTGCCGTAGCGCTACCCGCTGAACGCGCCCAGACCGTCACGCGTTCGATGGCGCGCACTTCGCGGTAGGCGTGCGGCAGCAGCCGCGCGACGCGGCCGGCCCCGACGACGAGCAGGTGCGTTGCATCGTCACGCGCCAGGTAGGACGCGGCGAGCGCCGACGCCGCCGCGGTCCGCCGCGCGGTGATCTGGTCGCCATCGATCAGCGCCAGCGGCGTACCCGTTCGAGCGTCGTGCAGCAGATAGCTGGCGTGCAGGCCCGGCAGTCCGCGTGCCGCGTTGCCGGGCGCGACGTTGACGATCTTGATGCCATAGAACGCGCCGTCGATCCACGCCGGCATCAGCAGCGAGGTGATCGCCTTGGCGCCCGGCACCGGCAGCACGTGGACATGACGCGCGGGCACGGTGCAGCCTTGCGCGAAGCACTCGCGCAGCGCGGCGATCAGCCGGTCGAAGGGCAGCGCTGACTGCGTCTCGGCAGCATCGAAGACTTTCATGGCGCGGGCCGCGCCGGCACGTTCCACTGGATGAAAGCCTCGGGCGGCAGGCGTTCGAGGTCAGGCACCGTCGCGTCGGCCGCGGGGTAGCCCACCGGCATCACCAGCACGGCTTTCTCGTGGTTGCCACGGTGCAACCGCTCGCGCAGAAAGCCCATCGGGTTGGGTGTGTGGGTCAGCGTCACCAGCCCCATTCGGTGCACGGCGGCGATGAACAGCCCCGCGGCAATGCCCACGCTTTCGTCGACGTAGTAGTGCTTGCGCCGCGAGCCGTCAGGCTCCACGCCGTACTTCTCGGCAAACAGCACCACGATCCACGGTGCGTCGGTCATGTGATGCTTGACGTGGTCGGTGCCCAGCGGGTGCAACGCTTCGCGCCAGGCGTCCGTCATGCGGTGGGTGTAGGTCTGGAGCTCTTCGGCCTCGGCGGCCGTGCGCAGTTCGGCCTTCAAGTCCGGGTCGTCGATGGCGACGAAGCGCCATGGCTGGCCGTGTGCGCCGGACGGTGCCGTGCCCGCGGTGCGCATCGCCAGTTCGATCAGGCGACGCGGCACCGGGTCGGTGGCGAAGTGGCGCGTGGTGCGGCGCTGGTTCATCTGTTGGAAGAACGCCTCGGCGCGCGCCAGCATCTCGGGCTCGGGGAGCCGCTGGTAGTGCGGCAGCGGCACGAAGCGCGCCTCGGGCAGATGGGCGGTGCGCTGCTTGTAGTCGGCGGGCTGGTCCATCCGCGGATGCTAGGCCGGCCCGCGGACGAAGGCTCGGTCGATGTGGTCCTTCCAGCGCCACAGCCACTTGCCCAGCCGCGGCCCGGCGGCCGACCATGCGCCGCGTGCGGCAATGGCACGGCCATCGGCCGTCGAAAGCAGGGCCAGCGCCTTGCCGTCATCGGTGAAGGCCTTCAGCGGCTGGGCGTCGAGCGCCGCGCGCAGGTTGCGCGCCAGCAGCGGCCCTTGCCGGACCGCGAACACGCCGGCTTTTGGCAACGCCTGCGGCAGGCTCGCGCAGTCGCCGCTGGCGAAGACCTCAGGGTGGGAGGTTGACTGCAACGTGGCGTCGGTGCGGATGAAGCCGGCAGCGTCCTGCGCCAACGCGCTGCGCCGCTGCCACGCGTGCGCGGAAGCACCCGCCGCCCACAGCACCAGCGTGCGCGGCGGCGCCATCGCCGCGTTGGCATCCGTGCTGCATTGCACCGCCACGCCGGCGCAGGCCAACGCGTCGAAAGCCGCGCGCTGTGCCCGTGTTGGAAACCCCTCGAGCAAGCTCCTGCCGCGCGTCACCAGGCGGCCCGGTGCTTGCCAAAGCGGGTGCTGCTGGCGCAGGCTGGCGATGATGGCCAGCGTGGCCTCGATACCCGCTGCGCCGCCGCCGACGGTCAGCACGCCGCTCGGCGGCCGTTCGTCGAGCACAGCGTCCCACGCGTCGTGCAGCGCCGACAACGGCCGCAGCGCCAGCATGCGCACGCCAGGCCGCGTCGGGTGGCGACAGCGTCGAGCCAACGTTCAACGACAGCAGGTCGTAGCCTTCGGTGCTGCCGTCGGCCAGGTGCAGATGGCGCGATGCGGCGTCGACGTCCCGCAGTTCGCCGTCGCGCCACCCGACGCCTGCTGTCGCGGCGAGCGCGCGCATGTCGACGCAGATCTCGTCGAAGCGGTAGTGGCCCCCCAGCCAGCCGGGGACCATGCCGGAGTACGGGGCCCGGTGCGAAGGCGACAGCATCGTAGCCGTCACGCCGGCGGGCAGGCCTTGCCGCGCCCACTGCCGCAGCAGCACCGCATGCGCGTGGCCAGCGCCAACGAGCCACAGCCGACGCGTCATTCCAGCTCGCGCGGCAGGTGGATCAGGTCCGCCGGTTCGTCGATGTCGTGCACCGGTGCCAGCTCGGCGATTCGCCAGCCCGCGGCAGCAGCGCGCTGGCGCGTCGTGGCCATCACCGCCGCCGTGCTCCACGGCATGTCTTCGAACAACCACGACGCGCTGTGATTCAGGCCGATCAGGGCATAACCACCATCATGAGCCGGCACGAAGACGGCGTGGTGATTCACCAGCGCGGCGCGGGCTGCGCACAACATGGCGCGGTCCAGCGCTGGCGCGTCGGTGCCGATCATCAGCGCTGGGGCGCCTGCGGCCAGAACGGCTGCGAAGGCGCGCTGCATGCGTAGGCCCAGATCACCTTCGCCTTGCGGGTACAGGTGCAGCCCATGCCGCTGCGCGAGCGCGACGAAGGCGGGGTCACGGGCGTCGGGCGCGGCGAACAGATGGACCGGACCCAGCTGCGCAGCCACCGCCTGAGCCACCGCGTGGTCGAGCAAGCGGGCGCTGGGTGCGGCCAGCCGTGCCGCGCCGGCCGCACCCAGCGCCGGGATCAGCCGTGTTTTCGCCAGGCCCGGCCGAGGTGCCTTGGCCATCACGATCACGGCAGCACTCACCGCAGCACTCAACGCCATGCGCGCGCAATCTCATCGGCCGGCACACCGCGCCAATACATCCAGCGCAGCCGCCACATCAGCAGCACCGTGCGCAACACGCCGTAGGCCTGCCAGCGCCGGCCCGAGGTGCGCACTTTCAGCCGCAGGCAGGCTGGCGGGGCGATGTCGCGCAGGCCTTTGCTCAGCGCCACGTCCTCCATCAGCGGCTGGTCCGGAAAGCCGCCGAGGCGCTCGAAGGCTTCGCGCTCGACGAACATTGCTTGGTCGCCGGTGGCAATGCCGGTCAGGCGCGAGCGCAGGTTCATCAACGCACCGATCAGTGGGAACCAGATCGAGCCGCCGACGATGGCCACGTCGAAGCGGCCCCAGACCGCCCCGTCGGCGATGGCCTGAACGGCCGCCTTGGCGCCGTTGCGCGGCAGCAGCGTGTCGGCGTGCAGAAACAGCAGCACGTCGCCGCGCGACTCGGCTGCGCCCGTGTTCATCTGCCGTGCGCGCCCACGCGGGCCGCCGATGACACGGTCGGCCAGGCCGTTGCACAGCACCGCCGTGCCGTCGCTGCTGCCGCCGTCGACCACCACCACCTCGGCACCGCGCTCGCGCAGGCGTTGCAACTCGCCGAGCGTGGTCTCGATGGTGTCGGCCTCGTTGAGCGCGGGGACGATGATCGACAGGCTTTTCATGGAAGTTGCAGAGGATAGGGGCTGGCTGCTTTACCCTCGGCGCCGTGAACAAAGCCTTCACCAAGGAAAGCGACGGCGCCGACGACGATGCGGATGATGAGGTCCCGGGCCTTCCACCGCTGCCCGCCGGCACGCGCAACTACCTCACGCCCGCCGGCTACCAGCGGCTGCGCGAAGAGTTGATGATGCTGCTGGACGGCGAGCGCCCTAAGGTCGTCGAGGTGGTCTCGTGGGCCGCGAAGAACGGCGACCGCTCGGAAAACGGCGACTATCTTTACGGCAAGAAGCGCCTGCGCGAGATCGACCGCCGGATCCGCTTCCTGACCAAGCGGCTGGACATCGCCGAGGTGGCCGACCCGTCGGCGCACCACGGCAGCGACCAGGTCTTCTTCGGCGCCACCGTGACCTACGCCACCGCAGCCGGCGACGAGCGCACGATCACCATCAAGGGCATCGACGAGTCGGACAGCCTGCACGGCGAAGTGAGCTGGATCGCGCCGATTGCGCGTGCGCTGCTCAAGGCGCGCGAAGGCGACGAAGTGATGCTGGTCACGCCGGCCGGCGTCGAGAAGATCGAGGTGCTGGAAGTGCGGTACCCAGCGCCGGGCGCGCCGTCGCCGCCTCAGCCGACCCGGTAACGGGAAACCCGCAGCACCACCGCCAGCCGCCGCACGGTGCGCAGCACCTCGGCCAGATGCACGCGGTCGCGCACGCTGACGAGCAGCCGCAGTTCGATCATCTCTTCGATCGGCTCGGGGTCCATGTCGATATGCGTGATGTCGCCCTCGACGCTGCTGATGGCCGAGGCCACCTGCGCCAAGACGCCCTTGCCGTTTTTCACCTGCACGAAGACGGTCGTCTCGAAGGCGCGCACCATCTCTTCGGCCCACTCGACTTGCATCCAGCGTTCGCTGTCGCGCTCGAACAGCCGCTTGCCCGTGGGGCACTCGCAGGTGTGCACCAACAGGCCTTCGCCGCGGCCGAGGTAGCCGGTGACCTCGTCACCCGGGATCGGCCGACAACAAGGCGCGAACTGCACCGACGCGCCCTCGCTGCCATCGACGAAAACGACGCC
>Ga0163154_10005355_pt1 | contig 16313 bp, 12 predicted proteins | sample OliLakLV19MP9P1_FD_148649 | JGI IMG/M metagenome (GOLD analysis project Ga0163154, IMG submission 148649) | Freshwater microbial mat bacterial communities from Lake Vanda, McMurdo Dry Valleys, Antarctica - Oligotrophic Lake LV.19.MP9.P1 | ecosystem: Environmental > Aquatic > Freshwater > Lake >... | reverse complement strand
GGAAATGGGTGTATCAGCCACCGAGGATTTGCGCGACCTCGGCGGCGGCGCGTTTGGTGGCGTATAGAACGTAGGCCATGCGGGCATTTTTATCGACCAAAACGGCCAATGATGCACGCCCAGCCGGGTAGACCACCATCACGCCCTGTTCGCCTTCCATCATCAAGCGCTCAAGGTCACCTTGTGCCAGACGCCCAAGCGTGCGCTCGGCAAGGCTGATGAGTGTGGCGGACATCGCCGCGACCTGTGGGCTACTGGTCGGGTTTTCATAGGGGTTATCTTCGTTACCGGGAGGGTATGCGGCGACCAACAGGCCGTCCTTGTTGACGACCACGGCTGCTTTCACGCCTTCGACAATTGCGTTCAGCGTCCGCAGTTTTTCTTCGAGCGCATCACTCCGATACTGCTGCTTACGCATAGGGTTCCTCAAAACGGTTGACGCCCCCGGCGGGTGGGGTCATGACAAAATGAGATGACCCGGTGGGCGTATCCTGTGCTGCGGATTGATCCCGCCATGTAACAGTGTACCATGACAATGATTCGTTTACATGCACGGATGTAACAATTTTTTCATTTTTCACATCCGCCGTGCATCTTCATCGGCCAAATGTGCCAGAAAATATCGGTCATCCTCGGTGAGCGGCGCGACCAATAACAGGTCAGGCCGATGACGCCATGTGCGCCTCAGCGATTCCTGCCGACGCCATTTCATCATCTGCGCGTGGTTGCCATCTTGAAGCACGCTCGGCACGCCCAACCCCTCATACACCGCCGGACGGGTGAAGTGTGCACCCTCTAACAAGCCGTTGGCGTGGCTGTCGCGCTCGTGTGCGCCTTCTGATCCCAATAGCCCCGGCACATGCCGCAGCACGGCGTCCATGACCACCATCGCAGCCAATTCCCCGCCCGTCAGTACGTAATCCCCGATGCTGATTTCATCGGTAATGAACAAGTCACGGCAGCGCTCATCAATCCCCTCATAATGGCCGCACAGCAAAATCAGGCGCGGGTGCTGCGCCAATTCTGCGGCCACTTGATGCGACAACACTCGCCCCGTTGGAGACATATAAATCACAGGGGCGGGGACATCCATCGCTTGGACGGCGGTAGCGGCGGCGTGTAGGACATCCACGCGCATGACCATGCCGCCGCCGCCGCCATAGGGCGTATCATCGACCTTGCGGTGCTTGTCGTGCGCCCAATCACGGATGTCGTGCAGGTGCAAATCAAGCAACCCACGGTCTTTGGCTTTCCACATCATAGAAGCCGTCATCGGCCCCTCGAACATCTCAGGGAACAGGCTCAGAACGTCGAAACGCATTTATCCTCGGCGGGCGAACATCATCTTAATGGCGGCGGAGGTCTCTTGGACGCGCCGTGTGTTGAGGCTGAAATATTTGTTCAAATCGCGGCGGCGCTCATCCAAGAATCCAGAGGCCACCAGTTGGCGCAAGTGACGTGAGGCCGACGGTTGGCTCAGGTTGAGCATTTGCTGAAAGTCGGCGCTGCACAACTCGCGGTGATGGGTCAACAGTTCGAGGATGTGCAGGCGTGTATCATCGGCCAATGCGCTGAGTTGAATCATCAAATCGCGCAGGCTGAGTTCTATCGATTGACTGGGGACGCCTTCCGGCACACGCGCCCCGAACAACAATCCCAGCCGCCGGGGAGCAATCTCATAGCGGGTGACATACGGGCCGCAGTGAACCGACGGCACAAAGACGATTTCGTCGATTTCTTCGGTGTCCTCGACAAACCCGGTCATATCGCGCCCGGTCACGGCCTGAACCGCCTCTAACGGCGTCAGGTCGGATAGGTCTAGCTGGTGAAATACCCTCACGGTCTCCTCAAGCGTAGGAGCGATTCGCTGCCATTCCGCTTTGAGATAGGTGTCCCACATCATCTGGAGGTGCTGAACGAGGAAATCCACCGCCCCCGACGGGTTGTTGAGATAATCATGCACCTCCTCTAACAAGCTGGTGTCAATCTCATCACCCTTCTTGTGGTAATGACTCGCAATGGTGTTGACATACGTCTCTTTCGACGCCAACAACTGCTTCGCGGTCAATTGGTTGTTCAACTCTTTCTCGCACATGCGACTCATCATCTTAGTCACTTGTGCGCTGAAATCGACTTGATGCAGGAGCTTGATATAGGTGTCGAAATCTTCCGCGCTGCTGGTCGGTTCAATCAAATCCAACAGGTGCGAGGCTACTTCATTCTCGCGCTTGATTTTGGCGGATAGCGCGGCTGCGGTCTGAACCACGAAATCAGATAAGCCGGAACGCAGTTCAACCAAGTTGAAAAGCATCATCGTATTCAGGATATTAAAGACCGGAGCCGCCGTCACGCGCACAGTTACGTTATGTGGAACAAGCACAACATCAGTTCTCAGCATGGTTTATGCCTCTCTTCCCCCATTTATCCACAAATGCAGATAAACGCATAAAGAGAGTAGCATGGAACAGGAGTGCGAGTCAAGCAAAAACGCCCCGCCTCTTGAGTTCAGAGGTGGGGCGTCTGGCAGGGCGATTGTGCGGTTTGGGGTTAATCAGCCGCTTGGCTGGAGGTTTCTAGCGCACGCTGACGAGCCAGAGGGTGCAGCAAGGCGGCGAGGGCGGACTGGGCGCTGTGGACGGAATATGACCAGCGATCTGTCATCTCCTCGGTGTCCATATACGCACAAGCCGAAATCAACTGAACCGTCTGCTGGTGAATGTCTGAGGCGACGCTGAGATCAATCACATCTTGGCGTTTCCACCAAGCGTTGACGGTCTCACCTGGCGCTTCAACGATGGCTGGATCGAGCAAGGTGGCGATTTCCACCTGCTTTTCCAGAATGGCATGATACATCTGCCACTCTGCACCCGGACTGCCAGCTTTTAAGGCTGTGCGGCGTCCGAAACTCGCTTGGAAGCGAGCGCAGAGGGCGACCAGTTCGGCGCACCGACTGGACAAAACGAGAGCGGTCTGAGTATTCATGAGACTTTTCCCTCCGCTAACTGATTATTAAATGAACTGTGATTGATTTAACACAGGCTTAAACAAATAATATGAGCTTTCCGTTCAAATGTAAAGTACCTTAACATTAGAGTTTAACGAATTGTTAAATTAAAATTATGTAAAAAGCAACCAAGACAAGCATAATGGACAAAAACGACTCACATGATATATGTCGTAGACTCATGTTCAAAACGGGTAATTTGTCTCAAAATCAATGGGGTGTCTGAATGTAGGGACGCCCAGAAGGGCGTCCGCGTCTGTTTTGAAAGCGGACGGCAAGAATGCCGTCCCTACATTTCACAGGGTCTGAACATGAATCATTCGGTTTTATGGGTGACGAACAAGCATTCGGGCTTACTCATCACCCATCACTTTTACCCCATCACTCGCTTTTAGAAGTAACTGCTGATGATGTCCAGCACGTTCAAGATGTTGCTGGCGTCACCGGCGGTCACTTGGGTGGCGCTGGCGCGGGCGATAGCGCCCAACGCCTGCGTATCGGCGTTGCCGCCATACGCCACGGGGATGACGATAATCGGGTTGCGAGACTCGCGGGTGTCGAGAATCGCGGCGGTGACTTCGTTCAAGGTCACATCGTTATCGCGGCTGGTATCTTGATTACTGTTGTCTTGCCCGTCACTGAGGACGACAATAGCGCGGATACGGTCGGTATCGGTTTCACTGTTCACCTCAGCGATGGCGCGCTCTAAGCCCCAATACAGCGACGTGCCGCCCTCGGTACGCAGTCGGCTAATCGCGTTGAGGAGGTCGGTCTTATTGGTCTCCAACTGCCCCATCGGGACGACAATCCGCACCTCATCGCTAAAGACCATCAGCCCAACACGATTCTCAGCGCCAATCGCCTCGATGAACGCCTGTGCCGCCTCACGCGCCTGACCGATTTTATCGGACTCCTCCATCGAGCCGGAAATGTCGATTAGCAGCATCACGTCGGCCTGCTTCTTGACATACGACCAGCTTTGCTGAATCTCGGCAATCACTTCTGGCGCGGGGACATCCAAAATGCGGGTCGGCCCTTCAAGCGTCACACCATTTTCCGGCACAAATGGGTAATCCAACTGGACGGCGGGGTTAGCCGGACGGAAACCAGCTTCCATGAAGCGACGCTGTATGGCTTCGGTCAACAGATAGTCGGTAAAGACGCGGGCGGCCTCGCGCTGTTCAGCCGTCACCCAATCGGCGTTGACGATACCCATCGGGTGCTCATGCCAGAACGTCCCTTCCTTGGGGTACATCGCGACCAGACGCTCAGGCGGTTGATAGGGGGTTTTGCCCAGATTGATAGACAGCAAATCGTTTTCTTCCAGCGCCACAAAGTCCAGATAATCCGGCCCTTGCGAGATGTAATTCTTGAACTCGGTGGTGCGCTTCGAATAGTGGCGAATCAATTGCTCAATCTCGCGCACACCGTTTTGTACGTCAACATTCCGCACGGTCTCGAGCGTTAGCGGTTGGCTGATGTCGATGCCATTGGCCTGCGCCGAGGCGTAAAACTCTGAAATCAAGGTTGAGAGCGCCGTCGAACTGATGAACGGGTCGGTGTGACCGTAATACACCGTCGGGCGAGCATTGGTCAAGCCAAAATCACGCCAGCCGTTCGGCGAATTCAAGACCTGAATCAACTCCTCCCAGCCGACTTCTTCAACGTTGAGCGTGGTCTTGATGGCGTTCAGCCGACTTTCCCAAATCGCCATGACAACGGGCGCATAGGCGCTGGCGCGAGTATTGGCGAGGTCAAACAATTGGCGTCCGCTTTGCAGATTCGCCAGCGCCAACCAATGACTGACCGACGGGATGAACAAGACCGGGCGCTCCACATTTTGATTATTGAAGCCCAGCGAGGCGTTGATAATCCCCTGCGTGACCGTGCCAGACGAGCCATCGCGCCCGACAATCACAATCGCCTTCTCGCCTTCGGTCAATGCTTGCCCAGTGACTGGATTTTTGCCTTCAGCATAAGCGGCGTTAAATTCCGCGATGATGCGCGGCATGAGGTCTTTTTGACCGGGGTTAATCTCTAAAAATTCCGGCGCATAGATGATGCTGACTTCTAGCGTCTCCCGCGAGGGGCCGCCGCTGCACGCGGTCAGCACCAGCGCGATGGATAGGGCGAGAACCGCCCACAATCTTTGATATTTCATCTTCGATGTCTCCTTAAACGTATCAACTTCAACTAGCGTTGCAGGCCGGACGCCCATGTGATGAACGACTTGACGCTGGTGGTATTCTGCGGGAGTGTCACAGCGCGTGCTGACGACAATACCGGCACGATGCCATACTGCGCCCCGCGTGCGAATAATGCTTGTTCGACGGCTGGCTCACTCTGGGCGGGACGTAGCCCAAAGTTCATGGCGCTGGTTTGTTGGGCGGGCAAGGCCAGATATGCGGCAAACGCCTGTACCCCGGCACGATCATCTTCGGTCTGATTTACGCTGTCCAACAGATAGGCGGGGAAATCAAAAATCACCGGCGCGGCTGGGTAGCCAAAACGCGGGGTTTTGGCGGAGAGTGTGTTCAACTGCGAGAGCCATTGGCTCTCGGTTGCCATGCCAGCCGCATAAGTCGCCCCGGTGGGCCCACTCATGGTCAAGGCTGAATCTGCGCCGACTGTGGCATAACTCGGCACAGCGTTAATCATCGGCGTCAAGTAAGCGCGGCTATCTGTGCCAGTCAGCATGACATCGGTCAATGGTGAGGCTAACTTAAATTCCGCGACGCCAGAAATTAACGTTGCGAATCCTTGTACAGAGGTCGCAGCCGAGGGGAAAGCTAAATTTTCATCCGCCCGCGCCGCGACTTGCACAGCATCCCACGTTGGTTCGGCCACGCGATCATCGGCAGAAGCCGGACTCATCCAGACCAGCGTCGTGCGTGCCAGCGATGGAGAAATCTGGCGGGCGGTCAATCCTGCCCCTACCGACGGTGACAAGAATAGCCCTCCCCAAGCGGGTATCCAGCCATCGGGGTGGTTTTCGGCGCGCCAGCCACTCTGACCGCCAAACACGCCCATGTCACCCATGACTTGCACCGTCACGCGCACACGGCGGCTGACCCCGACGGTTTCGCCCTGTGCGTTAAAGGCAATGGCGGCCTCGCGCACCCAGCGTTCGGCCAGCGGATCTACCGCGACAATGATCTCAAGCGCAGGTTGGGAACGGAAAAGCTGGGTCAGGGCGATAATCCCTCCGGCTACCAGAATGAATACAAAGATAAAAATCGTCCCGCGACGCATTGCAGTCCTTTCTCATCACCGCGCATGGTGTTTACTCTAACAGAACTTACGTTTGACCACGCCCAAAGGTGCGCCGACAAGGGGCGATACCCCAAAAATTTGGGGCGTGCCAAGCGCACCATTAAAAGTTAGGCTATAATCTAGTCTAACATACAGAATTCTACCGGAGGTATTGTGTCTATCTTCCCAAACAATAACAACAATCCGATTCAAAACCCATTGGGCGGCGGTGGTGATGTCATCATTAACGGGATGCCCATCGCAGTCCCCAAGATTGATGTCAGCGCTGTGATGCGCTTAGTGTATGTCTGGATGGGTCTTGGCCTGACAATCACCGCGATTGTCGCTTTGTTCATCAGCACCAACACGTCCATCATGAGTTCGCTGGTTAAGAATCCGGCGCTGTTGTGGGGCGCAATCATCGCTCAGTTTGCGATTGTCCTCGTCCTCAGCTTCGCGATAAACAAGCTGTCGCCATCGCTGGCAGGTATCCTATTCTTAGTATACTCCGGCGTGACAGGTGTCAGTATGGCGTTCATCGTCTCGTTCTATACGAGCGCGTCCGTCGCTATCGCCTTCGGTACAACCGCTACGTTGTTCGGCGTGATGACCATTTTCGCCTTCACAACCAAGATGGATTTGACCAAGTGGGGAACATTCCTCATCATGGGCTTGGTTGGCCTCGTCGTCTCCAGCTTACTGAACATCTTCCTGTTCAAAAGCGCCGGCTTCGATATGGTGCTGTCGTATTTCGGCGTCATTCTGTTCACTGGGCTAACTGCTTACGACACCTTCCGCATCAAGAAGATGGCCGAGTCGCCGGAATTTGCCCTACAGGGCAGCGATGCCGTGCTGAGATTGAGCATCATGGGCGCACTTCACCTCTATCTCGACTTCATCAACCTATTCCTGTACATCCTCCGCATTTTCGGTAGCCGCCGCAACTAATCGGCGCTCATGCGAAACATCGAAACGCCGTTCTCTACGGTGAGAGAACGGCGTTTTCGATTCAATTCTCATGTATCGGACGCGCTCAAACACTATACTTGCTGAGATATTTTCACACTCCCAGTATTGCGACAATTTATGACCCTTCCCGTCCCAAACCCGACCCCGCAAGCCGGTTTACGCGCCCTACGTGCTATCGTCAGAGGCCGTTCCGTCGTGCCTGCCCTTAGCGTGTTTCACGCCGAAACCGGCGACATCTTCAAACTCAGCGCCCTGAACTTCAGTGCGATCATGATGGCAGGTCCACAGGCCGGGCGCTTCATCTTGACGGACCAACGAGACTCGTTTATTTGGCGGCTCGAAAGCGACCCGATTACTGAACTGCTGATGCACAGCGTCTTGGTCGAAGATGGCGAAACGCACGATACGATGCGTTCACAGCTTAATCCGTCACTACATCGCGGTATGATGACTCGTTACGCCACCGGGATGGTGAGGCGCACTGACCAGATTATTGATACATGGGCGGACGGTCAGCAGATTGATATGCTGGTCGAGACACGCAAAATCACCCTACTCATTTTGATGGACGGCCTGTTCGATGTCGATTTCACGCCGGAACTCAAACGCCTATGGGACGCAGTAATTTATCTAATCGGCTTCATATCCCCGGGGTTCTGGATGTTCTGGCGTGGGGTTCCGAGGCCGGGTTATAAAAAATATCGCGCCCAAATGGACGACTATTTGATGCAAATCATCCGTATCAAACGCGATTTGCTGGCAGAAAATCCCTCCCCCGCCAGCATGGATATGATCACGATGCTCATTCATGTCGGGATGCATCCAGACCGTATCCGCGACCAACTGATGACCCTGTTGATTGCCGGTCATGACACCAGCACCGCCCAACTCTCGTGGGTCTTTCAGTTGTTGGGACAACACCCAGACGCGCTGAGCAAAGCCCAAGCAGAAGTCGATAATGTCTTGGACGGAAACGCCCCTGATTCTGAAAACGTTGCTGATCTCGTATGGGGGGATCAGTGCTTAAAAGAGGCATTGCGCCTGTACCCGCCTATCCATATCGGCAGCCGAACAGCCCTTCGTGACCTCGAATTTCAGGGTACGCATATCCCATCAGGCGCACGGGTGCTGTATTCGATTTACCTCACCCACCGCGATCCCAAACACTGGGAGGCCGCCGATGATTTTCATCCAGAGCGATTCGACCCCAGCATCAAATATGACCCGTATTTATATTTACCGTTCGGGATGGGCAAGCGCAATTGTATCGGCGCGTCATTCGCGCAAACGGAGGGGCGTATCGTGTTGGCGCGGGTCTTACAGCGCGTCAGGCTGGATGCAACCGGCGCGCCGAAGGTTCACGTTCACATGGGCGCAACCCTCGAACCGCGTCCGGGTGTCCTGATGACGGTCAAAAAACGATAGGTACGCGGTTACATTTCCTCAATCACAAGATAGGTTTGTTTGACACTTCCATCGGCGCGGATAAAGTCTAACCCGCGCCCAATCAATAACCGCGCCGTTGAACCATCTACGCGAGTGATTTCGATAAAACGATCATGTTGGCCTTTGCCATCTTTGGGATAATTGACTTCGAGTTTGATGGACTGGAATCGGTTCTCCAGAGCAGCAACGGCCTGTAATTGCTCTTCGCGGTCTTTTTCCGCTACCTGAGCATCACGGTCTTTTCTGGCTATTTGAGCATCGCGGGTTTGAACATGCACCGACTTCAGCCCGCCTCGGTCAAACGCCAATTGAATATACGCCCCTAGCCGGTTGAACAAGCGCTCATAATCCAAAAGGTAGGGGTCGTATACCCACATTTGGCTGACCGGACGGTCAAAGAAGTCGCGTATCCCTTTGATATCGGCCTCGCGGGTTTTGCTTTTGCTAGGAGAAATATGATAGGTGCGGGTATTTGACTGTGCTTGAGATTGGGGTTGGGCTGATTGCTCCGTGGTGGATGGCCTCGCGGTGATGATTTTGTCGTCGCCTAATATTTTACTGAGCATGGTTTCGGTGATGTCGAATAGTGGCGAATTATCATCGGTACGTTCACTGGCACGCTTACCCAACATCCCCCGAAACAACGGGTTAAAACCCTTAATATCCTCGCCCGGTAGGGCTAATTTGTCATAAACAGCGATACCCGCCATCACCAGCGGCAGATAGACATCTTCAATCGTTAAAGCTTCCGCGCCGGGGCGACCATTCACCACCTTTTGGAACTTCTCAAACAATTGGTCTGCGTGCTTCTCTAATTCTTCGGGCATTCCGAGGTCTAGGCCGGTGGCCTCCTCGACAATGTTCAGCCCCCATGTCAGGGTATCGCGCAACAAAGCATCATAAAACGAGTCTTGCAGCGCCAATTTCCAAACATTTTTTGGCAACTGCACATCAATTACAAGGGCATTGAGTAGCTCAATCAGCCAGCGTAATTTAATCTCAAATTTCACACGTATTGGGCGTTCGATGATGGGCAACACTTGATATTCTTGGCGCGGTGTATAGCTGCGTCCATAACTTAGCCTACCCGTACAGGCGTACTCTAAGGACGTTCGTCATCGCCCGACCAATCAACTTAGCCTCGACATCGGTCAATTCATAACCGGCCTGCTTAAAGCGCGTAGAGGTCTTTTTGACTAATGGCGCAAGCAACAGCGTCCGGTCTAACGAAATAAGGACATATTGAGTCAAAGTGGCTTTGAAGCGGTCAAGCAACATCAACGGGTCTTCGCGCAAATCCTCCCGTAGCCAAATCGTATGATACTCGGCCTTGAGATTAGAAGGTTCAGTCATGCGACCCGCTTGGAACGTAACGGAGGGCATGAAAGTAGCAGCCCCGCCAAATAATCTTTTTTTACCGCCCACAAATTTCTGTTTGGCAAAATTATCGACCAACTTACGTTTTTCCGGCCTCAAACCATCCAAATAGAGCGCACTGCCACCTTCTGAAGAGCGAACACGCCCGCCGCGTACCGTGGCTTTCACATCGCTAATGCTGACCGAAAATTTCACTTCTCCCGGCGCGGTATCGCCAGCACTGTTGATTGGCAACAGAATCATCCCGACTTCAGCGGGCTGCATCCCCACTTCAATGCGTTGCGTGTTAGCCGAAAATTTATTTTTCTTCCCCGCCGAATCAGCAGGTAGACCGAGTGTGACCAGCATATTTATGGGCGCGTCAGCCATATTTTGGACGATAACCACTAAGCGAAAGCTCTTACCCGCCTTGACCGCCGACGGTAGACAAGTTGCTGCCGCTTGTATCACACCGAGGTCAAGCCTTTCATCACCACTCACGTAGCCAAGGATGTCAGGGAGGGTTACAGCGAGTGCCATGAGAAAAGCCTGTGGATTGCCCGATAATAAGTCGCTGAAAACTATACCATTTTCTCGACTAAAATTCGACTAAACCCCGATAAGATGCCCAATCCGTGAGGGTAAGGTCGGCGCAATCAGCGCGAGTTCGTCAGCGTCCAACGGGCGCAATACACGCAATACAACCAGATAAATCACGCCTGCCACAACCACCGCGCCGAACGCGCCGATAACCCCGGTCAATACCCACGCCGCGCCCAACATCACCGCGGCCGCCGCATAAGGTTTCCATAAGATACGCCACCACACCAACCGTAACCCCGTCCCACGCTCCACCAACAACGCAAACGGGATGAACAGTATGAGTTCACTGAAAATGGTCGTAACCGCCGCCGCTTGATAGCTGAACTGCGGGATGAGGATTAAATTGGTGATGATGTTGAAGGCACAGGCCGCCGCAAATGCCCACGTCACCCGCCGCTGAAGGTCTAGCGCCACCAACGCATACTGCGTTAGGCTGTTCATCCACCCTATCGGGATGCTCCACACCATCACTTGCAGCGCAATCGCCCCGTCCGGCAGATAGGCTGTCCCCGCCAGAATCAGCGTCAACGGTTCGGCTAAGACAGTGAACAATACTGCGAACGGCAGCGCGACGCACACCAACAGTTTAATCCCCAGTCGGTAGGTGCGATGGAAGGCGGCTTTATCGCTGTGCGCCTGACGGCTGAGGGTTGCCATTAGCGCTTGCGTGAAGAAGGCTGGGACGACGTTCACCGCCAGCAACCACGAATACGCTACACGATACAAGCCGATGACGCGCTCTCCCTTCATCACCTCCAATAAGATGATGTCGATTTGGAAGAAAATCGTCGCCAGAAAGTGATTCAGCATCAGCGGCCAACTGCCCCGCGCCATCGACCGGATTTCGGTAAGTTGTGGACGCACCGTCCGCAAGCCCCCCAGCATCCCGCGTGCGCCCCACAATAAAATCACCAGCGTAATCAAGTTGGTCACGATACTGACCGCCGCCAGCCCGACAATCCCCCAGCCCATCAATAGCGCAATCAGCCCGCCGGTCACTTTGCTGATGGTGGTCAGCGTCGTAATCACCGCCGGATATTCCGCCCGGTCAAAGGCATAATACAGTGACGTGAGTCCTTTGCTCAGGCTACCGGGGATTAGCCCGACATAAAACAAGGCCAGCGCCCACAGCACTTCTGGGTTCAACGGGTCGCCCAACGCCTGCCGTGCGAAGAGGAAGACCATCAAGAGGGGGATAGCGGCGACGACCAAAACCAAGCGGAAGCCCGTCGTATTGGCGAATAACGCGCCCGCCCGCTCACGGGTGCGCGCCGCTTCGCGCATCAGGTAGACATCGAGGCCAAAATTGGTGAAGATATCAAACCAGCCGAACACGACAATGGCGTAATAATAGAATCCCGCGCCCTCCGGCCCCAGTAGCCGAAATAAGACAGACGCGAATGCAAAATCGATGCCTCGGTTGAACAAGTTGAGCAGAATCGGCGCGAGCGTGTTTCGCGCTAACCGCTGGCCGCCGCTGTCGCCATCTGACCGTGGGAACAGCGCCCGCCATCCCCACATCCCAAACGTCAGCATCGTCAGCGCCATACCGATGACTGTGCCGAACGCCCCGACTTGGAAACTGGGCGGGCTATATATCACCCGTGCGACCCATTCCCCAGCCGGGACGCGCACCCCGATAAAATTATCGAAGGCACGCACGACTTCCGCAGGGTTTTCATCTGATTCAACGCCGCCAATAGGCCGAATGAACGCCTTCCACCCCGGCGCATACGTCTCCGACAAAATGAGCCATGTTTCGCCGTCGGATTCAAACGTGACATCATACTCACGCCCATTGATTCGGATGGTCTGGGCGGGCGTAGCAAGGGTTTCAGCATCGGCAGAGGTGAAAATATCCTCTGGGTTATTCAACACCGATGCACGCGGGATATACGCGCCGTCCTCCCAGATTTTTACCGCCGCGTCCTCATAGGCCAGAGTCCACCCGTCGGCGGTCACATCGGTGGTCTTATGGGTGACGACGAATCGCACGTTCAGCCGCTTGAAACGCGGGCTATTGAGCGTCGCGTTATAGTCGTCCCAGACATACAGCGGCGCAATCCGATTGAAATCCAACTGCGGTTGCGAGGCCGTCGGAATCGCCTGCATGTAATCGACATATTGCTTGGAGATGATGCTGTCGTAGCCGCGCACATCATCAAGGCCGTAGCGCATGGTCATATTGGCTTGCAACAATTCGCGCTGATTCGGCGCGTTGATGACGGTATAGCGCCACGGCTCAGAATCAGCGGCCTCGTCGCGCAAAAATTGGACGGCGGGCGGGACATAATCCAACCACGCGGGGTCGCTGGCGGCATTGAATCCCCACGACGCAATCATCAAATCGGCGGCCAAAAGGATCACAGCGAAAATATGCACCGGCCTAATGCGCAAATCATCGGTTTTCAGCCACAATAAAATCAAGCCACTCCCAATCAGAACCGCCGCCAACACCCCGACTTGCGGCGCGATATAACTAAAGAACATGCTCACGTCCGTGAACGCGCCCGACCATTTTTCCATCCCCTGCAAGACGGGCGAGAGAATCGGCGACCACAACGCAAACGTCGCATATCCGCCGACCAGCCCGACCAGCATCATGCCGCCCGTGCCGATAGAAGCCCAAGCGAGATAACGCGCCAGCGCTCGGTTTTTATGTACCGCGTCTGCGCCCAATCCGGCCAGCACACAGACGGCAATGGTCACGCCATAAATCCACCGGAACGGCGAATTGAGTTGGTTAATCCCCGGCAAGACATAAATCAGGGCATAGGTCGGCGCACCGAACATGAACGTCAGGCTGGCCGCGCCCAATCCGGCGAACATCAGGCGAGTTTTATCGCGCCCAGTGAACAAGGCGAAGGCGGCCAGAATCAGCGGCAGAATCCCGACATACAGCGCCGATTCGACATAATTTTTCATGCCCCAGTCGATAATCTGCAAGCCGTCCGCGTTGACTCGCGCATCGACCATCGTCCGCGTGAACAGGTCATAATAGCTGTGATGAGCGGGGCTGCCATAGAAATTGGGGAGGATGAATTGGGCGATGTCGCGGGCGGGATGGGCATAACTCCGCACCAGATTCAGGTCGGCGCGTTCTGCCCGCCAATTGGTGCGGACGTGTTCCAACAGCGGAATCAACTGCACCGCCGACAGCGCCAATCCCAACGCCACCAGCCCAATCAACCACCCCGCTCGACTTAGGACAAAATGCTGCGTGATGCGTGATGCGTGATGCGTAGGGGCATAGTGTGCTACGCCCTCGCCCTCTGACGCGGACGGCAAGAATGCCGTCCCTACCTCGTCATGGCCTACCTCTGTAGGGACGCGCTTCTGCGCGTCCGTATCATCTCCATTGGCGAAAACCTCTTTCGGCATCCGTACAACCGTCCACCACAGACCAATCAAGCGGAAGGCGCTGTAATATCCGGCAATCAAGAGGGTATAAATCGTGAGTTCGGCGTGTCCGCTGAGGACGCTACAGGCCAGCGCCACCGCCCCAATACTCACCCAGACCGGCGTTGCATCCGAGCCGCGCAACGTCCGCCGTCGCAAAATATACTCGCACATCTGTAAAATCAGCGGTAGCCAGACCGACGCGCCCAGAATCATCGGGAAAACCGCGCTGGCGATGAACATGCCGCAGAGTTGATACGTGATGCCCGCCAGAGTCGCTCCGAATCGGCTGACACCGAGGGCGCGGACGAAAAAATACATAAACATGCCAGCCAGCCACAGAGTCACCATCGTGAACCAGCCATACGCCGCGCTGAGAGGCAAGATATAGTAAATCAGGCTGAGGGGGTAAACGACTTGTTGCTGCCCCGCCGCCAAAAACGGCACGCCGCTGAGTTGGTGGGGATTCCATAGCGGGATTTCGCCGCCCGCCAACTCATCGCGCATGAACGATTTCCACTGGAAATTTTGCAGCACGAGGTCGCTTAGAAGATGGTTATGCGGCGTCTCCGGCGCACCGACTTCCGCCCGGTAGGTATGATATGGCTCCCACTGATACAGATTTTCGGCGGGCAATAAGGTTTTTCCGCCAGCCGTCTGCGGCCAAAATAAAATAAGCGGCAACAAAAATAGCAGGGCGATAATGGAGATGTCACGACGCATAAAAGAATCCCAGTGATAGAGGCCGTACAGCGATAAATGATGAGATAGATAACAGAAGATTATCTGTCGTATATACAAGATGTATAGGTCTAATCCCCATTCATCCGGCAAAGTAGGGACGCCCTTCTGGGCGTCCGCTCAACATTCCAAAAAGCGGACGGCAAAATGCCGTCTCTACATGGTCACGTTAACCTTAATAGGTTTAAATTGGTTATAAGTGGACATACATAGGGCGTCGTGGATTTTTTAGTCTAAAGATACATCTCGTTGGTTTTGTTGATACAGAGGATTTAACAATGAGCAGCAACGGTCATTCAGATAACGGCGCACTAACCGGCACTTGGACGGTCAAAGCTGGCCTCGCCCAAATGCTCAAGGGCGGCGTCATTATGGACGTGGTGAACGCTGAACAGGCGAAAATCGCCGAAGACGCGGGCGCTTGCGCCGTCATGGCATTAGAGCGCATCCCCGCAGACATTCGCGTTCAGGGCGGCGTCTCACGCATGAGCGACCCCGACATGATTGAAGGCATCATGAAGGTCGTCAGCATCCCGGTGATGGCGAAGGCGCGTATTGGTCATTTCGTCGAGGCGCAAATCTTGCAGGCCATCGGCATCGACTACATTGACGAGTCGGAAGTCCTCACCCCCGCCGACGAGGAACATCACATCAACAAGCACAAGTTCACCGTCCCGTTTGTATGCGGTGCGCGTAATCTCGGTGAGGCGCTCCGCCGCATTGGTGAAGGCGCGGCCATGATCCGCACCAAGGGTGAAGCCGGTACGGGTGACGTGGTTGAGGCCGTCCGTCATGCCCGTTCGGTCATCGGCGAAATCCGCAAGCTGACCACGATGGACGAGGATGAACTGTTCACCTACGCCAAGAACATCCAAGCGCCCTACGCGCTGGTTAAGGAAACCGCGACTCTGGGTCGCTTGCCAGTGGTCAACTTTGCAGCTGGTGGTGTCGCTACCCCTGCGGACGCCGCGCTGATGATGCAATTGGGCGTCGATGGCGTGTTCGTCGGCAGCGGTATTTTCAAGAGCGGCGACCCGGCCAAGCGTGCAAAGGCCATCGTTGAGGCCGTCACCCACTTCAACAACCCGGAAGTTCTGGCGAATGTCAGCCGTCACCTCGGCGAGGCAATGGTTGGAATCAATGTTACGACAATGCCAGAAGCGGACAAAATCGCCCATCGCGGCTGGTAATTCACCATAAATCTATCCAAAAGAGCCTCAATAGGATTATTGGCGCTCTTTTAGATGTGATATCCCCATAAATATTCTATATCTCTAGCTGATCTCACTATTTATGTTGTTTTCTAATGGAGGGTCGATTTCTAACTCATCCAGTGTAAGCACTCGTAAGTCAGTTACTCGTTTCATGCCAGCATCATTACGCCTAATGTGAAATGAAAGCGCCCCGATAGATAATGTCCAGACTCATCCGCCGCCCAGCACTAAAGTGCCGGGCTGAGGGAAAGAAAAGTCCACTAAAGGGACTCTTTTTTCCCGACTCTTGAACCAAGCAACCCACTTTAGTGGGTTTTGCAGTGCATTAG
>Ga0163154_10005353_pt1 | contig 16315 bp, 12 predicted proteins | sample OliLakLV19MP9P1_FD_148649 | JGI IMG/M metagenome (GOLD analysis project Ga0163154, IMG submission 148649) | Freshwater microbial mat bacterial communities from Lake Vanda, McMurdo Dry Valleys, Antarctica - Oligotrophic Lake LV.19.MP9.P1 | ecosystem: Environmental > Aquatic > Freshwater > Lake >... | reverse complement strand
GGCGGAGTTTACGAATACATAGCTCAAGCCAAGTTTTGCACCATGCAATATAAACGTCCTCATTTTCCCAATGGTCATGAAATTCACTAAACTGTTTGCCGATGTTGTAAGGAGGGTCGGCAAAAATCAAGTTGACAGATGAGTCTTCAACAGCATTATCAAGCACAGATAAAGTGTCTCCATGAATGATGGTATGCCCATCTTTTGAATATTCAATCATGATCATGACTCCTTTTCTTTGTGTACCCCCTCATTATACTCAAAAATTTCGCCACTTGAGGTCTGACCGAAATTCACACACAATAACAGGCGCGGAAAATGACGACGCGGGGGATCTGCCTGCGTCGTTTTACGTCATAACCAAGGAGACGACCATGACCGCATTGACTGTAAGAACTCGTTTTGCCCCCAGTCCGACAGGTTCGCTACACATCGGCGGGCTGAGGACTGCCCTATGGAGTTGGCTATTTGCCCGACACCACGGGGGGAAATTCATCCTCCGTATCGAGGATACCGACCAAAAACGCTTTGACCCCAACGCGCTCAAGACCCTCATAGAGGCGTTGCGCTGGATTGGAATCGACTGGGACGAGGGCCCCGAAGTTGGCGGCGATTACGGCCCGTATGTCCAGAGCGAACGGCTCGAACACTATCAGAAGTCGGCGCAATGGTTGATTGATAACGACCACGCCTATCACTGCTATTGCTCATCGGAGCGCTTGGCGCAGGTGACTAAGGAAAAGCAGGCCGCCAGCTTGCCGCCCGGCTATGACCGCCGCTGTCGCCACGCCTCTCCAGATGAAATCACACACCTAGCGGAAGAATGTGCTGCCGATGGTCGCAAGCCCGTCGTGCGCCTCAAGATGCCGCTGGATGGCGAAACCACTTTCACGGATATGATTCGCGGCGATGTCACGTTCGAGAACAAAGACGTTCAAGACGCCGTACTGCTCAAGGCCGACGGATTCCCGACCTATCATCTCGCCGTGATTGTGGACGATCATCTGATGGAAATTACCCATGTCACGCGGGCGATTGAGTGGCTGCCGTCTGCGCCGCTGCATGTGACATTATGGCGTGCTTTCGGTTGGGACATGCCGCAGTACGCGCACGTCCCGGTCATGCTCAACCCCAACGGCAAGGGTAAAATCAGCAAGCGTAATCCACCGCGTGACGCCAAAGGCAATATCATCCCCGTCATGGTGCATGATTACATCAACGGCGGTTTTCTGCCGGAAGCCCTCGCCAATTTCTTGATTGGGGTAGGGTGGTCGTTTGGCGACGAGCGCGAGGTGTTCAGCGTGGCAGAGGCGATTGAGCGATTCGCCGATTTCACGCACATCAGCCCGTCCAACAGCGCCTTGCCCGTCGAGAAATTGGAATGGATGAACGGCATCTATATCCGTGAGCAAATCACGCTAGATGACCTCGCATCACGGTTGAAAGCCCCGCTAGAGGCGGCTGGCCTGACGGTGGATGAGGCGCGGCTACGCCAAGTCACGCCGATTGTCCAGACGCGCATCCGCACCTTGAATGATGTGGTCGCGATGGCCGGATTCTTCTTCCACCCAGAATTTAAGCCCCCGACGCCGGAACAGGTCATCCAGAAGAAAATGGACGCCGCCAGCACCAAGCGGACGCTAGAAGCCTCTCTAGCGGTGGTCGAAAAGGCCGATCCGTTCACTCTGGAAGGGCTGCACGCCGCCTTTAGCGACCTCGGCACGGAATTGGCGTTGAGCAATTCGCAGATGTTCGGCGTGTTGCGCGTGGCCGTCACCGGTCAGACCATCAGCACCCCGACCTTTGAGACGATGGAAATTTTAGGGCGTTCAGAGACGCTTGCCCGTCTGCGGACGGTGATTGCGCTGTTGTGACGCTCCCCACGCCTTCCCTCAAGAAATGAGGGAAGGCGTGTTTTCTTTGTTAAACGTCATGTTACAGCAGTCGGATAGTTCCGAAGCAAGTCAATCAGGATAGAGGTGTCTACCATACTCCATCAGTCGAACTTTTCCCGACGTTTACGGCGTTGGGCGGTTAACCATGCCACACTGTCTGTGATACTCTTGTCTTCCCATCCCCCGGTCAGCCCCTGCTCAACAATTTCTCGCCCAGTGAGAGGGGATTTGCCCAGTTCTGCTAAAAGCTGGGCGATTTTTGAATCAAGATGATTTTGCGCTTTCGCCAATATCATCTCCACGACCTCTAATGTCGTCCCTCTGATAACGGGGCGTCCGTTTCGCACAGATGGATTACTGGTAATGAGGTCTATGCTGAGAATTTCAGTCATATCTGCGTCGGTCATAGCCTAAAGTCTCCCGCACCAATGAACTCACGACCTCGTCGACCCGAACGTTTTTTTGATAGGCCAGTAGGGTAAGTTAGTTACGCCTTATTATACCCCAGATTGCACACCTGTAATATCGGATTTCGCAAAATCTAGCGCAGATACACCCTTTCCCAGATATACTATTGGGAAAGGGTGTTTTTTTTGAAACACACGCATATTTCTTGGGGGGAATTACCGATGAGACGCTTTTTGATAGGCTTTGCTGTTGTGGGTATTATGCTGATAGTCATTTCACGGTTGGCGACGCCCACGCCATCCCCGACTCCAACGGCGACGACGACGACGCGCCCGCCGACTCGCACGCCCCGCGTCCCGACCATCACGCCGGAGCCGGTGGTGACAGAAGTCCGCGCCGGGATTTTTTTCACCGCCGTGACCGTGACACAGCCCGACATCCCCACCGATAACCCAGTTGTGCTGCCCGCCATCGCGGACGATGCCACGCAGATCTATACCTATGACGGCAACTCCATCAGCTTCAATGCTTCCATGGGGAGCGATGCGGACATCAGTTTCCCACTGCGCGTAGAGGTCATCGACCAAACCAGCGGCGCGGTGCTTGCCAGCGCTGATGTCCCCGCCTCCAATACGTCTCAAAACTCCGCGAGTATGACATGGGACACGCTTGGCGCTGCATGGTCAGCCGACGGCACACCAGTCGGAGAGCGCACCATTGTGGTGAACCTCTTGGATGAGGCCAGCGAAGTGCTGAACAGCATAACTTATCGCTTGACCGTGCGCCCACGCCCTGTTGTCTTAATCCACGGTTGGAATTCTGACTCTGGGATGTGGTCGAATTACACCGGCTATCTGACCAGCTTATCCGAGGGCTGGGTTGGCTTGCCCGCCAATAATCTGTCTACTGGCGCGGTGGGGCATCCGTTCCATGACGCCAAGTGGAACGCCGACAAGTTGAACGAATTCATCACCGACCAACGCGAAGACCTTGACGCGCAGCACATTGATTTGGTCGGACATTCGATGGGCGGCCTGATTGGGCGTGCCTATCTGCAACAGTATGGCCTACAAGATGAGGACGGCCAGCCCATTGTATTGCGGCTGCTGACGCTAGGGACGCCGAATCAGGGTAGCCCGTGCGGGAACGTCGGCGCGGTCTTGAGCGTGTTCTCAAGCAAATTAGACGGCGCGTGGCACTTCACACCAGCTTATATGCGAGATTTCAATGCTACGGTGACGGATACCCACGGCACGATGATTCACGCGCTGGCCGGAACCAACGTCTGGACGTGCGGCATTACGGGGGACGGGATTGTGCCAGTAGGTAGCGCCACGGCCTACGGGACAGAGAATCGAATCGCATCATTCACCGCGCACATCCCCGGCGTCGAAATCTGGGAACGGTTGTTTGACGCACACGACTTTGAATACAGCCAGACCCAATTTGATGATTTCGTGTTGCCCACACTGCGTACTGTATGGGCATTGCCTGCGCCATTGATGGCCGTAGCGCAAGCTGCTGATACAGAATCAGATGCACCGCCGGTCACACAGCGCTATACGCTGACCGTGCCTGCGGGGAGTATTGCGGTGATGACGGTCAACGCATTTGATGGTGAAGACCTCGGCGTGATGGTCGCAGCCAGTGCGGGCATTACGGCGGAATTGCGTGCACCCGACGGGACGGTAATCGCCTCACTGGATGAGGAAGATATGGCGACGATGCTGATGGGCATTTTGCCGTATGAAGATGCTCCGGCGGGGACTTATACCGTCCATTTCGCCAATACAGGTACAGAAGTGGCGACGGTAGAGATGGCCGTGTTCGAGTCTGGGTTGAGTTATGTGTTGGAAATTGAGGTCGTGCCGCAAACTGATGGTAAGACATTGGTGAGCGCGGCCTTGCTTCAAAACGGCGTGCCAGTGACAGATGCTGTGTTGACCGCGCACCTCCAATTGACCGAGGGCGATGCGGCTGCATCGGCGCATCCTTTGACAGATGAGGATGTGGACACGTCGATTGAGGACGGGGTGTATGTTTCCATTATCGACCTACCGCCGGGCGTGTATGCGTTGGCGATTAAGGCGCAGACCTCGGATTACAGCGTAACCGAGTCGCATACGTTCACGGTGACTGCTCCGACTGGCGATTAGACTCCGGTTGGGATTGTGCGCCGCCGACCATGTTTCGCGGTAGAGTCGTTCTAATACGGATAAACGTAAAAGGGACGAAAAATCTCATGCGGAATATGACGGCGGCGCTTTTGATTTTGGTTTGTTTGACGGTGGGGGTAGCATGGGCGCAAGATGTCGGCGACCCCGGTATCGGCGATAGATTTTACCCGTGGCTGGGCAACAGCGGCTACGATGTCGAGCATTATTTGATTGATCTTGATGTGAGCGATGATTTGGGCGCGATTGACGGCTTTGTGGAGATTCAAGCCACCGCCACCCAAGACCTGAGTAGTTTTTACCTCGATTTCGTCGGTTTGACGGTGGACTCCATCGAGGTGGATGGGGTCACGGCGGACTATGAGCGCACGGACGCTGAGATGGAAGTCACCCCCGCCACGCCGATTGCACAGGACGGGGCGTTTACCGTCCGCATCGCGTATCACGGCGTCCCCGGTGAAGATGAGGCCGGACAGTCGCTGGGATTCAACAACGGTTGGGTAAAATATGATAGCGGTGTGTTGGTCGCCAGTGAGCCGGACGGTGCGCGGAGTTGGTTTCCGTGTAACGACCACCCGTTGGACAAGGCGACCTTCAGCTTCAAAATCAGCGTCCCTGCTGGCTATGAAGTGGCCGCTAATGGCGAATTTACGGCGGAATACCTCGAAAACGACTTGATGACCTACGAATGGGAGATGACCGACCCGATGACGACCTATCTGGCGACGGTTAACATCCAAGATTTCGAGGTTAGGACGGATACATCCGAGAGCGGTATCTTCATCCGCAATTACTTCCCAGCAGAATTGGCCGATGATGGCGAGAAAACCTTCGCCCGTCAAGGCGAGATGATCGACTTCTTTGAGACGGTGTTTGGGGATTACCCGTTTGATATGTACGGCGTGGTGGTCGCCAATACAGAGTTGAATTTTGCCCTCGAAACCCAGACCATGACGCTATTCGGCAGAGGTGTCATCGGCTCGAAATCATGGGGCAACTCGACCTCAGAGAGCGTCATCGCGCATGAGTTGGCGCATCAGTGGTTTGGGAACAGCGTATCGCTCATGACATGGCGCGATTTGTGGCTGAATGAGGGTTTTGCCACCTACGCTCAAATCCTCTGGGATGAACACAGCGGCGGCGCTGCGGCGGCCAAGCGCACGATACAATTTTATTACACATCGCTGAAGTTATCCGCGCCGCCATCTGATATGGCCGCCCCAGCAGACCCGCCGCGTTTGGCGCTGTTCAATCAGGTTGTTTATGTGCGCGGGGCGTTGACTCTGCACGCGCTCCGGTCACAGGTCGGGGATGAGGCCTTCTTCACCATCCTGCGCGAGTGGACGACTCGCTATGCCCACAGCAACGCTACGACCCAAAATCTGATTGATCTCGCGGTGGAAATCAGTGGAGATGAAGGCGTCCGCGAGCTAATGGACGCTTGGTTGTACCAAGATGCGCTGCCTGCCCTCCCCGCGTGGGAGTAGTTTTGAGGGGGAGCGTAATTTCATCAACAAGATTTGTACAAGTTAAGCACAGCCTTTGGTACAATGGAACCAGTCTTTCTGATTGAGTTTCATTGTCCTGATTGTCATGCTTATAACGAGGAACGCAGCTGATGAGTGAAACAGGCGTTGCCCCGGATGTCACTGTCCGCGTGGATGACCGTGCGCGCATCATGGCGGCGTTAATCGCCGCCAGTAATTATCCGGCTGAGGTGCAGAAAATTCGCCCACATGGCGCACACCCTCATGCCAAGACCACCCGTAAGGCGCTATACGCATTGAGCGCTGAACCTGCCGTACAGCAAGTTCAGGGTTTACTTGATGCCCGCACGCCGCTAGAAACGATTTTCGCCCTAGCGCTGCACTTGACGCCGGAGACTTATGAACCGGCACGTCCCTTGCCGGGATGGGCCCCGGCGGAGTGGGCGCAGAATGTCCGCGACTTCGCACGCAAGGGGCATCTGGCGACGTGGTTCACCAAAGAACGCGCCGTGTGGGAAACCGCCCAGCGTCAGCTTGACCATGTTTTCGAGAAGGTGTCCTTCAAACCGTTGTTGGAGAAGTTTTTCGGCTCTATCAGCGAAAAACTGGTTTTCATCCCCAATTTGCTGTATCCGAGCGAACGCGAGATTCTGCTGGCATACGAGGGCGAGTTAATCTGTATCGCGCCGCCGCCGCTGGCATGGGGCGATAATCCGCCGTGGGAGTATGATGACCCGTCGATGGTCTATCACAGCTTCAAGTGCGCCTTGAGCGGGTATGGGCGGCTATTGCTCAACCGGTTGCTGGATAGCGCACCCGATAAGCTGGCGGAAGCCGCCCAACAGGATTTGCCGATTAACGACCAGTTCCGGGCGGCCTTTCCGTTATGGCGTGACCAGTTCACGGAATTGTTCACGACAGCGTTGGTCGCCCTCTACCTTGAGGATTACGTCAGCGAGCGCGAATATCGGGCGTTCGTCTTGATTGAACAGCGGATGCGCGGGATGAACATCCTACCGGGGACGGTCAGCGTGATGCGACGCTTCTTACAGGAGCGCGGCAATAAGTTCGACACGCTGCTGGATTTCCTGACCGTGTTCCCCAAGCAGTTGCGGGTGGCGAAGCGGATGGTGACATTGTGAGACGAGCCTTGACGGCGCTGGTGGTGTTGGTTTGCCTGACCAGCGCCGTCAGCGCCAATTTCTCGCGTTCTATTGATAATTCAGGGGATGTTGGCAAATATGTCTCGCTGGTGATGACCAGCGGCGGGACGCCTGTCATCGCGTATTATGACGACACCGCCGATGATTTGGAATTGATACTGTGCGGAGATTCCGACTGCGCCAGCGCGGCGTCAGTCACCCTCGATTCGACCAACGATGTCGGCAAATATACGTCTGTAGCGCTGTCCGCCAACGGTTTCCCAGCGGTGGCGTATTTTGATGATACCAACGATAACCTCAAGCTGGCGCTGTGCAATGATGCCGCGTGCGCGGGCGTGACGCTCCGCACGATTGACGAGACCGGCACGGTGGGCGAATTCGTCTCGATGGCTCAAGGCACAGATGGGTTTCTGGTCGGAGCATATTATGACCGCACCAACGCCGCCTTCAAGATGTTCCACTGCACCAACGCGACCTGTGATACGCCTGAACTCATCCCGATGACCCCTGTCGGCGGGGCGGGGACGTGGCTCTCGCTGAAAATCGCGCCCGATACGATGCCGATGGTCTCATTTTATGACGGCGTGACTGGCGATTTGCGCCTCGCGGATTGTTCCAGCGTCGGGTGCGCCACGGTCAGTTATATCACGCTGGATGCGACGGATAATGTCGGAGCGTTTTCGGCGTTGGGCTTCGCGCCCAGCACGCGCCCGGTGGTGGCCTATTACGATGCGACCAACGCCGAACTAAAATTCGTCGAGTGCCTGAGTATTGATTGTGTTAGCAAATCCATCGTTACGGTGGACACGCTCAACACCGTCGGTCAATATATGTCGATGGTGATGGGGGCGGATGGTTTCCCACTGATTGCTTACCATGATGTGACCAGCGCCGACCTCAAATTCGCTGATTGCAGCACCTCGGATTGTGCCAGCCGGACGATCACGCTGGTCGATACCAACGCGGGCGTGTATTCCGCATTAGGAGTCGATGGGGCGGGGCAGGCGGTCATCGCTTATTACAATGCGCCCAATAGCGATTTGAACTTGGCCTTGCTGAAGAATTTCGCGCCGGAAATGAATCCCCTGACCGACCCGACGGTTGCGCCGGGGCAGGCGGTGGCTTTCACCATCAGCGCCATCGACGCCGATAACGCCCCGCCACAAACCTTATCTTACAGCGTGGTCGGCCAAGTCCCGACGGGCGCGACCTTCAACCCATTGAACGGCGCGTTCGCATGGACTCCTACTGGTGGGCAGATTGGGACGTATGTCTTGGTGTTTTTCGCCAGCGACAACGGGCTACCCAGCTTGTCGGACAATATGACGGTGGTCATCACGGTTGAGGCCAATAATGCGCCCCCGGCCTTAGACCCGATTGGTGATTTTTTGGTTGATGAAGGCGTCCTCAACACGCGAGTCATCACCGCTTCCGACCCCGACGCTGGTCAGACCTTGAGTTACAGCGTGACGGGGCTGCCGGGTTCTGCCATACTGCACTCGGCTACTGGTGTCCTGACGTGGACGCCCGCGCCCACTCAAACAGGGTTTTATACCGCCACCTTCACGGTACGAGATAGCGGCGCGAATCTCTTGATAGACAGCGAAACCGTGCAGATTCAAGTCCGTGACCAGTTGGTCGCTAATCCGTCGCTGGATACCGACTTTGATAGCAACACGCTTCCCGATTCGTGGACGTTCTTCAAAGTCCCGACCTCCTATTATGTGTGCGGGGGCGGCTGTACCTATCACGCCAAATATGACCCCGATGGCGGTCTGCGGCAAAATGTCGATGTGCGTTGGCTGGATGTCGGGGATATTTTGACCGCCCGCGCCAGCTTGCGCCCGCGTTCGATTTCTACCGCGCAAGATGTCATCCTTGTGCAGGTGTTTTATCCTGACGGTACGAAAGCCAAGACTGCGATTAACGTCTCAGGCTCGCTACCCGCGCCGACGGTTCTGAATTCACCACCGCTGATTCTGACTCAGCGCCCGACCCGTGTACAGGTCAGTATCCAACTTCGCAAACGAACCGGCGGCAAGCTGATTGCCGATGATGTGTATGTGTTCGCCGAGAGCGCGGGCAATGACCCGACCCGCACCGATGCGGTCATGCCGTTGCCACTGCCGCCGGTTGGTTGGCGTGCCGAAACCACAGGAGGGCGTTGATGATGGCCTCACGCAGACGGTTTTTCCTGTGGGCTGGGCTGGTCGCCGTGCTACTGATGATGCTTGCTCCCGCACAGGCCAATGGCGTGTTCATCGTGGCGTTTGGGCGCTATGGCACGATGGCGCTGCGTTCCGGCAACCTGATCTTCGCCGCCAACGATGTCAGCCTTAATGCGCTGGTTATCGTGCGCTGTAACGACCCTGCCTGTACCTCAAAGCTCACGACGGTGGCTGATAGCACCAGCGCGAATATGGGGCAGTATGCCTCGATGGTGCTGGGGCCAGATGGCTTTCCGGTGGTCGCCTATTATGATGCCGCCAATAAGCGCCCGCGCCTATTGGACTGCGCCAATGTCGATTGCACGAGCTTCGTGGTACGAAAAGACCTCGCCGCTATCTCGCTGACCGACCTCGGCCAGTACATGTCGCTCGGCCTGACGCCGGACGGGGTGGCGACGGTTGCCTATTATGATGCGACCAATAAGGCGCTAGAAGTCGTGCGCTGTGATACGACGGCCTGCGGTGTCCCCGTCCGCACCCGCGTTGAAGCGGGCAATGTCGGTGAATATGCCAGCATGAAAATCACCGCTGACCAGACGCCAGTGATTGCGTATTACAACCGCAACACCAAATCGCTCTCACTGGCCGATTGTTTTACGCCGACCTGTTCAAGCCGCGTTGTGACCACGGTTGACGATACAGCAGACCCCGGTGATGTCGGGCAGTGGGCGTCATTGGCGCTCGGCGCAGACGGTTTTCCGGTCATCAGCTACTACGACGTTTTCAACAAAGACCTCAAGTTTGTGGATTGCGCGAACATGGCTTGTACTGCCAAGACCATCACCGTGGTTGACAGCGCGGGCGATGTCGGGAGCCATTTGCGGGTCGTGGTGCGCCCCAATGGCCGCCCGCTGATTGCCTACCGTGACAATACCAGCGACGCGCTCAAATTGGCGGATTGCGAGGATTTCGCGTGTACCAATCGTATTCTGACGACGATTGACTCCTCTGGGGGCGGGATCGGGGCATTTCCGTCGATTGCCTTCCGCAGTGATGGGACGACGGTGCTGTCGTATTCGACAGTATCGGGGCCGCCGCTGTATCTGCACGATATCGGCAACCAGACTCCGGTGTTGAACCCTGTCCCGACGCAGACCGTCGCCCCCGGCGATACGCTTACCTTCACGCTGACCGCCAGCGACATCGACAACCGCCCTGTGCAGACCTTGACTTATGCCATGTATGGGCAAGTCCCGGCTGGGGCGGCGCTTAACCCGCTGACCGGCGTCTTTACGTGGACTCCGACCCTCGCCGACCTCGGTACGTATGCGGTGGTGTTCGCGGTGACGGATGACGGCACGCCCGCCAAGAGCGCCTTCGTCACGGGGATGATTACGGCGGCGGAGTTCGTTCCGTTCAACCCGCCGCCCGTATGGACCGTCCCAGCGGATTTCGCCGTGGTTTTGGGCGAAACCGCCGGATTCACGGTCAGCGCGACGGATGCTACGACTGTGACCCTCAGCGCGTCAGGTGTGCCGTCCGGCGCGTCATTTAACGCCAATAGTGGCGCGTTCACATGGGTGACGGCGGCGGGGCAAGCTGGCACATACGCGGTCACGTTCACCGCGATAGATAGCGGCGTTCCGGCGGCCTCAGTTAGCGCGGTGGTCGTCATCACGGTGCATGACCAACTCATCATCAACGGCGGGTTTGAAACTGACCTCAACGCCGATGATATCCCAGACAGCTGGACGCGCAAAAAAGCGTCCGGTGATGTGCGGGTATGTGGGGTCGGGGTTGGCGGCGGCTGCGCGTATAAAATCACTGGTAGCAAAAGCGAACAAAGTTTGCTGCGCCAGATGTTGAATGTGACATGGGTTGATATGGGCGACAGCATCACCTTAGAAACCGACTTGCGCGGCACGGACGCGAAAGTGTGGGCTGTCGTCAAGTTGAAAATTACCGATAACAACGGCGCGGTCACGGTCTTGAAGGCCAGCCTACCCAACGGGACGAGCGCCGGATATTTGTCACAGGTCAGCCCGCCGCTGATTTTATCCGAGCCAGTGCAAGCGATGGTCGTCTCGCTGACCTATCGGCAGAATCGGGGCAGCGTCTTGGTTGATGAGGTGCGGGTGATTGTGGTCAATGGCGGCCAAGACCCGACGCGGGCGGACGGGTTATTGCCGTTGCCGTAAAACGGGCGTAAACATGGGTACACCCCTACGATCACGCGATTTTTTGTCTTGTTCTCGTAAGCGCGACCCAACGGGTCGCCCTCTGGCTATTTCGGTACGGTGTCGATGTTCCCGTTATGGCGAGTCATGGCGAGTCCGATTCCCTCGCGTAGCCATGTCTCTACCGCGTCGGCGGCACGCTCAATCACGATGCGGGCGGTGATTTGGTCATCGCCGCCAAACGGCTTGAGGACGTAATCGGCGGGATCCATTTTCCCCGGCGGGCGGCTGATTCCGCAGCGCACGCGGGCGAAATCTGGCGACCCCATGTGACTGATGATGCTGCGCGTTCCGTTTTGTCCGCCGTGACCGCCGCCCATCCGCAGGCGCAGAGTCCCCAGCGGCAGGTCGATGTCGTCCGACATCACGATAATTTCCGACAGCGACAGCTTATAGAAATCGGCCAAGCCGCGCACCGAGACGCCGCTTTCGTTCATATAGGTTTGGGGTTTGGCGATCAAAACGCGCTTGCCCGCGATGATACCGTCCGCCGTCAGCGCCTTTTTTTCGGTCTTGCCGAAGGTCAGGTTGTGACGGCGGGCGAGTTCTTCAGCGGCCATGAAGCCGATGTTGTGGCGTGTGGTGGCATAAGTTGGGCCCGGGTTGCCGAGTCCGACGATTAGGTAACGGTCTGACATGAGGGAGTGATACGTCCTGAATGATGGGTCTTGCATTTTATTGTAGTAGGGGCTGAGATGCCTCCCAACCCCCAATGTCGCAGGGGATAATCAATTTGGTTGTGGAAAATCAACCTGACACAACTAGGAGAGTCTTATGGCGCTTGAATGACCGGAAGTGCTGTGCAAGTGCCGGTTTCACGCACCAAATCATCCCGTACCCACGCCCCAGAATCGAGTTGATTCTGTGCCAAACGCCACCAACGGAAACCACTCGCATCGGTGAATTGTCCATCCGCAAACAGGTCAACTGCCGCCGCTGCACTACCAATTGCCTCGCCTTCTCCGCTTGGCGTAGCACGCAGATTTATCCCTTGCAAGGTTGTCAGCATACACCCTGAACTTGGCGACGGAGTCGGGGTGAAGGTGGGTGTGCTTGGCGCGACTTGTGTTACTTGTGTTGCGGAATCAGGGGCAGGAGTCGCATCCGCGGATGTGGTTGCCTCGTCCGCTGCAAAGACAGGTAGGTTGGTACAACTCCCTGATTCAGAGGTCAAGTTAGAGGCAACCCATTCACCGGTCAGTAAGTGCCACCACACCACGCCATCCTCAGCCAGTGCTTGAGCATCTGCCCCAAATGAGGCTTCAGCAGCTGCGCTGCCAACCGTCTCAAAACCGCTGCCCGCCCCGCTTCGTAGATTGACACCACTGAAGGTCGTGACAATACAAGCGGCATCAATGGTGGGGGGCGGGGGAATCATAGAGAGATCAAATGGGCGCAGCTGATACTCTCCACGCGCTGTTTCTGCGACCCAACCTTTCACACCACGCTCGTTTTCGATGTACCACCAAGTACCACCATAACATAATGGGCCGTTGAGGATGTCTGCATATTCAGCGGGGAAAAGCAGAAAGGCATCAATCCCGCTGATAGTAGGCCGAGTCCGCACATTCAGAGGGTCAGTGAGCGTTTGGTCGGCCTGTGTCATCATCCCTACCGCTAATTGCGAGGGTAGGTCATCAGGGCAGACCAAGACTTCTGTGATTTCATCCTCTTCGGTTTCATCAGAAGGGACAATCGGCTCAACGAGATAGCGATAATCAGCGTCGCTGTCGGTTTCTAATACCCAGCCGGTAAAGTCCTCATATTCGACCTGCCAAGCATAATTATCAGCAAACCCACAGACGGGTTCACTGATCACCGTAAAGATTTCGAGACCTGCCAACTCGACCACCAATGTTGGATTGGTCGGACTCTCGTAAATACTGGTGATTGCGTCGGGCAGCACACGCGCCATTTCTCCGTTGATCAGGCGTTGTTTCGGCGCGTTGGAACATGGTGGCGGGGGCGTGTATGACGGATCGACCAATTTAGGCGCTGGGATGAGGAAATTGATGCCGTTGCGCGAGCCTAATGCCCATCCCTCGGTTGCTGTTTCAAAGTCAGGGTCAGATGGGCGTCCCAGTCGGATTTTGTACCAATATTCGACGCCCGAAACATGCCCTTGTTCATCGTATAGATCTATAGATACCACATCCAGATAGGTGACAATCACGTCATCGGATAGGTTAATAATCATTTCTGCGCGGGGATTTGGCTCGGTACGCACCCGTAAATTGTCGCCTTCAATCGTGCGTACTTGTAACAAATCGCCCGCCTCCAAATCTGATAAATAGGCGGGTTTAGATCTCCATTGGAAAGGTTGTGACGTCGGGGTTGCCGTTTGCGCCGAGAGGGTGAAATTGCAGAGCAGAATGAGACAAAATGACACTATCAGGCGATGCTTCATGTGTAATCCTTTTGGACGGTCTAAATGATGAATAAGGCGTAGGATTTTGATTTCTGTATCAGTTTAGGACTCTACGCAGATTTTCTCCATCATGCAGAGGGGCATAGTTAACCAGACGTAGGGATAATACGGTATACGTGGGGTAAACGTTTATAGTGGAGAGAATTGGTCGGTCTGAATCGTCGGCTTTGGTTCTTGATACCCTGTATCACGCCCCCTACAATCGAGTCAAATACCGAGAAATTTTGATGATAAGGGGAAGAAAACACATGGCTGGGACAAATTTTGCCTTCTTTAAGGGGCAGATTGTGCCGATTGAGCAAGCCAATGTCAGCATCATGAATCACTCGCTGAACTATGGCACGTCGGTGTTCGGCGGCATCCGCGCATATTGGAGTGAGGCAGAAGAGCAACTTTTTCTGTTTCGACCCGTAGATCATTTTACGCGCTTGATTCAATCAGCGGGATTGCTGCGGATGAAACTGCCGTGGACATCGCAAGAACTGACGCAAAACTTGATTGGCCTGTTGCAAGCCGAAGGCTACCGCGAAAATTGCTATGTCCGCCCGCTGGCGTATAAGGATTTGAACGGGATTGGTGTGCGTCTGCATGATGTTCCGGACAACTTCAGCATGTGGGCGATGCCGTTCAACAAGTACATCGAAAACGACGGTGGCGCACACGTCCACTTCTCAGCATGGCGTCGCGTGGATGATAATGCCATCCCAGCACGCGGTAAAATCGCGGGGTCGTATGTCAACAGCGCCTTGATTAAATCTGACGCGGTTCTCAGCGGGTATGACGAGGCGTTGGTGCTGAATCAGGACGGCCATGTCAGCGAAGCCAGCGCCGCCAATATCTTCATCGTCCGCAATGGAGTGGTGTTGACCCCGCCCGTCACCAGTAACGTGTTGGAAGGTATCACGCGCCGTACCATCATCCAACTGCTGCGCGATGACCTCGGCGTGGAAGTGGTTGAGCGCGAGATTGACCGCACCGAAGTATACTTGGCCGATGAGATGTTCCTGTGCGGGACGGGCGTGCAGATTGCAGCGGTCACACAGGTTGAGCATCGCTTGGTCGGGGACGGCCAACTGGGTGACATCACCCGGCGGGTGCGTGATTATCAAAATGAAGTGTTGTATGGCCGGGTCGCCAAGTATCGTGAATGGCTGACGCCGGTCTATGCAGAGACGCCAGAAGTGGCAGGATAACCTCAGAATGGAAAAAAAGCCGGTAATTTTCGTTGAAGGCATCACCAAAGTATTGCCGTTGGGCAAGCTGAAAATCCACGCGCTACGCGGGGTGAATTTCACCATCCGGGCGGGGGAGATGGTCGGGTTGGTCGGGCCATCGGGCAGCGGTAAAAGCACGCTGCTGGGCATTTTAGGCGGCCTCGATTCCGCGACGGCGGGGCGCATCGAAATCAACGGGATTGATGTCACACGGATGAGCGAGGGACGCCTGACCGAAATCCGCAACGAGAACATCGGCTTCATCTTCCAGTTTTTCAACCTGATTCCCACGCTGACGGCGCTTGAGAACGTCATGCTGCCGATTCAGTTCGCTCGCAAGCGTCGCTATAAACCGGCGGAGCGTGCGAAGGAATTGTTGAATCGCCTCGGACTCGGAGACCGGATACACCATCGCCCGTCTGAGTTGTCGGGCGGGCAGCAGCAGCGCGTGGCGATTGCCCGCGCCTTAGCGAACAATCCGCCATTGATATTGGCCGATGAGCCGACCGGCAATCTGGACACAGAATCGGGCAAGCTGGTGTTAGAGACGCTGCGCGAAATCCGCGATGAGAACGGGACGACGGTCTTGTTGGTCACGCACGACCCCGACCTCGCCGGTCAGATGGATCGCGTTCTGACGCTGGTTGACGGCGAAATCGTATAAGTAAAACAGGGCGTGTTTCACCGTTTTGGTAATTGTTTTACCAACGACGGGCGTAGCACGTTGCCGCCCCTACCAATCACCGACGGTTCGTAGGGGCGCACCCGTGTGTGCGCCCGCTGATATTGGAATTTTGCCCAACGAAAAACGCGCCTTTTTGAAATCCCGTATAAAATAGAAAAATAAGATGAGGAGTTTTTGGCATGTCTACCTTTGAACAAGTCTTGGAATTAATTCAGACACTTACGCCAGAAGAAAAGGCTGACCTACGTGAGCGTTTGAGTGAAGGAAAAGCTCAAAAACCTTCATTGACTCCTCGTCAGGTTGGCACATTAGCATCACGCGGCAAGATTTACATGAGTCCTGACTTTGATGAGTATTTGGGGAATGATTTTTGGCTGGGGGATGCGAATGACTCACTATATCGTTAAGAATATCGTCATGACTCAACGATACGGGCGCATGGATTATCCATACGCC
>Ga0163154_10005347_pt1 | contig 16325 bp, 14 predicted proteins | sample OliLakLV19MP9P1_FD_148649 | JGI IMG/M metagenome (GOLD analysis project Ga0163154, IMG submission 148649) | Freshwater microbial mat bacterial communities from Lake Vanda, McMurdo Dry Valleys, Antarctica - Oligotrophic Lake LV.19.MP9.P1 | ecosystem: Environmental > Aquatic > Freshwater > Lake >... | reverse complement strand
GCCCCAAACCTCATTGAAGGCGGCTGTCGCGGCGGCCTCAATCCGCTTGAGGTCTGCGCCGGGGAGGATGAATCCCAGCTTGTCATAGCTTTGAATCAGCTTGTGGGCGTCGCGGGCGATGACCGCCGTCAGGGTATCGACGATGCCATCGGCGATTTCACGCGGGAGCGAGCCGGTCATCCCGAAATCGACGAAAATCAGGTAAAACGGACGCCCGCCGCCCGCCGCGATATATTTCTGCGGGTCGTCTACCGGCAGCGGGTAGATGAACAGGTTGCCCGGGTGCGGGTCGGCGTGGAAGAAGCGCTCCTCAAAAATCTGGCGCAGATAGGTGTCCATCAAGCGCTGGGCGACGGCCTTGCGGCTGATACCGGCGGCTTCTAATCCGGCAAAATCGCTGATTTTGATGCTGGTGACATCTTCCATCGTCAGCACGATGTCGGTGCTGTGGGCGGGGTGAATTTCTGGGATATACACGCCGGGGTCTTTGGCGAACATCTCCCCGAATCGGACGGCGTTGGCCGCTTCGTTGATATACGACAGTTCTTGCAACACGACTTGGCCGAATTCACGCACGAGCGCGGTGGTATTGGCGCGTCGGTTGATGAACGCGAATCGGTTGGCGATTCCCCCAATGATTTTCAGCGCGGCGATGTCGGTATAACACACCTTGCGGATGTTCGGGCGCTGGACTTTGACCACCACGCGCTCGCCGGTTTTGAGTTTGGCGCGGTAGGCTTGACCGAGGCTGGCCGCGCCAATCGCCTTTTCGTCAAACCACTCATAGCGGGTCGGAATCGCGCCGAGTTCGCCTTCGATCAATTTTTTCATACGCGGGAACGGCTCAGTCGGGACTTCATCTTGCAAACTTTCCAGTTCGCGGATGATATTCTCCGGCAGGGCGTCGATTCGCGTGCTGATGAATTGTCCCAGTTTGATGAACAAACCGGTGCGGGCGATGGCGAATTTTCGGAATTGGCGGGCATAGCGCACCCAGCGGTCCGAGTTGGTGCGCTCGACATAGCCGGGGACGATTTTACTGGCGTAGACTTGCCAGAAAATCACGCGGGCGAACAATTGTCCCGCCCATAGCAGCACCATGAGGAATCGCCATTGCATCGCCAGCGAACGCCCACGCGGGATGTGGTCAACATCAGCGGGGACGCTAGAACCGGCAACCACAGTTTTAACCTCACCCCCCAACCCCCTCTCCATGGGTAAAGGGGGAGTTGCAGAGTTTCCGGCGCGAACCTTGTCCAATGCCTCAAACATGCCGGTTGGCATAGAACCCCTCACCCCCTGCCCCTCTCCCACAAGGGTAGAGGGGTGTTGATTCGGTGACTCCCCCTTCACCGGGTGTTGATTCGGTGACTCCCCCTTCACCGGGTGTTGATTCGGTGACTCATCACTGCGTTTTAGGGATGAACCGGATGTTAAGGGCTGCGTCGATGAATTTTGCATCGGCAATCTCCAAGTCCCATAGGGCGTAAGGAAGGACGATATTTCGGCGATATGGCCCGACGCGCAAGGTGAGTTCATCCCGCGAACGGTATAAGTCCATATCGTTTTTATCTGCGAAGGGCAGCGGCACGGCCAAAACATAGCCGCCTTCCGGGTGCTTTTCGATGTGGTGCGATGCGCCGTCGAACATGCGCTCTACCGGGTTTTTGTCGCCGTATAGCGCATCGGCCAACAGTTCTAGTTTCGCCGTGCCGGTGATTTCACCGCCGAATAGTGGCGCTCTCAGCACGGGCAGGCCGCCGAAGGCTTCCTCAACGAACACGAGGTTTTCCTTCTGATTGGCTTTCCACATCGTGAAATACGGGTCGGTGACATCATCGGGGATGATTCGGTTGCACAGGATGGCGTCGGTGGCGTAGCCGTATAGATTGAGGTAGGTATACGTCCGCTGAGTCTCTTTGATGACCATTTTTTCGGGGTTAATCACCAGTCGGATGCTCGACTTCACGGGGTCACTGAGCAGGTCGCGCACTTTGTCCAGCGTATCGAACAGGGCGCGGACTTGTGCAAGGGCGTCGTCATCAGGCAGGCTGGATTGGCGTCCCATCATGCGATTCAGCGGGCGTAACACCTTGCCGACGCCGCTGGTCAGGGTCAGGATACGGTCAAGCCACCAGCGCGTGACATCCGGCAAACTCAACAGCCGCAGAGTCTCGGCGGTGGGGGCTGCGTCTACGATGATGACATCATAAAATCCTTGTTGGACGTATTGGTTAATCCAGAGCAAGTGTGCGCCTTCTTCGAGGCCGGGGAGCATGGTGACTTCTTCTGCCACGATATCATGCGTGCCGTCCTTGCTGAATAGCGCGACCATATATTGCTGGAATCGCCCCCAGTATTTGTCCATCGAATAGCGGGCGTCTACTTCTTGCGCCCAGAGGTTTTCGGCCAATTGGACGGGTTCTGGCCCGATTTTGACTTCTAACGAGTCCGCCAGACTGTGGGCGGTATCGGTGCTGATGACGATGGTTTTGAGGCCGAGTTTGGCGCAACGCAGCGCGGTAGCTGCCGAGATACTGGTTTTACCAACGCCGCCCTTGCCGGTATGTACGATCACGCGCATGGCGTTTGTACTCCTATTCACAAATGAAATTGTACACCCACAACACGGATTCGCGTGTGGTTCTTTCATATACGTCTCAGGTAGGGCGGGGTTGTGGGTTATAATGGGATTTATAGATAGTGGGGAGGTTTACGACTATGGAATTAGATACTCTATTTGCTTTGGTAGATACCCTGTCAGAGCAAGAGAAGCAGGCGCTTGTAGAACATTTAACGTAGCCGTTGACTTCGCAGCCGCAACGTAAACCGCGTCAGCCAAACTTGTTCCCCGGCGTGTGGATGAGTGATGATTTTGATGCGGAATTGCCAGACGCCTTACGTGCCGCCAAAGCGAATCGAGAAGCATTTGACGCAGTATTGGCGAGCGTGCCTGCCGTTGAACCCGAAGAATACGATAAACTTTAGCTAGACTACGATTAGGTCTAAGAAACCGTTTGAATATTCGACATCAGGCCGGATTCGCTGTTAATTGACGGCGGGCGGGCAAGCCTCACCCCTACAAAATTCCCGATGATGTGTGTTGTGCCAATCCTAATCATTTTCTCCATAAGGGATATTTGAGATGTCAACTGTACAAGACCCTACACTTGACTTTGTTGAACACTATATTCACACCTATAACAATAGCGACGCTGGTACAAGTAACCGCGCTTTAAGCAATCTTGTGTGTGCCTTCCCAACGAATGACAGTCTTGAACCCGTTCTGTGCAAGGTAGCCGCAATCAACGGTTTATACAGTACCGGTATTGGCGGTATCTATGCGGTTGCCCAAAACATTTTGCGCCAGCAAATTGACTCAAAACTTGTCCTACATGATGTTGACTTGGTTAACCAAATTGCTCCCACACAATTTTCAGGTGGGAAAATAAGACGAAATTTTTCTTTTGCTACCAAGTATTGTCATTTTCACGCGCCAGACGCCTTTCCCATCTACGATAGTTATGTTCGTCGTTTGCTATGGGCATATATTAAGCGGGATAGTTTTGTCCATTTCAAATCGGCAAGTGCTTTTCAAAATATACTCGAAGCAGATTACGGTCAGTACAAAATGCTTATAAGCACCTTTCAGCAGTTCTATGGTTTAGGACGTTTGGGGTTTGCTGAGTTGGATAAGTTCTTATGGCTTTATGGGAAGGAATTGGATGCTTGAAAAGCATTTGAAGCGGTGTTGGCGAGCGTGCCTGCCGTCGAACCCGAAGAATACGATAAACTGTAGGTAGGCCGTGAATAGGTCTAAGAATTTACCCAATATGACGGATTAAGAGGTTCGTTATGCGTCCTTTTGATAGTGTTGTCCTCAATGTTGATTTGCCGGAACGTCATTTGGCAACTGGGGCATCAGGTACAGTCGTAGAAAATTATTCCAGCACGGATGAGGTTGTGATGGTTGAATTTTTCGATAAAGAGGGCAATACGATTGATGTTGTAGATGTGCGTGTTGACCAGATGACCGTCACGCTACTTGATTTTGTTGATGGGGAGACGGTGGCGTTATTGGAAAACATTGCGCCTCATCGCCTAGCCCGTGGGCAAGTGGGCATTGTTCGTCGGCGCATCGCCGTTGGAACGTATGAGGTGGAATTTATAGTTCCTCATAATGGAAATTCTGAGACCGTAGTTGTCGAAGCACATCGGTTGATGTTGTCACTTTGGCAAGTGTCTGACGCTAAGCGCACGGCTTAGATACCACTTGTCATCCGTGGGCACGGCAGGCCGCGTCCCTACAATAAAAACCCGTCACGGGAGAATTTGTAGGGACAACGCCCGCGTTGTCCGTGATAATCAAAATTGGCGAAGGTGTTGAGAGAAGAACGAGAGAAAACACGTTCTTCTCTGTGGTGAAGCGTGTGTGGGCGGTGCGCCTATTTCCGTTTGGGTCTAAACCTTGATGCAATATTTTTCATCATAAGCTTGAGTCTAATTTGTGCTTCGATGAAGGCATACCAGTTTTGGGGTATGTCATCATCGATAACCTCTTGAACATACGCAAACCAGTATTGCGCCATTCGCACATTGTTCCGCGCCAATTCGTATTCTACAAAATTGACGGCCAGTGTCTTGAACTCAGAGTAGTGTAGGTAGCGTTTTTTCGCCGCTTCATCCAAGATTTTCGCTGCGTCATCCAAACGATTCTGCTCGATATATTCATTCGCCAATGTTTGACGGGCGAAAAAATAATCGGGGTGCAGAGCGAGCAACTTCTGGAGCGTGGCATTAAATGCCACCTTGTCTTTTTCCATTTGGGTGGAGATGACAAGGTAATGCAGCAGGACTCTGTGGTCAGGGTCAATCTTTAAGCCACGAACGACTTCCTGCTTTAGGGCTGCGCTATTGCCTTTTTTAAAGAACTCGTTCGCCTTGATGATGTGCTGTCTGATTTTGGGGTCAATGTCTGTATCTACCTCCTCGTGGATGTCAAAGTTATAAAGGCAGACCTCGGTGGGTTGGCCGTCCAGATAGAGTGTGATGGGGGTGGCGTGTGGGATTTGACCGCCTACACACAGCGCGTCGGCGGCACTAAGGCGGGTTTGATCAGAGCCGTATTGGCCTTGTGCAAACGCCAATAAGCCGGGAGTCGGATAGAGGTGCGATAGGGAAATAAGAAACTCTATTTCTGGTTCCCCCCCCGCGCTCTGCCATTAGGCCGAGGATGGGGAGGAAGCGCGGGTATCGGTTGAATAAAGCGGTTAAGCGTTGTCTGGCTACTGTTTGTGTAAGGTCATTGTAGTAAGCATCGACGATCTGTAGCGCCGCCTTATACCAATCAAACGGCAGCCAGTCGCTCAAGTCCAGATAGCCGGGTTCTTCGGCAAGCATATGCACTGGAATAAACGCCGCGTCGGTTTTAGAGACCAGTTTTTTGTGGTATTTCTCGGCCTCTTTGTGTTTGCCGAGGCGGGTATAAGCGACTCTCAGCCCGTGAAGAATGATAGGGTCAAGGTCGTTGTCTTTGGTTTTGGTGGTTTTGCTGAATTGGTTAACCCATTCAATGATCAAGTTGTGCTGATGGGTGTAAGCGCAGGCGCTCAAGACACTTTTCCAATACTTCGTAGCATCATCGGTTGCTAAAAGTTGATGTAAGGCGGTCAATGCCTCGTCTTCTCGCCCTAATTTGACCAACAAGTGGACTTGATTCGACAGCCCCAGCGGATGATTAGGCACGATTTTGAACAAGGTTTGCAGGGCGTTGGAGGCTTTATCGAATTGACCGAGATTGAGGCAAGCAGAACAGAGCAATTCCCACACCTGCCAGACATCGGGTAGTTTATTGGCAATTTTGACCGTCAACTTAAGCGTCGTTGCCCAATCATTGATTTCGCTGAAGGTTTTGGCTTCTTCATACAACGCCAAATCTGTATGCAGATACTGGGGTGGGAAAACCCCGTCTTGAAGTAGGGTTAAAATCACCTTCTCACATTCGGCGCGTAATTCTTGCACCTCAGCGAATAGCACCGATTCTTTATCGGCTTTTCGTAAGTAGCGGTCACTGTAGACTTTGGTATAGAACGTTAAACCAGTGTTAGATGATGCGATAATCAGGGCATAGAGTGCTTGCAGGTCGGTTGAGTCTAAGCGTACTAATTCTCGGCAGACCTTCCACATCAATCGCGGTTCAGTAACGACTTCGGCAAGATCGTATAATAGCAACCAGCCTTCTCGCACGTCTGGATTAACACTGGTGAATTCAAATAGAGCAGGAAGCGCCGCTTGAATATCGCCCTCTGCTAAAAATATTGCGATTTCGGCAAGTTGGTTACGGAGTTTATTGGTTAATTTCGCCATGATAGATACGTCTGGTGGCACATGATGTACGATAGTTAGTCTAACGAGCTTATGGGTAATGACACAGGGGCAACGTATCAAAAATACGGATAATGTGAACATGAGCCGAGTATTTATCGTTGGACTGTGGCTAGGTCTTAGGGCGAACGCATCAAATGATAAATCACGGCGGACGGCAAGAATGCCGTCCCTACGAATCTCTGTGAGGGTAGGGACGCCCTTCTGGGCGTCCGAAAATTTCTCTGGCATATCTTCCTTCATCCAGATTTTGATGCGTTTGCCCTAGGCTAGGTCTGAGGATTTGCCCCAAATACGGCGGTTTTGCGCTATAGTTAGAGACGCTACCGCCAATTAGGAGGGTTTGCCGTGTCGAGCGCCCCACCCGTACAACAACCTGCTCCCCGTTCAGGCAGCAATACCAACTGGGTCTTTGTCGTCGCGATTGTCGCTATCCTCATGGTGGCGATGTGGACGATTCGCAGCATTTTACTGCTCACCTTCGCCGCCATCATCCTCGTGATTTTGTTCACCATCCCGATGCGTTGGTTTATGCGCCTCAATATCCCTATTGGGGGCAAGACTTATAAAATCACGCGGGGCTGGTCGGTCATCTTGACGCTGATACTCGCAGCCGTGGTCGTGATGTCGCTGGCTTTGCCGTTGCTGGCGATGTTGATTGACCAATTCGCTACGCTGTTCAATACCACACTCCCAACCGGCATTGACCGCGTGCTGGGGTGGTGGGATAGTGGGCGCGTGCTGAATACCATCCCATTCTTAGAGAATGTCGATTTGACGCCGATTTTGGGTCAGCCGATTATTCCAACATACGTTTTGGGGACGGCTGGACTGGGATTGTTCAACGTGCCGTCGTGGTGGAGTGACCCAGAGACCGTGCGCGGCATCGTCTTGGTGGTAGACCCAGCACGACAATTGTCGATTGACAGCAACACCTTACAGCAAATCGCCACGCAAGTGCTGAACGCGCTTGGCACGGTCAGCGGGTCGGTCATCCCAATTTTGGGCGGCGCGGCCAATTTGTTATTGAATGCCTTGATCGTGCTGTTTATCAGCCTATACTTTCTTGCAGAACCGCAGCGCTATATTGATCGCATCGTGTTGTATACGCCGGTGTCGTATCGCCCCCGAATGCGTACCATTCTAGGTCGGATGGATGAAGCGATTCGGGCGTGGTTGCGCGTGACTGCTGTCTCGATGTTGGCGGCTGGCCTGATGACGGGCTTATTGTTGGGACTGCTAGGGATTGAGCAGTGGGCGGCGCTTGGGACGCTGGCCGGAGTGGGGTCTTTCATCCCCAACTTCGGGACGCTATTGGCGCTCATCCCCGCGCTGTTGGTCGGCGCGGTACAAGCGCCGGACAAGGTGCTGCTGATCGTGGTGATCGTCTACGGTGTGACGTTCGTCCAGAGCCAAATCCTCTCGCCGATCCTCGCCAATGAGGATATGAAGATGCCGCCCGTGCTGATTTTGCTCGGACAAATCGTGTTCGGCATTTTCTTCGGATTTTTGGGCATCATGTTCGCTGTGCCAATCACAGCCATATTGCTGGTATTGTTGGACGAGGCGTATGTCAAAGATGTCTTGGGCGATAAACAATCTGTTCCAGATGAAAAAGTTGTGGGGTAAAGAGTCTACAGCTTGCAGTGGGCAGTTTGCCGTTAAAACACCGCCCGTTTTTCAACCTGAACCAGCAGTGAGCAGTAGCTTCTAAGTGAAAACTGCTCATTTCCACCGATGAACTGAGGTTACGATGGGACAACTGAACCCCGATTTGCTTTCAAAAGACTTGAACGACGCGATGAATCTGGCCGCCACGGTGGTGATTCAAAACCGCGTGCCGAATCTGACGCCGGAACTGGTGCTGATGGCGCTGGTTAAGCAACCCAACAGCGCTGCCGCGCGTATGCTAGACGCCTTGAGCGCCTCACGCGGATTCCAGAAGCGCAACTTGGAGCGTCAGGTCGAATTGGCGATTGAATCACGCCGCGACCCGTCGGGCAATCTTGATTTCCTCGCTAAGGGCGGGGTGGTCGTGCCGATGTCGCGCCAGACCATCATCTTGTTGGATGACGCCCTGAGCGTCGCCCGTAGCGCCAATGAGGTGCGAGTCGATACCGACCACGCGCTGCAAGTGCTGGCTGAGGGCAGTATGTCCACTAGCGGCATTTTGCGCCAATTGGGGGTGACTCCCAAGGCGATTCAGGATGCGCGGGCGACGGGGCTGGTCATCCGCAAGGACAGCGCAGCCCGCGATGTCGTGGCTGAGGCCAAACAAGGCACGGTGCGCCCGGTTTACTTCCGCGAGGGGTTGCTGCGCGAAATCACCAATGTGCTGTCGCAGCGCGTCAGCCGTCATGTCATCCTCGTTGGGCCGGACGGCGTGGGCAAACGTACATTGGGGTACAGCCTCGGATTGTTGATGGGGGAGGGCAAAGGCCCTGCCGGTCTGATCAGTCTGGTGGCATTGGATGAGACGGCGTTGCTTGATAATGACCTACAGGCCGTGCGGGCTGGACTGGCAAAAGCGGCGGGCGGGATTCTGTTCGTGCCGCATCTGCATCGCTTTTTCGGCGGCCCAGTAAAGGCCGAATTTACGAAGGCCACCCCCATCCTCCAGAAAGCGTTTTTGGCCTCTGACCCGGTGATTATCGGGACGACCACTGAGGTCGAGTATCAGACGCGGCTGCTGGGCGTGAGTGCGCTGTCGGAAAATTCTCAGGTCGTGCGCGTGCCAGAGCCGTCGAATGAGGAGGCGCTCGCCATGTTGATGACCAGTAAGCCCAAGTTTGAGTCGGATTATGGGCTGGAAATCAAAGATGAGGCGGTCAAAATTGCCGTGACATTGGCGAAGCGCTATATGACCAATAATCCTCTGCCACGCAGCGCCGAATATCTGCTGCATCGCACGGCGGCGATGGTCAATATGAGTAAGCAGAGCAACGTTGCCATGAAGCCGGAATTGGTCGATACCACGCTAGACGCCGAGGACGTGACGCTGGCCGCGTCGCAGGCGACGGGCGTGCCGGTCAATAAACTGGGCGAAGATGAGCGCGTGCGCTATGCCAGCATGGTCGAACACATCCAAGAGCGCGTGATTGGGCAAGACCAAGCCGTGATTTCGGTCAGCCGTGCGATTAAGGCTGCCCGCGTCGGGTTGAAAGACCCCAAGCGTCCGATTGGCGCGTTCCTATTTCTCGGCCCGACGGGCGTCGGCAAGTCGGAATTGGCGAAGGCGCTGGCCGAATTTATGTTTGGCAGCGAAAACGATATGTTGCCGCTGGATATGTCCGAGTTCAAGGATGAGAGCAGCCTCAACCGCCTATTGGGGTCGCCATCTGGGTATGTCGATAGCGAAGCTGGCGGTCAACTCACCGAGCGCGTCAAGAAGCAACCGTATCTGTTGGTGCTGTTCGATGAGGTGGAAAAAGCCCACCCCAAGACCGTCGATATTCTGCTGCAAGTGATTGAAGAAGGCCGCCTGACCGATGGGCGCGGCCAATCGGTCAGCTTCAGTGAGACGGTGATTATCCTGACCAGCAACCTCGGCAGTCGTGAGTTGGCCGTCCCAATCATCACTGATGAGGTGCGCGACGCGGCGATGGATGAAGTGCGGGAATACTTCCGCCCGGAATTCCTCAACCGTTTGGACGAAGTGGTGATGTTCAACGCGCTGGATTCGGTGGCGATTGAGAAAATCCTGCGGATGTCGCTCAAGAAGGAAAGCAAGTTGGCCGCTGACCGCGCCTTGACGTTGACCTTCACCGATGCGGCTGTCGCGGTGATGTTGGGTCAATATGACGAGCCGGAATATGGGGCGCGTCCGCTGCGCCGTATCATCCAGCGGGCGGTGCGTGAGCCATTGGCGGACTTCTTGTTGACATCCAACCCGCCCGCCGGGACGGAAATCAAGGTTGATGGCGCGGAAACCAGCCTGACTTTCTCGCTGATGAAAGACGGTCAGGAAATCAAAATTTAAGGGGTGGCGTGGGCGACCCAATGCAGGTTAATTAATGGATTTAGGAAGGGCGACCCATGGGTCGCCCCTACAAATCACCGCAATGTTGTAGGGGCATGGTGTGCCATGCCCTACGGAAAACCGAGGGTCAATGCTATCTGTTCGGCAGGCAATTTTGGATGATTCCGCCGCGATTAGCGCGTTGTTCCGGGCGCGAATCCCCGTGTGGCAACGGCTGACCGCCGAGGGTGGGGTCGAGACGGTTAATCACGAACATCTGACCGTCTATGAGCGTTGGACGCATGGCGGCCCGTGGATGAGCCTAGAGACGGCGGCCATCGCCCTCGCACGCCTGTTGCACGGGGTCGGGCTGGCGGTGGTGGCTGAACGTGATGGGGAGATTGTGGGCTATCTGGAAGCCTATCCGGGCTATGAGCCTGCCCCATTTGGCGCACATTTGCACCTCGCGCACGTCATCACTCATCCTGACGACGCCGATGCTGATTCGGTGGCCGATTCGCTGTTACGGCGGGCGTCGGAAGTCGCCGCGCATCTGCCCGATAAGCGGCTGACCGTCTCGCTGGCGGCGGATATGGGCGACGACGCGCAATTTTATCGTGAGCGTGGATTCGCGCCGCTGTCTTCGGTGCGGCGCTATGTCATGCCCGCCAAGACCGGGCAAGGGTTCTATCAGGTTGGCGAACACACCAGCAGCGGGGTCGGTCAGATTGAAGGGTGGCAGATGCCAGCCGGACGCATCGAATCGGCCTCAATGCTGTGGGAGTCGGTTTGGGTGTCGATTTGGGAAGTCATCCCGCAGTTATCTGAGCGCGGAATCCAGCGCGTCAAGTTGGTGGCGTCTGGTCAGGAAATGTTATTGTGCGTACAGCCCGTCCCGCATGACCCGCGCACGCTAGATATCTGGGCGTGGTCGGCGCGCCCGATGACCGGCGTCTTGCTGACGGCAGTCCGCGATTGGGCGCACCGTCAGAAATATCGGGCGGTGCGGATGGTGGTTGATGAGACCACCGCCAAATTATTGGGCGCTGACGCCGAGGGCGACCCGTTCAGCCGTTCAATTTGGGCGCGGCGTGTGTAGTGATATTTCCCCTCACCCCCTGCCCCCTCTCCCACAAGGGGCGAGGGGGAATGTCACGCCGCTACGAACTACCTACGCAAAAACATCATGAATCCTCCTTATCCTAACGATAGGGTATAATGAGCCACATACAGGTAATTAGAGGTGTGTGACGATGGTCGCCCCAAGCCCCGCCCAGACCAAACCTCTCGCCAAGAAGATGACGGCGGAGGAATTTGACATCTACGCCGAACAGCCCGAAAATGCGGACAGGATTTTGGAATTTATTGACGGTGAGGTGTATGAAAAAGTGCCATCTACGCTTATGCCTTCAAAATCTCAACAGACACAGGACGCGCAATAACCCCTATGATTGGCAAAACCACTCGTTTCGTCCGTAAGGGCGTGCGGATATTGAGAACCCGCCTGCGCGAGCAAGGCGTCAAAACGACATTGGTATGGGCTTATGGCCGAGGGATTGCAAAAGTGACCGGGATTCCACCGCTTCGATTCAGCCAAGTGACTGAGCATCTATATGTAGGGCCGCAGTATGACGACAAAGGCAAGGCGCATCTCGAATCACACGGCATCACGGCTGGCGTGAATCTGCGCGTTGAGTTTGACGACGCCGAATTTGGGCTGTCGCTGACGCACTATTGCCACCTGCCGACGATTGACGACGACGCCCCGACTCAAGAGCATTTGTGGAAAGGCGCAGCCTTCATCCGCGAACATATCGACGCGGGCGATAAGGTTTATATTCACTGCGCCGGCGGGATTGGCCGTGCGCCGACGATGGCCGCCGCCTATCTCATCACGACGGGGTGCAGCGTCAACGAGGCGCTGACCGCTATCCGCGCCGTGCGTCCGTTCATCAGCCCGACCTCGACTCAATTACAGGCGTTGCATGAGTTTGAGGCGACGCACCGCCGCAGCAAGTAGGGCGTTGTGGACTGGTTGAGCCGATTATTTGCCAAGCCTACCCCGGTTGTGATCGTCAGTGGGTTGCCGCGCTCTGGTACATCGTTGATGATGCAGATGCTGGGGGCGGGCGGGCTGCCGCTGTTGACTGATTCGCACCGTCAGCCGGACGATAGCAACCCACGCGGTTATTATGAATACGCGCCGGTCAAGCGGATGCACGTCGGTGAGACGGCGTGGCTATCGCTGGGGGCTGGGCGTGGCGTCAAGATCGTCTCGGCGCTGCTGATGGCACTGCCGCCCAATATTCCCGCACAGGTGATTTTCATGCGGCGCGACCTTGATGAGGTGGTGCGCTCTCAGCGGGCAATGCTGGAGCGCATGGGTAAGCCGATTCAGCATATCAACCCGGACGGTCTGCGCGATGAGTATGCTGTGCATCTAAAAGCGGTTCACACATGGATGGCGACCCGCCGCAATCTGACATGGTTGGATGTCGATTACGTTGGGATGGTCTGCACGCCGTCAGCGCATGTGCCACAGGTGGCGGCCTTCTTGGGCGGCAAACTCGACTCCGCTGCGATGACGGCTGCCGTTGAACCTTCGCTTTACCGTGAACGGGCGTAGTTCCTCTGAATTCACGTACCCCCGAATTTGTTTTGTACGTTTAATGTGAAATGAAAGCGCCGCTATAGATAATGTCGAGACTCATGCGCCGCCCAGCATTAAAGTGCCGGGCTAAGGGAAAAAAAAGTCCACTAAACAATACCTTCGCCAATTTTGATTATCACGGACAAGGCGGGCGTTGTCCCTACAAATTCTCCCGTGGCGGGTTTTTAATGTAGGGACACGGCCTGCCGTGTCCGCTGATGATGGATGGTATCAATCGGATTTTGGCGAAGGTATTGACTAAAGGGACTCCTTTTCCCGACTCTTGAGCCAAGCAACCCACTTTAGTGGGTTTTGTAGTCCATTAGACGGGGGTTTTAACCCTCGGCGACAGATTGGCGATATATACGTCTAGTCATTTGACATTAGCCGTATGATACAAACGTGGGTTGTAATTATGCCGTTTGTGTTTCGGTTCTCCATTAGGGTGACTATACTAGATCGTCCATTGCTAACGCCTGACGTCCCGCTTCTTCCAATGCCTTCATCGCCTGACGATAAGGGAAACCACCATAACTAATCCGTGCGACCCCCAATTGTGCCAGTTGTTTGAGCGATGGTGTGTCCTTCATCACCATCACATTGACCGGAAGCAGAGACACTTCACATAGTTTTTCGATGCGTTTTGTATCCCGCAATCCGGGTGCAAAAAATCCGTTTGCGCCTGCATCCGCATAAGCATTCGCACGCTCAATGGTTGCTTCAAATTGTTCATCGGTAGCGTCGGCGGGATACGTTTTTAGAAATATGTCCGTTCGTGCATTGATGAAAAACGGAACATTTGCCTGTTCGGAAACTTCACGGATTGCGCGAATCCGCGCAGATTGCACCTCAATCGAATACAATTCATCCCCGCCGACAATTTGATCTTCAAAGTTGATGCCTATCACGCCGGCGTCGATCAATTGCTGAACATTCGCTTGTAGCTGGGCAGGACTTTCCCCATATCCGCCTTCAAAATCAACCGTCACCGGAAGATCAACTTTTGCCACAATGCGTTGGGCGTTTGCTAACACCAGATCAAGTGGCAACGCTTCTCCATCGCCATAACCATGCGATGCCGCCACCGACCAACTACCCGTTGCAATCGCTTTCGCGCCAATTTTTTGCAAAACTTCCGCGCTACCCGCATCCCATGCATTAAAGAGAATTAACGGCTTACCTTTGATGTGTAATTCGGTAAATAGCTGAGCGGATTCGCGTTGGGTTGTCATATGATTGTTCAATCGTAGCCTGCTTTTCGCCTTCACCCGATTACACCGCTTTATCAGAGCGCGGGTCGAGGGCGTCGCGCAGGCCGTCGCCGAGGAAGTTAATTCCCATCACGGTTAGCAGGATGAGCAGGCCGGGAGCCAGCCACAGCCACGGCGCAGCCTCAAAGAATTGGCGTGCGCCTTCTAAGATGTTGCCCCATGTCGCCGTCGGAGCGCCCACCCCGACCCCTAAGAAGCTGATATAGGACTCCGCGAGGATGGCGTTGCCGACCCCTAAGGTCGCGCTGACGACCACTGGCGCGAGGATATTGGGCAAGATGTGCGACAAAATAATCCGGTAATGTGGTGCGCCCAGCGCCCGCGCCGCGATGATGAACTCGGTCTCTTTGAGGCTGAGGACGAGCGAGCGCACGATACGCGCCAATCCCATCCAACTGGTTAGGCCGATGATGATGATGATGACCACTACGCTGCCGCTGAACGTGCGCCCTATGAATTGAATCTGCGGGACTTTTCCGCCAAAGATTTTGGAAATCATTAGCAGGAATAATAGGGTTGGGATACTGAGCATGGCCTCAGTGAGGCGCATCAGCACGACATCAATCCATCCGCCGAAATACCCCGTGACGACCCCGATGAGCGTGCCAATCCCCACCGAGACGACCACCGCCAGTATCCCAATCAGCAGTGAGATTTGGCCGCCGTAGACCGTCCGGGCGAAAATGTCGCGCCCGATGTTGTCCGTCCCCATAATGTGTTCGGCAGACGGCGGCAGCAGTCGGAGCTTGGTGTCGTTGTAATTGGCGTAGGCCTCGTCAAATAGTATCGACCCCAAAATGACATAAACGGCCATGAACCCCAACATCATCGCGCCGGCTACTGCCCCGCGATGTTTGAGGAAGCGTTTTAGGGCGCGATTAGGACTCTTGTTCGGGTCGTTGGAATTGCCCAGCAGGCGTATAGGCTTATCGGATGCAGACATGATGATTGGCTCGCCCTCTGGGTTAGCTGTAACGAATGCGCGGGTCTAAGACGGTGTATAGGATGTCTACCATAAGCTGTGCCAGCACGACGCCGACGGCAATCAGCATCAGAATCCCCATCAGCACCGGGTAATCTGAGCGCGTGAGCGAGTTGATGAACAGATAACCCATCCCCGGCCAAGCAAAAATCGTCTCGGTGACGACTGCCCCGCCCAGCAAGAACGGCAGATCTAGCCCGACAATCGTAATCAGCGGTAACGCGGCGTTTTTGAAGGCGTGGACGAACAGCGTCCGGCGTTCGGTGATGCCTTTGCTGCGGGCGGTGCGGATGTAATCGCTGTTGATGACTTCCAGCATGGTCGAGCGGATATAACGGCTGTAGCCCGCGATGCTGATGAGCGAGAGCGTCAGCACCGGTAAAACCATGTGCCAGACCACCTGCTCAAAGGTACGCCCAATCGCTGGGTCGAAAATCCCGCTGGTCGGGAAGTAAGGCAAGCCCGCTCGCCGCAAGCCAATCGACAGCAAGTAAATCAGGCTATAGGCCATAATGAACACGGGGACGGAATACAGGATGAATGAAACGGCGGTGAATAATTGGTCGAACAAAGAATATTTACGCACAGCCGAAAAAATCCCTACGGCCAGCGAAACGACGAGGATTAAGACCTCGGCTGTGCCGGTGAGGAGCAACGTATCGGGGATTCGCCCGCCAATAGTCTCTAGCACCGGCTGGCGTGTGACATAGGACATGCCGAAGTCGCCGCGCAGCACGCCCCGCCGCGTCCCCATGCGCCCGGTTTCAGCATCGACCACCACCCAATCGTTACCGATGAGCCAATAGAGATATTGAGTCGCGATGGGCTGGTCTAGCCCAAGCTGACGGGATAGGCGTTCGCGGTCTACGGCGCGGGTGGGTTGACGCCCGCCCATCGTCGCCAATGGGTCGCCCGTGGCTTGCATCAACGCGAACAAGACGAAACTGACGATGAGCAACAGCGGGATGGATTGTAGCAGTCGTCGGATGGTATATCGTGCCATAAGGGAAAACTCCATGAATAAGAACCCCTCACCCCCAGCCCCTCTCCCACAAGGGGCGAGGGGGGAGGTCCCTACGG
>Ga0163154_10005346_pt1 | contig 16326 bp, 9 predicted proteins | sample OliLakLV19MP9P1_FD_148649 | JGI IMG/M metagenome (GOLD analysis project Ga0163154, IMG submission 148649) | Freshwater microbial mat bacterial communities from Lake Vanda, McMurdo Dry Valleys, Antarctica - Oligotrophic Lake LV.19.MP9.P1 | ecosystem: Environmental > Aquatic > Freshwater > Lake >... | reverse complement strand
GGGTTCTGGTTCTGGCACGGGTGGCTCGCGCTTTGGTGGCGGTGGCGGTGGTGGGACAGGTGGGTCGTCTGGGTCTGGCAGTGGTGGCACATCAGGTTCTGGTTCTGGAGGCACGTCAGGTTCTGGTTCTGGAGGCACATCAGGTTCTGGGTCTGGCACAGGTGGTTCGCGCTTTGGTGGTGGGACAGGTGGGTCGTCTGGGTCTGGCAGTGGTGGCACATCAGGTTCTGGTTCTGGAGGCACGTCAGGTTCTGGTTCTGGAGGCACGTCAGGTTCTGGGTCTGGCACAGGTGGTTCGCGCTTTGGTGGTGGGACAGGTGGGTCGTCTGGGTCTGGCAGTGGTGGCACATCAGGTTCTGGTTCTGGAGGCACATCGGGTTCTGGGTCTGGCACAGGTGGTTCGCGCTTTGGTGGCGGTGGCGGTGGTGGGACAGGGGGGTCGTCTGGGTCTGGCAGTGGAGGCACGTCAGGTTCTGGTTCTGGCACGGGTGGCTCGCGCTTTGGTGGCGGTGGTGGGACAGGTGGGTCGTCTGGTTCTGGCAGTGGTGGCTCATCGGGCGATAGTGGCTCACGTTTCGGTGGCGGTGGTTCTGGTGGCACGAGTGGCGGAACATCGGGTTCTGGCAGTGGTGGCTCATTTGGTGGCACTCGCCCATCCACCTCTACTAGCACCGGCACCGTCCCTGCTGTAAAACCTGATGATAAAAAGGACGACAAAGGTGGTGGAAGAAACATCTTTGGTCGTGGCGGTGGCGATGATAAAAAAGACGATAAATCCAAAAATGCTGATGCCGATAAAAAAGGTGGCGCTGGTGGATTTTTGAATCGTGGTAAAAAAGAAGATGAGGGCAAAAAGCCCGATGTCAAAGCCCAAACTGCCTCTAAAAATGCCGATGCCGATAAAAAAGGTGCATTAGGCGGTCTTGCCAGCAGATTTGGGCTGGGTGGTGGTGATAAACCCAAAGAGGGTGATAAAAAGTCCACCGATAGCAAAAGTTCTTCACCTAGCCCATCGCCATTTGGGGCAAAGTCGGGTGGGGTCGGTAGTGCGACTAAGACCGATGCGGGAAAAACACCCGCCAAAGGCAAAGCAGTCGCCTCTGCCGATACTGGTGGTGTGTTGGGTAACCTCAGAAGCCGAATTCCATTTTTGGGGGGTTCGGCAGAGACTAAAAAAGCCCCTGCCAGCAAAACCCGTGCGAACAAGGTGCCACAACCTGTTAATGAAGGGTTATCGCTCGACCAGAAATTAGATATTTTGGGCGTGGCGTTGATGTTTTCGGCGGTGGCGATTTTCTTTAGCAGTCTATCGGGTCAACAAGGCTCGTTGACGGGGACAATCAACAATTTCTTCTCGCAATTGGTTGGACAAGGGTCTGTAGTTGTGCCATTGGTGTTTGGTGGCGCTGGATTTTGGCTCATCATTCGCCATTTTGGTGAAGAAGCACCACGCATAGACCCTGTGCGGGTGAGTGGCTTGGTGATGTTGTTTATCGGTGGGTTAATGTTGTTGATGTTCATCGAGACATTTAGCTATACCACCGCCACCGCCGAAACTTTTCCGCTTTATATTGAACAATCCATCGCGCAGGGACGTGGCGGTGGTCAAGTTGGGGCATATTTATATAACCTATTGGTGGTCAATCTGGGCGAATTACCCGCAGTGGTGTTCGTCTTTGGTTGGTTGGTGGTGGGTGTCATGGTCTTAACACGCACAAGTGCGGCAGAATTGACTGTGTATATTATGAGCATTTGGCGCAGTTTGCGTGTGGCGGGTCAGCGACGGTCACAAAAACGCACAGCGATGCGGACGGCACTCTTAGAAGCGCGTGCCAAAGAAGCCTCAGAACGCGAAAAAGCCAAGCCTGTTATCACCAAGCCACAACCCGCAGAACTTTCTCCCGCGCCTGTGATGGGGGTATTGCCAGAGACCACTCCCACCGCCGAATCGCTCCGCGCCATTCCGATTCGTATGGGAAATCAGACAGTGACGGCAGAAGTGGATGCAGAAGGCAATATCACCGCACCACAACCACCCAAGCCAATGGATATGCCCAATACGCCCGTTGGCGTACCTGTGGCACAATCGGTAGAAAAAACCGATGCGGGCGCAAAACCGCGTTTCTTGCCATCTTTTGGGCGTAGCAAAACATCCACAGGGACAGAATCTACCGAAAAAGTGGCGAATGCCAAGCCTGTTGAACAGCCAACTGCCGAAAATAAACCAGATACAACCGAAAAAGCGGGTGGGTTTAATCGATTCCGCAGAAATACACCTGCCAATACTTCGCCAGAGGATATGCTCACGGCAAAACCGCCGACTGCAACGACACCGACCCCATCGCCAGATGTTTTGCCCAAGCCACCACTCAGGGCATCGGCAAAAGCGACCACTACAGGCGAAGTGAGTACACTCAAACCGCCCGTCAATTATGATATGGATGATGACGATGATGAGGTGGAAGAAACACCCAAACGCATTCCTCTCATGCCAATGGGTGAGCCTACGAGTCGTTTTGGGTCACAATCAAGCACACCACCACCATCAACAACATCAGAAACATCTCCGCGTTTTGGTGGCTCAAGTGGGGGTACGGTTAGCCCGTTTGGTAAACCATCCACCAGCACCCCTCCCTCATCATCACCATTGGGTGGATTCAAACCTGCCCCCATGCCACCCATTCGTGATGAAGATGATGATGAGGACGATGACGAATCTGTATCTACCGCATTTATGGTAGATGACGATATTTTTGGGCGTTTAGAATCGAATAAGCCTGCAGATATGCCATCCACGATCAGCACACCCGCATCAACTCCGCCCACATCGCCATTTGGAGCGCCACCACCACGTTTTGGTGGGAGTAGTGCAAGTCCGTTTGGGACACCATCTTCAAAACCGCCTTTATCGGCAGATGACGATGAGGATAGTGACGATGATGAGGATGAAAAACCATCAGACCGCAATTCGCGCCTAGACCAAATTCGTACAGGCAATATCAATAAGCCAACGGCTTTTACCCGTCCATCTGCCACATTGCCTGTGGATGACGATGAAGACGATGATGATGATGAAGACGACTACGATGAAGATGATGAGGACGATGTGACAAGTGTGGCACGGAAGCCGATGGGCAATCCTTTTGGCGATAACAAGCCAACCCCGTTTGGGGCATCACCCACACCAACACCCGCGCCAAAACCATTTAGTCCGTTTGGTAAGCCAGAGGATAAAGCAGGGTCAATGGGTGATGTGACCCGTACACCGAGTTTTACACCGCCAACCTTTGCGGCATCCACGCAACCGAAACAAACCGAAGTACCAGAACCGACCACGTTGAATAAACCACCGATATTTGCGAGTGGCGCGAGTAATAGTGGTAGTGGGTCTGGTGCAAGTGCCGAAAAACCAACCAGCACATTCGGCTCTAGCGCACCGAAAAAAGTGTGGCGCTTGCCCGATTATCGTACTCTGCTCGCATCGGGGTCTGAGGGTGATATTGACCGTGAACAATTGGTACGCCGTGCCAAAATGATTGAGGAGACACTCGGTAGTTTTGGCGCACCCGGTCGCGTTGTGGAGATTAACACGGGTCCTGTCATCACCCAATTTGGCATTGAACCCGATTACCTCACGGTGCGCGGTGGCAAAAAAGTCCGTGTGAAGGTCGGTCAGATTGCCCAATTGGATAAAGATATTCAATTGGCACTCGGCGCAAAATCCATCCGTATCGAAGCCCCTGTCCCTGGAAAGGGTTATGTGGGTATCGAAGTTCCTAATGAAGAAGCGGCGCTGGTGAGCCTGCGTGATGTGATGGAGAGCAAGCAATTCAATAAATTGGGCGAAAAATCGCCATTGACCATCGCATTAGGTCAAAGTGTGGATGGAGCGCCTATCTCTGCCGATTTAGCATCCATGCCCCATTTGCTGATTGCAGGGACAACTGGGTCTGGTAAATCGGTGTGCGTCAATGCGATTATCGCCAGCATACTCGTGCGGAATACCCCCGATAAGGTCAAATTTATCATGGTAGACCCGAAACGGGTGGAATTGACAGGTTATAACGGCATTCCACATCTGATAGCCCCTGTGGTGGTGGAATTGGAGCGTATCGTGGGTGTCCTCAAATGGGTCACACGCGAGATGGATGACCGCTATAAGAAATTTAGCAACGCGGGCGCACGGAATATCGAAGATTATAACCAACATGCAGAAGGTGTAGAACCACTGCCCTATATCATCGTCATCATTGACGAATTAGCCGATTTGATGATGCTCGCCCCAGACGAAACAGAGCGCGTTATCACCCGTATTGCGGCGTTGGCGCGTGCGACTGGTATCCACTTGGTTATCGCCACACAACGTCCATCGGTGGATGTTGTCACGGGGTTGATTAAAGCCAACTTCCCTGCACGTATCGCGTTTGCGGTGGCAGGTGGTGTGGATAGCCGTGTTATCCTCGACCAACCGGGCGCAGAAAAATTGCTTGGACGCGGGGATATGTTGTATCTCAGTGGCGATTCGCCCTCTGCATTACGTTTGCAAGGGGTGTATGTGTCGGATATGGAAATCAACAACATCAACCGTTTTTGGCGCACACAACAACCCGATGCAGTGGCACAAAAGAGTATCAATGCGCTGGTCGGAGAAGAATCCCCCACCGTAACCACGAATAAGGGGAATATCCCTATCAATAAATTGGATGCACCGCCTAGAGTCCATTCATCCACCCCAACCTCGTGGGATGAAGAGACATCACCATCGAATCCGAATAATCACTCGGCGGGATTTGGCAGTGGCTCACGCGATGAAAACGCGCATGAGGATGAATTGTATGAAGAGGCAGTCGAGATGGTCAGACGGCTGAATAAAGCATCGGTGTCATTGCTACAGCGTCGTCTGCGGATTGGTTACACCCGCGCCGCCCGTCTGATAGATATTATGGAGGCGCAAGGGGTGGTGGGTCCCGCCACAGAGGGCAGTAAGCCCCGCGAGGTGATTCCACCCGTAAAATAAACGTGTCAGAATAAAAAAGAGGGTGCATACGATAAATATGCACCCTCTTTTTTATTCGCGGGGTTTTGCCCGTTGCGCCACTTCATAAATGGCATCTAGCTTTTCGATAATTTCGGGATGAATTTGCTTCTCTTGTAGATACTCTACTAGAATATAATAATCTCTTTTTCTAAAGTCATTATATTGATTTATTGTTTTGAAATAGGTTTCAAATAAGGGATCAAGAAAATCATCACTCATCTTAATGTTTTCCCACCAAAGATGGTTTTGATCATCTTTAGCATTTGCTGGCATCTCTCCGTCAATAAACTTATTGATGATATTAATTGTTTTATCTAATTCTTCTTGATTATCAATATCTCTAGTAAGATATGATATGACTGCTTTAGTATCGAATATATAATTTTCTATCTCATTCCGACGCCACATTAATTTTCTTAAACCATCTTTTTCACTGAATTCATTTTCTAATCTATCCATTATTAAAACTCCCAGTGCCTGAGGTTCTGCTTCTTTCAATCCATTAAAGTGACGAGTAGCTGGTCTTGGATCATCATTTCTTAAATAATATACAAAGGTATTTTCAAGTTTGGAAAGGACAGTATGATTTATTTTTTTTGCAAAGGCTTTTAAAATTTCGTAATCGCTTGGGGCTTCTAAATATAAGATCCAACCTGTTTGACTAATAAGATAATAATCACTGAATGGTATTTCTCCTAATGCCTTTACTAAATCATCTTTTTTTCTAAAAAGATGTGGGCGGTTTATAAAAGTTATAACCTTGTCTTTTCTATTGATTGCTTCATCTAAAACAGTTTCTGAATGACTAGCGATTATGATTTTTGAATTTTGTCTTTTTGCTAAATCTGTAATGATAGTATAAATATTTCTTTGGCGTAAAATTTCTAAATGCGAATCAGGTTCATCTAATAATAAAACTACATTTTGATTAAGGTATAAATGTGTTAAAATGTATAAAACTTGCCTCATCCCACTGCCAGATGAAAGTAAATCTAATACAATATTTTGTTGCTTATATTCAAGGGTAATAGTGCCACGCTCTAATATAGGTTCTTGGATTATAATCCCAAATTGTTTTTTGATGCTATCAACCAATTCTTCCCAATGGGGGGTCTGATAAACCAGATAACACATATTGCGAAGCACTTCCGCTGTCCGACCTTCGCCTATCATCATTTCAATATATTCAGCATCCACTCTAGGCTCAGTTATTGCTAAACCCGACATAACATGCAAAAATACGAATTTGAGATTTTTTGCTTCTTCAGGAATGAATGGTTCTTGTTGTTTAATGGGTTGGCAATATAAGGCTTCGTCATTATTAAATCGGAATTCCATACCACAGCGCCATAATTTGTTGTCTGTGATGCCTTCTATGGTGATAATAATATCAAATTCACCCTTTGTCGTTTTTTGTTTTTGTGTGGTTAAGTTACGCCATAACATCCGCGCACTTGTATTTGGTATTGAAAATAAATCTTTGCGATTAATCGGTACGCGAGTGCGTTTTGTGGTTGTTTTATCCCCTTTTTCAGCAATCCATTTTTGTATGCCGAAATACCATAAACTCAATGCCTGTAATGCGGTTGTTTTGCCACTATTGTTGGGTCCAATAAAGACAACTGTATCGCCTAATTCGATTTCGACATCATCAAATTGTTTAAAATTACGTATAGTAAGTTTTTGTAAGGTGGTGGACATGGTTGCGTTCCTTTTTTATCATGAATGGGCGGACATACGCACTTTTTGGCGCTAGTACCGCCCTTACAAGTCCAGTTGGGTGGGTTGTAGGGGCGGATTAACCAAAGGCGTATATCCGCCTGCTATTGAACGAGATTTCTATGCCTTCTCTGGTTCACTTGTGCCAAGAATTTGCTCGCTACGGTCTATATTGCCCACGCTATAATATTTTGCATCGGGGTGATGGGCAAAGATGGCGGCGGTGCTTTGCTCTGGAACAAGTTGGTAACTTTCTTCTGTGAGTACGAGGTTGATTTCTGCCGTTTGGGGCAACAACCGCCACACAATTTGATGGTCTTGTAAATCTGGGCAGGCGGGGTATCCCCAGCTATAGCGTTTGCCCCGCCCTTCTGCGATGCCCAATTCTTTGCGGATATGCTGGGTCATATAATTGGCGGTGGCTTCTGCCGCTTGCACAGCAAGTCCATGAAAGAAGTATGCCTCGCTATAATTATCTGCCTTCTGCAACACCTCAAAGGCTTCACTGGCGACTTCACCCACCGTCACGGCTTGCAATGCGACCACATCCACACCGGCTTCGATGGGGGCATAATAATCGCTGATGCACAAAAACTCGCCTGTGGATTGGCGTGGGAAGGTGAAGCGTTCTTTTTCGACCTTTTTGCCCGATTTTACAAATTCATCCACATCCCAAATAATGAGGCTATCGCCATCGCTATTGGCAGGCAGATAACCATATACGGCTTGTGGCAACAACGATTTGTCGCGCAATGCCGCACGGCTCATTTTTCCCAGACGGGCTTCAAATTCGGCTTCCAACTTTATCCATTCGTCACCGCGTGAATTTTTCGCGCCCCAACTCAGGCGGAATAATTCGGGCTTATGCAGGTGTTGTAAGACCACCTCTAGGGGCATGTAATTGACCAATTTTGACCCCCAGAAGGGCGGTGTGGGCAAATCTGGCGCGGGTAGCACCGTCTTAACCGCATCGCCACCAGCACGACCTCTACGGGCGGGTTTGTTGAGTTCTTCTTCTGCTTCGGTGATGACCTGTTGTAAGAATTCGGCCCGTTCTGGGCTGACCAACTTGTCCATCACGGCGAGTCCTTCAAAGGCATCGGTGCAATAAAACACGCCAGGGGCATAAGGGGCTTTGCTGTCTTCTAGGAACAAAATCCGCCGACCAAAGCGCCGATTAATCGCCGCGCCACCAATCAACACAGGGAATTTTAGTCCTCTGCGACCCAATTCGTTGATGATGAGGGGCATTTGCTTGGATGTGCTGACGAGTAGCGCCGAAAGTCCGATGGCATCGGCATTATATTCCACCGCTTTTTCGATGATGGTATTGGCGGGGACTTGCTTGCCCAAATCGTGGACGGTATAGCCGTTGTTGGTCAAAATGGTCTTGACCAAATTTTTGCCAATATCATGCACATCGCCATATACGGTTGCGAGGATGACTGTCCCTTTGGATGAACCTTCCACCTTATCCATGAATTGTTCCAGATAGGCAACTGTCTTTTTCATCACCTCTGCCGATTGCAATACAAACGGCAAAATCAGTTCCCCAGCGCCAAATTTATCGCCCACTTCTTTCATGGCGGGCAATAATACGCTGTTCAAAACCGTCACGGGGTCATGGCGGGTGAGCGCCGTGTCTATCAATTTTTCTACACCGTCTTTTTTGCGGTGGACAATTTGCCAATGCAATGCCTCTTCTGCGGTCATATCGGCAGTGGGGTCTACGGCTTCTTGTCCACCAAATTTGACCTCGTTTTGCTCAAAATATTGAATAAAACGCGGTAGGGCATCTTGGTCGGTATTAAAGATGAGGTCATTCGCCAATTTGCGTTGGTCATCTGGAATTTCTGAATAAGGTGTGATATGGGCAGGATTCACAATCGCCATATCCAAACCCGCTTGCACAGCATGATACAAAAACACGCTGTTCAACACGCCACGCGCCGCAGGGGTCACACCAAAGCTGACATTGCTCACACCGAGCGCCGTCATGACACCCGGTAGGTGTGCTTTGATGAGGCGCAACGCCTCGATAGTCTCTACGGCATCATTTCGCAAATCTTCTTGCCCTGTGGTGAGGGGGAAGGTGAGTGTATCGTAGATTAAATCTTCTGGCGACAAGCCAAATTCATTCACAGCGATTTCGGTGATGCGCTTGGCAATCTCGAGTTTTTTGTCGCGGGTGTGTGCCATGCCTTCTTCGTCAATGGTCATCGAAAGCACGCCAGCGCCATATTTTTTGACGATGGGCAAGATGACATCAATACGTTCACGCCCGTTTTCGAGATTATTGCCGTTTACAATCGCCCGTCCGGGATAGAGTGCCAATGCCGCCTCGACCACATTGACTTCGGTGGTATCTATGATGAGGGGAACTTCTACCGACATCGCCAATTTCTTGATGACTTTTTCCATCTGATATTTTTCGTCATCGCGTTCTGTGAGCGCCACACATACATCGAGCATGTGCGCCCCGCTATTGACCTGTTCCACCGCAATTTGCACGATACTGTCGTAATCATCTTCTAGCAGAAGGCGTTTGACCTTACGGCTACCCTGACTATTCACCCGTTCCCCGATGAGCGTGGGTCCCGGACTTTGCATCATGCGCGTGGCAGTCATGCCCGATGATGCTTGTGCTTCGTGTTGGATTTCGCGCTGTTTGGGCGCTTGGCGCTTGAGAGGATTGCCCGTCTTGAGCGCATCCACATAAGCGGTATAGGTGTAGCCATTGATTTTTTCGTACAATTTGGCGAGATGCTCTGGACGTGTGCCACAGCACCCGCCGACCACATTCACACCCCAACGGGTAAATTCCGATACCATGTCGCTGAATGGCTCTGGGGTCATGGGATACACGGCTTCGCCATCCACATTAATCGGCAAACCTGCGTTGGGCAATACACTGATGGGGAAGCGTGTCCGTTCTATGAGGTATTGAATCGGTTGGCGCATATATTCTGGACCTGTGGAACAATTCATACCAATGACATCAATCGGCAACGCCTCTAGGGTGACGGTTGCACCCGCAATATCTGTCCCAAACAACATGCGTCCGCTAATATCCAGTGTGATTTGTACCTGTAGCGGGATGCGATTGCCAGAATCTGCAAAATATTGATTGATGCCATAGACGGCGGCTTTGACCTCCAAAATATCTTGGCTGGTCTCTATGAGCAGTAAATCTGCGCCACCCTCCACCAAGCCTTGTGCTTGTTCGTAGAAGAGGGTTGCGAGTTGGTCAAACGACACATTGCTGAGGTCTGGGTCATCGCCAGAGGGTAATTTACCACTGGGACCAATGCTACCTGCCACAAAACGGGGGATGCCTGTCTCTTTTTCATATTGGTCACAGACCGCACGGGCAAGTTTGGCGGCGGTACGATTGACCTCTAGCACCCTATCACCAAGCCCATATTCGCCCAGTGTCCAGCGATTGCTACGGAAGGTGTTGGTCTCTACCACTTCGCTCCCCACTGCGAGGAATGAGCCGTGAATGGCGCTGATGACATCGGGGCGGGTGATGACCAAATAGTCCACACAGCCATTGAGATGTTCGCCACCATAATCTTCTGCGGTGAGGTTGTAGTTTTGGATACTTGTCCCCATCGCGCCATCAAAAATGACCACATGGTCTGCGATTGCATCGAGATAACGACGATTGGTATAGGTACGATTGTTCGACATCAGTTAGGGGTCTCTTTCTGTATATACAAATACTGACGGATTATTTCACAAATTGGGATATGATTGGGATATATAACAGGTGTGTTACCATGTTTTCCGCTTCAGGGTATCCACATGGTTAAAATCGTTATCTTGTGTGAGCAAGATGAGGTCATATTGTAGCGCAAGTGAGGCAATCCACATATCGTTATGTTGAATGGGTCTGCCTTTGGTGCTTAATTGGGCGCTGATTTCGCCATAGAGACGTGCCGTTTTATCATCACAATACAAGATTGTATAGCTTTTGTGTGTTTCTTCTACTCTTGCTAAATTATTTTCCACACGCCCCGAATTTTGCGCTCCAAAATATAATTCGCCAATAGTAATAATTGGCAAATAAATCGTTGCCTCTTTTATAAGCGGTGTAATGTCGGATTTGCCATTCATCATAGCAATAATGGCATTGGTATCTAGTAGATAGGCATCATTCATCCAGATTCACATCCTCTATAATTGTTTCACCTTCAAACATGTCATCAATGGATTGTTCCATTTCATGCAATGCTTCTGGGTCAAAATTAATTTTCTGGGCGATGCGAATGGCATCCTCTCCTCGTGTCCCCTCTGGTCTGACAACCAGTTGGCTCACATACTCCAAGACTTGTTGTTGGGCAGATTCGTCTAACAGGTGTATTCTTTGGATGAGAGTCTCTTCTAAGATTGAATTGGGTTGGCTCATGATATATATCCTCCATCACAACGACTTATCTATTATTTAACGCGGTTTCGAGCCGATTGGCTATATCCAACCAATAGGCAACATCACCATCTGCTACGTGCTTATCCATCCAAAAATTGAATTGAAGGCGCTCTCGTTCTTCTAATGGAGTCAATTCATCGCGCAGTGTGGCATAAGAATCTGGGCGATAGCGGAAATGGTCATACTGCAAGTGCGCCAAAATGGTATTGGCAACGGTGTTGGTGATATGGCTATATTTCTCAAAATGAGTATATTGTGTCTGAACAGACCGCGCCAAATCGAATACCCCCAGCAAAAAATGAGCGCACCCTGCTGTTGGAAATTGGGGGATGCTATTCACAGGCAAATCATCGGATGCCGAGCCATAGACAATGACGGTCAACAAAACATCGCGTACCCAACGGGCTTGTGGATATGCCACCTCAAATTTTGGCAAAAAGGTCTCTAGGAGTGGGGCGGCGATGGAGACTGCGATAAGCGGGTCTAGGTGTGCCAGCAACCGCTTGAGGGTATCTTGCGATGTTCCCCACTCGCGTTGTTGGGCAGAAATACGTAACTGTGCTAAATCGGTTTGAATATTTGCGTCCATTTATCCTATGCTGTAGAAGCTAAATCTGAGGATGTAGTATCGGTGTTGGTGGTGGGTAAGGGTAGGGTGAATATAAAATTTGCCCCTTTTCCCATATTGCTCTCAACCCAAATTTTGCCATTATGTGCCATAATTGCCATACGACAAAACGTGAGTCCCAAGCCGATGCTCTTATGGGTGGTCGTCTGTTGATGAGCGCGACTAAATTTCTCGAAGATGGTCTCTTGTAGTTCTTTGGGGATTCCCCCGCCAGAATCTTGGACATTAACCCATATCATGCCCTCTTTAATTTTTGCGCCGATGGTAATCAGACCGCCTTGTGGGGTGTATTTGAGGGCATTTTCGATGAGATTGACAATCACCCGCAAAATCATATCGGTATCCACCGACAATATTGGCAAATCATCAGCGACCACAAACCGAAAATGCTGGCTTGCCTCCACCGCCAATGGTTGCACCAACTCGACAGCATCGCTCATAATATCGTGCAGGTTTGCATCGCGCTTTTGGATGAAAGATGTGCCACTATCGAGCCGTTCTATATCCAACAAATTATCTACCAAACGGCGCAATTGGCGCACACTACGAATATTAACCTGTAGCAAATTGAGGACGGATACATCATCATAATTGGCGAGCATTTCTGCTAATTTTCCGCTACTGGCGCGTAAAATTTGGAGTGGCACGCGCAAATCGTGATAAATCATGGTGCTAAGGTCGCGTTGAAGCTGAGATTGAGCCAATTGGTCGCGGACATCTTTGCTATTTGCCCAAGTCAGCAAACTGGCTTTATGGATATGCCCCGCGCATAACTGACCTATTTCATCGGCAAATGGTGATATGTCCGATTCAAATTGTCCTGTATCTGGGTGTAAAAAGACCATCACACCTATAATTTTATCGTCATATTGCATGGGTAATCCAAGCGCAGACCCTTTGGTGGGAAAATGATTGGCAATCCGCAAATTTCCCCACCGCGGGTCTACGGCGATATTGGGCAACACCACCATCCGTTGGGTATGATAAACCAGTCCCACGATGCCCGAATAGAGCCATATCTCCCATGCTTCTTTATCGGTATCGGATATGACGGGCAATTCCCAAAACGTGGTCTCGGTTGGGAGTCCTTCTGGGTTAAATAGTACCATAAACCTATATGGCGCATTTAACAAAGTGCCTGCTTGTTTTAATATTAACTGCATAAGAGGCGCTAGATAGGTTTCTTGATTGAGTTGTTTGGCGAGCAGATAAAGTGCCTCTATCGCTTTTGGCATACTATCCCTTTTTTAGCGCCCGTAGAACCGATGAATCTCGGTGGCGAGCTGGCGAAATGCCATTTCTGGCACAGCAGGATTAAATTGAAATCTGGGCAGGTTATTGGATTCGGCGGGCATACGGTCTATTGGTTCGCTGATGAGCAAGAAAATCGGCTTGTCGCGGTTTTGAAAATGTCGCCAATTTTTCATCACATTTTCGTTGCGGAGCGCCGCTACCGATAAAATAACAACCATCACAGGACATTCTAGCCGTGCTTGTTGGGTCATGGCTTCCCATTCGGGTGAGCCTTCTGCCCATTCTTGGTCTGCCCACACAGGCAAGCCTTCATCGCTGAGGGTATTGAGTAATGGCGCAACCACCCGTTCCCAATCGGCACGGGCATAACTGACCAAAATATTATTGGTCAACGACACCAAATTGCTGGTATCGGTCATTTTGCTAGGGTGCATCCAAATCGTATCAAATTCGCTGGTTTTGCGCTTGGCTTTGGGTCCGATTTTTGTCTCATCTACCAAGTTATCGGTGATGATGTCGGATGTAAAACGCTGTGGGGTGTTGGTGAATTGAAAGCGTAAACTGCGTCCCACTTGAATAATATCGCCGTTTTTGAGCGGGCGGGTATCTTCTAAAATTTCGTTATTGAGGACTGTCCCATTGGTAGACCCCAAATCGCTGATGGAGTAGGTGCGTCCCACTAGCGATAACCGAAAATGCTCACGGCTGAGTTCTGGCTCGATGATGACGATATTACAGCCTGTGGAGCGTCCGATGGTAATATTCATGCCACTCAGGGGATAGACGGCGGGTTGTGCGCCTTCTTCTCGCCCCAAATAGACGAGGTAAGATTGCAAAAATTGGGTATCGTCAAAAGCATTTTGTACCGTGCGATTGCTACGCAATTCATCGGTACCCGGTTCACCCGGACGAAATTCTAAAGTGATGCTATCACCCAATTCGATGATGCAATTGGTCTGTAATTGCCATTTGCCACCCTCTAATGCCTGCCCGTTGATGAATGTGCCATTGCTCGAATTCAAATCATGAATTTCGTAGCCATCATCTATGAGAACTAACCGCACATGGTCACGGCTCACTTCATTGTCGTGGATAATAATCGTGTTCCGATTGCCGCGACCAATGGTGACGACTGGTGTGTTTAACCGATAAATTGTTCCCGGTTCGGGACCTCTACGCATTATTAAATGAGCCATGCTTGTATACCATCTCGTTATCAACATCCGTTAACATTTATTATAGCAGATTAACGCCTATTGAATAGAATTTATCCACGCAGAAATGTACGAATTTCGTTAATAATAGCCATCATTTCTTCTTCGTCTACTTTATAAAACGACACGAGTGGGATATGCTCTCCGCTTTTCATCACCAAGAACACCCCATAGGTAGCCATTTCGGTATTTTTTTGGATTTCGATATGGTCTATGGCATAGATAGCATAGGTTGTTGTGATGGGGCAAAAAACCCCAATATGTTGAATGGTCAGGGTTTCTGCGATGCGGTCAAAATGACAATGAATCCCATAACCAAAATGCCATGTGGCAAGCCCGCCAATCACGACCAGCGCACCTATCAACAGAAAAAAGATGATTGTGACCATCACCCACAACATGCCATCGCGTGCATAGCGACTTTCGATGATAGGAGCAATTTGCGAGACGAATAGCACCAGCGCCCCAATGCTGATGAGCGTGAATATCCCTGCAAACAGGCTCGCCCATCGGCGTTGGTCTTTGAGGATGAGGTGAGTTTTAGATGTGTGGACAATTTTTAGCATTTGTTACCTTTTTGTGTCGAAATGGATTATAATCCGCATGGATTAAGACAATTTGAGATAATGATAATGAAAAAACAATCAATACGTGTACTCCATTTTGCCGATACCCATATCGGTATGGAAAACTATGGGCGCATTGACCCCGAAAATGGGCTAAATAGCCGTGTGGTAGATTATTTGCGCCGTATGGATGATATTGTGACCTATGCCACTGAGCATGAAGCCGATTTAATCATCTTTGCGGGGGATGCCTTTAAGACCCGCACCCCAAACCCGACTTATCAGCGTGAATTTGCCTATCGCATACGTGAATTATCGCAACTCGCGCCGATTGTGATGCTCATCGGCAATCACGATATTGCCCCTGCGATTTTACGTGCCAGTAGCATCGAGATTTATGATACGCTCGGTGTGCCAAATGTGTGGGTTGCCAATGAATATACCACACAACGCATTTCTACAAAAAATGGCGATGTGGTCATTGGCACAGCACCGTATCCCATGCGGGCGCGGATTTTGGAGCGCATGAAAGACACGGCAGGCATGAGCATTGCCGATACCGAAAAGGCGCTAGAGGGCGAATTGGTCAATATCTTAAATGAACTTGCCACCGAAGCCCATGAAAAAGCCAATGGCGATGATATTCCCCGTTTGCTGGTGGGGCATTTTACTGTTGGTGGGGCGGTGGTGGGCAGTGAGCGCCAAATCATGTTGGGGCGCGATGTGAGCATCCCCAAATCGGTGCTGGCAGATAATGGGTGGGATTATGTGGCGCTGGGACATATCCACAAATACCAAAATTTGACGCATGGGCAAGCCGATAAACCGCCTGTGGTGTATAGCGGGAGTATTGAGCGCATAGACTTTGGCGAAGAAGGCGATGAAAAAGGTTTCTGCTGGATAGAATTGGCACGTAACGAAACCGAATGGCGTTTTGTCAAACTAGAGGCTCGCCAATTTGTGACCATCAAAGCCGATTTGCGCCAAGATGCCATGCCCACCGAGACGATTATCACCAAAATTAGCCAGTATGACCTGCGCGGGGCGGTGGTGCGCGTGTTGCTCCAATTTAAGCCAGAGACCGAAGCCCGATTCAACGAAAAAGCGGTGTTCGATGCGCTCAAACGGGCGGGTGTGGTGTTTGTGGCGGCAATCCGCAAAGAGGTCGAATCGCCTGCACGCCAACGCTTAGGCGAAAATCCAGAGGGACTCACTCCGTTGGAATTGCTAGACCGTTATCTGGAAAAAGTGAAGGCGGTCAGCGCAGAACGGCGCGAAGAACTCATAGACGCGGCACAAAGTATTTTTGATGAGGTAAAAAATAAGGGTGGGGGATGACCCCCCATATCCGTTATTTCTTCAGTTCTGCGAAGAATTTTGAGCGGAATTTTGCCACTTTTGGCGCGATGACCACTTGGCAATACCCTGCATTGGGATTATTTTCAAAATATTCTTGATGATAATCTTCTGCGGTG
>Ga0163154_10005342_pt1 | contig 16342 bp, 8 predicted proteins | sample OliLakLV19MP9P1_FD_148649 | JGI IMG/M metagenome (GOLD analysis project Ga0163154, IMG submission 148649) | Freshwater microbial mat bacterial communities from Lake Vanda, McMurdo Dry Valleys, Antarctica - Oligotrophic Lake LV.19.MP9.P1 | ecosystem: Environmental > Aquatic > Freshwater > Lake >... | reverse complement strand
TGTCTTTGCTATTCAATTCTATAGGGTGATTGTGTTGTTGCCAAAACTGGAAATCTTTGTTGCGTTTATTTTGTGTGCCTTTCCAAATAAAGGTGGATAACAACCATTCTCGCCTACTTTCGGTGGTACTTTCTTCTATAGCTTTCCTGATGTGGCGGGAAGTATAGCTTTTGCAATCACGTATAGCATCAGACAAATGAAAACCATCTGCCACGCCCAAGATAAGGTGTATGTGGCTTGTCATTACGCAATGCGCGCCTATTTCTAATCGCTTGTGTTGTTGGCAATAACGCAAACTATCAAAAAACACGTTCTTGTAAACATATCGAATGAAAATGTCTATCCAATTTACTACAGTGAAGGTTACAAAGTGAAATTTGCTCGTATCATAAATAGCATATTTTCTTGCCATGTGAATTCGGTTGGTTAGTGTTTTTTTTGTATTAGCAAGCGGGACGCCTGCGGGTTTGGTAGGTCGTAGTGGGACAGAGCTAATTGAATAACTTGCAAATGAATAGCAAATATCGTGCCGCTCAGTATTGGTTTTTTGTATTAGCAAGCGGGACGCTTGCGGGTTTGGTAGGTCGTAGTGGGACACTACGACCAAACGGACACTACGACCAAACGGGTTTTTTGTATTAGCAAGCGGGACGCTTGCGGGTTTGGTAGGTCGTAGTGGGACACTACGACCAAACGGATCAATGGTTTCCCAGATTCTGTACGGGTACAATTATTTCGAGTCATTATTTCTAACAATAAGGTGGAATATATCGTAACAAATGACCCAAATGTTCAAAAGACACATGGAACACCTACACGAATCGCTGAAAATGAAGTCGTTTTAACAACGAAAGGGGTGCGAAAACAAACGGCTTTTCGATGGAAAATTGAGCAGTTGCATCGAGAGGAAAAACAGCTAACAGGCATAGAAAGTTGTCAATGTAGGCGGAAAATGGCTCAGAAAAACCACATTTTATGTGCCATTTTGGCGTGGAATTGTTTCAAAAACTATGCCCATAAGCTCAAAATAACGATTTACGAAGTGAAACACTCGATTTATGACCATGCTATTAAAATGGCTTTAAAATTTCCAATGTACGCTTTTCAATAGGAAGCTTGTTTGGAAACATGCACATAGTTAAGTATTTTCAAATAACATTGAGAATAGGAAGCTCTTGTACTAAGACTTTAAGCGATGCGTAAGTCCTATATCAAATATTTACATGTTTTTGTTAATGATAAACAGGATTTTATGTGAAAGGGATTTAAAACGAACTGCCATTTTCATAAAGTTGAAAAGTTTCAACTTTACGAAAATGGCAGTTTTGCTGTTTTTAAAATACCTACATAGTTTATACGCCAATCAACACCACACTGCGTTCAATAAATTTTGTAAGGGCTTCGCCTCCGAGCATGTTTTGCGAAAGGAGTGCGAGGTCGTATGCTTGTTTGATGAGCAAATGTTGTTGCGTTTCATCTGTGATTTGCAAGATTTTTTGGGTCAAAGAATGATTGGCATTGATGCCCACATTGAGTTGTGGATTAGGGTTCATAAATGCCGCAAAGCCTTGTGTTTTGGCCATCTCTTGCATACGGCGCATAAATTCGGGGAAAGTAATAACGATAGGCATCTCATCGGTAGGCAAGGATTTCACTTCTACAGTCAGGTTTGAGTTGTTCAAAATCTTCTCTACCATTTCCTTTATTTTAGTGCTTTCCGCTTCCGAAAGTACGCTTTCACTTGTTGTACCTGTGTCGATGAGCTTATCTACAGTATCAGCATCTACGCGCTTGAGTTGGGTTTTTTCGAGTGTGCGCTCAAGCGAAGTAATGAAATGTTGGTCAATCATTGGGTGGTCGAGTATCAACACATCATAGCCTTTCTTTTTGGCAGATTGTATATACGTGTTTTGCTTTTCGGCATCATTCGTATAAAGGTATATCAGATTTTGATTTTTATCGGTTTGGGTAGCTTGAACCTTTTCGCGGTATTCGTCAAAGGTAAAAGTTTGTTTGTCTGTATTTTGCAATAAGCAGAACGCTTTAGCTTTTTCTTGGAATTTTTCATCAGCCAAAAAGCCATATTTGATGAACAGGCCAATGTTCACCCATTTCTTGTCATATTCGGCGCGGTCAGCTTTAAAAATATCCGACAGTTTGTCAGCTACTTTTTTGGTGATGTAGCCATTTATTTTTTTCACGTTGCCGTCTGCTTGCAAGAAGCTGCGCGATACGTTCAATGGGATGTCGGGAGAGTCAATCACACCGTGCAGGAGCATCAAAAAGTCAGGCACAATGTCTTTGACTTCATCAGTGATGAATACTTGGCGCGAATATAGTTGTATTTTCTCTTTGTAAAGGTCGTGACTCGAACCGATTTGTGGGAAGTACAATATACCTGTGAGGTTGAACGGATAATCCACATTGAGGTGTATCCAAAACAAAGGGTCAGGCGAGTTTGGGTAAAGTTCTTTGTAGAAGCTTTGGTAGTCTTCGTCTTTCAATTCTGAAGGCGTTTTTGTCCAGATAGGCGTTGTACTATTGATAAGCTCGCCTTCCAATTCTACCGCAATAGGCAAGAAACGTGCATATTTGCGCAAAATACTGCGCAACCTACTTGCCTCCAAAAACTCCTCGGAGTCTTCTGTGATGTGCAGTATGATGTCTGTTCCACGTGTTTCTTTTGTCGCTTTTTCTATTGTGAAAGAAGTTGAGCCATCGCAAGACCATAGCGCGGCTTCGGTATCGGCTTGGTATGATTTGGTGATGATGTTTACATTGTGCGCCACCATAAAGGCAGAGTAAAAGCCCATGCCGAAATGCCCAATGATATCTTTTCCGTCTGCTTTGTCCTTGTACTTCTCTACAAATTCTGTCGCACCTGAAAAGGCTATTTGATTGATGTATTTTTTGATTTCCTCGCTCGTCATGCCTACGCCATTATCGCTTACCGTAATGGTTTTGGCTTCCTTGTCCACGCTCACGATTACTTTTAGCTCGCCTATCTCGCCTGCGAACTCTCCAAGGGAAGCCAAGCGCTGTAATTTCAAAGACGCATCTACAGCATTGGATACCAACTCACGCAAAAATATCTCGTGGTCAGAATATAAAAATTTTTTGATTATGGGGAAAATATTTTCGGTATTGACCGAAATAGTACCTTGCTCTTGCATATTATATAAAAAATGTTTTTAGATTTACGCTATATTGGTTAGTAACCCTCTCGTATTATGAAGAGTACTTTCTTCGCGTGGTTGCAAAGGCTGTTCCAAACATTGAAAACTGACAAAACGGCAGTTTGGTTTTCTGAAAGGCAGAAATACAATGGAAGGGCGTGGTCACCAAAAGGCACACGGGCATTAGCTTTGGATATAGCTGACACTTCCCAGCAACTTTTTTGAATTTTACATTTACAAAACATTTAACTAAAAACAATATGACGGTCATTATTTACAACTAATATTAGATTACAAGTCTATAAACAACAGAAATTGGATAAAGTTATAGTTTTTCCGGTTGTCAATGCCAAAGACTTGACAATCTGGGAAAAAGACCGTGACTGAATATTGTATCTAAAATATCAGCTTATTTAATTTTCATTCTCAAGAAACATAACTGAAAATATTTACACTATAAAACCTTTAAAAGTACATTGAAACAGGGTGCAATCTAGTTTTCTCCCCACCTTGTAAAAGGCATTTAGAGGCGGTTAAGGCGTATTGAGATTGGCAACATGTGTAAAAATCCTTGCCTGCATTGAAAATTTGGAAGTTTATAAGATAAAACGACTTGTTTACCCGCTTAAATGCCTCTACAACGCTCCTAAAAGGGGGCAAAACCAGATTGCGCCCATTGAAACACTCGTTTTTCAGCTCAATTTTTAATAAATGCTTCTTTTGAAAAACGCGCTGGTAAATGTCGGATATAGCAAATAAAACACCATAATACTGCGGCCGAAATTTTACAGGAACTTGTTTTTTGTATTCAACCACATAGAAGCATAGCTTTTTTGGCTGTGTCCTCTATGTTTCTATGTGATTGATACCCTGCTCCACTAAAATTGTTGGAGCATCACTTTTTTTTAGTTTTGAGATAGAATGACTTTCCCAAAGTTTGAAATTTTGGCAAAGTTCTTTTACACACCTATCGTAAAATTTTTAGGTAAGACTGCCCCCTTCTTTACCACTACGATACCATCTTTGACAGTATAAAGTGGGTGGTCTGTATTTTGTAGATGATTGCCACCCGTGATACGCACGTTGTCGCCTATTCTGCAGTTTTTATCGATGATAGCCTTGCTGATATGGCAATTATTGCCAATACCTAAATAGGGAAGTCCTTGCTCGCTCGCTTGTTGCATGTCTTCAAATGTTTCGTAAAAATCTGAACCCATTAGATACGACAGCGAGACAGTACTATCTGCGCCTATTCTTGTTCTGATACCGACTACAGAGCCTTCGATGCGTGCGGCTAAGATGATACAGCCGTCTGCAATAATGGTTTTATCGAGTGTTGTTCCGCTTATTTTGGTAGGCGGAAGCATACGCGAGCGCGTATAGATAGCCTTTTCACTATCAAAAAGATTGAATTTGGGTACATCGGCAGTGAGTTCAAGATTAGCCTCATAAAATGAGTAAATATTGCCTATATCTGTCCAATAGCCTTCAAATTGGTAGCTTACTAAGTTGAGCTTGCCTACGTTGTGGGGTATGATTTCCTTTCCAAAGTCGGTAGCGTCTTTCATTTCTGTCCGCAAAAGGTTGAATAAAGTGCTTCTATTAAAAATATAAATACCCATAGAAGCCAAGTAGTGTCGGTTTTCCTTTTGCATAGCTGCGCCCGTGTCGCTCACCCAATCTTTCAATATATTTTTAGCGGGTTTTTCAATAAAAGCACTGATAAAGCCTTGCTCGTTTACTTTCATAACGCCAAACTCAGGGGCATCTCTGTCATTTACGGGGATGGTAGCTACAGAAATGTCTGCTTTTTTGGCTATGTGGTTGTCGAGCATCAAGCGGAAATCCATTTGATAGAGTTGGTCGCCTGAAAGAATCAGCACGTATTCAAAAGTGTGTTCTTCCAAATGATGTAAAATTTGACGTACTGCATCTGCCGTTCCTTGAAACCAAGTCTGGTTGTCGGGTGTTTGCTCGGCTGCCAAAATATCCACAAACGCTTTGCTAAAAGTGCTGAATTGGTATGTGTTTTTGATGTGTGTATTCAATGATGCCGAATTGAATTGGGTAAGCACAAACATGCGCACCACGTCAGAGTTCATGCAATTTGAGATAGGGATGTCGACCAAACGGTACTTGCCTGCGATAGGCACAGCAGGTTTGGAGCGGTCGGCAGTCAAGGGCGAAAGGCGTGTGCCTGCGCCGCCTCCCAAAATGAGGGCAATCGTGTTCTTGCTAATATTTTGTGACATAATATATGTTTGGATTTAGTTGTAATGGTTATGCGTTTTTATAAATGCGTTCGTAGCGTTCTTGGCTTTTCTCCCAAGAATTATTGAAGGACATGATAAGTTTACGCAAAGACTGGAATCGCGGTTGGTCTTGATAGAGTTGCAAGGCCCGGTGGGTAGAAATGATGATGTCGTTTGTACTGGCGTGGTCAAAGCGAATACCAAACCCTTCCGGCTCGCCATAATCTGTTACAGTGTCTTTCAAACCGCCTGTGCTGCGCACCATAGGAATAGTGCCATAACGGAGTGCATACATTTGGTTCAAACCGCACGGCTCGACGCGGCTCGGCATCACAATAAAGTCAGCTGCGGCATACATGCGGTGGCTCAAAGCTTCATTGTATCCGATAAAACAGTTGTAAATACCCTTGCAGAGGTATTTGAGGGAGGCGAGTTGATTTTCCACTCTTGTATCTCCAGAACCCAATACCAGATAATTCACCTGCCCGTGCGTTTCATACAACGCTCTTCCGATAGCATCGGGTAGCAAATCCGCGCCTTTCTCGCTCACCAAACGCCCTATGAATACAATCAAAGGTTTTTTAGCGTCCAGTTCGAATATTTCACAGATTTCTTCCTTGTGCTGTTGTTTTACCTCTTGCACATTCTCGACAGTATAGTGGTGTTGTAGGTAAATGTCGCTTTCAGGGTTCCAAACTTCAAAGTCAATACCATTCAAAACGCCATAGCATTTGTAGTGGAGTTGTTGAAAAAGTGCTTCTAAGCCGTTGGCTTTTTCCATGAGTTCGTGCATATACGACCAGCTAACAGTCGTAACTGCATCAGCGCAACGTATAGCCGAAGCCATCGGATTGATGATACTGCTCCAATCCAACAGTCCTGCTTTCCATTTATCAAATGCAGGCAAGTAGATTACTTTCGACCAGTCAAACCAGCCCTGATACTGTCCGTTATGAATGGTAAAAACGGTTTTCACTTTGCTCAATCGTTGAAAACGCCCGCAATGCTGTATCATAAAAGGCACGAGGGCAGTATGATGGTCATGGCAATGGATAACATCAGGCTGGTGTTTCCATTGCGACATCCAGTCCAGCGTGGCTATTTGGAAAGCTAAGAAACGCTCTGTGTCATCATTTTCACTATACACACTGTCGCGGTTTGTAAGGCCATCAATCAATACGCAATACAAATCAAAACCGAGTTTGTTGGTTTTTTCTTTCAATACTTCGTAGTGGAGGCGATAACTGCCAAAACTAATATCTTGTTCATATTCCTTACGCCATTGGTTTTGGTGCATGAACTTGGTGTTGTAAGCAGGCATTACTACTTTGGCATAATGCCCTGCTTGGCATTGATATTTGGGCAATGCCCCCACTACGTCACCGAGTCCGCCTACCTTTGCAACGGGGTAGCACTCTGCACTCAAATGTATAATTTCCATAATTGCTTTTTTCCTGCAATTATACTATTTAATCTTTAATTCACCTTGTTTTTTTTATGTTATTTAGACAAAAAGAAAAAATATGCTTCTCAATGCTTGATTCGGATTCATTAGACTTCTTGCAAAACGCCTTTTCCCTCCCCAATTTGCAGAAAGGGCAGGATGTGAGATGCGATATCTTTAGAAACACTTTTGCAAGAAGGGTGCTCCGACAATTTTAGTGGGGCAATGTATAAACCACATAGAAAGATATGGCACACAGTGTTTCGGGCTATGCTCTCTATGTTTCTATGTGGTTCAACACAAAATTTGTCAGAGTACCAAAAGTACATTGAAACAGGGTGCAATCTAGTTTTGTCCCCACCTTGTAAAAGGCATTTAGAGGCGGTTTATGCGTAAATAAGGCGTTGTGGCAGTCATTGAAAATTTGCAAGCTCATAAGAAAAACGACTACAACGCTCCTAAAAGGAGGACAAAACTATATTGCGCCTGCAAGTTATGTTGAAACTCTCTTTTAGACAGTCGGAGAACATTTTTTTTAATTTTAATCTATTTTCTCCAAATGCATGCTTCTTTTGAAAAACACACTGGGAAATGTCGGGTAGAACAGCCTTTTAGACTGTTTGTTCCGAACACAGACCGAAAGGCTATTATCCGCCATACCTGAGTGCGCTGCCCGGTTTTCGTTTGGCGACTATCCACGTGAGCCAGCTTACTGTTACGACTGCCATAAACAAAGCACTGATACCTGCTAATAAAAAATGGGAGGCTTTGGGCTGTGCATGGTAGGCAAAATTTTGGAGCCAGCGCAACATCAATACATATACCACAGGGGAGGCAAGCAAAAAGGCAAAAGCTACCAGCCACACGAATTCGAGTGCAAACTGTTTTACAATCTCGCCTGCCGAAGCCCCCAGAACGCGCCTTATGCTTATTTCTTTGGTGCGTTGCTCAGTGAGGTATGATGTCAATCCCAATAGCCCCAATCCTGAAATAACGATAGCCAATAAGCTAAAATAGCTGAAAATGGTAACCAATTTGCCTTCAGGCTCGTACCTGCTTTCTATGTATTGCGCCAAGTCAAAGTATTCCATGGGGTGCTTTTTGTCCAAATCTTGCCAAATTTTCCTTACCCACGCTTGTGTTTTATCGCTATTTTCAGCCTTCGTTTTGACTAATAGGAAGCCTGGATTTTGGGGCAGGTAAAACATAACCATAGGTTCTATTTTGCGTTGCAAAGACTGGTAATGAAAGTCTTTTACTACGCCAATAACTTCGCAATATGTGGTATCAGATTGTCCATGTCCAATGCGTTTTAAAAAAGCATTGCCAATGAATTTACCCAAAGGCTTTTTCCAACCTAAAAGTTTGGCGGCGGCTTCGTTTATAATGACACTTGCCTGCGCGCTGTCTGGGTGTGTGGCTACAAAGTTTACGCCTTCTTTTAAAACAATATGGAGTGATTGTATGAAGTTTTCGTCGATGCTGATGGTATTAAAAACTTCTACAGTAAGTCCATTATCCTGGGGAATGATATGCTCCAACTTGGGCATGCGCGTATCCAAAACGGTAGAGGTTACAGAGGTAGTAATAACGTTTGGGTTCTCTTTTAGTTTAGCTTGTATGGCAGGCAAGTGTTTGAGCAAAAGCGAGTCGCCTGCAGGTATGTCTATCACCATGACGTTGTCTTTTTGAAATCCGAGTGGCTGGGTACGCATATAATCCCATTGGCTGTAGGCTACAAGCGTGCCTATCATCATGCTGATGGAAAGCGAAAATTGTAGAATGACCAAGCCTTTCCGCAAGTTAGCAGGATTGAGCCACATGCGCCCCAAATGCCAGCTTTTATACCCTGTGTTTTGAAGTATCCAGGTAGGCGGAAAGCTCGACAAATAAATGGCGGGATACAAGCCCGCCAAAACGCTTATCAACAACATAATAACCAACAAAACAAACCAAAACTCTGCATCATTCCAAGGCAATTGTACAAAAAGGCGACCTGTTAAATAATTAAAGTTGGGTAGCAATATTTCAGCAATAGCCAACCCAAGCCAAATACTAAGGAACGACAAAACAAACGACTCTCCTAAAAACTGTCCCAATAATTGCCTTCGGCTCGCGCCCAAAACTTTGCGCAGGCCTACTTCGCGGGCGCGTTGTCCCGCCCTTGCGGTGGCAAGGTTCATATAATTGATACATGCCATCAACAATATAAACATACAAATAAGCGACAATATATAGAGATAAGTCGGGTTGGCAGCAGGCACTTGTTCGCCCTCATATTGCATGTCTAAATGTATTTCTTGTACAGGCTGTAACAAATATTTGATGCTACTCTTAGCTGACGTCTTGCTTAATTTATACCAAGGGGCAGTATATTGCGCATATTCATCGCTTAATTTTTTTTGAAATGCACTTGCCTGCACGCTCTTATTCAAAACGATATAGTTATAAGTAGTAAGCAGTGTCAAGTCGTTTTTGCATTGTTCAATAAAGCCTTTCCAAACACTGTTGCTGGATAAGTATATCGTAGATTGCAAATGCGTTTCGTGTGTACGTGTTTTCATAACGCCTGTAATTAAATACTTTTTTACAGGAAATTGTATTTTTTTGCCAATAGCAAGCGAAGCGACACCAAAATATTTGATAGCTGTAGCCTCGCTTATGATAGCCGTAAGGCTGTCTTTCAGAGCCGTTTTGGGATCGCCTATCAGGAGTTTTATATCAAAGACTTCCAACAAGCTCTGGTCTGTGAAAGATACTTTATCTTCATTGAAAGTCCTACCGCCTATAGTAACGGTTTGCCTCCCTACAGGCAATACACGTACAAAGTTGGTTATTTCTTTGGGATAGTACGCTTTTAGCGTGCAGGCAAGCAGGAAATTATTCACTGCCAAACGGTCTGTTGTACTTTCCGATTTGATCTCTAAAGGTATGCGGTATATGCAAGAAGCATTCGGGTGTTGTGTGTCATAACGCCATTCGCTCCGAAGATATATGAATATAAGCATACTTGCCGAAATGCCAATAGACAGACTAAATATGTTTATAAAAGCATACAACCTATTGCGCCAAAAGTGGCGCAAAGCCGTAATTAAATAGTTTTTGAGCATCAAAGAATAATAGTTTTTTATAAAGAGGCTTTGCTTATGTCGGACTTCTTGCGAAAGTATTTTTGGTACTCTGACAAATTTTGTATTGAACCACATAGAAACATAGAGAACATAGCCCGAAACACTGTGTGCCATATCTTGCTACGTGGTTTATGCCTTGCGCCACTAAAATTGTCGGAAGCACCATTTAATTTAATTTAATTTTACTTTCGTTTCATTTGCGCCTTGTTTGAGCAAAACCTTGCTTTTTTCATAGCTTGGAGTTCCAAAAGTTCCTTTAGCATTGTTTGAAAAAGCATAGCCTTCCGTTGGGATTCCTAAGAAATTAGTATCAAGTTTGCCATTGCCGTTTTCATCATGAAACAATACGAACGCATAGCCTTTTGGACTCAAAGCAGTAAAAAATACTTTAGCTGTGTTGTTGCTGACGGCTACAATCTTCTTGTCAATGGCTTGTGCTTCTTTCATGAAGCTTCTTTCATTGTCATAAAGGGCTATATAAATTTTGCCTTTGTTTGCCTTACAGTTTTCTACAGTTACGACAAGGGTTGTTTCAAAGCTATGGAAAGCCAAAACGAGGTATAAATACGGGAACATAAAATTACAATTATTTTTCTACAATTACATAACTATTTTTAGATGAATTAGTTGTATAATTAACATCAAAAATTGAAAATAAAACTACTTCAGTCGCATGTGAGGACAGACGCAACGGCAGTTTTTCTTACATACTTGGAAATTTACAACGGATTTAGTATATTTGTAGTAAATTAATTTTACCATGTATCTATTGAATGAAACTGACGAGGCGGAGGCTATGCGTCAAAATGTCTTGCAATTATTGTCTTCCGGGATTGTTGAAAACTGTTTGCTTGCCCTTCAGCTTATCAAAGGCGGGGGGTATGCACCCAGCTTTTATTTTGCCTATTTGGGCAGTAAGTTTTGACTTGCCTGCCCCCAAAAAGCGGACTATCCGCGCACAACTAAATAAAGCCTTGCCTACTTTTGAGGATATTGATGTTTTCAAAATACCCCTGCTACACTTTACGGAAGATAGCTTGATGCGCGTTCAAGTACAGTTGTGTGCCATTTATCCCGTGTATCACACTTTCGAAATGTTTGCGCAATATTTGTATCCCAAATTGAATAAAAACCTTCTCTTTGATTTCTTTTATGAAAACGCGCCTCTGATGCGCATATTCATACTTAAGACATTGAGCGAAGATAATAGTATCTATTTTGGCAATTCAAAACTACACACCTTGCCTGCCGAAATAGGCGCGTTGCAAGAACTCACAAGTATTGATGTCAGAAATTCCAAGATAGGCGAAGTACCTGAAAGCTTTTATAACCTCAAGAATTTGCGCGGCTTCTATTATGAAAAATGCCCCTTTGACGAGAACAAAAAAGGAAAGGCATCTATCAAAAAACGTATGCCTATCTTGGAGGCAAGTCGCATTTTTAAAATTGCCCTCGACCAATATTATCAAGGTAGCTATCATAACGCCAAAAAGATAATTGAACAAGTGGTAATGCTTTACCCCGCTGATTTTGAGTTTTGGCGCTGGTATGGCGAAATACATCGAATGGCAGAAGAGCCTGCAACGGCTATGATGGGTTTAGAAAAAGCCTTGTCTATGAATCCCAAAGATGGTTTTACTTGGGCAAAGTTGGCGGAAATAAAATGCAAACTCAATTTGCATGACGAGGCTTTGGCAATGTGCGAAACTTTCCTGCAAAACCCTGCGCAATTTGAACAAGGTTGGAGGGACAAAAGCGATATCTTGTTTGTCAAAGGGCTTGCCCTGTTTTGGCTCAAGCGATACCATGAGAGCATAGCAGCATACCAAAAATCAAACGCGCTCCGTAATTATGCAGGGTGTTGGTACAACCTTGCCTGCTTGTATTCCAAAAAAGGCATGAAAAGCGACACGCTCACCCATTTAAGAAAAACCTTCGAGATGGATTGGGAGAATTATCACAAGTTTTGCCTGAAAGACAAAGATCTCAGTGATTTTTATGAAGACGTGGACTTTAAAGAATTATTGCAGGCGTTTCGAAAACGAACGTAGGCCAGGCGCAAAACTTTGAAACCCTCCAAAAAACCTCCCTCCAATACACAACAGAAAGTGGTTTCGGAATTTTCCTACCAGTGCGTATGCGTATAGGTTTTGTAGGCAAGGAATGTGCCTCGCCTGCCTACAAATAAATGTATATTAAAATAAGGTTAAAATAAAATATTTTATTTGTTAATTTAATTATTAAAACATATCTTTGTTGTTAATATAGGCGTAAAACAAACTATATAACTTTTTTTAACAGTTTTAACCAAATTTCTCGTTTTCCTATGAAAAATTTTCTACTTTTTCGGTCTACCACCACACAAAAGCTGTGGGGACTGGCCTTATTTGCACTCCTGAGCTTGCCTACGGTGAGCTGGGGGCAAAACGTAACTGTAACGGGCGCAGATGCCACTACCAATGGTGCAAGTCCTTTTGCTACACTTGCTGCAGCTTTTACTTCTATCAATGGCAATGCCCAAGCAGGCAATACCATTGTGATAGGCATAGCAGGTAATACTACCGAAGTTGCGGCTGCGGTTTTGAATGCAGGCACTTGGACAAGTATCACTATCTCGCCTACAGGTGGAGCAAGTAGGACTATTTCAGGAGCTATTGCAGGTCATTTGATAGACTTGAATGGTGCAGACAATGTTACATTCGACGGTTTAAATACAGGTGGCAATGCACTTGTAATATCAAACACAAATACAGGTTTTGTGAGTGCTGTACGTTTTATAGCAGATGCTACCAACAACACAATCACAAAGTGTACACTACAAGGCTCGGCTTCCTTAGCAGGTGGTGGTGTAGTGATGTTTGGAACAAGGACTGCTACAGGAAATGATGGAAACAATATCAATAATTGTACTATAACAGGCGCAGGTGTAAATTTGCCTATCAATGCCATAGCATCTACAGGCTCTGCCTCGCCCAATGGAAACAGTGGCAATACTATCAGTGCTAATAATATTTTTGATTATTTTAGTGCAGCACTTGTATCAACAGGAATTAACCTTAATAACACAGGCGGAGCAGATAGCAACACAGGTTGGACTATCACTAACAACAAATTTTATCAAACAGCCAATAGGGTTTATACTGCTGGTAGCACGACCCACAATGCTGTTTTGATACAAACAGGTACAAATTATGACATTTCAAATAATGTGATAGGTTTTGCCAATTCAAGCGGCACAGGCACAACAAACATGGTAGGACTTAGTGCGGGTTCTTTGGGCGGAACTTTTCCTTCTTCTTACGCTACTGGAGGAACGCCTGTGAGTATTCGGTATGTGGCTATAAGTTGTGCATTTACTGTTGGTGGAACCGCTTCAAGCATACAAAACAATACCATAGGTGGTTTTGCTTTGTTTACCTCAAGTGGTGCAAGTACAGGAAATGGCATCTTTTGTGGCGTATCAGTTTCTTCAGGTAATGTCAATATAGGCACTACTGTAGGAAACACTATAGGAGCGACAACAGGTAATGGCTCTATCTATACGGCTTGTACTTCAACTGGTGGGACTGTAGTAGGTATGAATATTACATCTTCTAATACGGTTACTATCCAAAACAATACCATAGGTGCTATTGATGCTGTAGGAACTTCAGCAGCATTGTCGGGTGGTTTTTTAGGTTATGAATTGGCAGGAACAGGCAATATTGCTATTTCAAATAACATCATAGGCAATACAACAGCTGATAATATACGAACAGGGCATTTGCCTAATGGTGCAAATCTTACTAATAGTACAGGCGTGCTTACGTCTACGACTGGTACAAGTACTATGGTAGGTATAAGAAGTGCATCAACAGGCAGTACTTTAAGCATAAGCACGAATACATTGAGAGGTTGGGCTACTTCGGGTACGGTGATAGCCATAACGGGTATTGTAAATTCAGGTGCTATAACCACTACTATAGCTTTAAACACCAATAGTATAGGCACATCAGGATTAGGTCTTATGCGTTATGCGGTAGCGAATACAGTCACATTACTAGGTATATCTAATACAGGTGCTGCTGCTAACGCAACAGTTTCAATAAGTGGAAATGACATCAGAGGAATTACCCACTCTATTGCAGGCACATCAGCTCATACTTACATCACTTTAACTGGTGCTAATGCTGCTGGTGTAGTGGCAACTATTCAAAATAATACGTTTACTAACTTAAATATTGCAACTTCTGGTGCAGTGATTTTTATCAATCACGGTTATTCAATTAATGCTACTGGACAATTAATAATTAATAACAACAGTATAGTAACAGCATTTACAAGAACTGCTGCAGGTGCAATAACCCTGACTACTTCCAACTCTCTTTCAAATACTGGTTCTATAAATAATTATACCAATAACAATTTTTCCAATATTGTAGTACCAGATAATGCGTCAAGTACTATTCTTGGCTTTAATAATACTGATGGTTTAGCTGGCACTGGTTCTACAAAAACAATTACTGGCAACACTTTTAATAATTGGAATGGTGGCACAACAGGTACGACAGGCACATCAGGCACTATAAACTGTATGAATTTTACTTACTGGAATGGTGTATCTTCCTTGTCTAACAATACAATAACCAATATTACGGGCAGGAGTACAATTACTGCGGTTACAATGGAAGCTGCTTCAAATGCGGCTACATCAATAGCAGTTTCTGGAAATACTATTAATAACATTGTTTCCACAGGCACAGGCGGTTCTGTTCAAGGTATTACTTGTTCTAATACTTCAACAACCATAAATATCAATGGAAATGCAATAAATACTTTGTCTTCTACTGCAGCAAATGCTGTAAATGGTATTGTTGTAAGTGGTGCAACAACTACTAACATTTTCAAAAACAAAATTTATGATTTGTCAGGAAGTAATGCGGGTAGTACTGTAAATGGTATTTTAGTATCAGCAGGTACTACAGTTAATATTTACAACAATCTCATAGGAGATTTGCGGGCAACTATAGCTTCGCCTGCTTCAGCTATCATTGGTATTAATCTTACTTCCACAACTACCATTTCAAATATAAATGTATATTACAATACAATATTTTTAAATGCAACATCAAGTGGAACGAACTTTGGTACAAGTGGTATTTTCCATACTGCAAATGCAACCGCTACTACTTCTGCACTCAATCTAAGAAATAATATCATTGTTAATGCTTCTACAGCAAATGGTACAGGTTTAACGGTTGCGTATCGTAGGAGCTTAGGCACAGCTAATACATTAGCTAACTATGTTAGTACATCTAACAATAATTTTTTTTATGCAGGTATACCCTCTGCTACCAATTTGATATATTCAGATGGTACAAGTACAGCGCAAACTATAGCAAGTTATATTGTTGGTGCATTCACGGCAGGCAATATAGCCCCTCGTGATGCTCTTTCAGTAAGCGAACTTCCCACTTGGCAATCTACAGCAGGTGCAAATGCTAACTTCTTGAAGTATAGTGCTTCTTTGGCAAGTTTAGCAGATGGAGCAGGTGCATTTATTACAGGATTTACAGATGATTTTGATGGTACGGCTCGCTCTGCTACTACGCCTGATATGGGAGCGTGGGAAATAGATTTAATTCCTATTTTAACGATAGCTAATAACGGCACACAACCCACTGCTGCAAACATCAATCAAGGCTCAACAAGTAACATCTTGCAAAGTTTCACCATAACAGAAGGAAATAGAGCAAATGCAACCCTAAATACCGTTACCATTCCTACAGGTGGTATTTATGTAGCGGCTGATATTCAGGCTTTAGGCTTTAAGTTGTGGAGAAATACTACCAATAGTCTTTCAGGTGCTACTGCTTTTACAGGTGTTACAGCTACAGCTGCAGGTTCAGGCGAAACGGTTACGTTTAGTAGTTTGGCTTTTGGCATTACAAAAAATACGGCAATTTATTTTTGGGTTACGGCAGATATAAGACCTGTAGCTACTGCTCCTAATACTGTCAATGCCAATGCTTTAGCACCAGCTAATGTTGTTTTTGCGTTGGGTACGCCTACAGGTACGGTAAGTGCAGGAGGTTTGCAAACCATACAAACGGCTACGCCTATTATTTCCTTAGCAAGTGGTACTGCACCTGTTGCTAATCCTACACAAGGCACGACGAATGTAGTATTGTATAGAGTAAATGTTACAACAGCAACTACTGGTGCAACTTTGGATGCCATTCAATTCACTACGGCAGGTACATACATAGCAAGTGATTTGACAAACTTAAAGATTTGGTATCATACCAATGCTACTTTTACTACAGGAACACCTGTACAAATAGGTAGTACCAAAACAAC